>Ga0209340_1000258_pt1 | contig 67670 bp, 79 predicted proteins | sample EPASupsiteSAE323_FD_187266 | JGI IMG/M metagenome (GOLD analysis project Ga0209340, IMG submission 187266) | Bioremediated contaminated groundwater from EPA Superfund site, New Mexico - Sample SAE3-23 (SPAdes) (version 2) | ecosystem: Environmental > Aquatic > Deep subsurface > Groundwater >... | reverse complement strand
CGGCGTTTTGCCGGGATTATACTTCATCAAATCCTCCAAGCCCCCCTTGGAAAAACAGATGAAGCCCCCTCCGAAAGGAGGGGGTCTCTTTTCATTCCGCTCTAGTGAAAACAAGTCATTTGATTTTCTTTTGGATTTGTTTTCCTTTCGTCCTCAAAAGTTCGTGGCACAACCCGCAGGGCGACATTTTCCAGTAGGTTTCCCAATGCTTCGGGGAGGTAATCCCTGCCCGTTTGCTCACCCCTCGCAGCCCTTCCTTGCGGATTATGTCGACTATCTTGTTTTGCGGGTCCTGTATTATGTGCGCAAGAGGCCGCTTGTATACGTTCCCGATTGCAAGCGACGCGTGCTTGAACTCCTTGCCGCTGTTGCAGGGGTAGACGTTTCCATTAGGTCCAAGGGTTATCTCGTTGCGGTGCGTGTATCTTTCGCTCCCTATTTCCGGCAGGAATGTGGGCGGGGTCAGCCTGCATCCACGTAACCTACTGCTGTCAAATATGGATACCCAGAGTTTTTCCGGAAGATTACGGGCCCGGCCTATCGGAGTTATGTGCGGTAAGCTCGTACACGAGTTGCAACTTTTTTTATGTTCTTCCATTTCCTTAGCCGTTTTCTCATCCGGTTCCGGACCCCAGCCGGTGAGGATGTTGCGAAACCGCAAACCCTCTTCCGCGGAAATCCTGCCTATCCGGCTCATGTGCTCGTTGAGGTCGAAAACCTCTTGCTTGCAATGGAAATAGTCGTTGGTTACGCTCAATAGGTCGGCGCCTGATGCCTTGAGCTTCTTTATGTATTTTCTCGCAGTTTCATCATCGGTTGCCCACCAGCCGTTGGATTCCACATCGATTGAGTGGTATCTGAGTTTCTTTTTCCTTTTCGAAAAGGACTTGATTATTTCGAAAATCTTGGGGTGCAGGAAAGGGTCTCCACCGGTTATCCTAATCGACTTTTCACGGTAATTCGGAAAAATCTTCTCGCATTCTTTCGCGACTTCCTCAATTTTCTTGTGGCTGATAAACGTATTCTTTTCGGGCCCTGACTCCGCAAAGCAATGGTCGCAACGCAAGGTGCACTTGTCAGTCGTCTCTACAGTAAGCATTATGTCGTGGTCATACTCCTCGGGCCAGTTCTTTCGTGCCCTTTTTTCGGCGTTGTTGTTGTGTCTCCATGTTGGTCCGGGGGTTTCACCCTTGATTGCAACAGGAAGCCCATGGTAGGAGTTTTCCATAATTTGGGTGGGCGTTTTGCGGAATAAAAGTCCTCCTCCAATTCCGGCTTCCAACAATATGTTTTTAACAGTCCAAAGCCAACCACTTCTTTTTATTGTATTTCGTCAATCATTAGTTCTTTTTTTATGCGGGGTGCGTGGAATATGGCAGTGGAGGACTCTTGTGGCATTTTGTCGTCGCTTTCAAACAAGTCCAGCGACCACGAGTTCTACACTCCTGTCCCAAAGGGCTACGAGCCGGGCAAGACCAAGTACCTCGTAATCACAGGCAGCGTAATCTCAGGAGTAGGTAAGGGCATTTTCTCATCCAGCATGGGCGCGCTCCTTGAGGCTGCAGGCCTGAAAGTCGAGCCAATCAAGTTCGACGGCTACCTCAACCAGGACGCGGGCACGCTCAACCCCTACCGCCACGGTGAAGTCTTCGTTCTCGATGACGGTGCGGAAACCGATATGGACCTTGGGGCATACGAGCGCTTCCTTGACAAGAACCTTTCCAAGCTCAACTACATCACCGGCGGAAAAATCTTCAACACCGTTCTTACCAAGGAGCGCAAGGGTGAGTACCTTGGACGCGACGTGCAGTTCATCCCCCACGTTACTGGCGAAATCAAGGCGTTCGTGCGCGAGTGCGCAAACACCACAAAAGCCGACGTTGTAATCATCGAAGTCGGAGGCACTGTAGGCGACCTCGAAAATGGTTATTTCATGGAAGCAATGCGCCAGCTCCAGTACGAGGAAGGCAGGGCCAACGTCATATTCTCAAACGTAACTTACGCTTTCAACCCCAGCTCGCTTGGCGAGTTCAAGAGCAAGCCAGCTCAGAGCGGAATACGCACCCTTATGTCTTTGGGAATCCAACCCGAAATCGTCGTTGTGCGTGCGGCACGCGAAGTCGGCGAGAAGGTGCGCGAAAAAATCAGCATCTACTCCAACGTCCCGCTGGAGCGCGTGGTGTGCGTGCCGGATGCTTCATCCATTTACGAAGTTCCGATAATGCTCCACGAGAAGGGCCTGGACAAGGCCGTTCTTGAGCTGCTTGGAATCAAGAAAGCGCCTGCAGTGCGCACCGAAGCGGCAATGAGGCGCTGGGAGGACTTCTGCGAGGCATTAAGCAAGCCGACAAAGTCAATCAAGATTGGGATTACCGGAAAGTACACCGAAGTCAAGGACTCCTACGCAAGCATAATGCAGGCAATCGAGCACTCCCGCGCAAAAGCCGGGTGCAAAGTCGAGCTGGTCTGGATTGAGACAAGCAAGCTCACGCAAAAGTCAACAGATGCGGAAGTTGCCAAGGTGCTTGACGGCGTCAACGGTATCATCGTCCCAGGCGGCTTTGGCTCGCGAGGGACAGAAGGAAAAATCAAGTGCATCGAGTTTGCGCGAAAGAACAAGCTTCCTTACCTAGGATTGTGCTATGGGATGCAGATGGCGGTTGTGGAGTTCTGCCGCAACGTGCTCAACCTTCCCAAGGCAAACTCAACTGAAATCGACCCGGACACGCCTGACATGGTCATTGACATACTTCCAGAGCAGAAGAAAATCGAGGGGCTCGGAGGAAATATGCGGCTTGGAGGAAAGGATATCGAGCTTGTCAAGGGCTCGGTTGCTGCAGAACTCTACGGCAAGCTCAAGATTCGCGAGCGCTTCAGGCACCGCTATGAGGTCAATCCCGATTACATCGACCGCATCCAGAAAGCGGGTATGATTTTCTCAGGCAAGGCTCCGAACCAGCCCATAATGCAGGTGATGGAGATTCCCAGCCACCCGTTCTTTGTGGGAACCCAGTTCCACCCCGAGCTTTCAAGCAGGCCTTTTGCACCAAACCCGCTCTTTCTGGGCTTTGTGAAGGCGTGCCTCGAGCAGGCAAAGAAGGCCTGATTAATCCGGCTGTGCAAAAATCATTCATTGGTTTTTGCAATGGAACCCCAATCTGACGACTACCCTGCGGCAATAGCCTTCCTAGAGTCATTGCCTCCAAAGAACGAGTGGACGCTTGAACCTGTGCGGGACTTGTGCAAAATCCTCGGATTCGACCCCAAGTCCGTTCCCTGCATCCTCATTACCGGCACCAACGGCAAGGGTTCGGTTGCAGCGTTCGTTGAGTCCGCAATCCGCGCAGCAGGATACAAGACCGGTCGCTACATCTCTCCCCACTTGGTGGATTATACCGAAAGAGTCAGCGTGGATGGAAAGGACGTTTCGAAGGCGGAATTTGCAAAAATAATTTTGGCCGCAAAGGACGCAGTGCTTGCATACAACCAAACGCATCCCGAAACCCTCAGCCAGTTCGAAGTCAACACCGCGGTTGCGCTCAAGTTTTTCCTTGACCAAAAGATTGATTTTGCCATCCTTGAAATCGGGATGGGTGGCAGGCTTGATTCCACAAACGTGACCGCGCCGGCTCTTTCGATAATAACGCGCGTCTCTTTGGACCACACCGCCGCTTTGGGCGACACTGTGGAGAAAATCGCCTTCGAAAAAGCCGGGATAATCCGTTCCGGAAGGCCGGTTGTGACCGGTTGCGATGGTGCTGCGCTTGAGGTAATTAGAAACGCGGCGAAGGAAAAGGGATGCGAAGCGGTTTCCATTGGCAGTTCCGGCGCAAAAACCGATGAACCCGCCGCCGATTTCACATTCATTGAAAAAAGCGTTTCCCTCTCCGGAACGCAGGTCGAAGTTTCTTCCAAGTTAGGCACTACAATCCTTTCTTCAAGCCTCCTGGGAAGCTACCAGTGCTTCAACATGGCTGTTGCGTACGCCGCGCTTGCAAAGCTTGACGAGCAGGGGACGCTGAAAATCCCCCTGCACGCAATCGCCTCCGGTTTCTTGGAGGCAAGATGGCCCGGCAGGCTGGAGGTCGTCTCAACCGGGCCGCTGGTTGTGCTTGACGGCGCGCACAACCTCGATGGCGCAAGGGCGCTTGCAGCTTCGGTCAGGGCGCTTTTTGCAGGCAAAAAAATCAGCATAGTCTGCGGCATGATGGACGACAAGGACGTCGAGTCCACGGTGGGCACATTGGCCCCGCTTGCGGCGGCTGTTTATGCCGCCCCGGTTGCCTACCACCGCACCGCAACAGCGGCAAGGGTTGCAGAAGCGGCACGGCCGCACTGCCCGGTTGTGCTGGAGTTCTGGTCTGCCGAGGAGGCGCTGGGCGCGGCGAGGAAGCACGCAAGCTCCGAGGAAAACGGCATGGTGCTGGTTGCGGGTTCCCTGTATTTGGTGGGCGAAGTCAAGGCCGGGCTTGACCACAAGCCCTTTGGGAACGGGTTGCCCGCCAAAAATAAACAAAAGGATTAATATTCGAAATTCTTCCAACAATACTTGCTTTCTTTTCAATCCAGTTCAGGGGGTTTTGTAACTATGGATTTGTCAATGGGTCTATCCAAGCGCAAGCTCATGTTCCTTGGCGCTTTCGCGGTTTTTGCGGCAATCGCAGAGCAGATTAACTTCGCGCCAATCATAGGCTCGGACGCGTCCTATTTCACGCTCTTCCAGTTCTTCGGGCCAATAGTGGCCTCGTTCCTTGGCCTGGGCCTCGGCCTGGTTGCCCTTGCGGCCTCGCAGGCAGTCAACATGGTGGTGCTTGGAAAGGCAATCTCCTTGGTGAGCGTGCTTCGCCTCTCTACAATGCTCTTTGCGGCGTACTACTTTGCGCGCATCGACTTCAAGAAGCTTGACGCAGTTGGAATCGGCGTTCCCCTTGCATGCATGGCGCTCTTTGTGATGACCCCTGCTGGCGCAGGCGCGTGGTACTATTCGCTTTACTGGCTCATCCCGGTCGCAGTCCGAGTGTTCGGCTGGAGCAAGAACCTCCTTGCGCGCAGCCTCGGCGCGACTTTCACCGCCCACGCAATCGGCTCGGTAATCTTTGCCTACTCTCTTCCCTACACTTCGGCGCAGTGGACTGCCCTTGTGCCAATCACCGCATACGAGCGGCTGATGTTCGCAGCAGGAATAGCCGTGTCCTATGTGGCTTTCACCACCCTGATTGACCGGGCTTCCGAGCGTGCGGACTTCTCCGAGCTTAAGGTTGAGCGGGCCTACTCGCTTGCAAAGCCCGTCGCGCGCACAGCGTAATTATCAAAGGGAGTGCTTGGACTTTGGAAGGGCCGGTGCAAAAGACCGCCGTTGCGCGCGTGCTAGTGCTTTATTTCGAGGCCGACGCGCGCCTCCTTCCGGTAGCGCAGGCGGTGCACGCAGGAGCAACTGTCGCAGGCGCGGAAGCCACCCTGATGTCCTACGGCCAGTGGGTCGCGTCAGGCTACCAGCCCTCCGAAGGGTTCTACGACCTCTTTTTCGTGGAAGCTGACCTTGCGCACATGTTCTCCAAACACGACATATTTGCCCAGACGAAGGGGTTTGCATGGGGTGGACGCAACGTCGCGCCCTTTGCTGTATGCTCCAATTCCAAGCAGTCGCGCGAGGCCTTCAAGCAGGTGGCAGCTGACTTTGAAAGGCGCGGCGCTGTTGTGCGCAACACGCTCACGCTCAACGTCAAGGGCAACCTCTCGTTTCTGGGCAAGGGCAGGCTTGAGGAAATTGACTTCGCCCGAGCAAAGGCATTCGGAGAGCGCACGGTAAACTACTTCATCGGGAAGCGCGTGACGCAGCCTAGCGAGAAGGCAAAGATTGCAGGGTACAAGAAGCAGGGTTAGGCGCTCCCAAGCCCGACGGTTTTTGACTGCAGGTTCTTTCTTCACCGGAAATCTCGTCCGCGTTTGTTTTTATTCGCCTGCCCGGTGCTACTTGCAACCCACCCAACAAAGTGAATTCATAGTAATGATAGAAGACGAGCTGGTGCACTGGTACAAAGACGACGACGGCGTGTCGCACAAGAGCGCGCTCAAGCTCGAGACCGCGGAGCCGACGCAGTCAAACGGCTACCCGCGCGACGGCACAATCACCGTCCGTATCGCCAACACCATTGGAACCGTGGGCTTCCGGCTGTCGCCGGACGAGGCCTTGCGCGTGAGCTCCCTGCTTTGCCAGCTGTCCAAGGAACTGATAAACAAAAAGCGCGCGCTGTGGCAGCAGGAAGACGACGAGAAATAAGCGGAACGGGATTGGAAAATGGCTTGGGCGCGTCCGCAGCCGTACGGAATTCCGTTCAAAGAAGCTTGAGTTTGTCGGTAATTTCGTCGATTTCGCTTTCAGGAGCTGGCCCGATTGCAACCGCGGTCTTGCTTCCCGGCTCGACCTGCGTGTGGCCCGCGTCGGTAATCAGCGAACAGGGGAGTTTGGCTTTCTTTGCACGCATGAACACTTCGATGAGCTCTCGCTCGGAGGATACCTTGACCGCTATCTTTTTGCAGCCGCTTTCTTTCCATTCTTCCACCCAGTCTGGCTTGGCGGTCTGGGCCTTTTCAAAAGCGTCGATGCTTGCGTGGCACCCCTGTGCAACAAGCTTACCCTTGCCCATGCCCAAGTCAGCGCGCAACACTATTGCCTGCTTGTATTCAGCCATAAAATCAACTTCGTCCCATGTGCCGCTGGGCGCTCACGGCGTCCCGAACTGTACGAGGGTGCCTGTAAGGCAGAGTGCGCCCGTGGGGCTTATGTACGACACGCCAATATCTGAAGTGTCCGTTGTTATGAACGAGCCGTCGGGTGCGCTTGAGCAGCTTGCGTCTCCGTAATTGCAGTCGGAGTCCTCTATGCAGAGGCTTCCGGATGCGTTGATGAACGCGTGCGAGACCCCGGTTGAGTCCCTGATTACGAACGCGTCATCCGGCGGGTTTGCGCAGCTTCCGGTGGAACCGGCATAGCAGCCGGCCTTGATTATGATTGTGCCCGTTGGCATGAACGACGCTACGCTGGTGCCTGCGCTGTTCTGGACCTGGAAAAAGAACCCCACTGGCGAAATCGACGGAGTCGGCGTGTTTGACGTGACGTTTGCGTCGCCTTCTTTCGGCGTAGGCCAGAGGTCGAACGTGGCGTTTTTCTGCGTCTCCGCAAGCCCCGGCGTCATCGCCGCCTTGGTTATTGTTGAGATGAGCAGGACCAGCATTATGGTGCCGGTCAGTATCAGCAGGTATTCAAGTGATGTCTGGCCCTTCATTTTTTCCACCGGAACATGTTATTATTCATACTCGCAGGTTTTTACATCAATCGTCCTTGGTGCAGTTGCACGTGTCCATGTTGCAGCTTCCTGGGGTGCTGCACCCCGTAATCACGTGCCAGGTCGTCCCGTAGCAGGATATGGTGGTGCACGAGTTGCACGACGCCCCGCACCCGTTCTTGTAGCATATCGTGGTTCCCCTTGAGTAGCCCGCAGTCTTGCAAGACGCGTCGCAGTTTGCGTTGTTGCTTATGTATGCCGTGGTGGTCGAACCGGAGGTGCACGTCAGTATCACTGATTTTGGCGCGTTCGTAAGCGTGTTCTTGACCCCTTCGGTCACTATGTCGCGGTATTCGTTCTGGTTCCCCAGGAGGGCGTTGTCCGCTCCCTGCGCCGAGGTCTGCATTATGATGATGATTACGACCGCAATCAAAACTACGCCGGCAAGCATAAGGAGGTACTCAAAAGCGCCCTGGCCACGCGGTGTCATATGCATACCAGTACGCCGCATTCCGATATAAACGGTGCGTATGTCCGGGGGGTCCTCACCGAATCCAGATGGCGCCCCAGGCGTAGTAGTCCGAGCCGCTTCCGGTCCAGTACGGCCTGTTCTGGTAGCTTCCGGAGTCCCCGCCTCCCCAGAAGCTTCCGTCCCAGCAGCTGCCGTACCACCAGGGCGTGTTCCCGTAGTTTGAGGCGCAGTTTGAGGAGGACGCGTCGTGGTCGGAGTCTATGGTGGTAAATTGGTAGTTATTGGCCGCGTGGTACGTTGCCATGGCCGGGTACGTGCTGCCAACGTCAAGCGTGCCTGATGTCATTGACAGGGAGTAGTTTTTCGACTCGTTGATGTAGAATGAATAATATGCCCGGTGGGAGATGGATGTTGGCGAGGCGCCGACTTCGACCCTTAGCTGGTTTCCTATCGCGTTCCAGTAGGCTACGCCCACGAGCTGGTCGAACGCGCCGTTTATGTCCGTGCCGAATGTTCCGGTCACAGAGTTTCCGAAAGTCGCGTCGGCCCAACCCGGCTTTGGCGGCGTGGCGTACGGGCTGTTGAGCAGCACGAGGGTCCACCCGCCCCCAGAGGTAGTCATGTCGCAGTACGCTTGGATGGGGAGTCCACGCGGGTATATCGTGTAGTTCCCGCTGGTTTTGCTTCCGCGGTTGTACAGCCGGAGGCAGGACGACGGCCGGTCGCCTTCAGCAGCTTCCTTGACGCTTGTCGTTATCAGCGAGTCCAACGTGCTGCGTGACTGGCCCAGCGTATTGTTTGCGTTCGAAGTCGTTCCTTGGAGCATGAAAACGACGGTGATTACTACCAGCAGCACCCCTGAAAGCATGAGTATGTACTCGAACGCCCCCTGTGCGCGGTTTTCCATATTCTACTTCGTGTTGCCGGCCGATATAAACAATGCGAATCCGGCTTTGGGGTCACCGGAAAAGCCGCAACGAAACGGGTAATAAAATGGATTCACAACAAGTGGTATTCCAGTCGGGTTGGGACCGGACGGCTACCGCAATGATTGCAGACAACACCTCCGAAGTAATCGCAAGGATACGCACCCTAGAGTCCGGGCTGTCAGCTGCGGCAAAGGCGTTGCGGCAATTACCTGCAGCAGGTGCAAATGACGCTTTCTTGGCCGAACCACCGATAACAACCTGCCCTCCAAACGCAAGTTTTACCGGAACCGTTGCCGCAATCGACGGAGGAATAGTTTCCGAAGTCTACCAGTCCTGCGAGCTGGTGCTTTTCCGGGCGGTGTGCACCACATTCGGATATGAAAATGGCAGGGTCTTGCACAAGGCAAACCACCCGTCCGGGCTGGACGGGTTCGAGACCGCGCTCCTGGACTCGTTCGACGAGTCCGACACGATGCAGCGCGACTCCATAATCCGGCTGCGCTCCGAAATCGCGCGAGCGCGAGAATCCATAAAACTTTTCTCTCCTTCAATGGTCTTTCTTGACGGCAGCATCTTTCCCAACCCTCAGGACAGGCCGCCCAAAGACTCCGCAGCGTTCGAAGGATTCGAGAGGCTCCTTGCAGAGTACCGCTTCCTGTTTGCCGAGTGCAGTGCAGCGGACGTTACGCTGGTCGGAGTTGTCAAGGACTCCAAGAGCCGCAATTACTTGGATGCGCTGAGAAAATCCGGAGCACTTTCAGATTTCTATTCCGAACACGCAAAGTTCCTCTCCTGCACAAACGACTCGGCGTTCCTTTCGATGGCCCTGGAGGAAAACGAGCGCAGCGGACTTGTCAAGTTCGAACGCCAGGACCTTGGCAAGGACTTGTGCCGTACCACCTGCGCAACAACTTATGTGAAAGCATCCAAGTACGACCGTCCGCTGAGGCTTGAGTTTTCAGATTACGAGAAGGCAGACGTTGCAAGCAAGGCAATCTGCGGACTGTGCAAGGGCAACTCGCGCTACGCCTACCCCGCAATCCTCATCGAGGCGGACTTGCGCGCCGCGATGGACCCGAAAGAACTCGAAGTCGCTTATGCTAGGTTATGCGCAAAAGTTGGTCCTGATGCGGTTTCGCTTCGCCGCCTACGGCGCAATGAACGGCCCTTCCGCTAAGCGTTTTGTGTTTTCAGCCGCTTCCTTCTTTTCAAAGCAGCCTTTCGCCATTCTCAACGATGTGCTGGGGCGCGGGCTTTTCCATCTCAAGGATTTGCACGCGAGCAGGTGAGAAGGTTCCCGCGTACTCCACAATCCTGGCTTCGCCGCGTCTTCCATCTGCAAGGTGGATGCGTATCTTCTGCCCAATCCTTCCGTTGGCTGAAGCAGTCGCGTTTCCAATCCCGAAAGTTCCGACCATCACGTTGATTCCGGGCATCCGCAGGTTTCCCATAGAAAGGTCGGTTGCAAGCGCATCTCCCTTGCGCACGCCCCGGACAATCGGCCAGGCGAATGCAAACAGGATTGACACGCCCAGGTCGAACGCGACGAGCTTCCAGAACGAGTCGATGATAGTTCCGGCAACGCCGATGTAGCTGAACGCGTATCCCAACAGCGACACAGTAAGCAGCGCCACGGTGCATTGTGCAAAAAGTTTGATGTTCAAGTCTGCTCACTTCCAAAATTAATTTTCTTTGAACCTATGCGTAGCCTTCCTGTGGCCTGCGCTGGACCTCGGTCGGGCGCTTCATCGAAAGCGCCGCCTCAAAGTGCCTCTTGGACACCTTGTCAACTCCCTTCTCGTGCATCGCTTCCATTCCTGCCTCGCGGCAGAACGCCTCCAAGTCGGCACCGGAATACCCTTCGGTCTTCTTTGCCAATTCTGCGAGGTCAACGTCCTTGTCAAGCGGCATCTTTGCGCTGTGCACCTTGAGGATGTCCCTGCGGGCTGACTCGTCTGGCTGCGGGATTTGTATGAGCTTGTCAAATCGTCCGGGGCGCAAAAGTGCGGCATCAATGATGTCGGGCCTGTTGGTTGCCGCAATCACAACAACGTCCTTTAGGTTCTGCACGCCGTCCATCTCGGTAAGCAAAGTGTTGACGATTTTTTCAGTCACGCGGCTGCCGTCGGATTCGCCTCCGGTGCGTCCTGGCGCTATTGCGTCGATTTCGTCAAAGAACACGATTGATGGCGCTGCCTGGCGGGCCTTGCGGAAAATCTCGCGGATTCCCTTCTCGCTCTCGCCGACCCACTTTGACAAAAGTTCGGGTCCGCGCACTGCGATGAAGTTTGCCTCGCTCTCGGTTGCTGCTGCCTTTGCAAGAAGCGTCTTTCCGGTTCCGGGCGGGCCGTAAAGGAGTATTCCCCTGACTGGCCTGATTCCGAACTTGGTGAACGCCTCGGGGTTCTTGAGCGGAAGCTCAACGGCCTCGCGAAGCTCCCTCTTGACATCTGCCAGGCCGCCTATGAAGTCCCATTTTACGTTGGGTACCTCGATATAGACTTCGCGCAGTGCCGAAGGCATTATCTCGCGCTGTGCGGTCTCAAAGTCGTCCTTTGTCACGCGCAGCTCGTCAAGCAGCTCCTGGGGGATGTGCTCGTCCTCCAAGTTTATTTTTGGAAGTATTCGCCGCAGCGCCTTCATCGCGGCTTCCTTGCACAGCGACTGCAGGTCGGCTCCGATGAACCCGTGCGTCTTTGCGGCAATGTCCTCAAGCTTGACGTTTTCGGCAAGCGGCATCCCGCGGGTGTGGATTTGCATTATCTCAAGCCTGCCCTTCTTGTCAGGAACTCCGATTTCAATCTCGCGGTCAAAGCGTCCGGGCCGCCTGAGTGCCGGGTCAATGGCATTCGGCCTGTTTGTTGCCGCAAGGATTACGACCTGTCCGCGCGCCTTCAGCCCATCCATCAAGGTGAGCAGCTGGGACACGATACGCTTCTCCACTTCGCCTGTTACTTCCTCGCGCTTTGGCGCAATCGCGTCAAGCTCGTCGATGAATATGATTGAGGGCGAGTTCTCCTCTGCTTCGGAGAAAATCTTGCGCAGCTTCTCCTCGGCCTCTCCCACGAACTTGGAAACGATTTCAGGTCCGTTGATTGTGATGAAGTGCGCTTCGCTTTCGTTGGCAACTGCCTTTGCAAGCAGGGTCTTGCCTCCGCCGGGAGTTCCGTAGATTAACACGCCCTTGGGTGGTTCTATCCCAAGGCGCTCGAACAGTTCGGGGTGGCGCATCGGAAGCTCTACCATCTCCCTGATTTTCTGGACTTCGTCCTTGAGCCCTCCGATGTCTTCGTAAGTGGTTGTGGTTATTTTTCCAAGCTCCTTGACCGGTTCTTCGCGGAGCTGCACTTCGGTAGTTTCGGAAACCAGTACTATTGCCTGCGGCAAAGTCTGCGCAACTGCGAACGGGAACGGAGTGCCGAACAGGTTGATGCTGAGAACGTCTCCGCGCAGGAGCGGTTTACCCATCAGGTATTTCTTTACAAGCTGGTCAAAACCTGGCGCGTAGCGCGAGGGCTGGTTTGGTGCGAGCACTATTTTCTTGGCTTCCTTGACCTCGGCCTTCCTAATCTGCACGCGGTCCCCAAGCCCGACTCCTGCGTTCTGCCTCAGCAATCCGTCCATCCGGATAATCTTCGCGCCCTCGTCAGCAGGGTGCGACGGCAGGACAATTGCGGCAGTTACTTTCTTTCCCTTGATTTCAACTACGTCCCCGGTTGTCAGGCCAAGTGCCTTGCGCGCTTCGGAATCCATGCGCACAACCCGCTTTCCGTAGTCAATCTGCATCGCCTCTGCTACTTTGAGCTCGAGGAACTTGTCAACAGCGGTCTTTTGGTCCATTAAGAATCATCTGGGAATTAATGAAGAACGATTTGAGCTTAGAGAATGTAGTGTCGAATCTGTTTAAATAATTGGATAATCGGTTCGGTTGGTTCGTCCGGCTCCAACAGCTTACGTCTTTGTAACTGCCCTTGTTGCGCGCTCCACTTCGGTCTTGCCAGCAGGGATTACCAGCAGCAGGTCGTCGAGGTTGTCGGTGCCAAGACGCGCCATAATCTCCTTTGCCACCATCCCCTTTTCCTTGGTGCCCGAAGGGAGGATTCCCACTGCGTTCTTGAGCGTGCGGGTTGATGTTTTCGGCACTGCGACCACCCTTTCCTTCTCGTCCAGCCCGATGCGCAGGCCAAGGGCAGTGCCGCGGAAGTACTCGCGCTTTCCGGATATGATGAACCCGCCCTTTGACACGTACTCGCCTGCCTTTGCAGTTCGCGAGACGTTCTCAACTGGCACGCAATATGCATCCACGCTGCCAAATCCGTTCTTCCACGCTGACGAGTAGCTTACTGCAAACTGTGCTGCTTCCAACTTGTCCTGCTCGGTCGCCTTCTCGGTGTTTCCTTCCTTGAGTATGGTAGTCGGCGCGCCAGTAACGTCGGCGTGGAAATACAAGTCGGTTTTTTCTGCGTGCCTATTGAACACGTGCTCGTTCTGGCTTGCATCGCGTCCTGCCACGACAAGCAGCCCCGAGCTTGTGTAGAACCAGCGGTATTTTTCGAACCACTCCAGGTCGCGCCTTATGCGGAACTTCTTCTTGGAAGCGGCCTCGTCTTCGGGCTTCCTGTATTGCTCGCGCCGCTCTTCGCTTGCAATCAGCTTGAGCGTATCCTCAAGCGCTTTTTTTGCGCCGTCGGCCTTCGCGCGCAGCTTGCTTGCCTTCTCGTAATACTGCGCCGCGTTCTGCTGGGCGGTCTTGGATGCGTCGAGGGAGATTTTCATCTTACAACAGAAACAAGGTGGTCAGTGTCGTTTATAGCCACTACGCTTGGGCCGTCGGGGCCAAACTCGATGGTGTTTACGCAGCAGTTGTTCTGGATCATTTTCTTGAAGTTCTCGTATGAAAGCTCGTAGCCGGTTATTGCGCACAGCACGCACTTGTTCAGGTTGCCGTGCGACACAACTGCAACGGTCTTTCCTGGATTTGCCTTCACGATTTCCTCAAGCGCCTTCATTCCGCGCTCCTGCACGTCCTTTGACGACTCGCCTGAAAGCTCGTGGCCATATCTCAGGAGGTAGTAGTCTATTGTGCGTTCGGGCTCGCGCGCTCCGGACAGGTTCATCTTGTGGAATATCTTGAACGCCTCCTCGGTGGTCTTTCCGGAAAGCTCGCCCGCGTCCTGCTCCATCAATTCATCCATTTGTTTGGCTTCAAGGTTTGGGAATGCGATTCTTGAAGTCTCGACTGCGCGGGACAGGGAACTGCAGTAGATTGCGTCAATACTGTTTTTTCCGGCCCATTCGCAAAGGGCCTGCGCCTGGCGCTCGCCGTGCTTTGACAGCTTGCCACCCATTGTCTGGCCCTGGATGATGTGCTCGGCGTTGCCAACAGTCTCGGCGTGCCGGATAAGGTGAATAGTTGTATTTGGCATTTTGGGTTCTGCTGCCTCCTTGCGCTTTGTGCCGTGCGCACCGTTCGTGCCTTACTTTGCTTTTGCCTTCGGGTTTTTTGCCGCGGGCTTTGCTGCTGTTGGTTTTTTCGCAGTTGGTTTTCTTGTTGCCTTGGCCTTCGGAGCTGGAGCTGCGGGTTTCTGGGCCGCGTCTGCAGTTTGCGGGTTGGCTGCGCCGTTCTCATCGGCCTTGTTCTCCACAACCGTGCCGTCTGAGTTGTTGACCGTGTAGGTCTTCTTTGCCCACGACTCCTTGGTCTTGCACTTGGTGTCAATGCACATGTTGAACGGCCTTTTGCCCTTGCGTATGACTGTTACGATTGGCGTGCCGCACTCGGGGCATATCTTTTCCGCGTTCTTTATGAGTGCCATCTTGGGCAGCGGGTAGATGTTCCTGCACGCCGGGTACGCGCCGCAGCCCACGAACAGGCCGAAGCGCGACTTGCGTATCTGGAGCTGTCCGGTGCGGCCTTCCTTTGCGCACACTGCGCACGGCCCAAGGACGCTTTCTTCCTTCTGCGTCTGCTTCAAAGCGTCAACGAGTTCCTTTCCGATGCTCTCTTCCTTGGTGCGGAACTTTTCAAGAATCTTCTCAAGAGCAGTCTTTCCCTCGGAAATAACCTTTTCCTTGGTAATCTTTCCAGACTGGATGTCCTCCATCTCCTTTTCAAAGTCGCGAGTCAGCTGTTCGGAAAGGATTTCATCAACGTGCTTTGTGAGCGTCTCGTAAACCGAGAGGCCGAGTGCGGACACCTCGATGCTTTTTCCAGAGACGTAACCGCGGCGGAAAAGCGTCTCGACTATTTCCGAGCGCGTTGCCTTGGTTCCCAGGTCCTCGTCCTCTAGCTTCTTGACCAAGGATGCTTCGGTGTAGCGCTTTGGAGGCTTGGTCATCTTCTTTTCAAGTTCGTGCTTGTCAACAGGAACGCGCTCGCCTACCTCGAACTTGGGAAGCACTTCCTCCTCCAAGTCAACGTACTTTCCGTAGAACTCGAACCAGCCCTTCTCTACTGTGCGCGAGCCACCTGCTGCAAATGCAACGTCGCCGATTTTTGCCGCAACGTTCATGCGCGCCCGTTTTGCCGGCTCGGCAAAGCAGGAGAGGAACCTGCGCACAATCAAGTCATACAGTTTTGCCTGGTACGGGTTCAAGCCGCTTGGCACCATCCCGGTCGGGTGGATTGCAGGGTGCGCAGCGTCGTCTTTCTCGCCCTCGCGGGGTACTATCTTGTTCTTTGAAAGGAGCTTGCCTGACAACTCGGAATAAACGGGGTTCTTGCCGATGTCGGTGATTATTTTCTTCAGGTTCAGTTTTGAAGAGAGCTTCTGCGAGGAGGTGCGCGGGTAGCTGATGAGCGCGGCCTCGTAGAGGTCCTGCGCAAGAGAAAGAGTCATTGACGGCTTGAAGCCGAATGCGCGGTAGGCCTCGATTTCCATCGAGGTCAAGTCGAACGGGAACGGCGGGTTCTGTGCGAATTCCTTCTCCTCGACCTTCTCAACAAGTGCTTTGTCCTTTGCGGCCTTTGCAACGGCATCCGCAACCTGCTTTGCCTTCTGTTCGTCCTTGATGTTGCCTTCGTTGCAGGCAAATTCCACTCCCTTCAGCACCGCAGTGATGTTCCAGTACGGTTCGGGCACGAACTTCTGTATCTCAAGCTCGCGCTGTGAAAGTATCGCAAGCGCAGGGCCCTGAACCCTCCCTATGCTCATGATGCGGAAGATACCGGCTTTCTTTATTGCCGACATCAGCGCGCGCGACGTGTTGATACCCCAGTACCAGTCAAGGTAGTGCCTTGCCTCGCCCGCGTCAATCTGCGGGGTGTCAAGCGCGTGGAGGTCGGAATACGCCTCCACCAGGTCTTCCTTGGTAAGTGTTGAGAACAGCATCCTCTTTGCGGGTTTCTTCACCGCATAGCGGATTATGTTTCCGCCAATCAGGCTTCCTTCGATATCCCAGTCGCACGCGTTCACAACCGAGTCGGCGTTCTTTGCAAGCTTCTTGATTGACTCGAGGTACTTCTTGGTGAATGCAGCTGACTCGCTGGACTCCGATGCTGGTACCCACTCGATGTCAAAAACAGGATAGCGTCCTCCGGCTTCCTTTTGCTTCAATGAATAGACGTGGCCTACTGCTGGCGCAATCAGGATTTTCTTCCCGCCGCGGGCAATCTCGTAGGACTTGACGCCCGTTCCTGCAGACTGCTTGATTGGGCCTTCCGCTAGCGCAGTAGCCATCTTCTCGGCCACGCGCGGCTTTTCGGTGATAATCATTACGGTTTCCATTGTAATGCTTCCAAACTCCTAAATGGTGGGCTAATCCTAATTGGGACGGCTGGTTTTATTGCTTTCGCAAGGCTGGGGCAATAAAAAGAACCGAAAAACAGCGAGCGGCTTAGTTGAGTATCGTGTACTTGCTCAGGTATACTTGCACCTTGAACACCTCAAGGAATGGCATGAGCACGAGCGCGTTGATGACAATTGCCGCGTAGCGGCCGTAGGCGAATATTCCCGGGTCTGCGGAGATGTTGAGGAAAATCAAGTCGTTGAGCAGGATGAGCACTGCGGAGACTGCAAGGAACAGGACTACATAGGAGAAGCGGTGCGTCACTGTTGAGACGCTCTTGCGTATCGCGGTCCAGCCCTTGAAGCCGTCAATCACTATGGCCTGCGGCACGAACAGTATCGCAAGCGCAACCAGTGCCGCAACAAGCGCGCCTATGGTCTGGTGCAGTCCGTACTGGTAGAGCACGACGTCTGCTATGAACGTGAGTGCAAAAGCTGCAAGGAACACCTCGAACAGGTGGTACGTGCGCTGCTCGATTTTTTCCATCTCGTAGAACGCAATCTTGTTCATCGACCTTTGGCTCGTGATAATCATGTTGATTGCGACAAGCGCGAATGAAAACAGGAGCATGGAGACGATGGGCAGTATGATTACTATGCCCAGGTCAAGCGGGGTCATGTCCCACTTGATGCTGTCCAGGCGCATGAATATCGAGCCCATTGCCGCGTAGTTTGAAAGGAACAGCGCAACAGGGAAGGAGATCAAGAACGGTATCGAGAAGAACGAGATTGTCTTGAAGTTCCTGCCGTATGCCTCGAACGTCCTGTTGAATATGTCCGCAATCCTATTCATGCTTTTTTCGCCCGTAAAACTGGATAAAGACTCTTGGTTTGCTGGTTTAAAACCCGTTGTGCTTTGCTGTCTTCTACTTACCCGTTGCAGCTGACTGCCCTTAGGCAATCTCGGTTTGTATCTCTACCTTTCCAAGGAGGCTTCCCCTGCTGGTCAGGCCAAAGCGCGTGCTGTCAGTTGAGCCGCGTACCAGGTTGCCCAGGACAAGGTAGGCATCCTGCGGGATTATGCCGTTGTAGCTTTGCACGTACAGCGAGAGCATCCTGTAGCCCGAATCGCTGATGCAATACTCTTTCCCTTCCGAGTTCCGGGTTTTCTGGCCGTTGACTATGATGTTCCAGCCGCAGGCATCCTGCAAAAGCGAGAACGAGTCGCCCGGCGTTGCCTTGATTACCTTGACAAGCGGGTTTGAGTCGCCTGCAAAGCGCACGAGCGCAACGTCACCCGTTTTCGGTTCGTTGCAGGCATAGTAGCCGAACTGCACGCTTACCGTATCCCCGTCTGAAAGCAGGCCCGTCATCGAGCTTCCGCGGACCGTCCTTTCCTCGGTCGAAGTGACGCAGTCAGCAGGGGTTATTGTCGGAATAGTTGCGGAAGGTGCCAATGAAGGTGTCGTTGCGTTCAAGCCGTCGGTTGCGGCAGGGTCGTTTTTTTGGGCCGAATTCAGGAAAATGAGGAAGATTGCCAGCACTGCCACTGCGATTGCAAGTTTTACTATTGCTGGTGTTTGCGTTGCGCGTATTTTATTTCTCATTTTCCTGCCCTCGCAGTCCTGGCCTTCAGGTAGCATTGGCCGTAACCAGTAGTCTGCACGGTAATAAATGCGCCAATGGCAGCGCGTTTCAAAAGCGCAGTCTTGTAGTTTGGCATCCTTGCGGAGAAGCCGCCTGCTTTCCTTTCCGTGACCAGCACGCCGTAGGTTTTTCCGGCAAGTTTTCCGTTCTCCTCAAGCGCAATCTTCCGGCACAGCGCATTCATTTTGGTGCTGCGTGCATTGATTGTGCTGCGGTCCACCTGCTTCATCTTCGCTGCAATGGTCTTTGGCCTCGGGCTGTATTTGGAGATGTTGGTGATTTGCGGCCGCGTGATTTCCATCAGCGCAAGCGTCTCTTCGAAGTCCTTTTCGGTTTCGGTCGGGAATCCCACGATTACGTCGGTCTCAACCGTAAGGTCGGGGATGTTTTTGCGGAAGAACCCGACGAGCTTTGCATACTCTTCTGCTTTGTAATTTCGATTCATCGCAGCAAGCACGGAGTCGCTTCCGCTCTGCACCGGGATGTGCAGGAAGCGGTAGGCCTTGTCAGTCGAGCAAATGGCTTTTGCAAGCTCCTTTCTTATCTTCCAGAAGTGCTCGGGGTTTCCCATGCCGATGCGAACGCGGAAGCGTCCGGGGATGGCGCAGATTTTTTCAAGAAGCGTTGCGAGGTTTTTCTTTCCCGTGCCGGTTTCCTCTTCGCCTCCTTTTTCGACACTTCCTTTCCCGTTGCCTTCAAAATCAAACCCGTAGCACGCAGTATCTTGGCTTGTAATCTGGATTTCCTTTGCCCCGCGCGCAACCGCGGCCCTGACTGCGTCCACGATTTCGTCCTGCGGAAAGCTCTGCAGGTGGCCGCGCGCAATCTTTGTCGAGCAGTAGGTGCACCGGCCAAGGCACCCGCGGCTGATTTGCACTCGTGCGAATATCCCGTCAACTGAGACGTTGAATGGAAGGATTTCGGTTTTTTTGGTTTGGGCTGTTCTTTTTCCTTCCAATGCCTTTCCGATTGCATCAACCATCCCTGCGTTCGACCACACGCCGACGATGCTTGCGCTTGGCACTGCCTTTTCGATGAGTTCAGACGAGACCTGCGCAAGGCAGCCGGTAATGACTAGCTTTTTTCCTTGGGTAGCGATTTTTTTTGCCTTGAAAAGAATCTTTTCCTGCGTGGAGTCCTTGACCGAGCAGGTGTTCATCACGACTACGTCTGCCTTGGCTTCGGAATCCGTTATTTTGTATTTTTGCCCAACAGCTGCCTTCAAGGCGTCGGTGTCAGCAGCGTTGAACGTGCAGCCGTAGGTGAGGAAAAAGACCTTTGCCGGTGTTTTTGTTTTTTTTGGCATTTTGAACTAACAACCGCTTTTTTTACCGTTTTTGGCTTCAAACCTGCTTTCGGGGCAAATTCGCCCACCCAAGCAACTTTATTAATTTTCTTTGCAAAAGACAATATACTCATTTTGAAGGCGCTTAGGCCGTTCAATGAATAATGTGTTACAAGGGTGTATTTGTATAGTCCGTCCAGTTGCTTCCAAAAAGTGCGAAAAGTGCGGCCGCGAGGCGCACCTTCTTGAAATATGCGGCCAGTGCAAGCGCAAGGTCTGCCACGACTGCACCAAGTCCAGCAAGCTCTCACGCAGGCGCGTGAAGGGAGAGCGCCACATCATCTGCAAGACCTGCTGGGGCACGCCCTCAAAGAGGACTGCCTACAAGGCGGCCTAATTTCCTTCTTTTTTCATCAGTCTTTTTCTTGGTTTTTCAACGGCCTACTTACGGGTCTCCTTCTCGACAACAACCGCAGTTCCATAGGCGTAGACGTCTATCGTCCCGCCTACTATGCTTGCGCTTTCCATCCTCATGCCCACGATTGCGTTTGCTCCGCGGGCCTTTGCTGTTGCGGAAAGCTCGTGGATGACCGAGTGCCTGGCTTCGTTGAGCATCTTGCGGAAAGCTGGCAGGTCGCCGCCCCCGACGCTCTTGAGCATCGCGGCGATTTCGCTTGCGGTGTCCAGGGTGCGCGCGCTTGAGGCCCACACAACTCCCACGTATTTCTTGGTCTTGAATCCGGGAATTGCATCGGTTGTTGAAATCAGCACGTCCGGGTCAGTAGCCTGCATTATGAATCACCTTATGATTTGCCGTTTGGGCGGCGATTGCATTTGTCACGCTCGGATTATTAAGTTTCCGAGCGAAAACAGTTCTGTCTGATTTTACGTTCATTGCGGTGCAAGAAAATGACTCTTTCGGAAGCTGAACCGGCAAAGGAAAAGACCAAGGCGGACTACGAGCCGTGGATTGAGAAGTACCGGCCCAAGAAGCTGTCCGAAGTCGTTGGACAGGAGCACATCGTCAGCAGGCTTGACTCCTACGTGCAGGCAAAGGAGATGCCGCACATGCTCTTTGCAGGACGCGCAGGCATTGGCAAGACCACCTGCGTGCTTGCGCTTGCCCACGAGCTTTATGGCGAGGCCTACAAGGAGTGCTTCCTTGAGCTGAACGCAAGCGACGAGCGCGGAATCGACATCGTCCGCGGAAAGATCAAGGACTTCGCGCGCTCAATCCCGCTGGCGTCCGTCCCATTCAAGATTATCTTCCTTGACGAAGCTGACGCGCTCACAGCTGAAGCCCAGCAGGCCCTCAGGCGCACAATGGAGAGATACTCGGAGAATACGCGCTTCATACTCAGCTGCAACTATTCAAGCAGGGTAATCGAGCCCATCCAAAGCAGGTGTGCCGTTTTCCGATTCCTCCCATTGTCAGACGAGCACATTGGAAAGATTGTTGACAACATCTCAAAGCACGAAAACATCCACCTGGAAAAGGACGTCAAGGACGCGGTTGTCGCTGTATCCGAAGGGGATGCAAGAAAGGCCGCCAACGTTCTCCAAGGCGCGTGCTCGCTTTCTGCAAAAGTCACCGCACAATCCATCTTCAAAGTCGCTTCGCGCGCAACACCAAAGGAAGTAGCTGCCATGGTTGCAACTGCAATCAAGGGCGACTTCTCATCTGCCCGAAAGACCCTTTGGGAAATCATGGGCAAGTACGGCCTTGCAGGCGAGGACGTCCTGATTTCGATTTATCGCGAAGTCACTGGCCTCCCAATCCCGGACGAACAGAAAGTCGCCTTGGTTGACAAGATTGGCGAATATGACTTCCGCATGGTCATGGGGGCAGACGAAACCATCCAACTTGAGGCTTTGCTGGCTCAAATGTCCTTGATTGGCAAGAAATAGCAATTTTATCGCTTATTTTGGTAAAATAAGCGTTCTTTTCCGTCTTTTTTCCCATCTGTCGCTTTTTACTCCTTGCAAATCGCACTTCCAGTATTTTTTAATTTTTTGTTCTCCTGACTGGTTTTGCCAAATTGACGACAAATCTTCCTCCTTTTGTAAAAACGCGCCTTATTCTTCCTTTTCTGCCACAAATTCCTTGTTTTTGAAAGGCGTTTCAAAACCAATTTTCAGGGCTTTTTCCTCCTGTTTTCGTTATTTTCAACACCTATTTAAGCGGCCTGTGCGCTTATTCCTACGGGGTAGTCCGTCCTAAATTCGGATGGAAAACGGTGTCGGATTGGGTTTTTGGTTTTTAGCCCATAGCCGATTTCATGGGCGTGTTTTCAAACTGTGATTACGTGTCAGGTCTTCGCGTTGCAATGCTTGGCTGGGAGTTCCCGCCTTTTGTCAGCGGCGGCCTTGGTACGCACTGCTTTGAGCTGACCCGCGCGCTTTCCGCACTTGGCGTTGAAATCGACTTCTTCATGCCAAAGACAAGCTATGACATCCACCAGCCGTGGCTCAACATCTACCAAGCCGATTGGAACCTGCTCAAGCCAAGCGAGATGCAGCTTGACATTTTGCCCATAACCTACAGCGGCTACGGCGGAGCATCAACACAACTCCAGTTCAATGCAAAACGGCTTGCCGAGCTTGCAAAGTCTCCGGGTCAGTCCAAGTCCTACGACATGGGCTTCTTCGAGGCAGTCGGGGTGTACAACCACCTTGCCGCATTGCTTGTGGAAAAGAAGCACCGCCAAAAGCCCTATGACGTCGTCCACGTGCACGACTGGATTTCCGCAAAAGCTGGCATCACCCTTCGCGCACGCACCGGCTTGCCTTTTGTCTCAACGGTTCACAGCACCGAATACGACCGCACTGCGGACTTGTGGCCTTTTGACTGGATACTTGGCGTGGAAAAGGAAATGGTGAAAAATTCCGACCAGGTAATTACGGTAAGCAGGCGCAGCGCGCAGCTTCTGCAGGAGAAGTTTGGGGCAAACCCGCGCAAGGTCAACGTAGTCTACAATGCAATCGACTCCTCCAAATTCCCAAAGCACAAGGAAACCCTGCGCGATTCAAACGGAAAGAAGACCAAGGTCGTGCTCTACCACGGCAGGCTCTCGGTGCAGAAGGGCGTGGAATTCTTTTTGCGCGCAGCTCAGAAGGTCCTGTCCAATGACCGCAGCGTAAAATTTCTCATAAGCGGAAAGGGCGACCTTCTTCCGCGGCTTGTTGAGATGGCTTTTGACCTGGGAATCAACGAGAACGTGATGTTCCTCGGATACGTCTCCGACGACCAGCTCAAGAGGATCCTTTGCACAAGCGACGTCCTTGTCCTACCAAGCGTCTCCGAGCCGTTCGGCATAGTCGCGCTCGAGTCAATGGCAAGCGGCACGCCCACAATAGTGTCCAAGACTTCGGGGGTAAGCGAGCGCGTCAAGAACTGCCTCAAGGTGGACTTCTGGGACACCGACGAGATGGCTTCAAAGATTCTTTCCATACTGTCCTACCATTCGCTTTACGAGGAGATGCGCGAGAACTCGATTGTGGAGACTGCGTCCATCACGTGGGACGAAGTTGCAAGGCAGACGGTTGACGTTTACCAAAAGGCGATACGTTCAAGGTTTGCGGCAAAAGCCGCGATGGCGATGTTTTAGATATGGCAAAAATCTGCCTGTGCTTCCATGTGCACCAGCCCGTAAGGCTTTCACGGTTTTCCTACTTCGGGATTGGCAACGGCGACGGTGCAAACCTTGACACTAGGTATTTCGACAATGGCATGAACCAGCACTACTTCAACAAGGCAGCTGACCAGTGCTACCTTCCCACCAACAAGATTTTGCAGGACCTGCTTGACCAGAACCGCGGCAAGTTCAGGTTCTCGCTGAGCATCACAGGAACGCTCCTTATGCAGGCAAGGAAGTACCGGCCCGAAGTCGTGGAATCTTTCCGCAACCTCTGCGCAACCGGACGCGTTGACGTGCTTGACGAGACGTTCTACCATTCGCTCTCCTCACTTTACTCCGACCTTTCTGAGTTCGAGGCGCAGGTGCGCATGCACAACCACCTGGTGCGCGACTTGCTTGGGGTTGCGCCGCAAAGCTTCCGCAACACCGAAGCCATTTACTCCGACCGCATCGCACAAGCTGTGGAGGGCCTTGGCTACAAGGCAATCATCACCGAGGGTGTTGACCGCATACTCGGCTGGAGGTCGCCCAATTACGTCTACAGGCCGCAAGGATGCAAGGACATCAAGCTTTTGATGCGCAACTACAAGCTCTCAGATGACGTGGGCTTCCGCTTCTCTGCAAAGTCGTGGAAGGAGTGGCCGCTTACAGCGGACAAGTACGCAACATGGCTTTCGGCAACTCCCGGGCAGGTCATCAACCTGTTCATGGACTACGAGACGTTCGGCGAGCACCACTGGAAGGACACCGGGATATTGGATTTCCTTGCGCACCTGCCCTCACAGGCGCACAAGCACGACAACTTATCATTCTCAACAATCACCGAGGCAGCTCAAAGCTTCGAACCAAGCGACACCATAAGCGTGCCAAGCGAGATTTCGTGGGCGGATGCCGAGCGCAACACCAGCACCTGGCTTGGCAACCGCATACAGCGCGCGTGCTTTTCGGAACTTGAGGGGTTGCTTCCAAAATTGCGCAAGGCAAATGATACGCAGCTCTGGGAAGCTTACCGCAGGCTCCAGACTTCCGACCACCTGATGTACCTCTCCACAAAGGGAATGTCCGACCGCGAGGTGCACAACTACTTCTCGCCGTACAAGGACTCCGGTCCCTACGACAACTTCATCAGCTTCATGAACATCATTTCCGACTTCAAGAACCAGGTTGACAGCAAGATTGCGAAAGCGCCCGCGGCTCAACCTGCAAGCCCAAGCTCCGAATCTGCTGCAATTGAAGAGGAAAACGAACGGCAAAAAACGTTGATTGCATGAACCAGCACGCCCACACACAGGACGTTCACGGCCGCGAAAGCAAGGCCGCGCTCTTTCTGATTACCGAGCTGGAGCGCCCCGTTGGCGGCCTCTCAAGGTTTGCAACCGAGCTTTTGTCTTCGTGGAAGGACGCGCGTGCGCAGGAAAAGACAGAGTACGAGCCGATTGTCCTTGCGATGCACGACCCTGCAACCCCGCTTTCAGACCTTGTGCCTGCGCAGAAGTTTGCAGAGCTAACCGCAGCCTACCCGCAGCTTGCAATCCACAAAGCCGAGCGCGGCGGCATAACCTGCTACTTCCTCGAGGTAAAGGTGCCCGTTGAGGAATGCAACACATTCCATGCAGAGCTTTACGAAAAGTACCGCATCCGCTCCGAGCGCTCCTCGCAGGACGGCTACTACCGCACGCTCAGCGCTTTCTGGAAGTACGCACCCATCGTAGCGGACTTCATGCAGAGAAAGCTCAACGCAAACATCCACGTAATCGACGCGCAGGACTGGCTTGCGTTCCCGGCAGGGTTCCTGTGCCGCGAAAAGCTGGACGCGCCGCTTTTGTGCAGGTTCCACTCCGGAGAATACGGCCGTTCAATGGGAAATCCCGAGGCGGTGTCCGCACCGCTTGACATCGAGGCAGCTGCGCTTGCAACAGCTGACTTCATCCAGGGCGTGTCAATTTCGGAGATGAAGTTCGAGCTTTTCAACCTTTCAGAACGCAAAAAGCAAATCTGCGAGGAGATTGCGCCAAGAATGCCGCCCGGATGGCTGGCATCACAGCAGGAGCGCGACGAGAAATTCGAGGAGTTCCTGCTATTGGAGTCCGACGGCCTGGAAATGCTCGGCGCATATTGTGCGGGCCTGCCGAACGGCATAATCCTGGACCAGTGGAAGGTTGTGCAGCTTGCTGATATCTTCAAGGGCAAGGAAATGCTGCGCGGAATTTTCAAGAAGTCAGGGTACGTGCTTTTCATAGGGAGGCCTGAACGCAGGAAGGGAATCGACGAGCTCCTCGTCGCTTTTGACCAGCTGAGGCAAAAAGACGTCGGCCTTGTCATATCAAGCAGTATGTCCGGTGCGGATTACGATGCCCTGGTGGCGCGCATCAAAAGCATGCGCCTCGAATCAAGCGTCGCGGTTCACAACGGGTGGCTTTCCGACTCGGCGAAGCGCTCGCTGTTGTGCGCAGCAGACGTTGTTGCGCTGCCTTCGCTTTACGAGCCGTTCGGCCTGGTCACGCTGGAAGTCCTTGCCGCTGACCTTGCCTGCGAGGAGAACGGAACAACCGGGCCGGTTGCAATAGTGGGCGCAAACGGCGGCATGAACGAGGTCATCCGCAACGGCGTCAACGGCTTCAAGGCTCCGATGGCTTCCCAGTTTGCGCTGAGGCCCGACCACCTTGCAAGGATAATCTCGATGTCCTGCTGCGACCCTGCGCTGCGTGCAAGGATTTCCAAGGGAGGCGCCGAGCGCGTGCAGTCGCCGTACTTCGACTGGCACTACATAGTCCTGCGCATGCACGAGTGCTACAGGCGCGCAGGAAGGAATCATTCTCATCAAAAATCATCTTACAAAAAAGGGGTAGACTGAACAATGGCTGTGAAGGTAGAGGAGTACTTCGGCTGCAAGGCCGGCGTGGTGTGGAACGCACTTTCCGTACAGGGCCCGCAGAACATCGCCCAGCTCAAGCGCTCGACCAAGCTTTCGGATTCCGAGCTTTACGCCGCCCTTGGCTGGCTTGCGCGCGAGAACAAGATAGAAATACTCGGCGACAGGCCGCTTTTCTTCCGGTTCAAAGTCACCGGCTGATTTCACAAGACGTGATTTGAAAAGTTGGACCGGCAAATGCTTGTAGAGGAACTTTCCTGCGCAGAAAATGGCGAAGACCCCTTTCGCACCGCACGCGCACTAATCAGGAGCAAGTCCTCGGAAGCAGGATGGTCCGTATTTTCGGCAAGGATTGGAAACCTCTACTGCCCCAACCGCGACTATTTGTGCGAGGGCTTCAGTGCAATCCTTTTAGGCAGTCCGTACAAGATACTGGATGCCTATGCAATAGGGCTCTGTGACGCTTCCAAAAATCCGGTTGAGCTTTCACCAAAATCCGTAAAAGTAACTCCGTGGAGCGCAACGTATTCCTATTCGTTTACAACGCAATCCGCATCAGGAACCCTGAGCGTCACCTATTTTCTTTCACACGGAGCGCATCCCGCACTGATTACGCAGTTTGCCCTTGATGCAACGGCAGAAGGCGTTTCCAAAAACCTGCGCATACTCGTCCGCCCCCTCGTAAGCCTCTCGCCATCGTGCTCCCCGGATTGCGCAAAGGAAATTTCCGCAACTGCGTCAACCGGCAACGGACTCTCGTGCACGACCAAGCGAGCATGCGTCGAATTCGGCTCCGAAACCGCCACCCTCTCAACCCCCCTGGACGTTTTACAGCCCTGGGACTGCAAGCTGGGTTTTGGAGAGAGAAAGAAAACGCAAAACGGTTACGTTCCAAAGCCAGCAAGGGCCACGTCAAGAATCGCAGGCGAGATCGAACTTGCAGTGAATGAAAAAGCAACAGCCACCCTTGTCGCAACAGCGTACCTAGCAGGGACCGATGCGCCAAAGGCCGCAAACGCCTCCACCGCACCGCACTATGCCGATTTGTCCGCAATTGCAACGAAGTTTTCCGGAGAGCTTACTGCGGCAAAAGCCCTTTGGGGTGAAGCCCAGGCAAAGCGGCTTGCCTGGCGCATGTGCAATCTTGTACACAACTTTGACTTCGAAGCAGCAGGAGTGGCCGGATTTGACGCGGGCTCGATGTGGTTCCGCCAGCTGTGGCTGCGCGACTCGTTCGAGGCGCTTTATTCCAACTTCAACTTCTTCTACCGATGCGAGCCGGGCAAGGTGCGCAGCCTCATCCTTGCCGGGCTTTCGATGCAGGATGCGGCAGGCATAATCCCGACCCGCGTGGGAAACGCGAAAGACAAGGCAAGCAACGGCCTGGACTCCACGCTGCTTTGCCTTCTGTGCGGCTGCAAGTATTACGAACTCTCAGGCGATGCGCAGGTCGCACAGGCGGTCTCGCACGGCCTCAAGAAGTTCCTTGCACAAGCATGCAGCAAAAAGCACGCGGTTGCGCTTGACTATGGCCTGCTGACATGTCCCGCAAACTACTCGTGGATGGACTCGTGCGCAAAAATAACCGTCGATGGCGCGGAGGCTCTAATCCCGCACCGCATCCCTCAGGAGTGGTTAGGCACTACGCAACAGGAGCAGCGCGATGCCGCAGCGGCAAGGTACGTCCTAGTTGAAACCAACGCGCTCTGGGTGGCCCTTCTTCGCACCGCGTCGCGGCTTTCGCTTCCGCGCAAAAACGAGCTTAGCTGGGTTTACAAGCTTGCCCAGCGCAACTTCTACGAAGTCTTCTCAACAGACGGGGGGCTTGCGCACATTGCCTCTGCGGAAGACCCGTTCGCCCTCCGCGACTCCTCATTCTGCAGCGCATCTGTTGTGGCGTACTCGATTGTCCCGCACCTGTTCCGCAGGGCGGAATTGGCAAAGGCCTTTGGCCGTGTGCAGCCTAATTTGGTTTACCGAAACAATATTGTCTTTGGAATTCCCGTCCGCACTGGAAAAGACTATGCGGACGGCTTTGAAGACGACGCGCAGTACCACGGCCACGTCTGCTGGCCGCGCGACAACCCCTACCTGTACAATTTCCTTAACCTGTGCGAAAAGCCCGACCTTGCGCAGCAGCTCTTGCAGTCAAGCTTGGCGCAGGAGTTCTCGGAGTCCGCAGTCGGCTATTGTCCGGAGCTGTTCGCGCTTGATGCGGGCAAGGAGCCAGTTCCGGTGAAGAACCCGGCGCAGCTATGGTCGCATTTTGTAGAAGCGTACCTTGACTTTTTCAAGGAGAAAAAATAGTCCGTAGTTTGTGCGGCTGTTGAAACGGTTGCCTGCGCGTTTTCCGCCTTATCCGTAATTAGTCCTGTATCTCAACATTGCAGCAATACCGAAGCTCTTGAACTCCGCTCCCGCCTCGTCCTGTGCGTTGAATATGATTATCTTTCCGCCGGCATTGCGCACCGAGCGGATTGCCTTTTGGGCCGCTGCGTCCTTTCTTGCAATCTCATCAAGTACGAATAGCTCGGAAACAGCGCCGGACTCAACTGCCTTTGCTACTTCCTTCGGGCCGTACACCGAGTAGCCGTCGTCCTTTGCAACCGACTTCTTGAGGTTCTCAAGCGCGTCGAACTCGTCCTGCATCTTCTGAGATTCCATCAGCCTGTTGATTGCGCCCAGCTTCAGTAGCTCGGATGCGGCGTTGCGCTCAGCTGTGCTTGAGTGCTCGATGCGGATTTTTGCAAAGAGCTTGCTGTCCTTTTCCTTGACGTATTTTGCGAACTCGTCCTTTGCAAAGCCCGGCCCGGCCACGATGAGTGCCTCGGCCTCTGCCCCTGAAAGTAGCGTGTAAAGCTCGAAGAAGAATCCCTTCTTGGCCTCGTCGAACCCCTTCAGGTCGCGCTTGCTTGCGCCGCTCTCGATTTCGGCCTTGTGCCTGATTCCTGAATTGGTGATTACTGAAAACGTTGCCTTGCGGTCGTCAAGCGCAAGTATTGCCGCCTTGATTGCGCGGGCGCTCTTCTTGGCCTCGTCAATCATCTCGCGGTCAAATGCCGTGATTTCCTTGGAAATGGTGATTACGCTCCCCACTTCCACGTCAAGGGTGTGGTACGCTCCTGCCTGCACGAACTCCTCAGGCTCGCCGCTTACGATTTTTCCAGTCACGCGCAGCCTGTTTGCTGACTCGGCGAACTCGACCTGCTCGGTCTCAATCACCACGTGAATAGGCTTCTTCTCGCCTGACTTTGCGCGCTCGCCTTCGCCAGCTGTGACAAACCGCCTAAACGAGCGTCCGGCTACCTTTGCGCCCGGCGTCACAATCATCGACAAATACCAGAGGTCCTCAAGGTTCTTTGCCTCTGCCTTGAGCGTGCCCTCCTGCTCGTCGAAATGGATGATTCTCATGCGGTTTCACGTGCTATTGCGAATGTTAATTTATCTTGGCTTGAAGAAATGTATTATTCTACTCAATTATAGGAGTTAGTGTTGTTTGTAAAATGGCAAGTAAGCGCAGGATTGCAGTCATTGACCGTCAGAAGTTCGACTCGCCCCAGCTTGCCTACGAGTGCACCCGCGCCTGCCCCGAAGTGCGCATGGGACGCGACGCAATCAGCCTCGACGCAGAAGGCCTTCCTGTAATCGACGAGTCCCTTTGCACCGGCTGCGGGCTGTGCGTCAAGCGCGCGCAGGAAGGAGCAATCAAAATCGTCAACCTCGTCGGAGAGCTTGACACTCCCAGTTACCAGTACGGCGCCAACACCTTCCGGCTCTTCGGCTTTCTGCTTCCCAAGGAAAATGCGGTAGTGGGAATCATCGGGGTCAACGGCATAGGAAAAAGCACCGCAGTCAACCTGATGCGCGGAAGCCTGACGCCCAACATGGGCGACTACGCGCACCCGCCGTCGTTTGAGCAAATCAAGCTCGCAGTTCGCGGCCAGGAAATACAGGGCTACCTGCAGAAGCTCAAGGAAAACAAAATCTCATTTTCGCACAAGCTCCAGGACGTCAACCGCCTCGCGTCAAGCAAGTCAACCGCTCGCGAGCTTCTTTCCGCAACTGTTCCAATCAAGTCTGATTTTGATGCAATCTGCAATCAATTCAACCTCTTGGCAATACTTGACCGCAAGACCTCCCAGCTTTCAGGCGGAGAGTTGCAGCGGCTTGCAATAGCGTGCTGCCTTGGCAAGGACGCGCAGGTCTACTGCCTTGACGAACCATCCTCTTACTTGGACGTGAGCGAGAGGCTCAAGGCTGCAAAGGCAATCAAAAAGAAATCCGAATCGCGGCCCATGGTGGTGGTAGAACACGACCTTGCCCTTCTGGACTACCTTTCCGATTACGTGCACGTGCTCTACGGCTCGCGCGGAGCATATGGCGTAGTCTCGCAGCTGAAAGGCTCGCGCAACGGGATAAACGACTTCCTCGCAGGCTACCTGCCTGAGGAGAACGTTCGCTTCCGTGACCACCACATCAAGTTCTCAACAGCAAGCCATCTCAACCAGAGCAAGGGCCTTGTGGCATTCGATTACCCTGCCTGCTCAAAGACGTTCAAGGGGTTTGCGATGTCTGCGGATGCAGGCAAAGTCCACGAGTCAGAAATCATCGGCATCCTCGGGCCCAATGCAAGCGGCAAGACCACGTTCATCAAGATGCTCGCAGGCGAGCTTGAGTCTGACGATGGAAAGGTGGGCCTTGGAAAGAAGGCGGTTTCCTACAAGCCGCAGTATCTTACTCAGGACTATGAAGGAAACGTCCGCGACTACATCGCATCCGACCCCGCGTTCGACGCTGCCGTATATGCCTCCGAGCTGCGCACCGCGCTTTCAATAGACGAGCTTGAGGACAAGCAGGTCAAGTCACTTTCAGGCGGGGAGCTCCAGCGAGTAAACGTCGCACTCTGCCTTTCGCGCAAAGCAGACATCTATTTGCTTGACGAGCCCTCGGCGTTCCTTGACGTGGAGCAGCGGCTGCGCGTTGCGGAAATCATGCGCAGGATGATTGCGGACAGCGGCAAGAACGCGTTCGTAATAGACCACGACCTTGTTCTTGTTGACTCGGTCTCGGACCGGCTGGTGGTGTTCTCCGGGACCCCGTCAGTTGAGGGAATCGCAAGCGCGCCAGTTGCAATGCGCCAGGGGATGAATTCCTTCCTCAAGTCGTTCGAGATTACCTTCCGCCGCGACGACGCAACCGGCAGGCCGCGCGCCAACAAGGAAGGAAGCCAGAAGGATTCCGAGCAGAAGAAGTCAGGGGAATATTATTACGAGCAGTCCTGATTGTGCCCACGCGTCTTTTTTGCTATTTCGGGAATATTGTGACATTACTTGTGGTGTTCGACATGTCGGCCACCACGTTGCTTGCAAGGATTATGGCCATCGTGGCCCCAAGCACTATGAATGCGATTATCAGCACCATCTCCGTCGCGGTCTGGCCCCGGAACAGTCTTTTCATAAGTAGGCTATGCTGGCTGAAAATAAAAACCGAAAGATTGGCCGGCGCGTGGATTACTTGCTGCGCACGTAGTTGCCTTCAGCAATGACGGTTCCCGCGGAGTCCAGCGCAACGAGGTAATTGTCCGAGGACTTCCTGTACCACTGCACGACCCAGTTTCCGGCCGAAAGGGAGTTCTTAGCGCCAAAGTCAGTTATTGCTGCAACGTCGATTGCCGGGCAGTATTTAGTGGCAGCGGCAATGTCGGAAAACGGCAGCCTGAACGCGCAAGCAAGATACCCGCCAGTTACTGCCTGTCTTACTGCTGGCGAGCCGGAATACGCGTCTGCTATCGCGTCAGGCGCGACACTGATTGGCCTGGCGTTGCAGTATCCCATTGACACGATTGTCTCGTTGCGCAGCGTAACCGGGAACAGCTCGTAGTAAAGCTTCTGCATGGCAGGGCACTTGGAGTGCGGTTCTATTGAAAGGAACATCTCGATTTTCCACTTGCCGGTCGAGTTTGACACCGAAGCCACTTCCAGGTACGTGTCGGCATCGGGGTAGTTCTGCTCCGCAAACTGCTGGGCGTCCTTGAGGCTTGCGTCAATTGCGTCCTTTGCAGTGAACCCGGTGTTCTGGGACGGCGCCGTCAGCATCGCTATTGCTACAAGCACTATTACAACAAGTATTGCGAACATCACAGGCCTGCGTTTCACGGCAAATCCCCTACTGACTTTTAGTGGCTGCGAGCCGATTTAACCGTTTTGGTGCAGCAGGGGCTCAGCAGGCCACGTTGATGCACCGCAGTTCGGCCCCGTCGCGGCGCACAAGCACGGTGAACGACTTGTTCGACGCCGAATAGTTGGAAAGGATGTCGTAGGATTTGCTGAACTGCCTGTAGAACGCGCCGTTCAGCTTGTCCGTTGACGTGACGTTGAACGGGAACGCCACTGCTGCGGTTGTGCTGCTCATGACGAGGCTCAATCCCGCAGAACACGATGGCACTAGTGTTTCGTCAGTTTTGGGTTGTGTTGAAAGGCTCGTCCCCGTCCAGCCGGCATTGGTCACTGCCGTGCTGTCGAAGGCACCGGTCAGGTTTGCGGTGGTGGCTGAAACGTAGCTTTGCACCCTGGCTTGAAGGGCGTTTGAGAGGCTTCCCGAAGCCGCAGGGTTGCAGCCTGCTGCGGCGCTTGATGCGTACGCGGAGTCCAATATTGCGTCAATTACCGTCTCGTCGTAGACTGCGTCCGTCTGGTTGTATGCCTGTGCTATGACCTGCAGCTGCAGCCGTTTCTGGCCTGCCGCGTGGTATTCCGAAATCGACATCACGCTGGTTGCGAAGTAGCACAGCACAAGCGCAACGAGTATGGCCACTGCAAAAGAGAAAAGTCCCCTCATGGCGTGGCCACCCATGCTTTGACCGGAAGAATTGCGTAACGCGATATTGTCTGGTTAACAAGGCACCCGTACCCGTCGTAGCCTTCCGCTGTTCCCCGGTTTATCCTGCAGCTTTTGCCGCAGTCAAATGCGTTGCACGAGTCGTTGTACGCGTACCTCGTTGCAGCCGCGACCATCTGCCTTTGCCTTGTCATGTCCGCCTCCCTGGTGAAGACGTCGAGGCCGGTCTTTTCCTTGAACGTGCTTGCATTGAGGCTGACCGGCGGCTGGGACAGCGTGACGTAGTCGTAGGCAAGCGACTGCAAGAGCGTGGTCTTTGCGGCGTATTCCGTCTGGGTTGAATATACCGAGAACATCAGCGCCACCGAGCTTATCAGTACCAGCGAAAAGAGCGCGTCAACTGTGAATACGAATGCCCGCCTCATTGCAGAACCACGTCGCAGCTTTTTACCGTCAGTAGGCACGCCGAGCCGGAGCACTCGACCAGCCTCATTGCCGAATAGACGTCCATGTCCCGTGCGGTGCACCCGCCGGGGCCGTCGATTATTGCCGAACAGTCGGGCGAGGACCCGGTTCCGTTGTCGTAGGCCCAGCACGTGAACGGCGCCCTAGTCTGCTGGATTTGCGCAGCGCCGGGGGTGGCAAGGCTTGCTGCCACGGTCTCGGCCACGTTGTTGTTGTGCTGGCCGTACCTTGAGAGGCTGTCAAGGGAAAGCTGGCTTGAATGCAGGAGCACTCCTATTGCAAAGCACAGCGCCACGACTGCGATGACAAAGTCGGAAGAGAAGAACTGTGCGCGGCGCTTTTGGAATATCACGAGATGCATCCTCCCATTGAGATTGCGACCTTCCCGGTCCCGTCCGCGCGGATGCAGATTTGCGTCCCTTCCAGCGTAGACTGGGTGCATTTCATCGGCTGCCATTCAAGCGCCGCCGAAGTGGCATTGTATTCGGTGAGGTTTGCGTAGATTTCGCAGATTACGTTGGCCCTCGCGGCCAAGGGCGCGCTCGAGGAGTTCACGACTATGCCGCTGCCGTCGGTCCCTATGTAGTATTTCGCCAGCCTTCCGGCGTACGTCATGCACGGCGCGTTTATAGTCGCGCTTGCGTTCAGGACGCAGGCGCTGTTTGCAATCCCGGCAAGCTCCGACACGATCAGGTTCTCCTGGCGCAAAGCAAGGTAGCTTCCCGAGTCGTATCCTGCATTCAGGTAGTTGACAAGCCACGATATCGAGAGGTAGACTAGCGCCATTGCAAAGAAGAACTCTATCGCCATCTGTCCTTTCATCGCAAGAAAGTATGCGCGGCCACGATAAAAAACTGCCGAAAGGAGAAAGGAAGGCGCGCGGCGATGGCGCTTGCGTGTTGCCTCCGTCCGCTGCAGCGCGGGGGAGTAATGCTTGCATCCGTGCGGCTTCTTTTGCCGTTCAATACCCCAATGCAACCCTTGCAAGCAGGGGCGCGAGCCCCAGCGGGTATATCATTGCCGGGACGTAGAGGCATCCAAGGCACATCCCGTGGTGGGCGCCTGCCTTTTTGGCGTACTCCGATATCGCTGCAGCAGCGGTTGCGACCACCATTCCCCACGGCCCGCACGAAAGAAGCACCAGGCACGCAAGCACCGCCTTTCCCGCAGCTGCAAAGGTTTTCCTTGCCTTTTCGCCCGGCCTTGGCGCGAGCCTGCAGAACGCGATTGCGCACAACAGCGAGGCAAATCCCAGCGCAATCCCCAATAAGACCGACTGGATGTCCGCGCCGGCGTCGGAAAGCATCGCCGAGCCCTGCGAGCGCGCCTTTCCTATTGCGAACGCCGAGCACAGGTCGTAGAGCGCCTTTCCGACAACAAGCGCAGCCGACTGCCCTGCTCCTGCAAGCGGGAGCGCAGCTGACAACACCGGCTGGGCAAGGAACGGAGTCGCTGCAGGAAGCATCACCAGAAGCATCCCCACAAGCGGCACTAGCAGGACCGGCAACCCGAGCGGCTGCCTTTCCTGTTCATCCTGGTTGTGCCCGTCCCACGAAAGGCCGAAGAACCCGGTAAAAAGCGCAAGAAGCGCGTTGTCGCACAGCGAGAAGAAGAGCACGATGAATCCGAGCGCGCCGCTTGCAGCCATCACCAGCGCAGCAGCCTTCCTGTTTTCGTCACGCAGCACAAGCGCTGTGCACAGCAGGAGGAGCACGAGCCACAGGAACGGCCTAGCTGCTGAAAACAACGGAGGCATTGCAAGAAACAGCAGCGGGATTGCGAGAGCGCAGGCGACGTAGCCTCCTGCAACCGCAAGCGCCAGGCTTTTGCTATCGCGCGAATTTGAAAACAGCGAGCAGGCAAGGCAGGAAAAAGTCAGGCAGAATACGAACACCGTCGCAAGCTGGGCGTCGGAAATCCCGTAGGCAAGAAGCGACAGGAGCGCGTTGAAGTGCAGCGGGACGTAGTATCCTGCAAACCCCGCGGCGGTGCCAGCAAAAAAGAAGGCTATGATTTGTACCGGGTCCAGCTTTCCCTCACCACCGTAATTGAGTTGTCTTTTCTTCCAGACCACACCCCGATTACGTTCGCCCTGCTGCCGTTGGGCGCAGTTGAGCCGTAGAGCCGCACGCACCCCGCCATGCAAATCATCGCGCCGTACTCCGAGCGGTACACCGTTCCGGCAGTTGATGCGACCTGCGCGTATTGCGGCAGGCCCGCCGGCGTTGTTGCGTAGGAGATTTCCGCGCTGCGCGCCTTGAGCAGCAGCGCAACAAAGCAGATTACAAAAACCAGAACGCAGGCCTTGGGGTTCACAATCGTTGCATTTGCACCTGCCGCGATTTAACCGGGCAGTGCAACGGTTAGTTTAGTGAAAGGAAATAATCAGTACGGCTCAAGCCCGGCTGGTTTTGCCGCCGGGCCGAAAAGCCTGCGCTCAAAGACGATGTGCGCTTTCTTTCCCTTCGCAACCGGCCTGCTTTTCACCGCAATAATTCCCGCAGGTATTGCCGACATTACGGACGGCGCGACCTCCACTATCGCGTATCCTTCGGAATACCCTATGACTTTGCAATCTGCGCGCCAGTCCACCACGTACCGCTTCACTATCACGTAGAGTGCGAGGAACCCGAGCCCAAGGAACGGCATCGCGCCAAGGGCCTGGCTTGGCGAGGACATCATTTTTCCTGCAACAAGGGCGCCAGCTCCAAAAATCGCAAATATCCCGAACAGCGCGTAGGCCTGCTTTCTCTGCGCCTGCACAAGGGGCTTGGATATGAGGACGCAGAGCGGCGCGAAAAGCGCGAATGTGACTGCGAATGCGGCGGCGCTTATGAATGTGGATGCAAGCGCGGCAACCAAAAAAAGCATGGAGAACAGTTGGAACCTTGTTATGTCGTCTGCAGGGAGAAATTTCATTGTTCATTCACCTATGCCGGAAGAAGCATTGCCGTTATGCAGTACCGCCTGTACGGCGCGTCGAAGCAGTAGTCCGCAGTGGCGTTTGAAAGTTCCGGGTGGAACACGCTCTGCATCTTCATAAAGCACAGCGTGTTTGCGTCCGTGGCGTCTGCGGCAGACGCCGTGCCAATGCCCCGAAAGTGGAACCTTGGAGTGACGTTGACCGTGTTGGTCATCTCATTGACCCGGAAGTCTATCCGTCCAAGGGTGTAGTTGGAGTTCTTTGCGGTGAAGTCCGTGCCGCCCATCCTTGCGGCCGAAAGCGTCAGGTCAAGCTCCAGCTCCTTGAAGCCGGTCACCATTATGGACGCGACAAGGACGATTGTCAATGCGAGGGCAAGCATGTACTCTACCGAAGTCTGCGCCCGTTTTTTGTCCCTATCAGTCAGCATCAGGAACTCACGTCTGCATCGAGCAGTATATCTCAATGTTCCCCGACGACTTCAAGACCGAGACGTCCATCCATCCGGAGACCGTGTAGCACGCGTCGTTTATTGTCGTCGGCGTCGCCATGAGGCGCATCCCGTAGACGCGCCGGCCGTACACGTCGCCTATGTCGCACGAGAGCCGGTCTGCAGTTGTAAGCAAAAAGCACTTCGCCTTTGTCGGAAGGTATACGTTTACCGTCATCCTCGCGCCGTTGCCCTGTATGGCAACCGTGTTGAGCGCGTTGGACACCGCGTCAAGCGCGGAAAGCGAAAGCACCGCGGCGTCAAGCTTCTCGTTCTCCACGAGCTGCTGTTCGGAGTTGGATATGAGTATGGTGAGCATTACCAGGCAGAACCCCAGTATGAGGAAGAATTCAAGGCCGACCTGTCCGCGCATCAGAAAAACCTTTTTCAGAACAGCCCTGCAAGGGCCGCAAGGAAGCACGCGCACAGCACCGGCGCGAAAGCCTGGGTCGTGCGCACTTGCAACCATCTAACATTTTCCAGCTTTTTTAACCTCTGTAATTGGCGGCCGTCCAAGCCGCCCGCATCCGACGCGTCCGCGACAACCCTTGCGTTCGCAGGCAGGACCAGCCCCGCGTCCTGCAGGATTTTCGCGGCGTCTTTTCCGCCCTTGCCTGCGGCCTTTACAATCCTTTTCCAGTCGAGCTTGGGCTTGAACAGCACCGCCTTTCCGTCACGCTCAATAATCGTGTAAGCAGGAAGCATCCCTTCCTCCAGGTCGCTTTTGCGGACCCTGTACGAAAGCCCAGGGGAAACGACTTCCAGGCTGACCCTTGCAAGGGTTCCCACAGAAAATGCGATGGCAAACGCTGCCGGGAACGCGGTTGCGGCGGCGTCAGCATTGATTGCGATGCTTGCAAGCAAAATTACCGGCCATGCGTATTTTGGGAGCCTTACAAGGAGGACGATCACCGCAACTGAAGCCACCAAGAATAATTCGTTCCAAAGCCCGCTTGCAAAAAGCGACGCGACCGCGGCAGCCCCTGCGGCCTTTTTCGCAGTCTCGAACGCAATCCTTGCACACGCCTTTCTTTTCCTCAGCAGCGTGCCTGCGTTCAATGCAAAAGTTACTGCAATGAAAAGGAGCGCGGAGCAGGCAAACAGAGCAACCGGAAGTATTGCGTCCGCGCGCCCGGCCGCGCCAAAGAGCGCCGAGAACGCCCAGAACAATTTGGCGTCCCCGCCCGCCCAGGCCCCTGTAAGGAAAAGCGCGTACCCAAGCGCCAGCGCAACCGCAAGCATCAGCGCATAATGTACTGCAAACGGCGTTCCCAGGTAAATGCAGTTGGCCGCGCCGAAAGCAAGGCCGGCGGCAATTCCTCCATAGGTAAGCCAGTCGGGGATTATCCTTTTCTTCAGGTCAAGGTAGCAGGCAACGGCGCAGTATGCCGCGGCGAATGCGAAAAACAGGAAGTCCGTCATAGCAACAGGCCGCACACCCTGGGGTTTCAGCGCACTATCATCGAGATGGTCGAGTCGCGCTCAATCTGCGCGCGCACAAGAAGCGTGTCGGTCATGTCCTTCATCTGCGTCGCTATCGCTATCGAGATGATGACTACTGTCAGGCCCAGCGCGATGAGGAGCATGTACTCCGTGGAGGTCTGCCCGCGCTGGCCAAGGGCCCTTCTCTTCATACAAGTATTCGCTACTCTTTTTGCGCTTAATATCCTTTCTAGCGCAGGAGGGTGCTGCTTCGATGCGGCAATGCCGTAATGCCTTTACTGCGCGCACAAGCCGCTTTTTGTGTCAAAGAGCTGCGAGAAGCACGACAGGCCGCTGCCTTTTGCGTATGTGCAGTTTCCGACGCCGTTTGCGCAGCCGCCGATTCCGGGGTTTGCGCAGCATGGCATCGGCGAGTCGTGCGCGACGTTTCCAGTACGGGACAGCACAAGCAGGTTGGTGCCTGATGCGCTGACGATGTCCTTGATGCCGCCGCCCAGGTGGTTCTGCGACTGCGATATCGATGCGTTGATGTTCGCGGGCGCCTGCGCCAGCATGAATATCGTGCCGACCGTGAGGACTAGCACGCACACGAGCATTATCCCGTAATAGTTCTGTCCGCGTTGCATCGGTTCTCACTTGCTATGGCTGTGTGTTGCTCTTGCCGTATTTTGTGCCGTGCGGGTAAAATCTTGTTTTCAACCGCACTTTCCGGTGGCGTTGTTGAAGTATTTTGACGAGCATGAAATGTTGACGTTGCAGGCCCTTGTGGCGCTGGCATTGTAAGGCCCGAAACACCGCTGGTTCGGCGCCACCTGGTTGGTGCAGCAAGGCGAGTTGTTGACCCCGCCGGTCGGCTCTGCGACGTACAGGTTGGGTGCGTGGTGGCTCACAAAGTCAATCTCAATCACGTTCGCAAAGGAGTTCTGGTTTCCCGCGAGCGTGTTGTTCGTGGTGGCGACGCTGCCTTGGAGCATAATCAATATCATGACCACTATCAGGATTACCCCTGACAGCATAAGTATGTACTCAAACGCGCCCTGGCCTGGCCTTTGCAAAATTAATCACCGGAAACTAACTGTGGAAGCATTATGCGCTTATGCGCATCTTCCTGTCTTCTGGTCGAACTTGCTTGCCGGGCAGTTGAGCGTGGCGTTGCATGCGGTTATTGATGTTGGGACTTGGTTTCCGCATCTTGAATAATATCCTTGTGTGCTTCCGGATGCTACTGACCCGTTGTTGAGTACGCAGCAGGGGAACAGCGGGCCGTTGACCCCTCCGGTCTTGCTTACGACCACCAGGTTGGCAGTGTATTGCGGCACTATCTGCACTGAGACCGTGCTGTTGTAGGTGTTCTGTTGCGCTGCCATTGTGTTGTTTGTCCCTGAGAGCGTTCCCTGCAGGATGAATATGATGAGTATCACGATTAGGAGGACTCCTGATAGCATAAGTATGTATTCGAATGCCCCTTGGCCGCGTTTCATCATATATCCAATTCACCGTCTTGCTTGTTAAAATAAAAAAAAGACAAAAGAATGCGCTCTTATGCGCATCTTCCTGTCTTCTGGTCGAACTTGCTTGCCGGGCAGTTGAGCGTGGCGTTGCATGCTGTTATTGATGTTGGGACTTTGCTTCCGCATGTTGAGTAATATCCGGATGTGGTTCCGGATGCTACTGACCCGTTGTTGAGTGCGCAGCAGGGGAACTGGGGGCCGTTGACCCCGCCGGTCTTGCTTGTGACCACGAGGTTGGCAGTGTATTGTGGCACTATCTCCGAAGTTACCGTGCTGTTGAACGTGCCTTGTTGTGCTGCCATTGTGTTGTTTGTCCCTGAGAGCGTTCCCTGCAGGATGAAGATTATCAGGATGACTATCAGCAGCACTCCTGATAGCATGAGTATGTATTCGAATGCTCCCTGGCCGCGTTTCATCATAATCTCAAAATCACCGTTCTGTTGCTTCAAAAAAAAGAAAAAGGGGGATAATGCGCTTATGCGCATCTTCCTGTCTTCCTGTCAAACTGGCCTGACGGGCAAGTGAGCGAGGTCGGGTTGCATGCAGTTGTTATTCCGCTTGCGCATCCGACTCCGTTTGCACAGCACGGGTAAGTGGTCCCGACGAGGTTGCCTGTCTTGCTTGTGACAATCAGGTTTGCCGTGTACGGCGCCACCAGTTCAGCAGTCACCGCGTTGGTGAACGAGTTCTGCTGCGCAGCCATTGTGTTGTTTGTCCCTGAGAGCGTTCCCTGCAGGATGAAGATTATCAGGATGACTATCAGCAGCACTCCTGACAGCATCAGTATGTACTCAAACGCGCCTTGGCCTCTCTTTGCTTCAGACATCAACGGTTCACCTTTTTTTTAATATCAATTATTTTATGTCCTTTCTGTTCAGCGATTTAAAAATGCATCGTTTCCCGCAGAGGTATTTTTCCCGACTTGATGCCTAGGGTAAAAACCGCCCCGTTACGCTAATCTATTTAAACTCCGCTTCTTGATTCCTTTGTCAATTTTCATCTAAAGGTGGTTTAGGATGCAGTATAAGAGAGGACAGGGCGCAACGGAATATCTAGTCATTTTGGGCGCAGTATTGCTAGTCGCTCTTGTAATCGTCAGCCTGCTCGGATGGTTCCCGTCCCTTGGCGGCGCAACCAAGGAGCAGCAGTCCAAGTCGTACTGGTCCGGCGCGAGCCCGTTTGCGATAACAACTTACAAGGTAAGCACCGGCGCAATCACTTTCTCGGTGTCCAACCGGCTTGCTGACAAGCTGTTGCTGACTAACATTTCCGTGCAGGATGGATTCGGCACTGACGTGTCGATTGCGGCCCCGAACCAGTACTTCAACGCAGGCGAAGAGATAGTCCTGGCAAACACCACGGCATTGGGCAACCCGTGCGCAGGCAAGGTTGCAGGCACTGCGTTCGAGTTCAAGGTAGTGGCGTTCACCTACACTCAGGGAACTATATCGGGAATTCGCCAGCAGGGCGCGCAGGCCCTCGTTGGAAGGTGCTCGTAAGCACCTCCCTTTAATTTTTCTTTTTCTTTCCTTTTCCAACTCCTTCTAAACGTTTTTTAACCGCAAGTTCATTCCCTTTTCAGGTTCATTTAAACCAAAGGTGAGTTTGTGGTTATGAAGAAAGGCCAGGGCGCAACGGAATATCTAGTCATTTTGGGCGCAGTATTGCTAGTCGCCCTTGTAATCGTCAGCCTGCTCGGATGGTTCCCGTCCCTTGGCGGCGCAACCAAGGAGCAGCAGTCGAAGGCATACTGGTCCGGCGCGAGCCCGTTCGCAATAACCACGTACAAGTTGGGCAACGGCTCAATCACCTTCTCCGTGTCCAACAGGCTTGCCGACACCCTCAACCTCACCACCATAGAGGTGCAGGACGGTTTCGGGAACACGGGCGTAATCATGTGGCCCAACAGGCTCTTCAACGCAGGCGAGGAAGCCGTGCTGAATGCGAATTCAACCGCGTATGCCAATGCCATACTGAACCCGTGCTTTGGGCTCACGTCAAAGACCGGCTCCACATTCGAGTACAAGGTGGTGGCCTTCACTTACAGTGACGGGACAATCACAGGGATCCGCCAGCAGGGCGCGCAGGCCCTCGTTGGAAGGTGCTCGTAAGCACCCCTCTTTTTCTTTTTCCTTTTTCTATTTTTTTCATCTTTCGGGTTCGGCCTGAAATCGGGTTCCCAAAACCTACTTTTTTATTTCCCAATTCCTTTCCCTTTGCATAAGTTCATTCGTATTAGGTGATTCTATGGCTCGTTTCAAGGGACAGGGTGCAACTGAATATCTGGTCATCCTCGGCGCAGTGCTTCTGGTCGCAATGGTCATCATCGCGCTTTTGGGCTGGTTCCCGCAAGTCGGCGGGCCCTCGAGGGAAAAGGAGTCCGAGTCGTATTGGAGCACTACCTCCCCGTTCTCAATAACTACGGTGAGGCTCACCAACGGCACTGCGCTTTTGGTCCTTGCTAACCGCGGCTCCGACAAGCTCAACGTGACCGAGATACAGTTCGACGACGGCGCAGGCAACGTGCGCAACTTGAGCACCGGCTACAGCGTGTTCACCGCAGGCGAGGAGAAGGCAATCTACGTCCCGAACTTTGTCAACGGCAACCCGTGCACGTACACCGCAATCGGCAGGGCTTTTGAAATCACGCAGGTCAACATCCTGTACAACTTCATGACCTATTCCATGAGGCAGTCGGGAGCGCGGCCGCTTGTAAGCACGTGCGCATAAGCTGGTTTACCATGGCTGACGAAATCCTCGTTGCAGGCATCTGTTTCCTGGTCTCGGTAGCCGGCGCGGCAGGCGCCTACTATTTTTCCAAGAAGACGCACGAGGACGCGGTCGCAAAGGTGGCGGAGCTTTCTGGGCGCATCGAGTCGGCCCACGCCGAGTCGGTTGCAATGACTGACGGCATCCAGCAGGCAAAGTCGGGGCTTGAGAGAAAGATTACCCGCAACGCGATGCAGAGCATCACAAAGCAGGCCAAGGACCTGACTTCGGCAGTAATTGAGGGGTCATAATATGGATATTCTAGGCATGTCCGCAATCGCATTCGGTCTTTTCGCAATCTCCATAGTCGTGCTCGTGGTGGCAGTATACTTTGTCATGGACTACCAGCGCCGCACGCAGAAGGAAATAAGCGAGCTGTCCGGAAGGCTCGAGCAGCTCGAGCGGGAGTACCTCAAGATGAAGCCCGAGATAGAGTCGATGCGCACAGGGCTGGACGAGCTCGTGGACTACCCGACGATGGAAAAGAAGCTGCGCGACCTCATCAGCTTTGTCGGCGAGAAGATGAAGGCCAAGCGCTGACGCTATTTTTCTTTTAAGCTTTTTTCTGTCCTGTGCCTAGCCGAACTTTTCGGTGTGGATGTTTTCCTTGGCAACGCCCGCGGCTTCGAGTATCTCCTCGATTCCGCCCATCATCGCAGCGGAGCCGCACAGGTAGAACTTCTTTCCCTCGATTCCGCCGAGGGTCGCCTTGATGTATTCGGCATCGAGCCTTCCGCGGTGCCCTGACCAGTCGGTCCCTGCGTATTCCTTGTCAGTTATCGTGAACGCAAGCTTAAGCCCCGGCCACTCTTTTGCGATGTCCTCGAACTTTTCGCGGAAGATGAGCGTCGCAGGGGTCTTTGCGCTGTAAAAGAGCGTGGCCTTCACGCCATCGGGCTTGGTTGCAGCAAGGTGGCTGGACATTGCAGCAAACGGCGTGATCCCCACGCCCCCTGCGATGAACACGTGGTCCTTGCACGCAGGGTCAAGCACGAACCTGCCGAACGGCATCTTGACCTGCAGCTTGGTGCCAACTGGGGTGGACGTCATTCGGGTAGTCCACTCCTTGACTATCTTGATTGTGACCTCGACGTAGTCGGTCACCTGCGGCGCTGACGATATCGAGTACGCGCGGCACTTCCTCTGCGGGTCGGCCTCCTCGGGAAAGCACAGCATGGCAAACTGCCCGGGCGAAAACGAGAGCTTGCGGCCGTCTACCGGCGTAAGCCTCATTGTGATTACTCCGGGCACTTCCTCGCGCTTTTCTGAAAGCACTGCCTCGAACGTCTGTGGCGCTACTATAGTCATATGGCAACCGACCTTTTTTTCGTAAAGTTGTAAGACGACTTTATGCAACAAGAGTTAAATGCGCTTCGGCTGTTGGATGCGCTTTTGCGTGCGGCTATTTTTCTTTCGTGATTTTTGCAAAGAAGAACGGCTGGCAGTCCCACTCGTGCGGCCAGAGCCGCGAGCAGTTTTGCACCTGCGCGTCGTAATCCTTTTCCTTGTATTTCAGGATGCCCTTGGACGCTTTGACTCCCGCAATTGCGGCCTTTTCCACTTTCGCGCCCGTCCTGTTTGCAAGAAGATGGTCGATGACTTCCTCATCCTCCTCAGGCGAGAGCGAGCACGTGGAATATACCAGCGTCCCGCCGGGCTTGAGCAAATCAAAGCCGCGCACAATCGCCTTCTTCTGCCTCTTGGACATGTTACTGACTTTCTTTTCGCTCCACCCGTCTAGGGCGTCCAGCCTCTTTCTTGCCATCCCTTCCGAGCTGCACGGCGCGTCAAGGAGGATTCGGTCAAAGCCCTCGCGGTCCTTGAACTTTTGGAAGTCAAGCTTCTTCGCATCAATCTGCATCCCGTACTTGCGCGCGTTGAACTTGAGCGTGCCGATGCGCGTGGGGTCGCGCTCAAGGCAGGTGATTTGTGCTTTGTTTTCGCACAGGCAGCACAGCTGGATCGTCTTGTTTCCGGGGGCCGCGAACGCGTCGAGTATGCGCTCGCCAGGGCTTGCGCCAAGCGCAATCGCAGGAAGCATCGAGGCTTTCTCCTGCAGGTTGAACCTTCCTTGGGCAAACGCCTCATCCTGTCCGGGCCTCTCCGGCCCCGATTCAATCAGGAAAGCGTTTTCAGAAAACTCGAGGGCAGACAGCTCGAAGCCGCGGCCGGCCAGCTCGTTGCGAAGTTCCTGCGGGGTAGCAAGAAGCGTGTTGCACCAGAGCGTCTTCTTTGCCTTGGAGTCGAATGCGCAGATGAACCTTTCAAACTCGCTTCCAAGTATGCTGGAGTATTTTTCCAAGTATTCCTTTGGAAAACGGTCCTTGGCCATTAGAGTCACACACTTTTTTGAGTAGATTGCTGCGTGTTTTAGTCAACGTTGACTGCGCCTGTTTTGAATGAGTTCGTTATGTGGGCTTAAATATTCACCGGAAACGGGGCGTCTTTCTCTTTATTTGCCTCGGTATCGTCAAAATTTTCTACAACGCTGGCAGAGTGATTTTTGTGCGCGCGTATCGTTTTCGTTTGTACCCTTCGAAGTGCCAGCAAGCGCTTTTGGACAACGGCCGCGTTCTTGCCAAGCAGTTGTGGAATTCATTGCTTGAATATACCAAGGCGGAATACGATAAAACGGGTAAGTTTCCTTCAAGTGGCGCGCTTTATAAACTGACGAAACATTCGGGATTGTATGCTCAGGTGGCACAGAACGTCGCTCGTCGTTTGCATACCGCGCTGCGGCGCATCGGTCAAATGCGTAAATTAGGCAAGTGCGCGGGGTTTCCCCGATTCAAGCCCGTTGAGCGGGTTAAGAGTTTACACTATCCGCAAGACGGGTTTTCCATACTTGCGAATGGTACGCTCAAGGTCACGCCATTCGGGGCTATATGCATCCGCAAGCACCGCGAAATAAACGGTCGCGTCAAAGGGCTGACACTGAAGCGCGAGCCGTCCGGCAAGTGGTTCGCAATTTTCACGGTCGAGGAAGAACGATGTGTGCCGCGCATTAATCGTGGAGATAGCATAGGTGTTGACCTTGGTTTGCAGCGCTTTGCTACATTCTCAAATGGCGCATCAATCACGAATCCCCGATTCTACCAGCACGCTGAAGTGCGGTTGGCCATGCTACAGAGAGCGTTGTCCCAGTGCAAGAGGGGTGGCAAAAACCTTGCGAAAACAAAAGCCAAACTAGCCCGCGCGTTTGAGCGGGTTGATAATATGCGTAGAGATTTCCTGCACAAGGCTTCCCGGCAACTGGTTGAAACATATTCTTTTGTCGCGTTAGAGGCGCTTGCTCCAAGTGAAATGGCTCGACAGCGGTTTGGGAAATCGATTCTTGATGCTTCGTGGGCAATGTTTGCGAATTTCACGTGCTACAAAGCGGTGGAAGCTGGTTGCACGATAAAGTTTGTGAACCCGCAAGGGACGACAAAAACCTGCAGTGCATGTGGCAACCAACAAGACGTGTCGTTGAACCAGCGTACTTATTGCTGTCCACGCTGCGGGTTGACAAGAGACCGCGATGTCAATGCGGCAATCAATATACTTGCAAAAGCTACCGCAGGAACTGCGGAAAGTCACGCTTGGGGAGACGAAGCAGAAGCTTTGTCCATGAGTCAAGAAGCAAGCCGCTTAAACGGCTAGCAGTTCACTGGTACTGGCCCTTGATGAACCCGCGCTCGGTGTGCGCCATGCTCGACACGGAGTCGGTGTACGTGACCGCCACGTCAGAGAAGTCATACGCAGAGCCGACCGTTGCGCCGGTGACAGTAGTCTGGTTGCACGCGGTTGTCGTAATCGTCACCGGGTTGTCCACAGTAAGCAGCTGCGAGCCCGTCCAGCCGCACCCTCCTGCCATCGACACCACCTGGGTAATCGTTATCGAGTTTCCGCGCGTGTTCTGGAACGCAATCTTCATCGTGCCGCTGGCTCCTGCGGCTATGCTGTGGTCAAGCACCGCAAGCGAGGAGAACCCTCCCTGCTGGCGCACGTTGGCCCACTTGCTTGGGTTGAAGACCCCAAATTGGATGAGCACGCCGACTATGATTATGATTCCGAGTATGGCCCAGCCGTAAGTGACAAGGTATTCGAGCGCAGTCTGCCCTTTTGACATAAGCAAAATCACCGTTTTATTGTTCTGGAAAAATTACTTCCGGCGCTTATTAATGCGTGCTGTTTGGCCCAAGCGGCCCGAAGGGGGAGCGAGCCTCAGAGCATCCCGGTGAATACCGCCTCAAGGCCGATGAGGCTGATTATGAACACTGCCATGGCGGCCGCCACGAACAGCGGCACGTACGAGAGCCCGCGGTGCGCCTCGCCTTCCTTGATCTGGGCTATCAAAAGCGACGCGAAGAACGCGGTTATGATTATGACCCCCAGGGAGAACAGCCGGATGTCCTCAAACCCGATTTGGTTCTCCTGCACGGAAGGGATAAGCACCGGGAGCCCGGAGGTGGAGATGCGCGCCCTTGCCGCTGAGTTTATCTGCAGCCCCGACGTGACCCCGGTAAGCGTGGTCTCGTTTATTTCGGAGTAGAATGCCGACACCGCAAAGAGCATCGGAGCGGCGACTAGTGCGGAGAACACTATGAATATCCCGTACGTGGTGGTTGACGTCTCAATCTGGCGCTGCAGGTTCTGGCGCGAGGCGATGTCTGTGGCAATCCTGTCAAGCAGGTCCGTCATCCTTCCGCCGAGCCGAAGGCCGCCCACCATGAGCTTTATCGAGCGCTCCAAAAGGCGCGAGTCGACCCTTTCGGGCATCGCAAGCAGGGCGTCCTCTATGGGCATCCCTCCGAACGTGTCCGCTGCGACCTTGCTCAGCTCGTCGCGGAACGGCCCGAATTCCGGCCTTGCTGCTGACCAAAGCGCATTCTCAACCGTCATCCCCGCGCGCATGTTTGCGGATATTATGCGCAACGCGTCGGGCAGCACGCCCTCTATCCTCTTGCTGCGCTGGTATGCAGTTGACTTTAGTATGAAGTATGCCCCGCCAATCTCGGCCATGAGCACCAAAAGCGCGGCGAACGCGGCGAACCTGATGTCGTTGACGATCGCCATGCACGCGATGAGCACGAACGCGCAAAGCGAGAGCACGCCAAGCAGGGCGAACCCTATCAGGTACCTGTGCTTTGTGGTGCTGAAGCCGCCCTTGACCATCAGCCTGCCGATGGTGTCGACCCATCCCCTGGGCAGGAGGTATGATGCCCGTATGAGTATGCGGCTGGCCTTCATGTGCCTATACCACCGGCCTGCGCGAGGCGACGAAGTTCAAAAAGAATGCTTGGAACCCGATCATCAGGACGAATATGAATACAAGCAGCGCTTTCGGGACCGGGAACGAAAGCAGCGAGCCTATCACTATGAGCAGCGTGACTCCGAGGCTGGGCACTATGATTGCGCTTATCATGTAAATCATGGTGAGCGGCGAAAGTTCCTGGGAGTACTTCTTGATTTGTTCGGTCTGCTCAAGTTCGAGCTCGTTGAGCGTCGCCTCAAGCGCAAGCCCGACGTCGGTGCCGACCTTGAGCGCGTTGGAAAGCTGCCACACCACCTTGCGGAACTGCAGGGAAGGCGAAGTCGCCGAAGCCTCGGCAAGCGCGTCCGCCTCCGCAACCCCCGCGTTGAGCTTTGAGACTATCTTGTAGAACTCGTCGGAGACCTTGCTGTGGCCGGTGCTCACCGAAAGCAAGGCGTTGAACAGCGGGACCCCCGAGCGTATCTGGATGAGCAGCTGCCTTGTTGCGGTTATCATGTTCGCGTCTATTGCGCGCCTTCTCTGCGCGGCTATTATCTGCGGGTAGACCAGGCAGGTGACCAGCGTGGCAATCCCAATTGCAGCGGCGGCAATCGCCGCAAGCAAAAGCATCGGCGTGAGCGTGGCTGCGCCCAGCACGCTGATGACTACAAACAGCGTGACGAAGTTGATGAACGCGTTCAGCACACACGCGGTTGCGTATGTGTCCGCGTCAATGCCTTCGTAGCCCGCGCCGACCAGGTCGTCGCCCAGTATCGGCACCCAGGCCTGCATCACCGTGCCTATTGGCCGCGTCTTTGATGCGATGGCGAACGTGAACTGCGGCGGCACCAGCGAAAACGGCAGTACGAGTATCTTGCTTTCCACCGTCGCTTCACCAAAACCCATATGCTCTACAGGAGCTTGCGCATCTCCCTTGCGCCCTTCTGCGCGCATTCCGCCACGAGCTTGGGCGACTTGTAGTACTTTGCGAATATCATGCCGACGTCGTCCACCTTGTTTATGCCCGCCTCGGACATCGCAAGCAGTATCGTCCTCTTCTGCTCAAGGTCGGCGGTGATGTCCTTCTGCTTCATCCCCGTGCGGGCCTTGATTTCGTTGTCAATGCGGATGTGCTCGTCTACCTTCTCAAGCGTGTCGTCCTGGGCGTTCCACTGGAAAATCACGTTGAAGCTTACTCCGCGTTCTCCGGGGATTATCTCGGCAATCTCGGTTGTCCTGCGGACGCCTGTCCTGCGCTGCCTGTACTGCACGACCGCAAGGTGCATCGCCGACAGGAACTGCTCCGGCAGGTTTATCGGCGGGCTGATGAGCCTTGCCTTCATCTGGGAGGCGTCATCCGCGTGCACAGTTGAATATACGGAGTGGCCTGTGTGCATGGCTTCGAACAGCACCTCGGCCTCGCTCTGCCTGCGCACTTCGCCAAGCACTATGCGGTCGGGCCGCATGCGCAGGGAGTTCACCGCCAGGTCAAGCATGCTCACCCCCCCCTTGCCTTCGGGGTTGGGCAGGCGGGTGACCATCGGCGTCCAGTGCAGGTAGCTTGGGAGCATAAGCTCGCGCGTGTCCTCAATGCTGACCACGCGCTGGTTGGGCGGTGTGAATGCAAGGATTGCGTTGAGGAAGGAAGTCTTCCCGCTTGCAGTGCCTCCCCCTACAAGCAGGTTCATCTCGTACTGGACGGCAAGCCAGATGAACGCGAGCGCCTCCACCGACGTGGTGTTGAGGTTGGGGTTGATGAAGTCGATTACCGTGAACGGGTCCTTGCGGAACTTGCGTATCGTGATGCTGTTGCCCTTCGCAGACACCGGCGACAGCGTGGCGTTGACGCGGTGGCCCGAAAGAAGGTACGCGTCCATCAGCGGGTCGAGGTTGGTGATCTGCTTGCCAACGCGCCTTCCCATTATGGCCGCGTAGTTTCTGATGTTCTCCTCGGTGGGGATGTTGACGTTGGTCTTGAGCCAGCCGTACTTCCGGTGGTACACCCACACGGGGTCCTTTGAGGAAATCACCACGACTTCCTCCAGCTGCTCGTCGCACAAAAAGAACTCAAGCTCGCTTATGCCAAGCATCTCCTGCAAAAGCTTTCCGACAAGCAGGTCCTCCTCCTTGGGGTCGAGGTTGCCCAGCTCGGTGCGCACGAGTTCGCGGGCCTTCTTCTTGACGTTTGCGCGCAGGTTCTCCCAGGCGCTGAAGTTCACTATCTCGGATGCGCTGATGTTGACTGCGTCAATGACGCGCTGCTTGAGAAAGTCCATGACTGCCTCTGTTGACTTGCGCACCTTGGCGCGGTGGAGCATGTACATGTTGGTGAAGGATTCGTCGTCAACAATCTGGACAACTGCGGTGATGCCTTCGCTTTCAACGGTATACGAGTCGAGGACCTTCATTGTCTTGCACCCTTGCGCGTTGCCGCAACTGCCGAGAGCTTCCGGCTTGCTTCCTCAAGAACCGTCGCAGCCGCAAGCGCAGCTTGCGCGTGTGACTTTGCTTCCTGTGCATCGGACTCGAGGCCCTCAAGCTTCTTTCTCAGCACTGGGCTGATTTCGTTGGCCTTGACTGCCGCAGCCTGCTGCGGCGCAACCTGCACAATCTTCTTGGAAAGCTGTTCGACCTGCCGCCTGGAGTATTCAAGAAGCGACTTTGCCTTCGCAATCTCGTCGCAGGACGAAAGCAGCGCCCGCTCTGCTGAATCGGAGTCGTGGCTTGCGGCTGGCGCCTGGGCCGGCTTTGCCTCCTCGGCAATGCTGATGATTATGTCTGAAAGGCTGTAGTTGACCTGCACCAGCTTGGAAGACTCCAGCAGCCTGGCAAGCTTCTCGGTCTGCGTCTCGGAAATGGAAAGGGCCTTCGCGACTTCCCTTACGGTGATTGACTTCTTTGCGCTGACCAGGTCGTATAGGCGGTCCACCACAGTCTCGATGGCCTTTTCGGAGAAACCCATGTCGTCTGTCTCAGCCAAAATTCTTCGTCCCTCAACCCTGGATTTGTGCAGTCCTGTTGCGGTTTCTGCCCTTATGGCACTATTAATGATGTGCCAAATAAAAGCCCGCCTGTCGCTAGCCTGCGTTTGCGACTGTCCTTTGCGCTGCGTATGATTTCGAAATGAACGTGGAATTGTCCGTTGTGGCGACCGCGACCCGTGCAACTGCGTTGCAGGTGGTGTGGGTCCCATTGTCCGTTGCGTAAACCGATTGCAGCGCGTCCGCAATTCCGATTGTCCCGGAGTTGCGCTTGCTTGCGGCCTGCTGCCAGGCTAAAAGCGAATACGACCTGTTTGCAGTCTCAATAAGCGCAAAAGCCTCGCCCGGGCAGTCCGCGCCGGTGACGTTGCCGTTCCTTGCAAGGAAAGACAGCACGCACGACTTGTTCGCAAAGGAAAGGTTCGTGGATTCCTCGTATTGCGTTGCGGCAGCTGCTGCAAGCCCGCAGCTCAGGAGCAGGCCCGACTGCAGGCTGAAGCTGCCTTCTGCAAACGATGCGGATACGGCCGCGTCCTTTTGCAGGCTACGGCCGTATGCGGCACCGGACTGGGCAGATGTGAATATTATCGCAGCTTGGGCAACCGCAAGCGCCAGTGCAAGCGCCGCAAGCGAGTAGGCAAAACCCCGTCTCATGGCCACCACGCCCTCGCCTCTATTTTCACCGGCCCGATGGGGTCTGCGGCAACGCCTGTCTTCCCGTAGGAATACACGAACGCAGCCGAGGAGTGCATCGCAGCCGGCAAAGCGGGCTGGAAAGTCGAGTTGTAAATAAGCGACCCGTCGGCATAGACTGCAAGCCCCATCGTTTCTGGTGTCAGCGGCCCGATTATTTGCGAAGCGATTGCAGTTGCCCGCAACGCGGAGCCGCTGCCTTCCGCCTCCAGCCTGGCCATAAGCTGGCACAGCGTCATCTCCGAGTCGTTTGCAGTAAGGTTGCCGTCAGCGTACAGCGCGTCGATTTCCGGGGAGCTTGCCGAAAGCTCGGCCACAGTTGCAATGCACGCCGAGCGCAGAGTAGTCTCGGACAGCCTTGAAAGCGCCCTGGCTGCGTCGTCCTCCGCGCCGTGGGCCGCCAGGTTTGCGGGGACCACGGTTATTGCGAACGCGGCTATGACCACTATCGCAAACAGCGCGTCAATTGCGAATGCCACTCCTTTGCTTTTGTTTTCCCTTTCCAAAAAAACCAACTAATCGTATGTCTTGTAGAACAGCAGCCTGGCCTTTCCGATTCCCGCGCCGGTGCCATTGGCGTTGACAAGCCGGTACGTTCCCTCAACCGGCAGGATGTTCCTTGAGTATAATGGCGGGTAGTATTCCAGAGTTACGTTGCACCGTCCTCCGCAGCTGCATCCGGGGCACGCCACGGAGATTGGCTGTCCGTCCTGCCCGGTTATGCGCAGGCCAATCTTGTACGGCCCCGCAGAGAGCGCGGAAAGGGTGGAGTTCTCGTCATCGTAAAGTAGCGCAACAAGGTTCGCCGCCTTGGTAAGGTTGATTGAGCCGTTTGAGGAAATGCTGATTGGCCGTGCGCCGTGGCTTGCGTAGTCCCAATCAGGCTGGCCGTCCTGCGCGTCCAGAAGGAGCCCCGAGTATGCATATACGTCCCTCTGGCCGGACGTTGCCGCAAGCCCCGCCTCAAGCGTCTGGGAATACGCGTGGTTGATTATGGCAACCGCCAGCACGAACACGAACGTGGCTATCACTATCTCCGCGCTCAGCGCCTGCCCCCGGCGCCTATTCCTGTGAGAACATGACGTTGCCATTTTCATTTGTCACTTTGACCGTGCAGCACCCGATGCTTCCGCCAAAAGAGCTGAACGGAAGCACGATGGATGCGCTCGAGTCCCTGAACGTAACCTCTATTGTTGACTGTGCGGGGTAGATGCCCACCGAATAGTTGGCGTTGCCTGCAAGAGCCTGCGGGATTGTGAACGAATGCGAATACCCTGTCCCGGCGGCCTTTGCGTCAACGGCCTCGCCGTGGATTTTCTCAAGCAGCGCCTGGCCGTCTGCCGATGCGGCCACCGCATAGGTCCTGCGGTTCCACTCGCCTGAAAGCATCGAGAACGCGGTCCACACGAGTATGAGGAGCATGCAGGCTGCGACGAATTCCATGGCTACCTGGCCGCGACGCATGGGCTAACTCGCCTTCCCTATTGTCACGTTTCCAACCTGCGTCTGGCTTGCCGCAACGACCATCTTCACTTTCTTGCCGCCAATTGGGATTGAGCCTGAAAGGTTTGCGTGCGAGACGCCGTACGCTTCAGTGAGCCCTGCGGAGCCGTAGAAAAGCATCCGGATTTCCTGCCCCTGCACTTGCGCGGCCTGCACCGAGCCGGGGAGCTTGATTTCAACAGTGCGCCTTGCAGGGTAACCCGAAAGCGCGGCCCAGTCCGCTGCGCTTGCCAGCGCGTCAACTGATGCCTGCGCGGTTGCCGCGTCAAGCTGGGTCTGCGCGTCCGAAATGTGGTTCTGTGCAAGCACCCAAATGGGCACGCACGCCGCAAGGACAAGGCCGACCACCACGACGTACTCGAGGGAGACCTGGCCTCTGCACCTGTTTAATTTATGAGATGCCATACCATAGTAAGCAAAAATCCTGAAGGATATAAACGTGTCACAAGCCACCGGCTTTGGTAGTTTTTCATGGGAGTAATTTTTGAGTTCGACGGCGAGAAAGCGTCAGTGCGCGACCTGGTGTCGGTGCAGGCCCTAGACCGCAGCTTCTACGGAATCGAAAAAAAGGAGAAAGGCAAGTTCGAGCTTGAGCTGTCGCCGGAAGAGGCGCTCTACTTGCTTGACGTTCGCAATGCCGAGTGCAAGAACCCTTCCGGCAAGCTGCTTTCATTCAACGACATCGCCAAAAAGTGCGACCGTTCGAAAAAGTTCCTCGCGCGCTACTTCTGCTACAAAGACTGGCGCGACCGCGGCCTGATTGCCCGCGAGTTCTCAGAGGCCAAGAAGAACTATGGCCGCAACCCCGTGAAGAAGTATCCTTCGGACGAGTTCAAGCCGTTCGGGATTTCAGCAAAGGGCCTGTTCTTCTACGACGACCTGATGACCGTGATTGACGACGATGCAGTAGGCGCTTGCCTTTACGACAACGGCTGGTTCGGCCAGCTTGGCACCTACAAGGCCCGCAAGCATGGCCGCTTCCTCAAGCTTGACGCCTACGAAACTCTGTTCTTGATGCGCCACTGCGGCCTAGTGCTTAACGTTGGCGAGAAGCGGCTCATCGAGGAAGCGACAAAACGCCGGTCGGACTTCCTTGCGCTTTACGAAGTCTATGAAGATTGGAGGCTCCGCGGCTGCGTGCTCAAGACCGGCTTCAAGTTCGGCACTCACTTCCGTCTTTACCTTCCCGGCGCGTCTCCTGCTCTTTCCAACGACGACTGGATGCACTCCAAGCACGTCATCCACGTATTCCCCCGCGAAAGCAAGATGCTCATCTCCGAGTGGAGCCGCGCAATCCGCGTTGCCCACGGCGTGAAGAAGACCTTCATCCTCGCAATCCCAGGCACCAAGCGCGAAGTGCCGTCCGACGTGGACTACATACTCTACCACCGCGCAAAGGAAGGCATCGAGACTCCAAAGACCTCGGGGCCCCGCTTTGCGATGCTTGCGCTTTCCGAGGAAGAGGAAATAGGCGGGCAGGAGCTTGCAAAGGCAATCGAGACTTCCAAGAAGTACGGAATCGACCTGATGCTTGCAATCTGCGACCGCGAGACCGCAGTCACGCACTACCTTGTGAAACGCATCGCGCTTGCAGACAGCAAGTTCGAGTACTACGAAATCGAGTGGAGCCAGCCTTAGTCGAACCGGGCGCTATTTTTCGCCCCCGTTGCCGGTTTTTATACCGGCAAAGCGGTTTAAGCTGTTTGCCGCCGAACTAACCTTATGGCCGAGGCGCTGCCGCAAGGGCATGAACTTTTCAACGGCATAGCAAAGGCGCTCAAGGATTCCGGCGTGAAGTTCACGCCAAACCCGTCTAGCGGGCATTTCGAGATAAGCATTGCGGAAAACCGCGACAACCTCGTGAAGGGCACGGCGAATGAGAAAAACCCAAACGCCAATGCAAGGAGGTTGGCGGCAAAACTGCGGTTGTTCGGCATTGTTGCGCAGCAGGCCGCCTTGCATCCCAAGTCTTGCACTCTTTATGACGGGTGGCACGTACGCAAGAACAAGAACGCGGTGGCAACAGCCAACGTCGGCGGCCTGCAGAAAAAACTCTCGGAAATACACCACATCGATGCCGCAGAGGCGGCGGCACTTGCAAGAAGGACGTACAAGCAGATGGACATTTCCAACCAGGCGGACTTGATTTCGTACGAGCCGGGCTCGTGGGTGGTCAGGGTCCGCGATTTGCCTGTTGTCGATGCCAATGAGCCGGCCACAAAGGCCGGTCAGAGGGACGAGATGCTTTCAACTGTCCAAAACGAGCTGCAGCAGCGCGGGGTAAGAAGCTATGAGCGCGGCGGCCGGCTGGTGGTGCCGATTTATCCGAACCTCCAGAAAATCCTTGCGGAGGAATACCCCAAGGATGTCAAGGCAATCGGCGACCTTCCAGTCAACGAACGGCTTAGGCACGTACTTGAAGCAAGCCAACGGGTTGCCACGCTGGTAGAGTCGTTGAGCCACCGCCACGCGTCCAGGCAGCTTACGCTGTCCTCGGGCGTGTTACGCGTTGAAAAGCAAGGCAGTGCCCCGTCAAAAATCGTCTCGTGGATAATCGAGTCCCACGACAGGCCGCAAAGCATCCTTGAGTAGTATGCTATTTAGGCGGGTGTTCCCAAAAATATTTGTAATATTTTTCGAGTTGAATCATATGCCTCAGAACATTTCAGGAATCTCAGTAACCTCAAAGACCACCCTCTCCGAGTACGCGCAGATGCTCAAGTCCGGCGGCTTCCAGGCAAGCGAGCTGGGCAAGGCAGTTGACGTGGTGTCGGCGATGAAGAAGGACAATTCATACACGTTCCTTGCGTTCACCTCCAACATGGTTTCGGGCGGTATGCGCGAACTCTTCGCCGAGCTTTGCAAGCGCAAGTTCTGCGACGCCGTAGTCACCGGCGTGGGCTCGGTCGAGGAGGACATAATGAAAATCAGCAAGCCCTTCCTGCTCGGTTCCTTCAATGAGGACGACGTCAAGCTGCACAGCAAGGGAATCAACCGCATCGGCAACGTGCTCGTTCCCAACGACCGGTACGTGCTGCTTGAGAAGCTTGATATGGAATTCTATTCGCGTATTTTCGAATCCAAGAAGGAGAAGCGTCCGAACGGCAAGTTCCGCGCGGTAATCACGCCTTCCGAGATGGTCTTCGAGTACGGCAAGTTCATCGCAGAAAAGTTCAAGGGCAACAAGGCGCTCGAAAGCTCCTGGGTGTACTGGGCGTACAAGAACAACATCAAAGTCATCCTCCCCGCGCCAACCGACGGCGCGATGGGCATGCACCTTGCGTTCTTCCGCCAGGACTACGACTTGGTGATTGATGCCGGCGGGGACATGCGTGCAATCGGCACCGACGTCGGTTTTGCAAAAAAGACCGGCGCGATAATCCTCGGCGGCGGGTTTGCAAAGCACCACACAATTGGCCTGAACATAATGCGCGGCGGCCTCGACTACGCGGTGTATGTCTCGACAGGGACCCAATACGACGGTTCGATGACGGGCGCGCGCACAAACGAGGCTGTGTCGTGGGGAAAAATCAGCGACAAGGCCAAGTCGGCCTATGTGGAAGGGGATGCGACTGTGCTCTTCCCGATACTCATCTCCCCGTTTCTTTGAGCGGAGCCCATTGAGCACGATTATATTTCCCAATTTCTGAATGTCTTGTGGTCCTAATGTTCGCATACCTTCTTTGCATACTCTGCGGCTGCCTTGTCAAGATTGCCGACGACATTGCCGACGACCGCAGGCTTGCCCGCCACACCTTCTACGGCTACATGGCAAGCACGGGGTATGGTATCGTTGGCGCAATCCTTCTCACGCAAAGCCCGGTCCTTGCAACGTGCGTGCTGGCGGTGATTGTCGCAGTCATAATCGCAGGAAAGGAAGACCACCCAATCCACTATGCCGGGATGCTGACGTTCGTCCTGGCGTCTATTGCGCTCGGGCTGAAGATGCCTTATTTCCTCCCGCTTGCCGCGCTCGTGCTTGCGGCGTACATGGACGAGCTCCTCTCCGACCGCGCAAGCATCGGGCAAATAAAGGACAAGACGCTCCGCAAGCTGCTGTCCTACCGGATAGTTCTCGACGTCACTGCCATCTTGGTTTCGCTGTTCCTTTCCGAGCCCACTTATGCGTTTGCAGTGATTGGGTTTGATGCAGGGTACCAAGTAATGGGCTGGCTTGACTCTAAGTTCGCAAAGCCCCTCTAGGAAAGAAAATTAGCTGGCCGTTCAAATCGACGGCATCTCGTCCAGGTCCTCTGCAAAACCCGGAGTATTTAGTTTTGCGGGCGGTTTTTCGTCCTTGGAGCCTTCAGCAGTCTTGTGGGAATCCGTTGCCTTGGAGTTATCCTTTTCCTTGGCATTGCCCTTGTCTTTCTCCTTTTCTTTCTGTCTCTGCTCTGCAACCGCCTTCGGAACGGCCTTCTCGTTGTTGTGTCGGTCAGTGTCAAGCGGCCTCATTGACGGGAAGAGTATGACTTCCTTGATTGAGGGCGAGTCAGTTAGGATTATTGCAAGGCGGTCGATGCCGATTCCCATCCCGCCGGTCGGAGGCATCCCGTATTCCATCGACTCGAGGAAGTCCTCGTCAAGGGGCATTGCCTCGTCGTCGCCGCCGGCAAGCTCGCGTGCCTGCTCCTCAAGCTTCTGCCTCTGGAAGACCGGGTCGTTGATTTCCGAGTATGAGTTGCCGCACTCGCCGCCGCCGATGAAAAGCTCGAAGCGTTCCGCGAGGCGTTCGTCGCCGCGCTTTTTCTTTGCAAGCGGGCACATAAAGCCGGGGAAGTCGATGAGGAACGTGGGCTGAACTAGTTCGGGCTGCACGTACTTGTCAAACAGCGCGTCAATCACGTGCGCCCTGTTCGGGATTTTGCAGTCCAGGCCGTGCTTTCTTGCAGCAGCAACTGCCTGCGCGTCAGTAGTCCACGATAAAACGTCCTCTCCGGACTTTTCCAAGATTTTACCAACCAGCGAGACAGTTGCAAACGGAGCTTCGAAGCTGATTTCCTTCCCGCGGAACTGGATTTTCTTGGTGCCGTGGATTTTCTCAACCACGTGTCCGAGTATTCCCTCGGTGAAACGCATGCAGCTGTTGTAATCCCAGTACGCGGCGTAATACTCGACCTGCGTGAACTCCGGGTTGTGAGTTGAGTCAATGTCTTCGTTCCTGAAGTCCTTTGAGAACTCGTACACGCGCTCAAGCCCGCCCACGATGAGCCTCTTGAGGTAAAGCTCGTTTGCGATGCGCAGGTAAAGGTCGGTGTCAAGCGCGTTGTGGTGCGTGATGAATGGCCTTGCTGCTGCGCCGCCGTAAAGCGGCTGCAGAATCGGCGTCTCGACTTCGAAGAACTCGTTGCTGTCAAAGTACGCGCGCATTGCGCTGACCATCTTGGAACGAGTAATTGCAATCTTCCGCGACTCCGGGTTCATCAGAAGGTCAAGGTAGCGTTTGCGGTAGCGCGTCTCGGTGTCCTCGAGTCCGTGGAACTTTTCAGGAAGAGTGCGAAGGGATTTTGCAAGCATCTCCCACTTTTGGATCCCGACTGAAATCTCGCCCTTCTTTGTCTTGGTGACCTTTCCGGTGACTCCAATGATGTCTCCTAGGTCGGCAGTTTCGAAAGACTTGAGCACTTCCGGCCCGACGTCGGCTTCGCTTGCGTAGACCTGGATGCGTCCTGACACGTCGTCAAGTGTTGCGAACACGAGTTTCCCGAAGGAGCGCATCTGCATGATGCGGCCTGCAACCGAGACTTCCTTGCCCTCAAGCGAGTCGTAGTTGTCCTTGACCTGCTGTGCTTTGTGCGTGCGGTTGAAAGTGTACGGGTAGGGGTTGATTTTCTTTGCAACAAGCAAGTCGAGCTTTCTTTTCTTTTCTGAATCGTAATCTGCGGCCATAGGAAAATTTACCCCGGATGCGCTTTGTGTGCGTGGAAATTATAGGTAAATAAGAGTGGACGGAAGGTAAAATAAATGCAGTTGACTGCCAACCCGTTCCCATTTTAACCTTAAACAGCGATAATCTGTTTCTAATGGCTCAGGCTGAAATCAACATAGGTACCATTGGCCACGTCGACCACGGAAAGACCAGCCTGGTCCAGGCGCTAACTGGCAAGTGGACTGACACGCACAGCGAGGAGCTCAAGCGCGGAATCACAATCAAGCTCGGCTACGCCGACGCGTCATTCTACCGCTGCGTCAAGTGCTCCGCACCCCAGTGCTTCTCGATGAAGCAGGAGTGCCCGGTGTGCAACAGAAAGACCGAGCGAATGAGAAAGATTTCATTCGTTGACGCGCCAGGACACGAAACTCTTATGGCAACCGTGATTGCCGCAAGCTCAATCATCGACGGCGCGCTTTTCTTGATTGCCGCTACTGAAAAATGCCCGATGCCCCAGACCGTGGAGCACCTGGCCGTGCTTGAGGCTGCAGGAATCAAGAATGTAGTAATCGTTCAGAACAAAATCGACTTGGTGAGCAAGGAGCGCACCATCGAGCATTACAAGGAAATCAAGGCGTTCCTCAAGGGCTCGTCTTACGAGAACTCGCAGGTAATCCCGGTTGTCGCAAACCAGGGAATCAACCTTGACGCGCTCATTCAGGCAATTGAGAAGGACATTCCCACTCCAAAGCGCGAGCCTTCGGACTCGCCCATACTTTACGTCGCCCGCAGCTTTGACGTCAACAAGCCCGGCACCAAGATTGCCGAAGTAAGCGGAGGCGTAGTCGGCGGCTCGATAATCCGCGGCTCATTCAAGATAGGCGACGAAGTCGAGCTGCTTCCCGGGCCTTCGCGGAAAAAGAAGGAAAAGGTAAGCTACATCAAGCTCAAGTCAAAAATCGTCTCGCTTCACACCGGCGCAGAGCAGCTCAAGGAGGCCGTTCCCGGCGGGCTCATCGCAATGGGACTTGAAGTCGACCCGGCAATATCGAAGGCAGACTCGCTTGTGGGATGCACAGTAGGACTTCCAGGCAAGCTTCCGGTATTGATGGATGAGATAAAAATCAAGATCACTCCCCTTGAGCGCACGATGGAAATATTTCCTGCGGGCTTTGGAAAGGACGAGCCGCTTGTGCTTGGCATCGGGACAAACACTACTGTTGGCTTTGTGACTGACAAGAAAAAGAACGTCGCAACACTCAAGCTCCGCAAGCCGGTATGCATCGACGGAGCGTCCAAGATTGCGGTGATGAGGCAGGCGCAGAAGCGCTGGCGCCTCTACGGCACAGCAGTGCTTGCCCAGTAACCCGGTGTTTGCACAAATGCCTTTGTCACCAAAGGTAATCTCATTCGACCTCGACGGCACGCTTGTTGACCTGGATTTTGACCTCTACCTGTGGTTTGAGGAGCTTCCCCGTCTGTATTCGGAACAGAACGGGGTGCCTCTTGCGCAGGCAAAGGACCTGATGCGTTCGGAATACAACCGCATCGGAATGCAGCGCCGCGAGTGGTACGACATCTGCTTTTGGATAAAGCACCACAACCTCAAAGTTGACCCGGAAAAGGTCGTAAAGGACCTTTCGCACAAGATTTCGGTATTTCCAGACGCGCTTCCAGTTCTAAAGAAATTCAAGTCGCAAAAGCGCCGGATGGTTGTGTTCTCCAACACTCCCAAGATGTTCCTTGACATCAAAAAGAAAGTCGACGGAATCGAAGGGTTCTTCGAGCGCACGATTTCGGTGTATTCCGACTACTCCAAGATAAAATCCAACGACGGAGTGTTCGCACGGCTTGCAGACGAGCTTGGTGTGAAGCCCTGCGAAATCCTCCACGTCGGCGACTCCTACAAGAGCGATTACGCGCCGGCCGTAAGGGAAGGCTGTGAGGCCATACTGCTTGACCGGAACCTGAAGCTCGCAAAGCTTCTTGCAGACGAGCCGCCCCTGGACGAGAGCGTCCGCAGGATTTCAAGCCTTTACGAAATAGAAAAAATGCTTGGGGACTGAAGGGGTCCCTTCGATTCTTTTTTTGCGGTTTTTCCTTTCCTGCGGTTCTTTTTTTCTACTTCCCGATTATCTCAAGCATCTGCCTAATCTTGGGTTCGTTGTCGCTTCCAGACGAGTCGATGCGCACAAGCACGCCCTTCTTCTCGTAGTGCTCGACAAGCGGCTTGGTGTTCTTTTCATAAACGCCGATGCGGTTGCGGATGGTGTCCGGGTTGTCGTCCGAGCGCGTCACAAGCCCGGTTCCGCACTTGTCGCAGACTCCTTCCTTCTTCGGAGCGGAGTAAAGCAGGTTGTAAACCGCCTTGCACTTGGGGCAGCTTCGGCGTGACGAGATTCTCCGGACGATTTCCTCAGTTGGAAGCTCGATGTTGAACACGATGTCGATTTTTCCCTGCGGCAGCTTCTCAAGCGTATTCGCCTGGTAGAGCGTGCGCGGGTAGCCGTCAAGCATATAGCCGTTCTGCGATTCCGGCCGCTCAAGCGCCTTCTTGATTAGCTCGTTGACCAGGTCGTCATTTACAAGCTCTCCAGCAGCAAGTATTGACGCAATCTTGTTTCCCAGTTCAGTCTTTGCAGCCACTTCCGACCTGAGCATATCCCCTGTTGAGACGTATGCAAGGCCGGCGCGCTTGACTACTTCCTGGCCAAGGGTCCCCTTGCCCACTCCGGGCGCTCCGAGCAGGATTACGTGTTTTGCCACAGTCTTCATCTCCCTATTTTGCTGATTTACTTTTTCTTGCCCTTCCTTGATTTAATCTTTTTCGCGCCTTTCTTTGCGGGCTTTGTGTTGAGTAGGTAGTATCCTCCAACGGCAACGATTGCGACCAAGGCCAGGATGCCGGCAATCATCGCGTTGTCGAGCTTTCCGCCCGCTGTTTGCGTTGCAGTCGGGGTGTCCGTCTGACCGTTCGGCGTCGCAATGGCAGAGTCGGCAGAAACCGCCTCAATGGGTTTCAACGCGTTAAAAACCGCGGTGCTTACTTCCTTCATGCTTGCAAAGCCTTCCTTTGCGACGAACGGGCCGGAGTAGGCGTTGAAAACTATCTTGGCAGTGTTTCCGGCTTTTTCGTAGCTGAGCGTCTTCGTGTAGTTTTCGTACCCGCCGCTGATTGGCTCAATGTCTGTGCTGACCGCAAAGCCTTCCGGGAATTCGAAGTTGATTGCGACTTCGTAGTAGACCGTCTGGCCCAGGTCGAAGTCGTTTACGCGTTCGGTTGCGGTAAGGTAATGCGGCATCCCGATGTTGTCTGCCTCGTATGTTGGCAACGTGATTTTCTTGCCATCAACAACCGCAAGGCCGTTGCAGTCCAGGCTAATCTTTACTTCGAACTTGCCGTTGTCCACGTCTTGGCCCGAGTATTCGAGGTTTGAAAAGTTGCTGCAGAAGTCGCCTGCCGCCCCCTGTAACCAGCCATCGCGCTGTTGTTTGCTTAACGCCCCGTAATACTGCCGGTATTCTTCAGCGCTGAGCTTGTCCATAAGGATGTTTGCCTGGGTGATGTGGGTGGTGCCGTTTGGGAGCACCTTGATGCCTATCCGGATTGACGTGTTGGTTTCCCCGCCGGCTGTGGGTATTTTTTCGGTCGCGTCCTGCGTCATGAACCGCAGTACCGGCACGTCCCGCTTGTCCCAGGAGATGGTTCCGTAGGGGCAGGTGGCGCAAGTGGCGTCCATCCAGATGTCCTTGCCCTGGTAATGCGCAACTGTTATGATGTAGTTGAGTTGGTCAAGCGTTCCCATCCGCGAGGCCCTGTTTGACGCGACTATTGCGGGTTCGGCGTCAAAGCCCCTGCTTTTCAGTAGGGTCGTAAGCAACGCGCCGAGGTCCTGGCTGTTGGCGTACTCGGCTTTCAGCACGTAGCTTGCATTGTTGGGGTGGAATCCCATCGAGGTCCCGCTCTTGTATCCGATGTTTTTCCTCGTCCAATCGTACAGCTTTCCTATGGCTTCCTCGCCTTGCGAGTTCCCGACAATCTCCGATGCTTTGGCAATGACCGACGCGTCGGGCGTTATCGCGTTTTCATATCCGCTTTGCAACCAGCTTGAAACCGCGCCGAAGTCATCCGAGCTGGCGTATTCCACCCAGTCCTCGACTTCCTTGACGTCGGGCATTTTTTCCTCTTCCTTTAGGGGCGGCATGCCCTTCTGTTCGAAGACGTATTTTGTAACCCCGTTTGCGGTGGTGTTTGTCGCTGTCGCGGCCTTGGAATGGAAGTAATAATACATGGGCATCCCCTTTGGAACGCTGATTTCAAGCCGGGACCATTCTGAGTACGCGGCAGTCCTGTTCATGCTATTCATCGTAAAGTACCAGCTGTCCTCAACCACGCCATTCCTCAGGTTTGAGAAATTGCTTGATGTGATGACCTGGTACACGTCGCCATTCTCGCAGGAAGGAAGCGTTACTGCCATGTCCCTGACCGTTCCCCAAGGGTAGTTCTCCTCGCTTGACACGAACGGCTCGCCGCACGCAAGTTTCGCCCCATCGTGGATGACATAGCAGCTGACGAGGCTCTCGTTGTATATTGTGTTCTTGTCGTTGTAGGTTTGCGAGCTGCCGTACTCGACAAAGCACGGCTTGACCGCCGTGGCGTTGCAGATTTCCGATTCAATCGTGAATGTGCAGTGCCTTATGTTTCCTTCGAGAACACAGGAGCCCAGGTCCTTCTTGAAAATCTCGTCGGACTGGGGCGATTGTGCGCAGCTTATTGCGGCCACTGTTGCCGAAAAGAGCATAATGAAAATGGCGACAAAGCTTGCATTCCTGTTCATAAGTAATCCCTCTGTACGGTTATTTTTTCACAACATATTAACCCGCGCCATATTTCCGCCAAATAAACCCTTTTAATTCCTTTTCAGCACTAATCTTAGTAAGTTAAGAGGGCCCGTAGCTCAGTCTGGCTAGAGCGCTTGACTTTTAATCCTCCTTCTTGCGAGATTTTCTTTTTTGCAACCGTTTTAGTTTCGCAAGTGGGAAGAAAAGCAATCAAGATGTCGCGGGTTCGAATCCCGTCGGGCCCGCTAAGAAAATGTGTCCGGCCTCGTCCGCAAGGAAGGGGGAGCGTCCGGCGTGGACAAGGGGGAAACCATCGGTGTCCCCCGACGCACGCTGAGCAATCCCGTCGGGCCCGTTGTGAAAAGCAAAATTTACATCGGCAAAAAGGGAAAGCAAGATGAAGATTGTCCTGGACTCGAACGCGCTTGTGATGCCATTCGAGTGGGGCATTGACATATTCAGGCAGTCCGAAAAGCTCGTGGACGGGAGCGCGGAGTTCGTCGTCTTCCAGCAGTCCGCAAACGAGCTTTCGACAAAGAAGCGCAAGATGCAGTTGCGCGTGAACGCGATAATGGACGCACTCCGTAAGGAGGGTGCCGAGATAATCCCTCAAGAGGGGAAGGTGGACGACTTGATTGTCGAGTACGCCACCGCACACCGCGGAAAAGTCGCGGTGGTAACGGAGGACCGCAAGCTGATGAAGCGGCTCAAGCAGGTTGGCTTGGTGCAACTCATCTATTCACGGGACAAGTCGCACCTTGTCACCGAGTGGCGAAGCGGCGAGTAGGAAAATAATGTTCATAGGAGGTTTGAGGAAAATATGTTCCGCATTTGCAGGTTTTCTGAGTCAGTCAGGATACCGCCGAACCTTTTCGGCATGAAGATTTCAGAGGCAGCTCTCAAGATTTTGCGCGACCAGTACGAGCGCACCGTTCACCGCGAGCACGGGGTAATCATCAGCATCTCCGACGCCGAGGTCAAGTCCGAGGGGCGCATCATCCAGGGAGACGGCGCGGCATACTTTGACGCCGAGTTCGACGCTCTTGTCTACACTCCAAAGGTAAATGAAGTGGTCGAGGGCGAAGTGACCGAGATTGTGGAGTTCGGCGCATTCGTGCGCATCGGACCCATAGACGGACTCGTTCACGTGTCGCAGATTGCGGACGACTTCCTCTCATACGACAAGAAGACAGGGATGCTCGTCGGACGCGAGAGCAAGAAGGGAATCAAGAAGGGCGACTGGGTCCGCGCAAAGGTCGCGACGGTCAGCATGAAGGACACCATCCTCAACAGCAAGATTGCGCTCACGATGAGGCCGTCCGGCTTGGGGAAGGTCTCAGGATAAGGTGTTTGTATGGTCCAGAAAGCGTGCAAGAAATGCAGGTTGATTGTCGAGGGCGATGTGTGCCCCAACTGCCAGCAGTCCGGCGACCTTTCAAAGTCCTGGATGGGCTACATCTTCATTATGGACACTTCGTCCGAAGTCGCTACCACAATCGGCGCAAAGGCGCCCGGAAGGTACGCGCTCAAGATTAAGTAAGTCATGTTTTCAACGGTGGTTTTTGAATATGGAACTCAAGAAGGTAAGCGAAAAGGAAAACACCCTCTTTGGCCGCAAGGAAGTCGTGTTCACTGCAACCGGGTCCCCGACTCCCTCGCGCGACAAGATTGCCGAGGCGGTGTCAGTTGCGTGCAAGTGCGCAAAGGACTGCGTGGTGGTTGACAAGGTGGACCAGAAGTTCGGCACCAAGACCGTGCAGGTACACGCCAAGGTCTACAAGTCGGCAGACGAGGCAAAGAAGGTGGAGCGCACATACAAGTTCGCCCGCATCGAGCGCTCGGCAAAGAAGAAGGACGCTGCAAAGCCTGCAGCTTAATTTAATTGGTGATTTTGATGGCAGAAAAAAAGAAATCCCGTGTGACAAAAGCATACAAGCCCGGCAGGTCGTGCCCCAAGTGCGGCCAAGGCAACAAGCTTGCAAAGCACGAGGCGAAGGGACAAAAGCCGAGGTACGCGTGCGGAAAGTGCGGGTACACCGAAATAATTTAGGGAAGTTTTCTTCCTTTCATTTCCTATTTTAATTTTTTATTTTTCCCAATTCGTTTTCGCTTTTTTAATCGTTTTTCATTCTTCGGTTTTCAATTTCGTTTTTGATTCGGGGCATAGAAATGGCAGTACTTGAATTGTCCATTCTTCTTTTCATCGCAACAATATTTTGTGCCTTGGTTCTCCATTGGAACAGGAAAAAATTGTCCGCCCTTCTTGCGCCTACGCAGAAACTGGCAAACCCTGCGTGGAAGCAGCTTTCACTCCGGTTCATCCTGATAGTTCTTCTTGCAACCGCTGCGGTGTTCTTTTCGTGGGTGTTCGCACACGATTCGTATTTGGACGCGCTTGCAGCCGCGCCCCTCTGGGCAGCATTGCTTTTGGTGCTTGCCGAGGAGCTGTTTTTTCGCGTCACCGTGCGCAAGGACCTGGTTGGTTTTGCAGGCCAGGCGTTTGCATATGCGCTCCTGGTTGCGTGGCCGTTTTCAGCCGGTTTTGGCGGGTATGTCTCGAACGTGGTTTTTCTGCTGTTCTCAGGCATAATCTGTGCGTTCCTGTTCGGCAGGTTCGGCTTTGCAGCGTCGCTTTCCTTCCGGATGGCTACTCTTGCAGTGTTCTTTCTCGGCTCGGTATCCGGCAGCATCATTATTGACCTGCTGCTTTTGCTGGTGCCTTTCGCGTGGCTTGCAGTAGAGCGCAAGACGCTTTCCGAGTCGCTTTCGTTCCTTGGGCTCAACAAGATGCCTTTAGTGAAACTCGTCTCTGACTGCGCCTGGCTTCTCATCGTAAGCCTTTTGTTGGTGGCGCTTGTGGGCGTGGTGTTTACGCACTTCGGGTTTGCAGACCAGGGCAATGTGGCCGAGGTAATCAAGAGGCAGGGCGCGGTTGCGCTCGTTCTTGCAGTCACGTTCGGCCCGCTTGCCGAGGAACTGCTGTTCCGCGGCCTGCTCTCCAAAAAATACGGGATACTCGCAAGCAGCGTAGCATTCGGCCTGGCGCACTATTTTTACGGCTCGGTAATCGAGGTTGCCGGAGCGGTTGCAATCGGCCTGCTTTTTGCGTGGTACGTAAAAAAGACCGACAACCTGGTTGCGCCGGTATTTGCCCACTGTGCATACAACGCACTCTCCATGGCAGTGGTGCTTTCCTCGGTTGCCTAGGCCAGCAAATGCTTTATTGGCACGCTCAACTACAATCTCCTTTAGTGTAAGATGGCTTTGAACGTCCTTGCAATCGAGTCCTCCGCACACACCTTCGGGATGTCAGTTGCAACGCGCAGCGGAGGCAAGATCGTAATCCTCTCAAACTGCACCGCAAAATACCCCTCGCTGAAGGAAGGCTACATTCCCCGCAAGCTTGCGGAGGCACACGCAAAGAACGCGCGTTCCCTTCTTGAGGAAACCATTTCCAAGTCCGGCCTTGCGTTTTCCGACCTTGATTTCATTGCCTTCACGCACGGTCCGGGAATGGGCCACTGTCTTTCAGTTGGTGCGGATGCCGCACGTGCGCTTGGCGCTGCGCTTGGCGTTCCCGTAATCGGCGTGAACCACGCGCTTGCGCACGCCGAAGTTGTGCGCTATCTGTCCCGCGCAAAGGACCCCCTTGTAGTCTACGTCTCAGGAGGCAACACGCAAATCCTGTGCATCGAGAACGGCCGCTATCATGTGCTTGGCGAGACCCTTGACATGGGAATCGGGAATTTCCTTGACCTGCTGGGCCGCTCGCTCAACCTGACTCCGCCGGATGCTGTCGGAGTTCTCAAGCTTGCTGCGCAACCAGATTGCACTTACCTTCCGATGCCCTATGTGGTCAAGGGCATGAGCGTGTCCTATTCGGGAATGCTCACGTTTGCGCAAAAGATGGCGCAAGCAGGAAACGCAAACGCCAAGGACATATGTTATTCCGCGCAGGAAACCGCATTCGCCGCATTGTGCGAGGCAACCGAGCGTGCCCTTTTGCTCAAGCGCAAGAAGGAAATCGTGCTGTGCGGCGGCAACGCCCGCAACAAGCGGCTTGCGCAGATGCTTTCGCTGGTAGCATCTGAAAACGATGCGCGGTTGTGCCTTGCAGCTGACGAATATTTGGGAGACAATGCGGCTATGATTGCGCTTACAGCCCTGCTTATGGCGGGAAGGTCAACGCCAAAGAAAAGCGCAAATCTTGGCGTAATACAGGAATTGCGGATGGACTCCGAGCCGGTCA
>Ga0209340_1000254_pt1 | contig 68165 bp, 57 predicted proteins | sample EPASupsiteSAE323_FD_187266 | JGI IMG/M metagenome (GOLD analysis project Ga0209340, IMG submission 187266) | Bioremediated contaminated groundwater from EPA Superfund site, New Mexico - Sample SAE3-23 (SPAdes) (version 2) | ecosystem: Environmental > Aquatic > Deep subsurface > Groundwater >... | reverse complement strand
TGGTCGAAATCGCGAACTTTTATAGAATTTTTGGAACTTTTTTGGAACTTTTTTGGAACTTTTTTGGAACTTTTTTGGAACTTTTTTGGAACTTTTTTGGAACTTTTTTGGAACTTTTTTGGAACTCACAAAAATTTATCCAAAAATAATAAATTTTTGCTTTTTTCTCTCTAAAAAATCAATTTTTTCAAAATTCACACAATAAACCTCCCAAAATCAAGATATTTTTGCTAAATTAAAATCATGAAAAATTTCCGAAAATATATTTTTGCAACCGTTTTTTTCTGTCAATTTTCTTGGTCTGAAAATACAACCCCTCCAAACTCGGCCAATAAAGCCACTTTCAACTCAAATCACAAAATAAAAATGACAAAAATTTGGCTAGCACAAAAACGAATTGGAAGTCAAAAATTTGTCATAGAAACCGATTCTGAAGAAGCAACAGGCACGCTTTCATGGGATTTGGACAAAAATTATTGGAAATTCGAATATAAAAACGGCCTAATTTGGGAAATTTACGATGAAAAATTGGCAAAAACGGAAAATGGAGAAAAAAAATTCTATTCCTGCCTCGGATTTGCTGCATTTTTAAAACATCCTGTCGAAAAATGGGACGAAATTTTGGACTTTGAATCTGAGGAAACTGAACTTCCTAACCACGTTTTGCTCGTAAAATTTCAGCAAAAAACCATGATTTGGAAATACAAGGAAAATCCGTTCGAACTTTTGGCTGTAGGTATTCAGGATTCGCACGACCGGTATTACCTGATCAATTTCGAAACTTCCGGAACTTAAAACTCAGCCATTTTTGCCTCTAATACATAAATCTCCCCGGAAAAAATCCAAAACTGGCAAAAAGTTGCAAATTAGTATATAATTTTGATATATGTTGATACTTCTTGTGTTCTTGTTAATGACAGGCTGTATGAACGACAGGATTGAAAGTAGGCGAAATTCCATCACCCATTATCAGGTCAAAAATTCGCACGGGATTTTCAAAGTTAAGGTTCAAAAACATTTTCTGTTCGACGAAGAAGGGATCGCTTCCTTTTACGACGCTGGGAATCAAAAAACGGCAACAAATGAGATTTTCAATCCAAAGTATTTCACCGCCGCGCACCCTTATTTACCCATACCTTGCGTTGCTGAAGTATCGCTGGTTAACAAGCCGTGGAAAAAAGTAATAGTAAAAATCAACGATCGAGGCCCGTTTACAAAGTATAATCGAATTCTGGATCTTTCTTACGGAGCGGCAAAATATCTTGGATTTATCAACAAAGGGATTGCAAAAGTACGCGTAAAAGTGCTAATCAAAGAGACTTTGAAACTAAAGGAACACGGAGGCTCAATTGTCTGGAAAGGCGAAAAACATTGGGATCAAATCGATTAAAACCCGCTAAAATGGCCGTTTTTTGACCAGGGCGATAAATTTGGCCGAAATCGCAAACTTTTACAAAATTTTTGGAATTTTTGATGTTTTTGGAACTGTTTTTAGAGCTTTTTTTGAAACTTTTTTTAGCAAAATCCAATTTTTTACAAAATAATTTTACAATTTCAAATTTTGACCAACTTTAACCTTTCACCCCACTCGCAAAACCGGCTAAAATGGCCAACTTTACCGTACATTCGGGAAAAAAATCACATCTCGCAGACTTGAACTATTTGTCAATAAAGCAATCACACGATCAATCCCAATACCCACTCCGGCCATCGGTTTCATGCCATATTCCATCGCTTTCAAAAAATCTTCTTCCATTCCCATCGCCTCGTCGTCCCCTCGCTCTGAAAGCTCTTTTTGGTACTCTAAAGTGGCCCTTTGCTTGACAGGATCGACTAACTCGGAATAAGAATTGACAACTTCAAGCCCAAAAATAACAACCTGAAAACGGTCCGACCAAAGCGGATTTTCATCATTTACCCGCGCTAATGGCCCCAAAATAGCTGGCTGTTTCGTCACAATCGTAGGATTAATCAAATTCGGCCGGCAATGTTTCTTATACAAACCGTCAATCATGCTAGCCAAACTTTTGTACTCAGAAATATCGATAAATTTCCGCGCCGCCTCCACAAATTTTGACTCATCTTTGAGCAATTCTTCCAAATCAAGCCCTGTATATTGCAAGACCAAATCCCGATAAGAAATCCGCTTCCAAGGCCCAGAAAAATCAATTTCCACCCCTTGATAATTAACCTTTTTTTCCATCTCAAGCCCAGAAAAAACTCGGTCAAAAAGTTCCTGTACAAAAATTTCAGCCTTTTCATAATTCCAATAAGAAGCATAAAATTCCAACATCGTAAACTCCTGCAAATGCGACGAATCTACGCCCTCATTACGGAAAACCTTGCCCATTTCAAAGACTCGGTCATAACCTCCTACAATTAACCTTTTCAGATAAGTTTCCGGCGCAATCCGCATAAATAGCGGGATATCGAGCGCTTTGTGATGGGTTTCAAACGGAGTCGCCAACGCCCCAGAGGCCTGTTTCTGTAAAATCGGAGTTTCAACTTCTATAAACTCATTATCCTCCAAAAACCGGCGAATTATCGAAATCATCTTGTTCCGCTTCTTAAACTTGTCCAAAGTCTCGTCATTCATCATCAAGTCCAAATACCTCTGCCGCAAACGCTGGTCATCGTCTACCAAACCGTGCCATTTTTCAGGCAAAGGCTGCAAACATTTCGCCAAAAGTACAAGTTTCGAAACCAAAATCGTCTTTTCGCCCTTCTGAGTAGTAAAAAGCTTGCCTTCCACCCCGATAATATCGCCCAAATCTAGATTTTTCGTCAAAAACTCAAATTTCTCCTCGCCAAGTTCGTCAATTTTCAGCGCAATTTGTATTTTTCCATGAAAATCTTTAATCTGACCAAACGCCAACTTACCAAGAATCCGGAAAAGCATCAATCGACCGGCTACCTTCAAAACCTCGCCATTTTCGGGCTGTTTAGCCGCTTCTTGGGTCGAAAATTCCGCCTGAAACGAATCGGGATAGGTAATTTTTTGCTCTTTGGCCCACTCTTGCAATTTTGACAATCTGACATCTCTATAATCCATTTTACCTCCAAAAACTTGTATTTACGGCCATTTTAGCCAACTTTACGAATATTTCTATCGCTTTTCGAACTTTTGCCAAAGCTCATCGAGAGTATAATTTTGCCTTGAACTTTCCACAAAAATATGTACCAAAACATTACCAACGGTTGCCACTAACCACTCGCTACCGGGTTCATCGCCTTCCAAATCCAAACCTTTCTTCCCAAACTCGTCACGCAAATCTGAAACTAAGGCATTAATATGTCGAGCCGAATTAGCCGTCCCAATGACAGCCTGCTCGATCCAATTCGCCGGATTTTGATACTTTTTTATATCTTTTATATGGGCATTTTCCAAAAACTCTACTATTTTTTCCAATTCAATTACTTTTTCCAACATGATTCACAAAATTATCGATAAATTATATATTATTGTAAATGGGGAGTTAAAAAAATGCAAGATTTTAAATTGAAAAGAGTAATCAAATGAGCAACAAGTTACTACATCCAATTACCCTAATCGGACCGCTAAATCTAGAACTTAATTTTAGAGTCAAAAACGCGCCTAGAATGCTTTCAGATACAGAAATTTGTAGAAATTTAGGAACCCATTACGGCGGGACTCTGCTAAAACAGCTCAGGATTTTACAAAGTATCGGATATTCTTCAAACATTATTGCCTACGTAGGAAATGACGAAATCGGGGAAAAAATTATCAACAATTTGAAAACGGAAAACATTTCCCATAGCATACAAAAAATCCCGGGAGTCCAAACTGGCGTTTCGTGTAATTTTTTTGACAACCATTCAAATTCCAATCTTTGCACTTCTATTAAAAACCTGTCCCTTTGGAATATTCGGCAAAAAACGGTCGTATTGTCTAATCCAACAGTCATTTACCTTCACCCGATCATCCCTTCGAATATCCAGATAGAAATCATAAAAAAGTACCATAAAACTTCGAAAATTGTACTTCAACCGCCTTTGGATGGAAATTTAGAAATTTTTCAAACCGCGCCAAATTTGCATATAATTTTGAATGAATATAATGCTTTTCAATTCTTTCTTTTAACAAATTACACATTTTTCGAGGGCCAAACTCCGCTAAAATTGCCGTTTTTGGAAAATCATAAAGTTATTATTGAAGTACACAAAAAGCTTTTCACAAAAGATGAATTTGGAAAACCGATTTTCGTAGATTTTGAAAAAAGCAACCTAAAAAACGACGGAATTAACGACTTTTTCATAGCTGGTATGCTCGCAGCTCTTTGCTCGAAACAAAATTTCCGCACTGCAAGCCTTTGGGGATTGAACGCTTCCATAAAAAAACAAAAAAATCAAAAAATTTCCGCCAATGAAATTGCTATGGAAATTAACCAATTTACTTGGAAAGACGTCCTGGAATAGCCTTTTGGAAAAATCCTATAGAAATTTTAATAAACATTTTCGAAAATAGGAAAAAAATCGCCCGTTTTAGCAAAGTTTTGGCAAAATTACAAAAAAATCTCAACTTTTTTAACTTAATTTCTAAATTTCGAGACTTTTTTCAAGATTTTTCCTTGAGCAAACTGATGAGAGCCTTAACCTCGTCCGCCCCACCAATATCGTCAAAAATATTGACCAAAGTAGCATCTTTCCACTTCAAAGCCTTACGTAAAAGCGGGATCATCATGTTCTGCGGATCGACCCTTTCCAAAATCTCTACCCCCTCTTCAACCCGCGAAAACGCCTCATTACGGTAAAAAAACACACTTTTATCCGCGCCTGGAATCTTACGATTATCAATAACCTGCTCGTCTGCTTGTTGATGTACCTTTTCCCAAAATTCCAAAAATCCATTCAACTGATCTAAAACTTTTGCCACTTTGTTCAAATTGTACCCACAAACGGCCTCAATTGAGGATTTCAACTCATTAAAAGCCTCCAAAATTTTCCCATAATTTTCCTTTAATTGTTCAAAATTGACTTCCGAAATTTCCAAAACCAAATTTTGAAATTCACTCAAGTTTTCCAAGTTACAATTCTCGAATTTTTGTAGGGAAATTTCTTCCAGCGCCGTTGATTGTAGGTTCAAATTTAGCGCCAAAATGGCGGAAGATAGCATTTTATCAAGCTGATTTATATATGAAAGTTTATAATCCTCAGTTCCTACAGAAAAAAATTTATCCTGCAAAAAACTGGCCTGAATCGCGCCAAAAACCTGCTGAATTCCATCAAAACTATTGGCTGCCACATAAACATGACTCCAAGTCAAAAGTAATTTTGTATCATAGCCTTTTTCCTGAATCAAATCCCAGGCCAAAACTTCCAAATTCGGCCATCCAAGCGGTTTTTCATCAGGTTGCCAAACTCCGACTGGTAAATTTTCCTCCAATTTTTGCTTATATTTTTCTTGCAATTTTATATAAGCCACCTCCTGAGAAACCTTGTCATTATACCCAATTTTCGCCATTCCGGACAAAATTTCTTGTAAATTTCGGATCATTTTACCCCCTTCATAAGACATTCAAACGATTGTTCTCCCAAAATTAGCGGCAAATTTTCGATCGAAATTTCTATTGGAACCGCAAAAATCAAGACTTTTCTATGCCCAAGCGCGTCCATAATTGGCATTTCGAACTTCAAAACCATCTGCCCATTTTTGACAATCGTATTTTTGAGCAACATTTTTACCAAATCTTTTTTGGAAAGTACAAACCGAATTTCCGTCCCGCTGCCGACGTATTCGCGCATTTTTAGGAAGACAATCCCCGTTTGAGCTGCCAATCTAAACCTAAATTCAATCCTATCTGTAACCTTTAACTGCCCAGAATCGGGGAAATTGACCGCCACAGAAGAGGCAACCGCGCTCGCAGAAACCAAATAATCCAAATTTTTCTCAAAACTTTCCGAAAAATCGTTAGGATTTTGAATTGACAAAATCATGACCGCCCCAGGTTTGTTCACAAAATACATCAACTTGTTCGCCTTTTCCAAACTTTCTATAAATTGCAAATTTTTCGCCTTAAATTTCGGATCAATTTGCTTCAAAATTTCCACTGTAGAACTCTGATTTTGGACCAACTGATCAAATTCATTATAGACCTCAACCCCGCCATTTTGGCCATCTAAATTGAACGGAAAATAGGCTTTATTTGCCCGTACAAACCCAAACGCTCGAGCATAATGATTTGCAACAACATCCTTAGAAAACGCCCCAATTTTAACAGCCAATTTTTGCTTAATTTCCAATAATTTATCAGTAAAAAAGTTACCAGATTTCGAACTCAAATTCCCGTCCGAAACAATTTTATGTAAATTTTCCGCCGTTAAATTCTCAACAGAAAGTACAAAATTTTCCAATTTATAAAGATTACTCGACTTCGGATCGAAACTATAGGCATTAACATCGGACACAATCGAACTCCATTTCCGAATCTCGTCATTCATTGTCTGAGAGTCAAAACCGTCAATCATGGCCAAAGTTTTCACCACCGGCTCAATCACGTCCTTGGCAAAATGGACAATCCGGACCTTCTGAGAACTCAAATATTCGCTCATACTTCGACCAAAATAGGAAGTGGATTTTGTCAAATTGTCAAGCGCGATTTCCGGACATTCCAAATTATACAAATTCTCGGAATCCAAAAGCTGGCTCATATGGCCGATCACAGTCAACGCCCGGGCTTTCTCTATATCCTTAACGGCGTTAAAAGTAATCAAATTCAGGTCCTTACACCGGCGCAAAATCGCATTCAAAGGCGAAAAAGAATCGCGGATATTTTCGCTAATTGTAATCACGCTCGCGGACGTAAAATCACTAGAAATTGCCTGCCTTGCCTGGGACAACTTACTTCGGACCAATTTGTTCAGATTGTCCTTTGTCGCAAATCTTAACATAGTGACCAAATGAGCAGGATATTTCGGTAATTTTTTGGCCAAAAACAGGTCGTAACTAGCAAAAATATCATTAATTTCGTTCAATTTATCAATATTCCACAAAATCGTCTTACCATACTCGACCTCCGCGTTCAAAACTGCATCATCGTAAGGTTGCATAAACGGCTCAGCAAAGATGGTATTGAGCATCCCCTGAAGCTCGATGATGGAATCAGTTACTTTTAGCAATTTCGAGCCATCTTCATAGAAAATATTACCAATTACGGCCACTTTCATACCACTCATCTCGCGCTTCAATTCCAAAAACTTGTGAGTAATTTCAAAATTGAGTTTTTGTATAAAACCGGGATCCAAAAGCGTGGAATTTTCCATATGATGCAAAAGTTCTAGGAAAAGCGTAATTTTAAAGGAATCGTGCTGCAACCATTGGAATTCCTGGCCATTTGCGTAGGTTATAATATTTGCCACTTCATTTTGCAAAACACGTAAATTCGAAATTCCGACATGATTTCCGTTAATTTCCAAATTCAATAAAGTTTTATTCAATTCCGCAAAATCTGAGACAAAATTTCTTAACAAAAAAGCATGATTTATAAACCGATCGAACAAAATTTCCAGGCGCTTTTTGATTTGCTCGCGGTGGATTTCTACATTCGGAATTTCAATCGAATTCGCCTTCAAAGAGTTGCTAAAAAACGTACTTTCCTTATAAAACTTCTTCGGCAAATCGATCCCAATTAACTTCTTGACAAGCCAGGCAAAACTTTCCGTATTCCCATTTTCCGTCGCTGAAACAAACTTCTTCTGCAACATTTCCAACTCTATAAATTTCATCGAAAACTCGTGCAAAGTACGGAAAGTATGATGTTCCAAAGGGTTTTTCAAATTTGACTGATCGGCAACGAAATCGTTAATCTCAAATTTTGCCAATTCGACATATTTTTCCTCGATTTTCTTCGCAATTGCCTTGACAATAATCAAATCATTAGAATTTTCCAAAAGCGCAAAAAGTTTGTAATGCAAATTCGAAATCCAAGAAGACGGAATGAAAAAAAAGCGCAAATCTGTTTGAACGACGTTAACGATAGTACTAAGCAAAATTTGGGCTTCCTGGACAAAAGTTTCGTCATCGACATTGGCCGAAATTTTCTTCCGCTCTTCCAACATTTGTGCTATTTTTGCAACATTTGGATGCAAAGAGCGCATAGTTTCGCTAAGTTTATAATAGGAATTTACCAGATAAAACCCGCCAAAAAGGCCGAGAATAAGCACCAAAGTCTGGATAAATTTTGTATAAATCGCAGAATCATTGGAACCGGCCACAAAACGGCTGAGATTTTTTTCGCAGAAAATTTTTTGTATTATCAAATCCGTAACAAAAACCTGTTTAATCCTATTTTTTGGCGACTTTTCAGATTTTTTCCAAGGCAAAATCGGCCATAAATGGGGGGTATTTTCCGCTTGGATATCCGCTGCCAAATCCGCGCCAGTAAAATAGATCCCGCGCAAAAAGAAGCCGGCTGTATAGGCATTAGGCTGGAAAAGATGGGCCAAATAGAGCTTTACCTGCTCAGAAAGTGCCAAAAAATCGCGAGAAAATCCGCTGAAAATTTTAAAATTTAAGAGAAAAAGCAAAAAATTTGGAAAAAATGATTCAAAAATTAACCGAAAAGTCGGCCAGAAAATTCTTAAAAAAATCCACTAAGAAAATTTCTCAAAATTTTGAGTTTTAAATGAAAGTTTTTCGGTGGCAAAAAAATCCAGCGAGAAAATTTTTCGGTAGCAAAAAATTGCTTAAAAATCGCCTAAAAAAGTTAATTTTAGAACAAGAAATGGCTGATACCTAATCCGATTTTGACAACATTACCAGTTCCATATCCGAAGAATTGTCCCAAAGCAAACAGTTTGAGATTTGTAGTAATTTTGTAATCGTATTTTAGCAATCCGCCAATACCGTACGTATTGATGGAAAAATCTTTGATTTCTATTGGTAGTTTTGCCTGAACGCCTTTTTTCCCACCTATTCTGATTTTAGCGTCCAAATACGCTGTGGAAAGACCGGCTCCAATTGCTAGGGATAGCGAGTGTTCTTTATAGATATAGGAAATACCGACTGGAAATAGGGAAAAAGTGCTAGGAAATTCATACATTGCAGCCGAGTAATATTTCATCGGGGATTTGGATTCTACAACTCCGTCGAAAATGACTCCACCAGTGAACTTTTTGCCAATTACGAACTTCTCGGATACGGCGTCCAATTGCGAGTTAAAAGAATCGTCTAATAATTTTTGTCCTGTAATGACTCTTTGTACAACTCCTCCAGCTGGAACTGCGGCTTGAATTGCGCCTAATGCACCTGCGGCAGGAGCTTGTTTATTGTTTTGGTTCCTTTTGTCAAGTTCTTTGGCATAAGCATCCGCTACGGCTGATAAGCATGTGTTTGCGCCGAATAAATTGGCATATCCAGATATGGTATAATCGTTGTTTTTCTTTGCAGAACTGAATTTTGTGTGACTTGTTTTGAATCCAACGCTACCGAAAACTCCTATGTAAACTCCGCCTTCGTGTTCTGGTGAAAATGCTACTGTTCCGTTAACTAATCCGCGGCTAGAGCGCTTTTTGGCTTTTATTCTATCGATTTCGTCTTCGTCGCTTTCTTCGCTATCGTAAGCTATTCTGTCTTCGTCCAAAACTCTTTTTTCTTTTGCTGCTAAAGTGCTGATTGTCGCAAATGCAGAAAATATCAATAATCCTTTTACTAATTTCATACTATATTTTTACCATGCATTTTCCAAACCAGGCAATAGAAATTTTTACCTTTAAATTTGTGAGAAAAATTTTGAAAATTATTAACTAGTTGTTAACTCAAGAAATTACACCAAGAAATGGCTTATTCCAGCACCTAGTTTGAGAACTCCACCGTCTCCATAGGCCATAAAATTAACTATTCCAAAAGCTCTTAAATGTTCGGTAATGTTATAGTCGTATTTTAGATATCCGCCTACTCCATAGGTTGTACAAGAAAAATCTTTGATTTCTAATTTTTCAGAATTTTCTCCGCCCATTTCGATTTTGTCATTTAGGTAAGTTGTGGAAATACCAAAACCTCCGGCTAATGTGAAAATGTGTCTTTTATAATAATAGGAAAGTCCTAAGAATGTACTTAAAGAAGTTGGAATTTCGTAAATTACGGAGTTATAATATTTCAAAGGAGATTCTGATTTTCTATCGTCAGCTGGCTGGCTTTTTATAACAGTTTCCAAAATTATACAACCTGTAAAAGGCTTTCCAATTTTCATTTTTTCAGAAATATCATTAAATTGACTTTCTGTGGTTTCTTCCATGATTTTGTAACTGCCTTTTAGACGATCGTATGTTTTTCCAAAATTATTTTTAATCGCTTTTTCAATTTCAGATTTTTCTTCTTTGGTAGTTGCTTTTTTCAATTCTTTTTTTGCTTCATTTTTGGCTTCGTTTTCTGCTGCTTTATAATAAGCGTCAGCAACTGCTCTCATACAAATGTTTGCGCCAAAAGTCCTTGAAAATCCGGAAACTGTATAGTCGTTATTTTCGGTTGCGCTTTTGAACTTTGTGGAATAGGTTTTTATGTTTCCCATTCCGTAGATTCCGATATAAATTTCGACTGGTTCTCCTACTGTGACTCGTACGTCATGCTTTATGATTGTGGTATCCGCAGAACGCTTTTTCTTGGCCTTAAAAGAGGCGCCATCGTCTTCATCTTCATCCGCGTACTTTTGAACTTTTTGCTCTGTCTTGGAACTTTGTTCGTTATCTGCCAGAGCGCTAAGGGACCCAAAAGCAGAAAATATTAATAAATTTTTAACCAATTTCATTCCGCAATTTTATCACGAAAAAATTTTTTCCACAATATTTTTTGGATTTTTTTTGAATTTTTTGCAATATTTTTGTCAATGAGTAAAGGTGTATCCTACGGAAACTCTGAATGAATTTGATTGAAAAATTGCAGCAGTTATTAAAAAAATATATGAATTATGGTCGGCAAAATTTGGATAAAATTTGACAAATATTGCAGAATATGGAAAACCAATTGGGATTCCGTCCTCAAAATCCCCCACTTTTATCAGACTTTCTGAAGTTACGGATAAAAAACCTGTCTGTATGTCAAATTTTCTGTCTTCTTGTATGGTTTTATAAAACCAAGTTCCAAATCTGAATTTTTTGGTTTGAAAGTTAAAATTCCAGGCTTTATCGGCGTAAATTGCCAGATTGGAAAGATCTATGGAAGTCAAAAATGGCGTGGATTCTATGTATTTTGCCAATTTGGAAAAATTTATACCACTTGCAAATTTGACAGCAAAAAAAATTGGGGATTTTGAATTACTTTCCTCTTTGTCAAATATATTTACTATTAAATTTTTGGATTTTTTGGAAAGGAGGTTTTTTGATGGTTTTGACGGGGTCTCAAGTATGTTTTGGGAAGGGGTAATTTTCAAGAAAGTTTCGGCCCTAGAATCTGAAAAAAGAAAAAATAACATAAAAAAAATCGGCATTGGAAGACCCATGCTACCAAAAAACATTCTATTATGCTACTCCTAAAATATGTTATTAGTTTTTCCTGGCCAAGGGAGCCAAAAGTCCCAAATGGGTCGTCCGTTTTACCAAAATTCTTTTGTGAAAAATCTCATACAAATTGCCAGTCAGGCAACAAATAAAGATATAGAATATTTGCTTAATGATGCGCCGCAAGATGAGTTGGATCGTACGGAACATGCCCAGATTGCCCTTTTTACGCTCAATTACGCGCTGTTTCAGCTTTGGTTGAACAAAAACCCTTCCACAGAAATTACGATGCTTGCAGGGCATTCTTTGGGCCAATACGTGGCACTTGCAATTGCGGAAATCCTATCTTTTGAGGATTCTTGTAGGTTAATTTTGGCTCGGTCCGAGCTGATGTCAAAAGTATGCGGAAAAATGCTAGCAATTTTGGGGGTAGATTTTCCAACTGCCAATACCATCGCATCTTTGGCCTCGCAGGCGGGTTCTAAGGATACTGGGGCTGATGACAACTTGGCAAATTGCTGTTTTGTCGCCAATTATAATGCTAGCGGGCAATTTGTCTTGAGCGGTTCTGAGGGAGCTATAATACGGGCTCAGGCAGTTGCGGCTAAAATGGGAAAGAAATCGCTAATTTTGGCCACTTCTGGACCGTTTCATTCGCCGTTTATGTATAAAGCTTGCCAGGACCTGTTTCCCACGCTAGAAAAGCTCGAATTTAAGGCGCCGAAATACCCAGTAATTAGCAACGTTTTTGCGACTGCGGACGTGGATCCGACAAATTTAACTATTGATTGGAAGGAGGAAGCGGCTATTCATATGAAGGCGCCGGTCCGTTGGTTTGAAAGCCTGCAATTTCATCAAAATTATGTGAATTCCATGGCTTCTGAGCTCGATTTGCCGCCAGAAATTAAGCAAAAATATTCTGAAATTACGGAAATTGGGGCAAATTCGGTTTTAGCCAATATGACAAAACGGGATGGTTTTGAAATTAGATATAATTCTGAATACTTGTAAAATTTTTCTATATAATTATAATTTGGAGAGAGGTTTTTTGAAAATGAAAATATTTTGGACGGTGTTTTTTGCGGCCATTTTAGCGGGTAAAACGAGTTTTGCTCAGACTGAAGATGGTAAAGATAGAGTTGTCGAATTGACAATAACAAAAGATCAAGTTGTAAAATTGACAGTAAAAAATTCTGAAAAAACTGAAGAAAATTTTTCCGGAAAAGAGGAAAAAAAGGAAAAAAATCCTGAAAATTTTGAGTCAAAAATTTTTACGCCGGAAAAAATCGAGCCAAAAATTACAAAATTCACTTTTGATACGGATTTACTTTTCGGAGCTGTCCTTGGCAAGGATATTAGAGGCTTTGTAGGAGGGATTGGAACGACTTTTTCAATAGTTCAAAGTAAAAATTCCAAATGGGGTTTTATAACGGACTTTGAATATATGAAATTCAAAAATGCGAGTCATAATTTTTGGGTTTCGCCGTATTTTATCTATACTTTTCAGTCAAAAAAACACGAAATTTCCGCAATTTTGGGCCTTTTTGCATTGTGCCCTGAAGTTGGAGCAAAATATAGGTACAAATTTGAAAATGGATTTAACATTTTTGGAAGGGCCGGAGTTGGGTTGGTATTAGAAGGTTCCAGCTCAATTTTTCTACGATTTTCCGGCGGAATTGGCTATAAAGTCGATTTTTGAAACGGAATTTTTCGTCTAAATTTTTAACAAATTTTTCGCCAACTTTTCAAAAACACAAAATTATCTAGCTTTTTCGTCCTTTTTTCATTATAATTATACCTGAATGTTAGTAATACAAAGTTTAAGTAAAAGTTTCGGAAATCGTAAAATTATCCGCGATTTTAGCTATGTTTTTCCAGAAAATGCCATTGTAGCTTTAACGGGGGTCAACGGGGCAGGGAAGACTACTTTGCTAAAAATTTTGACTGGGCAAGAGGGGTATGACAACGGGAAAATCATCGCTTCTAAGGACAAAACTCTTGGTTATTTGCCCCAAGAACCGAATCCGAATCCAGAAAGTACGATTCTGAAGGAGTGTTGCGCTGGTAATGACTGGATTTTTGGTCTGCAGAAAAAAGTGGCAGATTTGGAAGAGAAATTGGGATTGGATTATTCTCAGGAAATTTTGGACGAGTTTGAGGAGGCGGAACGGACTTATCGCGACCTTGGAGGCTATAGTTTTGAGAGCAATTGCGCTAAAGTTTTGCTTGGTTTGGGATTCAAAGAAGAGCAATTGCAAGAACATCCGGAAACTTTGTCCGGCGGCTGGCGTATGCGTCTGGAAATAGCCCGATTGCTGATGAAAAATCCGGATTTGCTAATCTTGGACGAGCCTACGAACCACTTGGATTTGCCTAGTATTGAATGGCTTGAGGAATATCTACAGAAGTTTCGCGGGACGGTTTTGTTTGTTTCTCACGACGAAGCTCTTTTGAACCGACTTCCGAACAGGATTTTGCATCTAGAAGGTGGTTTTATTAAGGAATATTGCGGTAATTACGAGGATTTTCTTGAACAAAAACTACAATTTGAGGAAAATCGCGATAAAAGTGTTAAAACTTTGGAGAAAAAAATTAAACAATTGAACAAATTTGTGGACCGTTTTAAAGCTAAGGCAACTCTGGCTAAACAGGCCCAAAATAAGATGAAAATGGTCGAAAAATTACACCAGCAAATCGAGGATCTTGGCCCAAATATCATCCTGCCTGAAATGAACATAAAAATTCCTCTACAAACAGTCAGTGTCAAAAATGTGCTCTTCTTTAGCGGTAAAATCGGGTACAAAGGGTGCGAAAACAAAGCGGACAAGATTTTGCTTCAAAAATTGGATTTGTCTATTCTACGGGGTCAGAAAGTGGGTATAATAGGGGCAAACGGCCTTGGAAAGTCTACGTTGATTAAGACAATAGTAGGCGAAATTGAGGCTTTGAACGGGAGTATGGATCTTGGCGGAAACGTTAAAGTTGGCTATTATGCACAGGATCAGACTCAAGAGTTGGACCATGAAAAGAGCGTGATTGAGAACATGCGTTTGGCGAATCCGGGGATGGCGGAAAATAAAATTCTGAAAATTCTCGGCTCGTTTTTGTTCAAAAGTGATGATATACACAAGCCAGTTAGAATTTTGTCCGGCGGAGAGAAAAGTAGGCTAAGTTTGGCCAGTTTGCTCATTCGGGACCTAAATTTCCTGATCTTGGACGAGCCTACGAACCACTTGGATATTATGAGTATTCAGATTTTGGGAAATGCGCTGAGTAATTTTGAGGGAACTGTCGCTTTTGTCAGCCATAGCCGTAGTTTTATCGAGACTGTGGCCACTCATTTGCTCGTGTTTGAGGACGGTAAGGCAAACATGGAAACTTGCTTGAATATTTAAAAAAAAAACTGGCTAAAATGGCGGAGTTTTGGAAGTCTGGTTTTTGAAAAAAGTGAGAAATTAAATCAAAAAATTTCGTCCCAAAAATCGATTTTTAGAAAATTTTAGAAAAAAGTGTGGAATTTTTTTTCATTTTTGGAAGTTTTTGAGCGAAAATTTTGTCAGGATAAATTTTCAAGATAGTTTCGACAAATTGCCCGGCTTTTTAATTTTTTGGTGCGTTTTTTGATGATTTTGACAACTTTTTCAACGAACTTTTTCTGGTAAATTGCCATTTTTCCCTCGAATTTTGGCAAAATTTTTTGGCTTTTGTTTTTGAATTTTGAAAAAATATCGAAATTTCTCTGTTTTTTTACGCATAAATTTTCGTGATTTTCGAGCAAAATTTTTCAGCGAATTTTTTACGGGCGATTTTTTTCTGTGGAAATTGAAAAATAACGGAAATTTTATAGAAAATTTTTATATAATGGAAAATTTTTCCAGCCGATTTTCCGGGTTTTCCGATTTGGTCAAATTTTGTAGAAATTGCAAAAATTCCAAACTTAAAGAAAAATTACCAAAAAATTTATTTTCCCCGCCAACCCCTTCAAGTCCGCCAAAATGGCCGTATATAGACGTATTTCCTTCCGAAAGTTGCTGTATTTTTGATTGAACTTTTTCAGCCATTTTCTGATTTGGAAATTCTAGACAAATTTTACGAAAACCGTCCAAAAAGGCCGAAATTGGCGTGATTTTACGTATGGAATGGCGAATATCATTGCGTTCTAGCTCAATTACCACAAATTCCCAGCTAATTTCAGAAGGCAAATTGATCAGAGCTTCGTGGAACCCTTCTTCGTCGAAAAACTGATAACTATTCAGGATCCGACCGTCTTTGGTCTTACGTACATTCCCCTTCAAACCCATGCAAAATAGCGCTCCTCCGGGCTTGACGATCTCAGAAAGACGGTTTTTGATTTTGAATTGGCTAAGATCGGCTGCTAGAAATTGTTTGGAAAAAATTGTCCTAGTTAAGTCAAATTCGTGACGCATAATTTCGATTTCGGACATCGTGGAAGTTGCCTCATCGTCAAAATCAAACAGGCTAATTTCCTTTTTCGGGCTGGTAATATTTTTCAGCTGTTCGTCGCGAGTTTGGCCAAAACAATCAAAGACTCCTGAATAAACAAAATTCTCCAAAACCCGCTTATTTGGCCCGATTCTTTGGATAAAGTCGTCTATAGACTTATAAAGTCCGTTTTTTTCGCGCTCGGATACAATTTCGTTGGCAATTTCGCCAATTCCCTTGATTTTGCTCAGCCCAAATAGGATTTCCCCCTCGGAATTTAGCGCAAAATTGGCCATAGAACTATTTAGGCTAGGCGGATTGATAATTACCCCCATTTTCGTAGCTTCTTGGATCAATTCCTCGGCTTTTTCCTGTATGGTTTCGTAATATAGACACGCGCAGAAAAACTCCCGTGGAAAGTGGGTTTTGCAATAGACGGTTTGGTAGATGATGATTCCGTACGGAGCAGCGTGGGCTTTGGCGAATCCGTAACTGGCAAATCTGGAAAGAGTTTCGAAAAGTTGCTCGGCTTTCTGGCGCGTACTTCCAATGGTTTTGACGACTCCTTCAACGAACTTTTCCTGGTGCAGAGCCATTTCTGCCTTGATTTTCTTACCCATAGCCCGGCGTAGCAAATCCGCTTCTTTTAACGAATATCCGGCAATATCCTTGGCAATTTGCAAAACCTGTTCTTGATAGACAATTACCCCGTAAGTATTCTTCAAAATCGGCTCCATTTCTGGGTAAAAATACGAAACTTGGCTCGGGTCTTTCTTACATTTCACAAACTGCGGAATATCGGCCATTGGACCTGGTCTATAAAGCGCGCTGGCAGCTATGATATCTTCTATGCAATTTGGCTGCATTTCCAACATTAGCTGGCGATAACCCAAAGATTCGAACTGAAAGACCCCTTTTACCATCCCTTTTTGTAGAGTTTTAAAACTTGCCTCATCGTCAATAGGAATGAAATCCAAATCTAAAATTACCCCACGATTTTGCAGGAATTCGCAGGTTTTTCGCAGAATTGACAAAACGGCAAGTCCCAAAATATCAAACTTTACCAGGCCAATTTTTTCGGCCATTTTCATATCAAATTGTATGATCGGAATAGTCGAATCTGGTTCTTTAAAAAGCGGTACAATATCGGAAAGTTTTTTGTTCCCAATCACGAGCCCGGCTGCGTGCATAGAACAGTGGCGGGGAAGGCCTTCTACGGACATGGCTATATCAAAAAGCTCAGCAGTTTCGGCGTTAATAAATTCTTCCAAAGCCCCATTTTCCTTCAATTGCTTCAAAGTAGGCGCGACCCCTTGAACAGGCTGGGGAAGTTTTTTACACAAATCGTCAATAAGTCCATACGGAATCTGCATAACTCGACCGACATCTCTAAGCGCGGCCCGGTATTGTAGAGACCCAAAAGTGGCAATATGAGCTACGTTTTCCGCCCCGAACCGATTTTGTATATATTCTATGGCTTTTTGGCGCTTTTCCTGGCAAAAATCGATATCAAAATCTGGCAAAGAGACTCGGTCTGGATTCAAAAACCGCTCGAAAACTAGATGATATTTGATCGGATTTAGGTTAGTAATCTGCAGACACCAAGCAACTAGGCAACCGGCTCCTGAACCACGCCCTGGCCCGACTGGTACATCATTAGCCTTTGACCATTGGACAATATCTGCTACTATCAAAAAATAGTCGCAAAATCCCATTTTACGGATCATATCAATCTCATAATTGGCTCGATCTAGGTAAATTTGACGAATTTCCGCCTGTTCTTTTTCGGGCAAAACGGCGTATTCTGGCATGACATAGTTCTGTAGCCGCATTTCCAAGCCCTCGAAAACCATTCGGTGAAAAAGCTTCTCTGGATCTTCGTTAGAGTTAATTCCAGGCATCCTAGGGGCGTGTTTTTGAAGCGCAAAATTACAAATTTGCCCGATTCTATGCGCGTTTTCCAGAGCTTGTGGAATATCAGCAAATTTTTCCTCAATTACCTTCGGATCGGCCAATTCTCCGTCAGAAATGACCTGTTCCCGATCCCTTTGGCTCAAATAAGTCCCGTTTTTTATACACATCAGCGCGTCTACGGCCAGTTTTTGCTCGGGTTTTTCATAATAGAACTTTGGCGCGGCAACGATTGGAAGATCGTATTTTTTGGAAATTTCAAAAAGGGATTGCTCGAATTCGGCATCAGCAGACTGCCTGGAAATGGCAATTCCTAGCGTAATTTTGGCTAAATTGGCGGCTTTTATGAACTCTGGCAACTGCTCTGGCGGAAAATTTTGGTCAAATAAAATTACACAATTTTTCAAAGCCAACAGATCATTCACGGCCAAATTGGCGCCTTTTTCGAGGTAACTATTTGTTAACAAATTCGAAAGTTCCTCATAACCATCTTCGTTCCGACAAAAAGCCCAAACTTCAAACTTCTCAAAAAGCCTCAAATTACATCCCACAATTGGCCGAATTTCCGCCTCTTCCATGGCCAAATTGAACTGCAACATCCCAAACATGTTGTGTTTATCCGCGAGGGCGCAAGTTTCAATCCCAAATTCCGTACAATATTTCGCCGCATTTTTGGCCCGAATACAGCTATTTAGAAGCGAAAATTCCGAAAAAATTCTTAATGGTACAAACCGCGATTTTGGCCTATTTTCTGCCGATGTTTGTTTTTTTTCCGTCAAATTTTCACTATTTTTTATAGAAATGTCTTGATTTTTTCCCAAATTTTCGTCCGATTTTTCTGCAATTTTCTCAGAATTTTCCTCAATTTTTTGTGATTTTTCCACCTTTTTCTGGGCAAAATTTGGGTATTTTTTAGATTTTGGAAACGGGTACGAATCCGAATCTGCAAAATTTTCCATTTTTTCGTCCAATTTTTCGCCAAAATTTTGAGGATCTTTTTCTGCCGCTTGATCTATAGACTCCAGTAAGTCAAAATTTTTATCATTAACAGTCATCACCTCTCCTTTTAAATTTTTGTAAATTCAGCCATTTTAGCGGCTAAAATCAATTTTTTTTCATAATTCTTTCAAAATACCGTTCTCAATAGTTAACGCCTCGTCCGCAATTGTTAACCATTTACGATCGTGAGTAGAAATCACAAAACCAATATTTAACTCTTTATTAATCAAATCAAAAAGGTTAATAATTATTTGCGCATTTTCGTCGTCCAAGTTCGCTGTAGGCTCATCTGCCAAGACAAAATTTGCCCCATAGGCAAGAGAACGCGTGATAGCCGCCCGCTGGTTCTGCCCGCCTGAGACCTGGTTCGGAAACTTATCAAGAATCTCAAAAATCCCGGTCAATTTCGAAATTTCCTCGTAACCTGGAGTTATTTTCTTAATTTTTGCAGCTAATTCTATGTTTTCCCTGATCGTAAAATCGGACAAAAGGTTAAAAGATTGAAAAATAAATCCCAAAACGAAATCGGTCAAAACTTGCCCGCGGGTAGGTTCCATAATTTTCCCAGCAATGTTAATCAGCGTCGTCTTACCTGTCCCAGACGGGCCGACCAAAATATATTTCCGATTTTCAAAGTTGAAATTTACATTTTCCAAAGTCGATTTTTCGGAATTTTTATACCGATGAGAAATGTTTATTAACCTAAGCATTTTTGTCCTTTCTAACGGCCATTTTAGCCAATTTTATATGTTTTTTTTGTATTTTTTCAACGCAATTTTCAGATTTTTTCAAGTTTTTCATAATTTCAGATTTTTTCATAAAATTTTTCATTGTAGATTTTCCAAAACGTCCACGCTCGCGCTCTTGTAAGCGGGTATGATTGCGGCCAAAAACGAGACTATAAAACTACAACCCAAAATCGTAAAAATATCCCAAAAATTGAGCGAAACTGGGATGGCAGGGAGCAAATAAACGTTCGGATCGAAAAGGGATTTGTGAAAAATGAACTCAATTAATCGGCGAATATAATCCAAATTCCAGGCCAAAAGTACCCCAAAAATCAGGCCAAAACCACAGCTAATTCCTGAAATCAACATTCCAATCCGCAGAAAAATTGCTACAATATTTTTTTTTGTCGCGCCCAAAATTCGTAAAATACTAATTTCCCGTTTTTTCATATAAATTAACAAAGTCAAAGAGCTGGCGCTGGCAATAGTAGCCAAAAACACGATGGCAAATAGAATCACACTGACCATATTCCGCTGAATCCGCATCACGTCCGCAAAAAGTAAATTCAAATTTTTCCAGCTATAAACGTTGAAAGTTGGTAGATTTTTTTCTAGCTCTGGAATGAATTTTAAGGCCTCCTGAGGGGTCTTTGCAAAGCAGATGATCTTAGACACCTTCCCATGTAAATTCAACGCCTTCTGAGCATCAGAAAGCCTCATAAACACCCCAAAACGATTCAGATCGTGCAAATTGAATTGTACTATTTTTTCAATTTTACAACTAATCGTTTCTGGCATAATGGAAAAAGGCGGCATAGATTTTATAGGTACAACAAAGCTAAAGTCCGCCCCGCAGGCCAAGTTTAGCACTTTAGCCATTTTTGCCCCGATAAAAATTGGATAAGATTTTTTCTGAAATTCAGTTTGATTTTCCACGCCATTTTGCTCAGTTTTGGCAATAATTTCGCAATTTTGTCCATTTTTTCGGCCATTTTCCACCCCTTTTTCCGCATTTTTAAAATTAGTCAATTTTTCATCATCAACCCCGCGGAGCAAAATCGTATCCACTTGCTCGCCTTTGACAATTAGTCCACTAGTTTCAATCACAGCCTCAGCCCGAAGCCCTTTTGGCAAATTTTTCATCACAAAATCCGGGCAAAATGGCGCATTTCCGGTGATTATTATGTGCCCTTGATCCGCGAGTACTTTGTTTGTAATGGTTTCTTCAAACCCACGAATGACTGAAAATGAAATTATTAACATACAAATTGCGAAAGATGAAGCAAAAATGGCAATTTTACTTGCCAAATTTACTAAATTATCCTTTTTTTTCGAGAAAAAGTAACGAAAAGCTATAGAATTTATCCAACCCATGTTCCTTAGGATTCTAGCAAAATTTTGCGAGTTTTTATATAGATTTTTTCCCTGATTTTGAGCGAAGAAATGCAAACTTTGAATAATAGTTAACAAATTTCCGAGATTTTCAAATTTTCCGAAAAAAATTTTGATTTTGATTTTTCGCAGGAATTTTTGTACCGAATTTTCGTGGATTTTTCCAAAATGTTTCTGGAATTTTCGGCTTGTTTTCGCTCTCGTAATCTTATGGTAAAATACAATTATGGAGAATTATAGCAAACCCAGGGTCCGAGCGCCGATGGGGGCAGATTATGAAGAATTACGCCATTTAATCAAGCTTTGGGGGGTAAATACGGTCTGTAACGAGGCCGCTTGCCCGAATATAGGAGAATGCTGGAATAAAAAACACTCTGCTTTCATGATTTTGGGCGATACTTGTACGAGAGCTTGCGCGTTTTGTAATGTAAAAACCGGGCGGCCGCAAGAAGTAGATCCTCTAGAACCGGCCAAAATAGCCAAAGCTGTCAAGCACCTTGGTCTGAAACATGTTGTAATTACCTCCGTTGACCGGGACGATCTTCCAGACGGCGGAGCAGGGCATTTTGCGGCTACAATTGGGGAAATTCGTAAGGAAAATCCAAAAACCACGATCGAAATTTTGACTCCGGATTTTTTGCGCAAAAACGGGGCAATTGATATCATAGTCGCCGCAAAACCTGACGTTTTTAACCATAATTTGGAAACTGTCCCCGGGCTTTATCGAAAAGTACGGCCTGGCGCGCGGTATTTTAACTCTTTGAATCTTTTACAAACTGTCAAAAAAATGGATCCGGAAATTTTTACAAAATCTGGTCTTATGGTCGGCCTTGGGGAAAAAAAGGACGAAATTTTGCAAGTTATGGACGATTTGCGGGTTGCGGACGTCGATTTTTTGACAATTGGTCAGTATCTTCAACCAACGGAAAAGCATTACCCGGTCGCGGAATATGTTACGGAGGAAATTTTTGAATTTTACAAGGCGCAGGCGCAGGCCAGGGGGTTTAAGTTGGTAGCAGCTTCGGCGTTGACTAGGTCTTCTTACCATGCTGGAACAGACTTTGAAAAATTACGGGAAACTTCGCAAAAATAGCCAATTTAAAATCCAATTTTAAAAGCTTTTTACAATTTTTAAGTTGAAATTTCGGACTAGCTTTTTGAAAGCCAGTCAAATATAAATAATTTTCCCAAAGAAAAGGAAATTATGTGTAATTTATTTTAGTTTTAGAATGTCGTCCACAAAATCCGAGATGCTTTCAGAGATCGAAGAATCAGTCTTGGAACTAGTAGAAATCTGGCTATTTTGGCCAGAAAATGAGTGGTTTTTTATGTATTCAAGAGTGGTGTTTGCAAGCTCAAAACTTATTAACAAAACGAATTTCATGTGCATTCTATTGTCATAATAACACTAATAGTCAAAAAAAGTGTTAACAAAATCAATCGTTTAATATTGACGAATTGTCATCTTGAAAAATCGCATTAACTTTTTCCTTCAAAATTTTCAAGGTAAACGGCTTTTCCAAATAATGTACATTTTTTGGCAAATTATAAGTCAAATCTTGGATGCTATAACCAGAAACGATCAAAATCGGCAATTTTGGATGATATTTTTGAAAATGATTTGTCAATTTTATACCGTCCATTCCTGGCAAAATTGCATCCGTAATCAACCCGTCAATGTGCTTATCTTTGGCCTGTTTAAGGGCTTCCAGACCGTCAGAATAGGCGTAAATTGTATATCCTGCTTGGGTGAGAGTCTTTTGCATCAAATTTCGAATAACCTGCTCATCCTCGACCAAAACAAGCGTTTTCTTAGAGAAATTTTGGGTAGAAACTGTAACTTTTTCCTCTTCTTTTGCTATCTTTTTTTGGCTAGAAACTGGTATAAAAATGAAAAAAGAAGTCCCGGCGGTCGAAGTTTTGAAATCTATACTTCCAGAAACATGTTCAACAATCCTCATACAAGATGCCAGCCCAAGTCCGGTCCCTTTTGTCTTGGTCGAAAAGAACGGGGCAAAAACTTTATTAATATTTTCTGAATTAATTCCATTACCATTATCCGAAATTTCAATTACAAAATATTTTGTCGGCTCTAAGACCCGATTATGAATCGTTGTTGGCGTGGTAAGTACATTTTTGGTCAAAGAAATTCGAATTTTACCACCAGATTCCATTGCATCTTTGCTGTTCAAAACCATGTTCAGAACTATCTGTTCCATTTGGGTTTCCGACAAATCAATCAATCCCGTTTCCTTTTCATTGGCTATAACTTCCAAGACAATCGTTTCGCCGAGCAATTTTTGTAGCATTGTTTTCCTAGAAAGCAGGAATTTGGCGGGTTCTACGAGGTTTTGCTCAACGGTTTTCGATCGTACAAAATTTAACAATTCCTTTGCCAAATTCGCCGCCTGATTCGTATTCCGCTTGATTTCGTTAAGCATTTCATTGTCCGGCAAAGTACTCTCCAAAAGCTCAGAAAACCCACTAATTGCAGTTAATAAATTGTTAAAATCGTGAATAATACCGCAAGTTAATTGCCCCATAATCTGAAGGTGCTGAGCCTCCTGAGCCTGGTTTTTCAACGCAATTAATTCCGTCCGGTTTTCGAGAATCAGAATTTTGTCATCCCCATAGCTTTTTATCCAGGTAATAATTGGAATGTGCCCAAGTTTTGACTTCCAGACAAGCTCTTGCCCTACTTCAGAACTTGCCAATTCGGCATTAAATTGCTCGGTAAAATCGCGCAAATAGCCATAATTTACTCCTATTAACTTGCGAAGACTATGATTTCCGCGCTCAATTTGATCATCCTTATTCAAAACCGCGATCGGGAAAGGCAAAGTATCCCACCAGTTCATTGGCTCCTTTTTTATAGATTGAAAAATTACTGCAAAATGGCGGTGAATTTTAACATGTTCCAAAATCCAAGCATTTTGAGCATAAACGACCTGAATATGTTGTAGAATTTTTTTAGGCTTGAAAGAAATTTCAAAATCAGGCGCACAATCGGGGAATTTTGCCATAAATTTTTCATTTTTCCAAATAATCTTGCCTTTCTTGTCTAGTATACAAATTGGCGATCGTAAATTTTCAAATGTTTTCCGAAAAATAGATATTAATCTTCTATGTAGTATGATTTTTACAGCCAAAATGGCGGCTATTAGCATGATTGAGACTATGGACACGGTTAATATTAAAAACATAAATTCACTTTCTAAACTCAGTTAGCAAGTTAATGAAATTTTATTAAAAAATCGTTAAATTGTAAAGATTTTTATACAAAAATTGCCGAGTATAGGCCAAAAATGCTAAATTTCAGTAAATTTTTTTTGCTTAACTTGCCAAAAATTTTTGCCAATTATTTTTCAAATTTTTTTATATATTTTATGGATTTTTCATGGCTTTTTTTGCGATTTTTTGTACTTTTTTGCTGATTTTTTGAGAATTTTTAAACATTTTTACGATTTTTGAAAAAAAACTTGATAAATTTTCAAAGGTTTGGTAAAATTCGGTTTAGATGTCAGATCTATTGAGCTTTGAAGAGATTGTTTTACCTTTGGAAGAGCAAATTAACATTTTGAAGCGTACTATCAGTTCGGATTCGCCTGTTATTGATGAGCTAAATGCTCTGGAAAAACAGTTGCAAAAAATGCTGGCAAAAATTTACGGTAATCTTGAGCCGTGGCAGTATGTTTTTGTCGCTCGGCACCCAAATAGGCCAACTGGTAGCGATTATATAGATAAATTGATTACAAATTTTGTACCGATTTCTGGGGATCGGACTTGTTGGGAAGATACGGCTTTGAAGTGTGGAATTGGCCTTTTTGAAGGCGTGGCAGTGGCTGTAATTGGGCATAATAAGGGAACAGAGATTGAGGATCGGATACAAAACAACTTTGGAATGGCGCATCCGGAGGGCTATAGGAAGGTGATTCGATTGCTGGATTTGGCTTCTAGGTTCAATCTTCCCGTCATTGCTTTCATAGATACCAAGGGGGCGGCGGCCAATAAAGATTCCGAAGAACGTAACCAATCTCATGCTTTGGCCGAGTGTATTCGTGCGAATTTTGGCTTAAATGTGCCGTTAATTAGCATAATTGTAGGCGAAGGGGGCTCAGGTGGGGCTATAGCTTTGGCTTCCGGGCATTGTACTATGATGCTAAGTTATTCTATCTTTTCAGTGGCTTCTCCGGACGCTTGTGCAGCTATTTTGTGGAAAGATCGCCAATTTTCGGGCCAAGCGGCGGCAGCTTTAAAAATTACAAGTAAAGATTTGCTGAAATTAGGCCTAATTGATAAGGAAATCACGGAACCAATCGGAGGAGCTCACCGGTTTCCAGAGCAAACTTTCAACGAAGTCCGGAAGGCTTTAAAAATTGAGTTGAAAAAGTTAATAGTCAAGTCAGCAGACGAGCTTCATTTGATTCAACAAAACAAATTTACGGCTTTTTAGGACTTTTTTGGCATGGAAAAGTTTGGTAGAATATTTTCGAAGGAATTTTTATGTTAATAAAAGTTTACCTCCGGCGGGCTCTCAGATTCGCAATTTTCGGCCTGGCTAGTTGGATCGTTATCGGTACCAATTTCGGATTATTGGATTATATAAAATTTTCCCGGGAAATTACAATTTTGGAAAAACGATACAAAGTTCAAGAGCTCCAAAGGGCGCAATTATTGCGGCTTGTACGGGATTTGAGCGAACCGACTTTAGATATAAGTTTGCTGGAAATTCAAGTTCGAAAAGTCCTTTCCTATGGCTTGATCGGCGAAGAAATTTACTTTTGGAAATAGAATTGGATTTTGTATGATTAGTGAAAATTTAAATTGCAAAAAAATGGCTAAAATAGGGAGGTTTAAGGGGCTAGAAATTTATTTTAGATTGTTCTAAGATTTTATTCCTAGGTAGATTTTATGGAAAATTCGAAGGTAATAGTGGTAGATTTGGATGGAACTTTGATCAAATTTGATTCGAGTTTTGCAATTGCGTTGAAGTTGGCGCGACAAAACCCGTTGCTAGGTCTGCGTTTTTTATGGATTTACCTGAGCGCGGGGGAAGCAAAAGTCAAGCAATTTGTTGCGCAATTTTTTGAAGATTTTGATTATGAAACAAATGTACAATTAGTCAATTTTTTGCGAAAACAACGGAAAAACGGGGCGAAACTGATCATGGCTACTGGGGCAAATTTGAAAGTAGCTCAAAAAGTTAACAAAGATTTTACTGGCCTTTTTGACGGCATTGTGGCTTCAGATATGAACGTAAATTGCATAGGAATTAACAAATTGACTCGAATCCGGGAGCTGATTGGAAATAGTGAATTTTTGTATATTGGGGATTATTGGCATGATTTGCCTATTTGGAATGAAGCGACTGAAATTGGCATAGTTATTAACAAGAAAGATCGGGCTCAATTGCTGGATTTGGTACGAAAAATTGCCGACCGGGAAAACAAAAAATTACTCATTTTTAGCTGGGATTATGCCGAATTTGCCTGAAAAATTTTACGCATTTTTTCTAACGTTTTTCTGGATGATTTTCAATTTTAGCCATTTTTATTAATACTTTTTTAACTGTTTAACACCAATTTTAGCAGAAAATAGCCGAAAATAATCAAAAATCCCTTTTTAAAAATGTAAAAATTTACTCACAGTTTTTTAGTAAAAAATGTGTTAAAATTCCAATAGGAATAAAAATGTCAGAAAAATTCAAATTAGTCTCAAATTTTGAGCCAGCAGGTGACCAAAAATCGGCCATTTCAGCGCTTTCTGAAGGGGTACGTAACAATGTTCACAACCAAACCTTACTAGGCGTGACGGGCTCAGGCAAGACTTTCACAATGGCAAATATTATCCAAGAACTTCAACTTCCGACCCTGATTATGGCTCCGAACAAGATCCTATCAGCCCAACTTTATGAAGAATTTAAGCAATTTTTCCCCGAAAATGCGGTGGAATATTTTGTTTCCTACTACGATTACTACCGCCCGGAAGCGTATATCCCAAACCGCGGGCTATATTTGGAAAAGGAGTCGAGTATTAACGAAATAATCGACCAAATGCGCCACAAAGCTACGAAAAGTCTGATCGAACGCCCGGATACGATTATTATTGCCAGTGTGTCATGTATTTACGGCATTGGATCTTATGAAGCTTACTCGGAGGCCGCTCTTGAAATCCGGATTGGTCAAAAAGTGGCCGCCGCGGAATTGGTTAAGAAATTTACGGAATTGGCCTACGAAGTTTCCCAAGATGTCGGTAGAGGTAAGATTCGGGTCCGCGGGCAGAGCATTTGGATAGGACCAGCTCACATTATGGACCGGGTTTTGCGTATAAATATTGAGAAAAACATGATAGTTTCGATTGTGGAAATTGACCCATTGACAAGAAAGATTTACCTGGAGTACGATCATGTTAGAATCTTTCCGAATTCGCACCATATAACGCCGGAAAATAGCCTTAGTCGGGCAATTCAGGGCATAGAACAAGAATTGAAGGAGATTCTGCCTAGTTTGCGAAATCAGGGGAAATTGGCAGAGGCGCAAAGGCTTGAGGAACGGGTACGTTATGATATTGAGCAACTCAAAACTAACTATACTTGCGCAGGAATTGAAAATTACTCCAGATTTTTCACGAACCGGGCTCCGGGGCAGCATCCGCCGACTCTGTTTGAGTATTTTCCACGGCCGTATCTGCTTTTTGTGGACGAAAGTCATATTTCCGTTCCGCAGATTCACGGGATGGCCGCCGGGGATGTTTCTAGAAAAAATACTTTGGTAAATTACGGTTTTCGGCTTCCGTCTTGTCGGGATAATCGGCCAATGCGGTTTGAGGAATGGGATTCTCTCCGCCCAAATACGATCTTTGTCTCGGCGACTCCGGGTGAGTTTGAGCGCCAAAATAGCCAAATTGTGGAGCAAATTATACGACCAACTGGCTTGCTTGACCCAATTTGCGAAGTCCATCCGACGGAAAACCAGGTCGAGGACGCTATTGCCCAGGCTAAGGCCGTAATTGCTCGAGGAGATCGGGTTTTGATGCTGACTTTGACTAAGAAAACGGCCGAACATTTGAGCGAATATTTGAAGGAAAAGGGCTTGAAAGTGGCGTATTTGCACGGGGAACAGACCACTCTTGAACGTATTGAAAAGTTATACCAATTCCGGAAAGGGGAAATCGATATTGTCGTCGGCGTTAACCTTTTGCGAGAGGGGATAGACGTCCCAGAATGCGCTTTGATTTGTATTTTCGAGGCTGATCAGGAAGGATTTTTGCGTACGGAAAGCGCGCTCATACAAATGATCGGTCGGGCGGCTCGTCATGATAAGGGAAGGGTGGTTTTGTATGCTGATCGGATGACAAAAGCTATGAAATCGGCCCTGGATGAAACGAATAGGCGCCGTCAAATTCAAGATGAATTTAATAAAAAGCACGGAATTACACCTAAGCGCGTGGAAAAGCCCCTTGGCAAGGTGTTCGAGCCGTTTCTAGCTAAGGAAAAGAAGGTTGATGTAGGGGGGCAGTGGCTACATTTAACAGACCATCAGAAAGCCAAATTATTGAAGGATTTGGACAAACAGATGAAAGAACACATTGCAAAGATGGAATTCGAGCAAGCGGCCAAAATACGGGACCAACGTCGAGCTTTGATGCAACTTTCTTTGGATGCAGAAATGGCAATTGGCGAGATTACTGACGTCTAAAAAACGGCCATTTTGGCGGAATACAGAGGGTTTTTATCAACTATTTTTATCAAGCCCATAATTCTTTACAACTTGGCAAATTTTGTTTGTTATCAAAAAAACTTGACCAAATTCAAAAAAAATTAGACTGAAAAATTTCACGTACTTTTTTCCGGATTAGTTTCAATTTTAGCTGATTTATTAATACTTTTTTAACTATTTAATACATAATAATAACCATTTTGGCCGAAAATAATCAAAAAATCTCTTTTTAAGAATGTAAAAATTAAAAATTACTGAAAAAATCTTGTAAAAATAAAAGAATTTTAAAGCGATCTAACTAAATTAGCATGACCACTTTATAGGTGCGATAGAAAGCTAAATCTATGATATCTGCCATTTCTACTCCCTGTTTTTATATTAGACCAGAAACTATAACTTAGAGTAATTCCAAATTTAACCAAAAAATAACCGATTTTTCTGCCGTTTTTGCCGGGGGAAATTTTAAAAGAGTGTTAACAGATGATTAAGAAAATAATAATATAATTGCAAAGAGTTTTAAAATGGGCGGATCGGATTCGAATAATTGGAAATATTACCTGGATGGGCATTATCTAGCGCATGCGCAGTGCTCGCTTTGGGATAATCAGTCTATGCCGGTCCTTTTCTTGAAGGTAAAAGAGCAATTATACGAACCATATGAGATAGAGGCAGTTGTGGTCTTAGAAGCTTCGGAAAATAACCCGAGTTTTCAGGGAAATCTGGACCAAACCATGCTCGGCCAGACAATTTGTATAGGACTTGGCGGTTCGGACACTGCTTTCCGTATTTTCAGCGGTGTTTTGGGAAAGTTTCAATACGAAGGACTGACTTCCCAAGATAGCTTGGACAACACGATCATTTTGCAGTATATTTACAGGATTTGGGTTTATCCTCCGCTCTGGAACCTGAAATTTGATTCAAAAATTAGGATTTTTTCCGAAATGGAAAAACGGGATATTATTTCCAAGGTGCTCAGCGATAATAGTATTGAAGTGATTTCCCAGATGGTCGACACCGGGATTACCCAGGAAATGAGCGCGCAATACCACGAAACCACCCTCGATTATATCATCCGATTAATGCAGGAATGCGGGGTTGTTGCCTTCTTCGATACCGGACCGTTCATCGCTGCTAAGGATTCGACTGTCATTTATAACAACTCCATTCCCGCTTATAAAATCGTGGAAAATATCAATCCTGGAGAAAATTTTTCCCTAAGTTTCAAAACCATTAAAATTGGACGGCACGATTTTGGGGAAATTATAGATTTTTCGCTGGAAACGGCTTCAATAGTTAACAATTTTTCTATATACGAATATAACTTCAAAACCCCGCAGACGCCCGTCTTAGGCCAAGCTCAGACGGATTCGGCCACCGCCAATGTCTGTGAAATTTACCCAAACAAATCGTCCACGGATAATGCCAATGCGTCAAATTCTGCAAACGACATGTTAAATCGGAATGTTTCTCATCAGGTCCGTTTTCATGCCGTTACGACCGCGTATTCGGCCACAGTGGGCAGTTTTATGAACTTAAGCGATTGTACGGCTTCAGAAATTAACGGTTCGTATTTTGTGGAAGAAGTTGAACATATAGTTGAAAAAGTTGACAGACGTTGGATTTATAGAAACACAATTTCCGGGATTCCGTCCGTGGACACTTATCTTCCAAAAATTACCAAACAAAAGCCAAAAATTACCGGTCAGCAAACAGCGATAGTCATGGGTACAAGCGACAATAGCCAGGTAAATATCGATCAATATGGCCGAATTCAGGTCCGTTTCATGTGGATTCATGGCGATTCTGCGGATAATATCCAAAACAATATCACCCAGCAACCGTCGGCCTGGTTAAGGGTAATGCAGTGGGGAAATGCAGGCGCTAGTTGGGGTAATTATAACATTCCGCGCGTTGGGCAAGAGGTCGTTATTGGGTTTTTGAACGGAGATCCCGATAATCCAGTCGTACTTGGCAGCGTTTTTAACACAAACACGACTTTCCCATATTCAATGACGGATGCGGCGGCCAATTTTGTCATAAAAACACAGACCACGGATCCGGCTCAGTTTCCGGCAATCCCCGGCGGGGCAGTTGATGATTTGACAGATGGTCGATATAACGAATTGCGGATGGAAGATACCCCGCTCTTGGAATTGGTCTATTTACGGGCGCAAAGTTTCGCTAAGTTTCATGTTGGACAAGATTACGAGAAGAAGATCAAAGGAAGTTCTTTGGAGGTCATTAAAGGGGATTTTCAGGTACTTGGGATGACCAATCCGAGCGGTTACAAGATCGAGACTCTGGGCGCTTCTCCGCTATCGGTCAATGATGTGACCGCTGGAGCAGTGGTGGCAGCTAGTCTGTTAAGTGGTTTTGTTGACGTATTGACAATTCCTGTTGGGGTGAAGGTACATCACGTTGGAACAGGGGCTTACATAGTGCTCGTGGACATGGGAGATATGACTTTTACGGTTCCAAAAGGAATTTTTAACGGGATTTTTTCATCGCTAGTTTTCGTGACCAAGGGCGATTATTCCATAGATGTCGGCGGGGATTCTTCCCACAAAGTACTCGGCGCTTCGAGCCATACAGTCTTCGGAGATCGTAGCGATTCGGTTTCCGGAATCTATTCCTTCAAAGTTACCGGCGATTATTCCACGACTGTAGAAGGCGAAATGTCCATTTCCTGCATCGGAGCGGCTTCTATAACCAGCGATGCCCTAAGCGTGACCGGCCTTGGGGATATAAGTATGGAAGCAATCGGCTCAATTAGCTTGAAAGCAGCCAGTTTGACAATAGATGCCGCGGAAATCTCAATCACCGGAGGCATGGTCTCAGCCACTTCCGGCGCCGTTTTCGAAATTACAGCCGGTGCAATGGTCCAAATCAAAGGCGCAATGGTCCAAATTAACTAAAACTTTTGCAAATTCACAAAATTTTCAACAATTTGCTCATTTTGCTCGAATTTGTGGTAGCTCGTATTTGAGGACGGTAAAGCGCAATAGCAATCTTTCAAAAGGCGATTATAGCAGCTCCATAAACCGTGGCCGAACTGTAGATAAAGTGACCAAAATGGCTGAGTTTTAGAAGTTTTTAAAAATGGCGATTATAGCAGATTACTAAGTCGTAACCGACTGTTGGAAATAAAGTGGCCAAAATTGCGATTATTTCACTGCTGTAAAAGGCGAAATTGTCCATTCCTGTGCGGAGGTTTCTAATCAGCGATACCATGACCGTCTTGAAAGATATAAGTGACCAAAATGGCTGAATATTTGAAAGTTTTTTGAGCAAAAATTTTGCCCAGATAAATTTTTCAACAATTTTTGTGATTTTTTGCCTGTTTTTTTGCTATTTATTAAAAATTTTACTATTTTTTCCCAATTTTTCCTGTTTTTCGCTCAATTTCGCCAATTTTTCTATAAACTTTTCACAAAAAATTTTCTCTGCTTAAATTGACGGCTTAAATGGCGGTTTTTCTTTACCAAACTTCTCTTGCAAAATTTCCAAAACTATCTCAGATTCCACAAAACGGACCGATTTTCCCTGAATTTCGATCGTATTTTCGCCCCCTTTCCCCGCTAAAAGACAAATATCGTTCTTGCCAAGTAGTCTAATCGCCGTTTCAATAGCAAATTTTCTATCAGGAATTACAAGAATTTTCGCCAAATTTTGCGTTTTTAGATCAATTTTTGAAGTTTTTGCTTCAAAATTCACGTTTTTTTGCATTTTTTCCATCGTTTTTCGATAATTTTCATCATTTTTGCATAAAATTTCGCATTTTTTTTGATAATTTTCCAGATTTTTGTAAGAAGTTCCTGCCAAAATTTCGTCTATAATTTTCAACGGATTTTCATTGCGCGGATTGTCGGAAGTAATGATGGCAATTTCTCTGTTTTCTTCCATAATTTGGCCAATTTGCGGACGTTTTATCCGATCTCTTTCACCTCCAGCTCCTGAAATTACTATAATTTTTTCCGCCCCACTTTCACGTATTTCCTCAATGGCCACCTTCAATGCTTCCGGCTTGTGAGAGTTATCAATAATGACGTTTCCAATGCGTTGCATCCTTCCAATAGGCGCTAAAATGGCTGACTTTTGAAGAATTGCGTAAATTTTTTCTAAACTGAAAAATGAATTTACCGCCATAATCGCCGACAATAGATTGTTTGCCTGAAATTTACCCAATAAGCTTGATGTTATAGAAAGGTGTAGGGGAGTATGGTGATTTTCTTTACCACGTTCTACAGTAGGATTTATGTACTTTAAAGGCTTGTTTTGATCTAAAATTTCGTATTCTATATATAACTGATCTTTCTGAACTACCGAAATCAATTCCGGACCGTAAATTTGAATTTTTTCATTGATTTTTGTTGATTTTGATGAATTTTCGGTGGAATTTTGGCAATTTTCAAACTTTTTCAGCTCATTTTGAAAAAAATCCGAACCAAAAAATTTCTCAGCCGAAAAAAGTACGGAATTATGAATCAAAAATCGCTTTGACAAATTGGCTAAATTTAATTTTTCGCGGAAATAATTTTGTAAAGTTTGGTGATAATCCTGATGTTCCTGGGAAAAATTTGTCCAAACAGCGGTCGAAAAATTCAAATATTTTGTACGTTTTTGCTCGATTCCAATACTAGAAGTTTCCACTACAAGATAAGAATTTTGGCCAAATTTGCGGCAAAAATCGTCAGCGGCCTGGTGAATCACGTAACTATCTGGAGTAGTATTTTCAACTTCCGAAATCTTATTTCCATTCGCAAAAATCCCAAGACTATTAATCAAAATCACATTTTCGCCAAATCCGAGCAGAATTTGATAGGCAAAAAAGGAGGAAGAAGTTTTGCCGTTAGTTCCCGTAATCGCAATTTGATTTTTGGGCTGCAAAGGAAAATTCTGGCTAGACAAAAAAGCCCAAGCATCTTGGGGATCTTCACACGGAATCAACTCAAAATCCCTGCTAAAATGGCCGTTTTTAGGTTGTTTTTTTTCAAAATCGTCATTTTTCGAACCGTTTTTTTCTGATTTAAAATCGTTAATTTCATAAAATTCATTATCTAAATTATATTTTGTAACGTCACAAAACCCGCTAAAATGGCCGTTTTTACAATGATGTTTTTCACAAAAATTTGGAGCGTTATTTTTTGGAGCATTGTCGTTTTTGACATTTTGACAAAGACTTTTTTCCTCATCATTTCCCTCACAAACCCCTGCATTTAAGCCAATTTTATCCAATTCTTCAGAAATATTTTTCAAAATTTCCGGAGTAGAAATAATTCCAGCTAAAAAGTGCAATTTTTCTAAGATTGGCTCGATTTTTGGCCGCCTAGAAACTAGCAAATAACAAGGCCGATCGACAAATTTTGAATGTTTTGTAATTGGCAAATTTTTTTGCAGTCGAAACCGCGAATTTGGGAAAAATTTCACATACATTTTTTTATACCGAAATTTATTCTATTATATATGCAGTGAAAGAAATAGTACGTGGAATTATAGTCGGGGCGAGGGGGTATAATGAATCGGATTTGTTGTTAAGTATTTTGCTAGAAGATTCTAGGTATATTCGCGGCTATTTAAGCCAAATTCGACGAGATAACCTAAAAAAAAATTCGAATTGTCACTGTGCCATCGGTCAGCAAGTTGTCCTTATAATCCAAGAAAAAAATCAAAATTTTCCGCATTTTTATCTAGATTCTATCGAAAATTCACTAATTTATTTGTTTTTTGGCCATCCGGAAAAGCTGGAAATTTTAAACGAAATCTTCAAATTGACAAATAGGCTACCTCAAAACATCGAGCATAAAAATTTGTACGAAAATTTTTTGGAAACTTTAAAATTGCTCAGTTCCGACCCTTCAAAATCTCTGAATTTTTGGAAAAATCACATTGAAAAAATTCTGAGTTAAAAATTCCGTACTTTTTTTCGGCTGAAAAAACTGAAAAATTTTTTTGTTCGGATTTTTGGACAAAATGATCTGAAAGAAGCTTGAAAATTACTCAAACTTTCCTGTTAAAATTATTATCTTAAGGCGTAAGACAAAGTTAAAGCAACAAATGCTTGTGGAGTACAAAAATTTTCTACGTACTTTTCTACATCAGCTCTTAAAAGTTGTTTTACCTTAGCTTCTGAATTAGGAATTTGTTTTGTACGTTGTTCAAAATCGGATTCGGCCAATAAAATAAAATCAAAATTTCCCCACATTTGTTCAGAAAAATTTTTATCAGTAGATTGCAATTGCTCTATTCTTGCGGCTACGACGTCAAGTTTGTCATAAGTTTTTTGTATATAATCATCAATAATCACTTGGATTGCTTGAGATTGTGCGGCTGGAAAATTGCAACTCATTGGATCGCTTTGTCTATAATTAGCAACTATTTGTTTTATAGAAGAAAAGCAAGTCCACAAATCATTGACATTCGGAACCAAAAAAGCAGGAATTTTGTACTTAGGATTTGCCAACCATCTAATTGTTTTAGGTTCAAGACAGTTAATATTCAAACCTGCAACCATAAACTTAACTAATCTGTTTAATTCTTCTTTTGTACAAACATTTTTTATAGAAAAATGCGACAAAATATCCTTTTCTTTTGAATTCTTTGTTGGAATCCCGGCTTGTTCCAAAAAAGGAAAAAGATATGAAATTGTAGGATTCATTGGGACTTGAACTGAAACTATTTTGCTAGGAGCTGATGGCAATTTCAATTCATAAGATAAATTGCCCGGAGCTTTCGCAAACAAAAATGGAATTATTAGTAAAAATTTCTTCATAGTTTATTTTATCATAATTTCGCCAACCAAGCAACAAAGTTTAACGAAAAATTAACGTTTTTTATAGTTCTAAATTTTAAGTTTCATTTCACAATTAGAACTTTCAACAAATTTTTTTAAGCCAAAAACAGGAACAAAACCTTCAACAAATCTTTCAAGTACAGGTTTATATTCCGCATTTTGTTCGCAAAAAATTTCCATAAAACTTGGGAATAAAAATAATACTTTTTGATCGATCGTTTTATCAATATCTTTATCAGATTTTGTATATTCAGCAGCAAATTTCTCTGCTTTTTGTTCTTGCTCTTCAAAAACTTTCAATAATAATTGGTTAATTTCTTCTTTAGTACTTTCTGGAATTACACTAATAAATTTTTCTAAACTGCCATTAAACAGAAAATTATTATTTTCATCTGCAAATCCTGCTCTTACAAGCTCATCTCTTATTATTCCTCTAATTTGAGACAAGTATCTTCTAATATCTTCAAAATTACAAACTATTCCCTTACAAGACGGTCTTTTACCAGCTAGAATAGACGTAAAAGTATAAGAACTAGGCTTAAATTCAAAATATCTAAGCACAATTTTTTTCAAACATTCTATGTATTGTTGCTTATCAGAAATAGGAACTAAAGTAAAATCCAAATTAGGCTCTAAAGCTGCAAATTTTTCCCCCAAAGTTTCTGTGAAAAAATCACTCAAAAAATAAATACCTTTTTTTGTTTGTACTTGTACAGCACTAATTGCTTTCTTTTTACTCGGATCATATTCACATATTTCTAAAGTATTACCATTAGATTTCAAGACATTATCACTAGTTGACTCTTCATTATTGACCAAACTTACTAGAGATTGCTCGATATTCGGAGCTTTGGCAAACAAAAACGGAATTATTAACAAAAATTTCTTCATATTCATCTAATAATTATAAATATTCATAAAAAAATCAAGTAAATTTTTTAAAAATTATTAGCCTTCAACTTTTTGAGTTACATTGCTTAACTGGTCTAATACCAACATAGCTTGAATTCCAGAAATATCTGTATAATTTTTTACACAATTCTCTACAAAATTACCTGGAAGAGTTTTACTTTGTCTAATTTTTTCCACCAATTCCGATTCAAAAAACATATTGAAACTACCTCTCAAAAATTCAACCAACTTTGCAGAATTTTTTTGACTTAAAACTTCGTCAAGATTTTTTTGTTGTTTATTTATAAAGTCATCAATAATTTTTTGTATTGAAGATTTTACATCGTCAGAAACGTTAAAAGCTTTTTCTTTATGAGAAGATAAATCGGCTCTATATTCCTTCAAAATAGACTCAACATTCGTAATACATTTATCCAACTCTTCATGATTTGCTATGAAAACAAACGCTTCAATTCTTTTCCCAAAAAATACTTTAAATATTGAATTTTCACTAGGTTTGTCTTCCAATATTCCAATTATAAACAACTTCAAATGTTGCTCATAAGTATCACGATTAACTGGATAACAAGTTCTCAAATCAACAAAATTCCCAAAATTAGCTAAATTTGGACTCATTTGCGGAGTACGCGCAGGAAAACGCTCAACAATGTGTGAAAAAAGGACTTGTTTTGGAACAGTTGCTTTCACAATTCCTGGCACAGATCCTTGAATATTAAAATCTTCTAAATTTGGATTTTGAGGATTAACCGGAGCTTTTGCAAACAAAAATGGAATTATTAGTAAAAATTTCTTCATGAATTTATTTTACATTTTTTGACAAAATTTGTCAATAACTAACCATTTTTTTACCTTTCGAATTTACGTTTTTCCAAATATTTTATGTGATTTTTAATTCCGTTTTCTGGTACAAAATTTTCTGTTAACTTTTTCATAATTGCAAAAATTTCTGGATTTTTTTTTGCCCAAATATGAGTTTTTGTATCGAAAAAAATAAAAATTTGTAAATCTGGCAAATTTTCCATTCCCGCAATTTCGTCTATATTTTCCAAAGTTCTATCAACTCTTTGCTGTTGCCTTTTGCAAAAATCTTCTACTACAATTTTCTGTACATTTTTAGCTTCTATTGGAAAAGAAAATACTGTTTTTTGGCCAATTTGCGTGGAAATTCTTCTTGTAATTGCTATATTTTTAACTGTTTCTAAACAATGGTTAAAATCCGTTTTGTTGGCTAAAAAAATGTACATTGAAATTTTTTCGTCAACTTTAAAAAGTTTAGAAATCTGGTCAAAAATTTCATCTTCTGGATTTTCAGAAATTAACCCTGAAAAAATAAAAGACAAAAAATTCAGTACTTTTTCCGGGTTTTCAGTTGGAATTGGTTCTATAAAAAAATGCTCAAAAATTCGCTCAGGACTAAAATTTTCCATTTTATATTTGCCAGATTTTTCTTGTAATTTTTGGGCTAAATTTTCGGCTGAAATTGGCACAATAACGGAACTTTGACTTCCAGACACTGAAAATTCTATATGATTTTTTGACGGCAAAGAAGGGGCAAAAATTGAAAATCCCAACAAAAAAACACTAAAAAAAACAAAATTTTTCATATTTCTGAAAGAATATTAATGAAATATTAACAAAACATTAACGAACCATAAATTTTCTTCCGGTTCTATAATTTCATAGAATTTTGATTGTTTTTTATTTTTTCCACAAGTTCAAAAAACGCAGATTTTTCGCAAATTAAACGTAATCAAAAACTTTACTTTCTTTGGATTCTCAAGCAAAAAATTCATCTTTTTCAGTTTTTATCAGAAATTTTCCATAAACAAATCCCATATTAAACCCTCTATATTGGCCAAAGAAACCACTTGAGAAGGCGTAAAACCATCATTTACAACTAAAGACAAACCAACCAAATCGTGACTGCCAGGCAAAACGGAATCTTTAACTTTTTCTGAAAGTACAGCAGTTTGAACGAAGTCCGACTGAGACTTAACTTCCAAAGATTGAGATTGTTCCGCAGATTGATCTTCCGACGCTTGTGAATAAAAAACGGGAACAAAAACAGAATTACTAGCAAATCTTTTTGTAAATTTACCCAGAAAACCAAGAACTTTCGAGCAATTTTTTGAAAATTTTTGGAAAATCATATAAAATTCATGTCAAAAAGACAAAAATTCAAAATTACTCAATTCAAATTACTCAAAAAGGAATCTCGTCATCAGCCGAATCTGGCATGGAAGACTCCAAAAATGAAGAATCTTGCTGATTTGAAGCCGCTTTCGGAGCTGCCGCAGCAGACTTACGATCTAACATCATAAACTTACCGTTCAAATCGACCACAATCGTCGTAGCTTTTTGCTCAACACCTTGGGCATTCGTCCACTTTTCATACTTAAGCTTACCTTCGACACAAACAAGGGCTCCTTCATCGACGTATTGCTCTATAACATCGGCAATTTTAGCACTATATATCACGATCCGATGCCATTCCGTCTTTTCCTTACGCTCGTTTGTATCTTTATCTTTCCAATGTTCTGAAGTCGCAAGCGAAAACTTCGCAATCTTTTTACCGTCGTTAGTATGTGCTATTTCTGGCTTTTTTCCTATGCGTCCAATTAAAATTACCTGGTTCAAATATGCGCTCATTTATACTCCTAAAATTATTTTTCTAAAATTATTTCTCTATAATACTGATTTTTGAATTAAATACTAGTGACTTTTAACTTTTGTAAATTTTTTACCAATTGTCGAGTTTTTGAGGGCGAATTTCTGAAAATAATTTCTTAAAATTTAAAACAAAAAGTTAAAATTTTTACCAGTGGATTTTTTTTTCTGAAAATTATATTTTAGAAAGGATGGAAAATTTTCGACAAGTCATGTTTTTTACCAGACGGTTTTTGGTTCAGGGAGTTTATCAAAATGTATGTAAATTCAATTCGGATTTGCTTTCTGAGCTACTTTTTCAGCACGGAGAATCGCAGACAAATTTAGAAATTGACAAAGATTTTTTGAAATTCATGGTCGAAAAAATTCTACAAAATTGGGAAAATGCGCAAAAAGTTGTAGATTTTTACAAAAAAGATGGTTTTGAGTTTAGCCGTTGTGCAAAAGCTGTCTTGATTTCGGCCTTTTGCGAGCTAAATTTGAAACGAAACCCGGTCAATATAGTCATAGACGATTATATGGATTCGGCCAAAATGTTCTGCGAAACCGAGGCAAAAGCGATTAATAAAATACTCGATTCTTTTGTCAAAAATTGCGATTGTGATTTCGAAAATTTAAGAAAAGAGCCGGCAAAAAAATTAACCAATTCTGAAAATTCGAGCCAAAAAATGGATGAAAATTCCGAAAAAAATCCCCAAAATTCGGCAGAAATTTCTGAAAAAAAAACTGAAAATCAATTTGAAAATCCTGGAAAAATTGAAGAAAAAATTTTGATAGAAAATCCGACCGAAATTCAAGACGAAAAAATTTGACAAAAAAAAATCCCAATAAAAAAAATCTAAATTAATCCAAAAAAATCCAGCATAAAAAAAACTCGACAAAAATTCGCCAAAAATTCTCTGCAAAAAAATTACTTTCAAAAATTTTCACAAAAAGCTAACAAAAAAACTAAAACTCTTTTTTAAAATTCTAAAAATACAAAAAATTCCTAGAAATTTTCGCCAAATCCATTGACTATCTTGGCCAAGTATGCGATTCTTAGTGTAAAAAGGAGTGAATTAAAATATGGCCACTATAGGACAGCTCATAAGAGGAGCTAGAGTAAAACAAGTTAGAAGAAAAGATACCCTTGCACTTGCGGGATCTCCACAGAGAAGGGGCGTTTGTAAGGATGTTAAAATCCAGACCCCATGTAAACCAAACTCTGCTCAAAGAAAGGTTGCAAAAGTAATGCTTTCAAGTGGTTATGAAGTCACTGCTTTGATTCCAGGTGAAGGTCACAACCTACAGCCTCACTCAGTGGTATTAGTAAGAAAGGCAGCAGTGCCAGACTTGATTGGTGTCGGTTATTCAGTCATCAGAAACAAGTACGATACCAAAGGTGTTGAAGGACGTAAGCAAGGTCGTTCTAAGTATGGTGCAAAGAAAGGTAAATAAGTAAATGTCTAGAAGAAGAGCAGCGAAAAAGCGCGTAGTAAAGCCAGATATCAAGTATTCTGATCAATATGTAACAAGATTGATCAATTGTGTTATGCGCAAAGGTAAGATTGAATTGGCGCGGTCAATTGTCTATGGAGCTTTCGATAAAATTGAACAAGAAACCAAGCGAAATCCTTTGGAAGTTTTCCGGGAAGCTTTGGAAAGAGTACGTCCAGAAACTCAAGTTCGGTCAAGAAGAATAGGCGGAGCAACTCACTTGATTCCAAGCCCAATTCACGCGGAAAAATCCGAATCTTTGGGTTTGCGTTGGATTGTTAAAAGTGTACGTAAAAGAATCATGAGAAATGCCCATGATAGCCTAGCAAAGGCGCTTATGGATGGTGCAAATGGTGTTGGCGATGCTATGGAAGAGCGTAAGAAAATGCATGCAATGGCGGACGCAAACAAAGCCTTTATGCACGTAAGATGGTAGGACTAGGGGATTATGGAAGTTAAAATTGATCGATATAGAAACATAGGGATTATGGCGCACATTGACGCTGGTAAGACCACAACTACTGAGCGTATCCTTTATTATACCGGAAAAAATCGCAAAATTGGCGAAGTTCACGATGGTACTGCGACTATGGACTGGATGGTTCAAGAGCAGGAACGTGGAATTACGATTACCTCAGCGGCGACAACTTGCTTTTGGAAAACTGACAGAGTGGCAAAAGAATTCCAAGACCAAGATTTTCGGGTTAATATTATAGACACTCCAGGACACGTTGACTTTACGATTGAAGTTGAGCGGTCTTTGCGCGTACTTGACGGGGCGGTGGCGGTTTTTGACGCAGTTGCCGGAGTTGAACCGCAGACTGAGACTGTTTGGAACCAGGCTAATAGGTATAAAGTTCCTAGAATGTGTTTTGTCAATAAAATGGACAGAATGGGAGCCGATTTCTTCCGGTGCGTAGATATGATAAAGTCTCGTCTTGGCGCGGTTCCTGTGGTTATTACTTTGCCAATTGGTAAAGAATCCGATTTCGTTGGAGTTGTTGACATTGTCAAAATGAAGGCAATTATCTGGGACGGAGAAGATTTGGGAGCTACTTTCAGATTTGAAGAAATTCCGGCAGATATGAAAGAAGAATCCGAAAAGTACCGTTCCATGATGCTTGAAACAATAGCAGCCGAAGACGAAGAATCTCTGCATTATTACTTGGAAAACGGCGATTTGACCGAGGAAATGATCCGCAAGTGCATTCGTAAAGGAACCATTGGCTTCCAATTTGTGCCAGTTTTCTGCGGCTCGGCGTTCAAGAACAAAGGAGTACAGGTTTTGCTCGATTGCGTAATTGATTACCTGCCTTCTCCAGTGGACGTGGACGTTATTCCAGCTATAGACGCAAGTGGCGAAAAGATTGATTATAAGTGCGAAATGACTAAGCCTTTCTGCGGTTTGGTCTTCAAGCTCATGACCGACCCATTTGTAGGTCAGCTAGCCTTCGTACGTATCTATTCCGGGCGTTTAGAAAAGGGAACCACAGTTTTGAACCTTTCTCAAGAGGAAAAGTGCCGAGTAGGTCGAATTTTGCTAATGCATGCAAGTACGCGTGAGGACATAGACGCAGCAAGCATGGGGGATATAGTGGCCCTTCCAGGCTTGACTGAGGCCCGTACAGGTGATACTTTATGCGCCCTTGGCCAAAACATTACTTTGGAAAGGATGGAATTCCCAGAGCCAGTTGTCGAACGTTCTATTGAACCAGTTTCAAAGGCGGACCAGGAAAATCTTGGAAAAGCTCTCGAAAAATTGACCAAGGAAGACCCATCTTTCAGAGTCGCACGTAACGAAGAGACAGCCCAGACGATCATCAAAGGTATGGGCGAATTGCAATTGGAAATTATTGTAGACCGTTTGAAGCGCGAGTTTAAGGTCAATGCCAACGTCGGAGAACCTCAGGTGGCTTATCGAGAGACAATTACGGCCAGAGCGGATGTGGAATATGTCCATAAGAAGCAAACAGGTGGCGCAGGTCAGTTCGCAAAAGTTAACATGATTTTCGAGCCTATAACTGAAGAATTGTTGCAAAAATACGACAAAAACACCAATTATGTTAAAATTATCACCGAAGGGCGCGATAATGTTGTCCGGTATATCTTTGTAAACAACATCAAAGGTGGCGCAATTCCATCAGAATTCATTCCCGGAGTTGAAAAAGGTATCAAAAATGCCGTAGAAAGCGGTGTTTTGGCCGATTTTCCTGTGTTTAATTTTGTAGTACAACTTAACGATGGGCAATACCATGACGTTGACTCTAGCATCTTGGCCTTTGAATTGGCTGCTCGGGCCGCGTTTAGGGACGCAATGAGGAAGTGTAAAGCTTGTTTGTTGGAGCCGATTATGAGAGTGGAAGTTACAACTCCATCCGATTATCGTGGTAATATTGAAGGCGATATCAGCCGCCGTCGTGGGATTATCAATGCTTCTGACTATTTACCATCAGGCGCTTGTGTGATCGCAGCCGAGGTGCCTTTGTCCGAGATGTTCGGATATGCGGATTTGTTGAGATCGATTTCCAAAGGACGCGCTTGTTTTTCCATGCATTTTTCTAGGTACGAGAAGATGAGCCAGGGAATTCAAAAAGAAGTTCTCAAGAAGCTTGGAAAAGAAGCATGATTTTGGCCAGCAATTTAAGATTTGTAGAAAATTTTCGGCGGATCTTTTTTTGCTCGGATTTTTGCATAAATTTTGGAAGATTTTTTTGTAAATTTTTTCCGTATTTTTTTGTCAATTTTGCTAAAAAATTTCGGCATAATTTTTCGAGGCATTTTTGGAATTTTGTAGCGATTTTTTTCGGCAGTTTAGATAGAATTTTCGAAAATTTTCCAGATAATTTCGGTGAAAAAATTTTGTACAATTTCAAAACCGGAACCAGCAAAACCGGAACCAAAATTCGCCTAATAGGCAATGTAATTTTTAAGGAAGTACAATGAAAAAATTTGTTAATTATTTTAGAAAATCGTTAATTCTGTTAACCATGGTTTTCACGACCAAAATGGCGGCTTCTGTGCGGTTTCCTATATACAAAATCGAAGATAGTGTTGCCATTGTAAAGGTTAAGAAACGATCGTATCCAAAAGGCGGGCAAGCAAATCCGTTTGAAGTACTCGGGACTGCGATTGTGCTGACAGAGGACGGTTATTTGTTAACGACAAATGGGCTAATCGGCGAGGCGACAAATGCGGAAATTTTCTTCGAAAACGGGGCTCATTTTAAGGCGACCGTAGTTGGACGAGATTTGCGTACAGATTTGGCGGTTTTGAAAATTGATTGTAAAAATTTGAAGCCGATTTCTTGGAGTAATTATTATCAAAAAGGCGAAGAAGTAGCGGTTGTCGGAGCAGTTTATGAACCGCATTTGGTCATTTTGCACTCGGTTTTGGCCGGAGGTTTGAAGAAAAATCATCTTTTTGAGCCGACCAAAAGTTACGCTGGAAATGCTTTCGAATATTTTTGTAGCGATGTTTTGCAATATAGCGTCAACATAGCCGGAACCAGGATGAATTCTGCGGCCATTTTTGACCAAGAGGGCGGATGTATGGGCATAAATACCCAGCTTTTCAACCAATTTGGCTTGGATGGTTTTGCGTTTGCGATCCCGGGAGCGACGGCGGCGAAAGTGGCTTATGAAATCATCAATCATGGAAAAGTTGTACGAAAGCAGATCGGGGTTTTGCTGCAAGAAATTGATCAAAAGTTGTTTGTTGGGCACAAATTGGATCGGCTAAATTCGGAATGTTCTCAGAATTACGGAGCTTTGATTACGGATTTCCGTCCAAATTCCACGGCGCAAAAATACGGCCTAAAAAGCCAAGATATAGTTGTTTCTGTGAATGGAATTGCTATAAAAAACGTCGAAAATTTGCAAAATATGATTTTAATGAATTCTGAAAATAGTGTTAAAATTGTGATTTGGCGCAAAATTTTGGGGACTGAAACGGGAACGGAAACGGCCAAGAAAATCGCTCAGAATCCAAAAGAAGACAAAAAATTGGAGCAAAAAAATTTGGACAAAATTGGAGAAAAAAATCCAATTGAAAAAAAAATTGATCCAAAAATTCCTGGGAAAATTTTGAAAACTATCGAAGATTATCAGCTTTTGGAATTTGTCGTCCCTTTAAGCCAACTACCCGATTCCTTTGTGGAAAAAACGGTCGTTAACGAATCTAAAATGGTTAAAATCCAACTTTTGACTTTGACCAAAGATGACAAACTTTTGCACACTCTTTCGAATACGGACGAAAAATTTGACTACGGGCTTTTTGTCTCGAAAGTTTTTGATAAAAAATTGGCTTCGATTTTGCGGGGAAATGACGTGATTTTGAAGGTCCAAGGCAAAGAAATGCGCAATTTAGGCGATTTTGACTCGGCAATTACGGAATCTTTGAAAAAAAATGAAAAATATATTATATTATTAGTAGTAAGAAATGGCCAAGTGTATTCGTACGCGGTTGAACTGAATGAAATAGAAATAAAGGAAGGTAAAAAATGTTTGAAATAAAAGATTTATTTGAAAAGGGATTTCATTATGGACATAGAAAATTAAGATCTAATCCAAAAATGAACGAGTTTGTTTTCTGCGAGAAATGGGGAATTTCGATCATAGATTTGTGTAAGACAAACGTAATGTTCGGAAAGGCATTGGAAGCTCTAGCAACTTGTGTAAAAAAGGGTGGAAAAGTTTTGTTCGTAGGAACCAAGCACCAAGCAAGCGACTCAATAGCTCAGGCGGCTACTAGTTGTAACCAATACTATATTAACAAGCGCTGGTTAGGCGGAACGATTACGAATAACCATTCAACAATTAACCTACCTTTGAACAAGCTAGGTAAAATGGAAAAAGAGGAAGAATCTGGGTACGTTGACAAGTTGACAAAGCGCGAAAGATTGGATTTTCAGAAAAAGAAGGAAAAACTTTTAGGATTATTTTCCGGAATTCGTACTATGGGCGGCGTTCCTAATATGTTAATTGTCATTGACCCAAAGCGCGAGAACATTGCTGTAAAAGAGGCAAAATTGTGGAATATTCCTGTCATTGCCCTTGCAGATACAGACACTCCAGAACCTGCAATTATTAACTATTTGGTCCCCGGTAATGACGAAGGAAAGGGTTCAATCGAGTTCTTCTTGGAAAAGTGTTGTGAAGTTATTAACCAAGCGGCTAAGGAAGTTGTAAAGGAAGCCCCAGAGCACTTTAAGAAATCTGAAAAGCATTCTGAAAAAGGGGCAGAAAAACCTGAAAAACAAGTAGAAGAAACAGAAGCCAAGCCAGAGACTGTAGAAATCAAAGAATAATCAAAAATTTGGCAAAATTAGGAGGAAAAAATGAGTATTAAAGAATTGCGCGCTAGAACACTGGCTCCGTTAGGGGATTGCAAAAAAGCTTGGGAGGAATCCGGCGAAAACATGGATACTGCCATCAAGCTACTACGCGAAAAAGGGTTAGCAAAAGCGGTTAAAAGGGCTGGAATGGAAGCTTCTGAGGGAGCGATTTTGATTTCCGAAAATGACAAAAATTTGGGAATGATATTTTTCGGGACTGAAACTGATTTTGTGGCAAGAAACGATAATTTTTGTACTTTTGCAAACGAAATTTTGAAGGAATTCATAGAAAGCCCGGAAATGGATATCAAAAATTTGGCTAAAAATGGGGAAAGTTTTGAAGAGCGGGTACAAAGTTTGTCCGGAGTTATTGGCGAAAATATCCTATTAAAAGGGGCTTATAAAGTCGCTAAAGATGCCGGAACTTCGGTTTTTTCATATTTGCACAACAAATTGAACGAAAATTTCGATAATGTAGGCAAGATTGGCGCTGTAATCAAGGTTAAAGGCGAAGTTTCTGAAGAGATTTTGAAGGGATTGACTATGCATTTGGCCTCGTTCCGCCCGTTGGTCACGACCCGTTCAGAACTTTCTCAGGAGTGGTTAGACGCACAGAAGGCAGAAGTGGAAGTTACCGGAGAAACCTTGGAATCTCGTATCAAAGCTTCGGTTTTGGAAGAACAGGCGTTCTTAATGGATCAATCTTTGACTTTCAAAGCTTATTGCGAGAAAAATGGGATTACGGTTTTGGAATTTAAAGTATTTTCCATTCGGTAGTTTTATTGACAAACATGCAACTTAGTAACGATTAAAAAGTGCGTTTTTTTGGCCGTAAAAGCTGGTTTTAAATCTTAATTTTTGAAATTTTTTGACTAAATTTTTCAAAGAAACACATTATTTTCGGTAATTAGTTAACAAATTTTTACTTTTAATGATTTTTTTGCTGGAAAAATTTACAAATTTACAAAACAACGCGAAAAATTTACAAACTTTATAAAAATTTACGAATTTGCCCAATGGAATCTGCCCATTATGGCGGGGAAACTTTATATCTGAGAAACGATTATGGCAACGAAAATGCTCATTTTAATATGTTTTTTCTCGATTTTTCTAAAAATTATAAAAATGATTTTGTCAAAAAAAATTTTCAAGAACAAAAATATTGCTAAAAAATACCCATCTGGGGCGAGCGACCGGGATCGAACCGGCGACCTCCAAAGCCACAATCTGGCGCTCTAACCTACTGAGCTACGCTCGCCACAACTCTGTTATTTTATGACGAATCTTCCAAAAAAACAAGCTACTAGTAAAAAATTTCTACGTTTTTTCGAAAATTTACCATTAAAATTACTTTTTTGAGCAAAATTCAACTGAAATTTACTTGAAAAATTTGCAAAAATATGATACTGATTTTACATGGCAAAAGAAGTTTTGATGCAAAAAGGAACTGCTCTATGGTTAGCTAAACGTACAAATTTGACAAACGAGCAAATAGCAGATTTTTGTAGCATGCATGAAATTGAGGTAAACGCGTTCAGAATAGGATTACACCAAAATATTATAGAGGTAAATCCAATTGATACGTTTTTGCTTTCAGATGAGATGATTAAAGATTGTGAAGCTGATCCTAAAAAGGCTTTGGAATCTACGGCAATGGAAGTGGATTTGAAAACTAGAAAAACCCGTTCATATGCAAAAAAACACGAAATTGTTAACGCAATTTTTTGGATTTTGAACAAATATCCGGAAATTCCTGTAGAAGCAATCGCAAAGTTATTACAATGTACGAAAAACCTGGTAATTTCGATCAAAAACAAGGAATATAAGGACTATGATAATTTGGTTCCGCGGCATCCTGTAGTCGTAGATTTGTGTTCACAGGAAGATTTAGAGAAGTTGATTGTCAAGCATTCTTGATTTGCCAATTAGTAAAATTAAAAATATTGGAACTCAAAGGGCGGGATTGCTCAAACGTTTGGGCGTGACAAATATTAAACATTTGCTTTTGAATTTTCCCACTCAATTTATCACCGAATCCAAAAATTTACGTCCGGGACCGGCGTTGTTGACAGTTCGGATAGTCCGTAAACATAAATTCGGAAAATTATCGGCAATTACGGCTGTTTTTTCGCAAAAATCCGATTTGGAAGATGAAAAAATTACTAAAAATTTTACAAATTCGAAAAATTCAACCCAAAATTTTTCAGAAGAAATCCAAATTACATTAAAATTTTTTAGTCCAAAAGCTATAAATTTCTTTTCAATTGGCCAAAAATACAAAATTTTTGGAGAGCTGGAACAAACGGGGCAAAATTGCGAAAAATCTTCAAAAAACGGCCAAAACAGAGGCAAAAATGAGGTAAGCAATGAGGTTTTTCATGACTATCAGGCAAATCCTAAGCGCGATCAAAATTGGATGATAAAAAATCCTAAAATCATTTCGGACCGGGCTTTTGCGAACCTGGGATCTGCTGAAAACGGTCATTTGCCAATTTATCAAACTTCGATTTCGAATGTAATTTTGAACAAAATAGTTAATGAAACGTTAACAGAATTGCCAGAAGGAGCTCCAATTTTAGGCGAACTTTCCATGAAACAGGCAATTTGGAACCTACATAATGGAGCCAATTTGGCCGATTCTATGAAGATTTTGAAATTTGTGGAAGCATCGCTTTTTGTACATTTATATGAAAAAAAAGAACGCCATGAAATTTTGAAATTGAATTTACCTTCGGATTTTTTGAACCTATTTCCATTTGAATTGAATAACGAGCAAAAACGTGCAATTACGGCCATTCTAGCGGACTTGGAGGGTAATTCCCCGATGAAGCACTTTCTATATGCGGAAGTAGGAGCTGGAAAAACGGCAATCGCATTTTTGTGCGCGTTGGCAATGGCTGAAAATGGCTATAATGTGGCTTTTTTGGCGCCAACTGTGACTTTAGCTCAGCAACATTTTAATAATTTTACAAAAATCTTAACCAAATTTGGCATTTCCCACATCTTGCTATCTCGTACTACTAAAAAGTCTGAAAAATTGGCCATAAATGCGGGAAAATACAAGTTTGTAATAGCTACTCATGCTCTATTGTTCACAAAAATACCAAATCTTGGACTAATAGTCATTGACGAAATCCAGAAATTTGGGGTTTTACAAAAAGCACAACTACTCGAAAATGCGGCAAGAAAGAACGTTTTGATGATGAGCGCGACCCCAATCCCACGTAGCTTGAAGATTTTGCTCGCAAATTTCATTAATTTTTCTATCATCGAAAATGGAGTTTTTGAAAAACAAATAAAAACCACTTTATTAAACATGGTCAATTTACCTACTCTTTTGGAGAGATTGGCCCAAAATCCGGACAAAACATACTGGGTTATGCCTTCAATCGAGGATACCCCTGAGTATATCGGAGCAATAAGTCGGTTCAATTTTTTACTGCAAAATTTGGCGAAAAATGAGGAGTTTGATGAAGTTGAGTCCAAGGCAAAAAAGACGGTTTCGGAAATTTTTTTACTACATGGCAAAATGAAAGACCAAGAAAAAATTGAAATTGTCGAAAATTTTAAGAAAAGTACGGCCGGAATTTTGGTAGCAACGACAGTGATTGAAATTGGAATCGACGTGCCAGATGCGAACCGGATTATCATCGAAAATGCTAGCCAATTTGGCCTTTCTCAGCTACATCAGCTCCGAGGGAGGGTAGGCAGAAGCGGGCAACGTGCATTTTGCGTATGTTTGTGCGAAAAAAACTCGAAAAAATTACAATATTTTAAGGAATTTAACGACGGTTTTTCAATTGCCCAAAAAGATATGGAATTACGTGGTTCCGGCGAGTGGGTAGGTACTTTGCAGCACGGAATGAACCATTTTTCGTTTTTGAAATTGCCTGAAGATGCCGAAATTTTGGATTTTGCCAAACAGGAAAGACGAGTTTTGGATGAATTCGAGTTTTTTGTCAATTCCGATATTGGTTATTGATTTTAGCTCGTAGTTTTCGCAATTTTTCAGACAATTTTCAGACAATTTTTCCCGAAGTTTCCCAATGTTTCTGGCAAAAAGTTTTTAGTGCAAAATTTCCAAAAATTAAACTTCAAAAAAACAAAATTTCCAGTACAAAACTTCAAAAAAAATCACCCTCGATCGCAAACCTTTCCACCTTGTCAAAATCACTTGCAAAATTTGACCAAATAATTTTTCATCCTTGTCAAAACTCTAAAAGGCGCTAAAATGGCGGACATTGGACGAATATTGAGCAATGTGCTAAAATGAAAAAATGAGTTGGAAAAAGTACATCGGCCTGGGGGTTTCTGGCATAGAATGGTATGATACGGCAATGTGTAGCGCCCTCGCACAGATCATTTCCGAGCTTTTTTTCCCCGAATTCAACAAAGCCACCAGATTCATTTTCTATTTTTCCACCTTCGCAATTGGCTATTTAGGCCGTCCTCTTGGAGCTTTTCTATTCGGAACTTACAGCGACCGTGTTTGCCGGATACGAGCCGTGTACGTAGCGTTCTCAATCATGATATTCAGCACTTTGACAATTAGTCTATTGCCAACCTATTCCATAATAGGAATTTTAGCCCCATTGGCGTTTGTATTTTTACGATTTATCCAAGGAATTGCAATCGGAGGCAATTATGGAGTTTCAGTTTTTAGCATAGAAAATGCCAACAAATGCGAAAAGTACTTCACTTCAAGCCTAATAAACATCGGAATTATGGTAGGATTTTTCGTCGGCGGATTGGTGAGTTCTGGAATTAACTTCTTTATGAGCAGGGAATTCTTACTCGAAATCGGCTGGCGAATTCCACTTTGGAGCAGTTTTTCTCTAGGATTCCCAGTGTTTTTAGGCCTAAGAAAGTTCAGTAAAGAATGTATTTCCCAAAGAAAAAATCAAGAAAATCCCGCAAAAATGGCCGCTTCCAGCAAGATCACTTTCAAAATGCTGGCCATGATTGCCACTATGCTCCTGCTCGACATGGTTCCGTTTTACATGTTTTTCATCTTCTTGCCAAATTGTCGAATTCAATTTATGGACCAATTGCCGTGGTCAGTTTGGCTAAATCAATCTGTGGGGATTTTTGTAATTATAGTTTTAATTCCGTTTTTTGGGAAATTTGCCGATGCTTACGGCCCGGTTCGTAGCTTGAAATTTTCGGCCCTTAGTTTAATTGCAATTTCATTTTTCGCTCCGTGGAATCATTGGATTTGGAGCCCGATTTTTGGCGCTATAATGGCGGCTTGTTACGGCAGTTTGTATGGAATTGTGGCCTTAATTTTCCCCAAAAACATCCGGGCACGGGCAGGAAGCTTGACTTTAAACACAACCGGCGCTATTTTTGGCGGATTAACCCCATTAATAGCCACTTTTTTGTATAAAATTAACGAAAATTTACTCGGAGTTTTTTTGGCATTAGTCGGAATTGCGGTGCTTTTTGCCATCCAAAAATTGAAAAAATACGAAAATGAGTTTTAAAAAAAACGGCTAAAATAGCGGGGAATAGAGGTTTTTATGGATTATAAAATTGTTAGTTGGCCAAAATTTGATTTTTCAAAAATTAACGATATAAAAACTTGTCAAAAAAGCAACGGTCAATTTCCAAATCATTTGCCAAAAATACAAAAAAAACCGGAAAATGATTTAAAAAAATCCGAAGAAATTTCTGCCTCTCAAAATCTTGACAAAAAGGTAACAACCAAAGAAAACCCCGCAATTTTTGAGGAAAAAACACATGAAGAGAAAAAGAAAGATTGGACAAATTGGCAAGAATTTATAAATTCCGTACAAATTTTACGCCCAGAAAATGAGCAAAAAAAGGCAGAATTATTGAAATTACGGTCCAAAATAGCCAATTTTCGGGAATTTTCCTTCATAGATATTGCCAAAAATTTAGTTTTTAGCGACGGAAATCCATTTTCAAAATTGATGTTAATTGGGGAAGCGCCGGGGCAAGAAGAAGACGAAAGTGGCAAACCATTTGTTGGAAGAAGCGGTAGACTTTTGAGTAATTTGCTCGAAGAAATCGGCCTAAATCGCGGGAATTATTATATTACCAACGTCGTATACTGGCGTCCGCCGGCCAATAGAACCCCAACTTTAGAAGAAATCGACAAAATGCGTCCGTTTTTGCACGAACATATCCAAATCGTCGATCCAGAGTTGATTATAACCGTCGGAGCTATCGCTACAAAGGCTTTGGAAATCGAAATTGGTATTTCAAAAGCTCAGGGGAATATCTTTGAAAAGCCTATTTTTGGCCGAAATTATCGTGTTTTTCCGGTTTATCATCCTTCGTACGCCCTCCGCTTGCCGCCCAAAAAAAAGGAACTTTGGCTAAGTCTTCTAAAAATGTACGAAATTTTGCAAAAAAACACATAAAATAATAAAAAATAGTAGAAATTTTCACAAAATCAACAAAAAATCGCATAAAAAATTCAAAAATTTAAAAAATTTTGGAAAAATTAAAAATCTAATAAAAATTTTGGAAAAAATTCGCTCAAAATGCCACTTTTTTCGCCATCAGTTTTCGGATATAATCTGGGTAGTATGGTAACGATTGCGATAGCTAACCAAAAGGGAGGGGTGAGTAAGACTACAACGGCGATTAATCTGGCGTATTTTCTGGCTTTGAAGGGAAAGCGGACTTTGCTAATAGATTTTGATCCGCAAGGGAGCGCGAGTTCGAGCTTAGGGAATCGCCGGGGAAGTGGGACTTATGAATTCATAAACGGCGCTAATTTGGCCGATGTTATCGATTCTACGTCCAATCCTAACTTGTTTACTATGTGCAGTGATCAGAGCTTGACCGGGGCGGAGATTGAGTTAATTTCGCAGGAAAATCGCGAAAAAAAATTAAAAATGGCTCTGGATCGGATAGATAAAATCTTCGATATTGTTGTAATTGACTGCCCGCCTTCGTTAAGTTTTTTGACTATTAATGCATTAGTTGCGGCGAATTATATTTTGGTCCCGGTTCAATCGGAGTTTTACGCTCTGGAAGGGCTGAGTCTTCTGCTTGAAATCACGGCAAAAGTACGGAAATTATGGAACAATAATCTGGAAATTTTGGGATTAGTTTTGACCATGTGCGATCGTAGGAATTTGTTTCACAAGGAAGTCGAACGAGATATAAAATCGCATTTTGGTACTAAAGTTTTTAATTCCGTAATAGGTAGAAATATTCGGCTAGCAGAGGCCGCTTCGTATGGGAAGAGTATTTATGAATATGATCGTTTTTCGTCTGGTAGTAAAAATTACGAGGAATTGGCGCGCGAAGTCATAGAACGGATCGAATCTGATATGGCTAAAATGGCCGGCGATCATGATCAAAAAATGGAAAAATAGGAGGGAAAATGGAAGACAAAAAGATGGCAAAATCGAGATTGGGCGCTGGCTTGGACGCTATTTTTGGTAACCTTGAAAAAATAGCCAAAAACAAAATCGAAGAAATCGAATTATCCCAAATAGAAGCCGCAGAATGGCAGCCACGTAAACTTTTCGACCAAGAGGAAGTAGGCCAATTGGCAAGTTCTATCAAGCGTTATGGGGTTTTGCAGCCTATTTTACTCAAGAAAAACTCAGAAGGTCGCTATAAAATCATTGCTGGCGAGCGTCGTTTTCGCGCCTCTACTTTGGCTAATTTGGTAACTATTCCGTCTATTGTCGTCGATTTTACAGAACAGCAGGCCCTGGAAGTAAGTATGATCGAAAATTTACAAAGAAAAGATCTCAATCCAGTTGAAAAAGCCGAAGGATTTGCATTTTTAATCGAAAAGTTGAATGTTAGTCAAGAAGAATTAGCCCACAGACTTGGAATTAACCGCTCTGTGATATCTAATTATCTGCGCATCAACACCCTCCCAGACGATATAAAACACAAGTTAATTAACGGCAAAATCACCGCTGGGCATGCAAAAATTCTTGTCAACAAAACGAACGCTAGCGAACTTGCAGAAGAAATTGTGACAAATAAACTCTCGGTACGTGACATTGAGGCAAAATACAAAAAGCCAAGCCAGAGTAAGCCAAAAATTGTGGCAGAATTTTCCAAGGACGAAGAAGATTTTCCAAAGAAAAATGACACAAAAATTTCGGAAATCTCCGCTTTTGAGTCAATGATTTCGGAAACTTTGAGTACTCAAGTCAAAATCGAGATGGATTCCAGCAGCAAAGGGCGTATAATTTTGGAATTTTCAAATTTTAGCAGTTTAGAAAAAATCATCGAAAAAATTTGCCTATAAATTTTGCAGTTCATATAATATAGCTAATGCAAAGTACAATTTACCATTTTTCGGCCGCACAAAAAAAGTTTTTTCAAAACCGAAACGAAACTCCGTTCGAAATTCTCGTAGAAATAATCGAAAAAAATAACTTTTCTGAAAATAATTTTGAATTTTCTCAAGAAAAAAGTGACAAATTGCGAAATTTTAAGCTACGTTTTTGCGAAGATTTTGAAAAAATTGCCAAAGAAGCAATTGAAATTTATGGTCTAGAAGCCGCCATTTTAGCCATTTTTATGAACCCAATTTTGCCAGGGCGTAAAATTACACTAAACAAAAACGACCTTTTGACAGGCTGGAAACTTATGAATAAAATTTTCGCTTTTTTAAAAATGAACCAAAATTTAAAAACGAACCAAAAATTTTTGAAAAATCATCAAGAATTAGAAATGGCAGAAAACTCAGAAAATCCAGAAAAAATCGATGAAAATTTTGAAGTAAAAAATTCAAAAAACTTCCAAACTTTCCAAACAAAAAATTGCACAAAAAAAATCCCACAAAATCAGACTGAAAATTTTAGCGAAAATGACTTCCAAAATCAGACTGAAAAAATTTGGAAAAATTTCGACCCAAAAATCAACCCAAATTTCGCCCCAAAAATCGAGGAATATATAAAAACTGGTCAAAAGTACAAAAATTTGGCCAAAATGCACAATTTTGTCGCAATAATTTTTCACATTTTGAAAGCTGGAAAAGGAAAATTTGACTTAAATTTGTGTAATTTTATAGCTTTTTTAGAACCAATTTTGCCAATAATTTGCCACCAAGTAAAAAACCAAAAACTCTAAACCCCGCCAAAATAGCCACAAAAACCATTTTTATTAATAAAATTTCAATAAAAATTTACAAATAGTGCTGATTTTTTTTACTTATTCTAAATTGCCAAATGGTACAACTTAAGTATGGTCATATTATATATTTTACTTATTTTAGCAATGCAAGCAAAAAATGCACAGGCAGGTTTGGAAGATGATGTACTAACTTCAAACTCACAAGATACTCCTGCAACACAAACAAAGGCAATAGATTTGGCAACCCCAACAACCCCAGGAGCTTCTGAAGATGGAGACAAATCTTTAGCAGATTTAGGAAGACAAACATCCTTTAACGCAGAAGATGTAGCAAAGGAAATTAAAGATGATGCTCACGCCTTTCAAATTTTGGATTCTCAAGGATGGACAAAAGAATTATCTGAGTATTTTGTAGAAGGTAACAACCAATTGAACCAAGGAAACCTTTATACTGTAGATGAAAATGGAGTTATCTTCCATGATGGACACGTAGTTGCAATGTACTCGCAAGACTTCAATCACTTAGACGAAGCCTACGCAAGATATTGTGGAGCTATTTTCCAAGCAAATCCAGAAAAATACAAATTTGATATTAACGGATTGAACGCAAATACTGTCGATTATACAACAATGCTTTACGAAAAATTGTTGTCTAAAGAGCAAATTGACATGAGTCATTTAAAGACAAGGGATGCTTTTCAAGCAGGAGATAAAAATATCGGTTTATTCAATTCTGATTCCGTAACCAGTATTAAAAATGCAGAAGATTATGAAAAGTTAATTGAACAATTGAAGAAAGAAAACGAGACTTTAGCTGGCGATTTAAGACGCGCAAAGGTCCGTGCAGTTTTGAAGGACGATGTTGAAGGTCTTAAGAAGCTCTTTGAAGCTCCTGCAAAACCAGAAAATAGCACTGAATTATCCCAGGAAGTTCAGGATATAATTAACAAATACAAGAAATCAGACGAAGACTTTAAAGCTTTAGTACTTAAACAAGACAAAACTTTATTTGATGCTCAAGCAGAGGAAAATCGTAGAAGAGCAGAAGCACTTCAAAATGCTCAAGACAAACTATTGGCAGCTTCCGATGAAAAAAGAAAATCAGACGAACAAATCGCTGCTTTGACAAATAGTCTAACAGAAGAGCAAAAAAGAAGAAAAGCTTTGGAACTCGACAATGCAGAATTAGTTAAGTTAATGGATGAATTGATAGTAGCTGAGAAAAAAATTAATGAAAATCCAGAATCCGGAGTTTCGCAAGTAGTAAAAGGAGCTCTATTGGAAGGTCCAAAGGAAGTTTCCCCATTCTTCGCTCCAGAAGTAACTGCTAAAGCACCTATAGCTGGCTTAAATGCAAATCCTGCCGTAGTTATAAACGTACCAGATGCCATCAACGCAATGAATGCTTTCGTACCTGAAACAGTAGTAGTTCAAAATCCTGAAACTGGCGCTCTAGAAGAGAAGAATTTGACAAATTATGACAAATTCTTAGATGCTTTGGCAGATACTAATGGCTTTATACAAGGCGATGTAAGCAAATTGGCATCACCAGATACTATTGCTAATGATCCTACTAATGCAAAGTTAAACTACAAAGCATACATGGACTCAATGGATATTGAAGACGCCTTCCGCGTTCAAGAACTCTTAAAAGCTAAAGATACCAAATAAAAATAGAACTTGCTACTGGTCTAGAACTCTAGACTAAACTCAACTCTCGAAAAAAAATAAAGCAAATTTTGAAAAAATCAAAGATGAGTTTTCGCGTAACAAGCTTCGTGTGCGATAGTAGCGAATTCGCGGAAAAACGGTTTAGATTATACCTTCCCCATTTTTATATCTACTCTTCATCGGATTTTTTCACAAATTGTTTTATCTCTTTAAAGTTTTCAAAATAAAACAATTTGATTTTTTCGATATAATAGACTTTTTCATAATTTGAAGATTTTCTAAAATCTTATTAGGATGGTCGGTTTTTTGGATTGTTATAGTCCACGGAATCTACTATCCTAAATTTATGTTATTGGCTGTTTTTTCGACCAGTTTTTTATGTAATTTTTTATTGATAAAATTTTCCCAAAAATACAAATTATTTCAACCGAAAAAGGACGAATTGAGCCAAATCGAGACCAGAAAATTTTTGCCTACCATGGGCGGAATCGGAATTTTCCTAGCTGTCAACATCATGTTTTTGAAAAATCCGGCAATTTTATTACTAGCAAATTTTTTCGCCGCCATCGGCCTAGTGGACGATTTTCTAAAACTCAAAAAGAAAAAACAAAACGGATTACACATGAAATATCGGCTATTTTTCGAAATTTTTGCCTCGGTAATTTTTGTACTTTATTGTTTTTGGCTAAATCCGGCGCGAAATTTCATACCATTTTTCCCCGCCATTTCCGGGCTTTTTTTTCTCAACATTTTTTGGGGAGTTTTTATGATCGTAGGCTCTGCAAACGCGGTTAATTTGACAGATGGTATAGATTCTTTGGCGGGGACAACGTCCATTTTTTGCTTCGTATTTTTGGCTATTTTGGCCGGAGATGGGTTGTCAAAAATTTTCATAGCCGCAATTTCCGGATTCTTAATTTTCAATTGGCCAAAAGCGAAGATCATCATGGGCGACATCGGTGCTCTAGGCCTAGGAGCCGCCATCGGGGCCAGTTTTTACGTATATAAGTTAGATTGGTACTTGCCATTAATCGGGATCATTTTCGTTCTAGAAACTTTTTCGGTAATTTTACAAATTTTTTGGATTCGAGTTTTGAAAAAACGCTTATTTTTACTCGCGCCATTTCACCATCATTTAGAAAAAAAGGGTTGGCAAAAAAAAACTATCTTGATTTTTTTCAATTTTATTGCTATCCTGGCCCTGATTTTAGCGCTGTACATTGCTAAAATGAAGGGTTAATCGTGATTCTTGTATTAGGAGTTGGTATTGTTGGAAAGGCCGTTTTGAATTATTTCAAAGATAAGCGGGTTTGTTTTTTTGACGATAAAATAAAATTTTTTGAAGGAATGGCGTTTTTTGATCCGCTAGATTCCCAATCTTGGGCGCAAATTCGACTTGTAGTGGCCAGCCCTGGGTTTGCTTTGAAACATGATATCATCCAAGAGGCGATAAGACGCCAAATTCCGATCACAAATGATATTGGAATTTTTCTTAACCAACGACATGATGGGATCAAAATTGGCATTACAGGAACGAACGGGAAGTCGACTACTTGCGCACTTTTGAAACATGTTTTGGGAGACAACGCCTTAGTTGGTGGTAATTTTGGAATTTCTCCGCTCGATTTTGGGCCGGCGGATTTTTATATACTTGAACTTTCGTCTTATCAGCTTGAACTTTTGGAAAAAGATGAACTGAGCAAACTCGAAATTGGAGTAATTGTTAACATTTACCCTAATCACCTGGCAAGACATGGTAGTTTTAACGATTATATAAGTGCAAAATGTCGCATTTTTAGCGCTAAACACAAGATTTTGGGATTTTGTCCGCTTTTTGAAAACTGGGATCTTCCCAAGGCAAAAATACCTGAAAATTTGCCGAATTCTCCGCTTTTTGACAAACAGGAATATAAATATTGCTGGGGAATTATCGAAATGATTTTGGAAATTTTAGGCCTGGATATCGAAAAAGCCCGCCAAAAAGCTGCTAATTACAAATGCTTGACATATAGACAAGAGGACGTTGCACAAAATCCGATTCGCGTGATTAATGACAGCAAGTCAAGTAATAGCGTCGCAGCAAAGCAGGCCCTTGCCAATTTGACTGATTTTGTATGTTGGATGGCAGGCGGAGCAGGGACATCGGATTGGAGCGATTTTGAGCGATTTTCCGGGAATATTAAGAAGGTGATTATTTGCGGGGATTCAAATTCTCAGGAAGAATTGGTTAAAATTTGTACGGATTTAGGCCTGGATTTTGAGATTTTTGCAAGTTTTGAGGAAGCCGTTCAAGTAGGGTTGAAATTTTCTATTGAAAATCGGCTGACTTTTTTATTTTCGCCAGGGTACCAAAGTTTTGACAAATTCCAAAATTTTGAGCACCGTGGACAAATTTTTAACGAATTAATTGCAAAATTTTTAGAATCGTAATTTTTTATAGCAAAATTTTACAAGATTTTTGTGGGATTTTAGTCGATTTTGTTGGAAATTTTTCACGAATTTTCAGATTTTTTTCAAAATTTAACTTCATAATTACCGCCATTTTGGCCAAGTTTATAAATTTCATCAACAAATTTTAACACTTCCTGATTGTGGGTAATTATCAAAAATTGCTTCGTACTTTTTCGAAAATTATCAAAAATTTTTGGAAATTCTTGGCAAGAAATACAGTCTAAAACCTCGTCCAAAATAATCAAATTAGCCTCAGAATTGGCTATTTTAGCCAATAATTGCATAGAATTTTCACCAGAACTTAATTGCCTATCAAGGGTGACCTTCCCAATAAAAGCCGCCTGCGGGGCCGAAATTTTGCCATTATATTTTATCAAATTCGCCAAAGCCAAGCCAAGAGACGTCTTGCCAATTCCATTTTGCCCGGTCAAAGCTGTAATTTTTTTCAAAAAAGACCAAGAAATTGGCCCGATTTTATTATTTTCGCGACCAATCGACACATTGTCAAAAAACACCTTATCACTAATAATTCTCATATTTTCAAACTTCTCAAAATCGGCATTTTTAGCGAAAAAAACGGACAAATCTATAAACATCATAGTGAAAATTTTCGATTCTTTTGTCAGGGATTGGACAGACCGACTAAGACGCCAACCAATAATCAAATTCTTCGTAAAATTGACCATTTTGGCCGACTCTGAACATAAATGTGAATAAAAAATTACAACCACCAAAAAAAACACAGAAAAAATTGACAAACCGACATACAACAAATTTGAAATCATATAATATTTATTCCAGGCTGAAAATTCGTTTTTTAAGGCCAAATACGAGGCATTTTCTATGAAATTTTGCCGAATTAAAAGGGTATTTTGAATAGAATCAGAAGTAATTTCGCCCTCTTTTTCCGTCGATTTCCAAGCTATATTGCGAATTTTGAAATAATATTTTTGAATAAAAAAAACACTGAAAAAATATACCACAAAAATTCCGGCCAAAATGGCGCCCAAAAAATTATCTACATAAAAAAACATTGCCAAAGAGGCAAAAATAGTCGAAAAATTTTTCAAAATCGAAATTAAAGTTCTGTAAAACTGTCTTGTAGCAGACGCACGGCTCGACCTTGCAATAGCACGCCCTGGCAAAGCAAAGTTCAAATTTTCAGCATGAAAAGCCTCCATATTGGCCATTTTTAACGAATAAGTTGCGTAATTATATATCGGAAAAAGAAAAAGATCCAAAATATAATTGAACGAAAAATCGACCATACAAGCGGCCAAAAACAAAGTTTGATCCAAAAAAGTAAAATTTTGCTCAAGGGCGCGACCGGTGACAAAATAGACAAATGGGAAAATTCCGCCGGCCAAAATCGCGTATAAAATTAAAAGCAAAATTCTGAGCCAAAATTTGCGACAAATTTCAAAAAACCAATTAAAAATTAACATTTTACCTCCAAATTCTACCTTAAAAAGCCCCGTTTTTTCCACTTTTAACTTCAATTTTTGTCAAAACCGCGCTCAAAACCACGAAGGCCAATACAAAATTTTCTTCATAACTAATACTTAAATTTGCCTGAATTAATGCGTCTTTTGGAAGTTGAAATTGCTTTCGAATCTTATCCAAAATCTCAGAAGACAGAATGAAATTTGGCTGAGAAGAATCGGTTATCTTTTCCTTCGAAATCTGGCTAAAATGGCCGACTTTTGAGTGATTTTTTATAGTGATATTTTGCAATCCAAGCCCAGAAATTCCCAAAGTACTAGCTTTTGCAATGGCCTCTTTTGCTGCCCATCTTTTTGACAAATACGCAACTTTTTTTATCCAATTTTTCGAAAAATTTTCCCCAGAATTAGGAGTACTTTTTGCATTTTCCCCAAAAATTTCGTTAAAATTTTCAAATTCAGAAAAACTTAAAATTTTTTGCGGAAATTTAGGATATTTTTTCAGTAAATTTTCGATCCGATTTTGATCACATAAATCTGTACCTATTCCCAAAATCATCAAAACCCCCGCTAAAATGGCCGACTTTTCAATAATTCAGCAAATTTTTCCCGCAATCCTTCTTTAGTCGGATTTTCATATTCGAGACCAAAAATGACAAAAGTTGTCCCAGGTTCTTTAAAAAAAGCATTCCTTTTCCAAAACAAACCCGTATCAAGAGCAACCGGAAAAATTGGCTTATTTAAAGTCTGCGAAAGTCTAAAAGCCCCGGATTTATAGGGAATTTCCTCTCCAAAAGGCACCCGCGTACCCTCAGGGAAAATGATCAAAGAGCGCCCAAGTTCTAGCTGTTTTTTTGCGTCATCCACCCAATTTCGATTGAATTTTGACCTATCTACAGGAATCATACCAAGCCACAGAATAATCCAGCCAAAAATAGGCATTTGCGCCAAAATTTTCTTAAGTATAAAAATAGGATTTTTCGCAACCGCAATGAGGGCAAAAACATCCAAAGCAGACTGATGTTGAGCCGCAATTATAGAACCAGCGGGCGGAATTTTGCCAATATATTTCACATTCAAATTCATAAAAATTCCAGAAAATTTAACTATTATAAAACCCCAATAATTGGCAAATTTATGAATTTTTCGGCCAGAGAACATGGCTGCGTACATCAAAGCAACTAGGCTAATCAAAACTGTCCAAATAGGTATCAAAATCATAACCAAAATGCTACCAACATATTTCTGCAGCCAATACCTAATCTGACAAGGCGAGCAAGCAATTTCTCGCGGAATTTTTGTATTTTTCATTCCAAAATTCTATCAAAGATTGCAAAAAAAACATATATTGAGGTAATTTAATCTGGAAGGACTGAAAAAATGAGGTTTAGAATTTTTGGTAATGGTGCTTTTGGTTCGGCTTTGAGCGTGGTTTTTCGTAGAAATATGCTTTTGGAAGACTCTTTGGGCGATGTTTTTGAGCCATTTTTGCCTGGCGATATTGCTGTCCCGGCCGTTCCATCGGATGTTCTTTTTTTGGTACTGAAAAAAATCGAGCATTTAGGCCGCCCGGAAGCGATTATGCTCGTTTCTAAAGGGATTTCCACTAGTAAATTGGTCACGCAAGATTTGACAGATAGGAAAATCGATATTCCAATGTTATATTTTTTGGGGCCGAATTTGGCGGGGGAAATTATGGAAAATACCGAGTTTTTATCTGCGACTTTGGCCGGTCCTGCGCATTTAACTCAACCAATTGCAGATTTTTTGGAAGATATGATTATTGACCAAACCGAGGACCTAATTTTGGCTCAAATAGCAGGTTTTATGAAGAATATTACAGCTTTTGTAATCGGTTTTCTCGCACCAAACCAGAACGGACGCGCGACTTTGATTGCGCAAGGTATGAAAGAAGCCGCCATTTTAGCCAAAAAACTTGGAAGTACGAGTTATTCCGAGCCAAACAACTTTGCCCGCGCCTGTTTTAGCGATTTTGTATTGACTTGTACGAGCCCAAATTCGCGAAATTTCCAGGCAGGATTGAATTTAAAAAATGGACTTGTAAAAAATGAAACTCAGGAAAGTTTGAAATCCGTGGACCATATTTTTGGCCTAAAAGGCGATTTAAATTTGCCTATTACACAATTTTTCCACGATTTAGTCAAATTTGGCAATTCTGATCGGGCTCTTTTACAAAAGCAAATCCGTGAATTTCGTTAATTTTTCATTAATTTCTCAATGTCATATCAATTAAATTCGCAATTGATTGGTTAATTTTTCATCGTACTTGTTAACTTTTTCACTTTTCGTAAAATCCCGTAAAATTTTGCAAAATTTCGAACCTTTTCAGAAATTTTTTTCATCAAATCAAAAATTCCCACAAATTCCGCCAAAAAATCGAAAAATTTGTACTAAAATTTAATTTTGACTTTTCAAAAATCCATTTTTATATTAACTTTAAATAAGATGTCTACAAAATTTTTAATTGGTATTCTCGGTTTGAGTTTCATAATAGGAATTCACGAGGTTGGGCACTACGTTTTTGCGCGTATGTGTAAAGTTGGAGTGGAAATTTTCTCCATTGGGTTTGGGCCGGTTTTATGGTCTAGAACAGATTCCAGAGGGACAAAATGGCAAATTTGCGCAATTCCTTTAGGCGGATTTGTCTATCCAAAAGACGAGGAAGGCAAAAGTTTCGGGCTAAAATACAAAGAAGCAGGACCAATCCGGGGCTGTCTAGTCGCCTTCGCTGGCCCACTTTTTAACTTTTTAACAGCAATTGCGTGCCTTGCAGGAATAGCTATGTTTTTCGGAACGGCAAGACCTAGTACAATTATTGACCAAGTTGAAAAAAACTCGCCAGCATTCGTAGCTAATTTTTCAAAAGGGGATAAAATTTTGTCAATAGACGGAAAAATCATAGAAAAACCGCAAGATTTTATTGCCAATTTGGAAAATTCCACTGTCACTTTAGAAAGAGGCGGAAAAAAGATCGAAGTACTGGTCAAAAAGCCGGTTTCTGCTCAATTCGGAGTCAATTTCAAAACGGAATTCGACGGTACAAAATTAACACTTTTGCCCGCACTTAAGGAAGCAACTTTGAGCGTTTGCGAAAGTATAAAAATTTTCTCGACCAAAATTTGGGGAGCCTTAATTTCGTGCAAAATCACCGGGCCGATCGGGATCGTAGCATCCGCAGCCAATGCCCACGAACAAGGTCCTCTAGCCTTCATCCTATTCATAGCAGCCATTTCCGTTGCCGTAGGAGCAACCAATTTACTGCCAATTCCGATCGTAGACGGTGGCAGAATCATTATGTTTTTGGTTTCCTGGATCATCCGCCGCCCTGTTCCTGAAAAGGTCGAAACAGTACTAAACTACGGAAGTTTGGTAATAATCGCGGCCATTTTCGCAATTGGATTTTTCGTAGATATAAAAGGATTAATACAAAAATGAAAACAAAATTTAAATTTATTATACTAAGTTTGCTCCTGGGTTTGAGTGTTAATTCAAGTGTAGTCGTTCAGGGCAACAAGACCGTTAGTACGGAAAAAATCAAGGTTTTGGTGGACCAAGTTTTCGATATTTCTGAGGCGACGAAAATTTTGTATGAAACCGGATTTTTTAACAAAGTCGAAATCACGCTTGACAAAGAGGAAAATTACGTAATAAAAGTTGAGGAAAAACCTGTAATTTCCGAAATTATTTTCGTAATCGACGGGGCGGAAAAAAATAAAGATACTATCGGTTTTATATACGATGAATTGAGCCAAGTTTCAGGTTTGAAGACAGGAATGATTACTGACGAGCAAAAAATTGCGTTTGCTCATTCGCGGATTTGTCGATATATGTTGCAAAAAGGACACAAATTCGTTAACACTAGACATGAAATAGTTAAAACCGCAACTGGGGCAAACTTAAAAATATATGTAGATTGCGGTCCGAATTTGATGATAAAAGATCCGGTTTTCATCGGCCTTAAGGAACTGGACGCGGAGTATATTCGCCAAAATATGCGCAAAAGAGTTAAGAATTTTGTACTTTTTACTACCCAATCAGCGGAGCCATATGCTCTGACTCAAGACTTCGGAACCATTATAAAAATAGCCAAAAATGAGGGGTTTTTGAAAGCAAAAATTAAGTCTGGTTTTACTGAAACTAAGGGCGATGAGCAATGTATTTACGTGGTTTTGGAAGAGGGCGATAAGTTTGAATTTAGAAATGTCAAAGTTGAAGTTAACCAAGAACTGACTAAATTGGCCGATATTGACGATTCGCTTTCCGGGGTTGCAAAAGATATAAAAATTAACGAATTGAAAGAAAAATTTATTGAAGAATATAAAAAATCCGGTCAATTGGTTAACGTTTCTGTGAAAAAGAAATTTGATGGAAAATTTGTGGATTTGGAATATAAAATTGAACCTTTGCAGAAAAAATTGGTACTTTCTCGGATCATAGTGCGCGGAAATTCGAAGACAATTAACGAGGTGATTTTGAACGCTTCTGAGCTGAAACAAGGCGATTATTTTGACCCAAAATTTATACGAAAAACTGAGGAAAAAATCTTTTCTAGAACTTCGCTTTTTAGAGATGTAAAAATTAACCATTACCCAGACGTTGCCGCTCAAAACGGGGCGCATATTCTGAACATCAATGTGGACGAAACGGATTCTGGCGAAATTGGCTTGATGGGAAGTGCTTTGTACCAAACCGAATGGGATTTTAACATTTCTGTCTATTATGGAAACCCTAACTTCCTCGGGCGCGGGCATACTTTGCAGTGCCAAGTGACGGCGGGAACAGATTCGGATAAATTCCAATTTGCCTACCAAGTTCCTAGCATTTTCGGGCAAAATATTTCCTGGACAAACTCGTTCGCTGCATATAACTACGGAAGCGGCTCGATATTTATAGACAAAAAGAACAAAAAAGATTTCGATAATACTTCCGCAAATAGTACAAAAACCAACCCTAAAGGCGAAGTTATTAAGTTAAAAGACGCGGAAAAAACCGGAGCTTACAAAATCACCTCGGTCAGCTATTCGTCTGGATTTGGATTCGATTTGAACAATTTTGGAACTTTAAGAACGACGGCCTGTTTTGAAAACCAGGATGTAAAAGTTACCTCTTTCGAAAAAGACATAAATAAATCGCGGTTTTTCACTTCGGAATTGATGCCGGAAAATCGTAATATTTATAGCTTTAATTTGAATCATAGTATTGGAAAAGTCTTCAGCAAAACGCAAGGACTGACCCTGAAAACCATGACAAATTTGAATTTAAGCGAACAAAGTTCGAACTTAAAAATCCAGCCTAGAATCACTTATACTTACCCTTTGAACATGACCCAGACTGTCTATCTCAAAGGCGGGGCAAGTTACGGTTTCATGGCTAATTTTGGGGAAAAACACTACTGGATCGACAATTTCCAAAGTTCGGAATTACACATAAAAGGAATTACGAATAGCGGACCGACCGAATTGAACCGTTATACCCCAATCGGAGGTACCCAAAAACTAAGCATTTTCGCAGAATTTATCTTTCCATTCATTTTACCAGATGCTTGGAACGTTTCGGCATTCTTAGGCGTTTATGCAGGTTCCTTATGGGATTCTGGGTATAAAAATGGCAAAATACTTTCCCAATACGCGGATTTTCGTAACTTACCCCACGATACGCCAGACATAATCAGCAACGAATTTTGCCTAAGAGCTTCCACAAGCGTAGGTATTCGTTGGCAAATCGGGCCATTTAAGCTAGAAGTAGCCTATAGTTTGATAATGAAGAGCCATGACAAGGCGGATGAAACTTCGGCTTTCCAATTTGGTTTAACTTTGTAAAATTGCGGCAAAAAATGAACTAAATTACAAAAAACTCTAGAAAAAATCCCGAGTAAAATTTGCCAAAAATTCCAAATTCTGAAAGTGTTTTTTAGAAAAAAAAATAGTATAATATTTATATGTATAATTTCACAGATAGATTTGCACAAACTTTGGAAATGGCGAATTCATTAGCCAAAAATCACGAAGCAATCGAAATTGAACATATTGGCAAGGCTTTGATTGGTGATGATATAGTAGATTTTTTGATCGGAGAAAAAAAGTACGAAATTGAGCGGTTTTTAGATGAAAAATTGGCAAAATTGCCGACAAATTCAAAAACTGGGCAAAAAATGCCGTCCTTAAAGGCGTCTTCGCTCATACAAAACGCTATTGCCAAAAGTAAGTCTTATTCGGATGAATACGTTTCGCTTGAATGGTTAATTTTTTCGTTTTTTGAAACTATTGCCAAAAATTTTGGATTAAATATGGCCGAAATTGAGGGGAAAATCATGGATTTGCGGGAAGGTAAGAAGGTAGATTCTGCAAATTTTGAGACAAAATATAAGGTTTTGGAAAAATTTACAATAGATTTGACCAGCCGGGCGCGAGAAGGGAAAATGGATCCTGTCGTTGGTCGGGAAGCAGAAATTCGGCGCTTAATTCAGATCATTTGCCGGCGTACAAAGAACAATCCGGTCTTGATCGGCGAGCCAGGGGTCGGAAAAACGGCAATCGTAGAAGGCCTGGCCCTTAGGATCATCCAGCAAGATGTCCCGGAATTATTGAAAAATTACACGATTTTGAGCCTGGATTTGGGCGCACTTTTGGCTGGTTCTAAGTATCGTGGAGATTTTGAGGAACGTTTGAAAGAGCTTTTGGCCGCCATCGAAGCCAAAAAAAACGTGATTTTATTCATTGACGAAATCCACATGCTCGTCGGCGCTGGTAAGACAGACGGAGCAATGGACGCTGCAAACATGCTAAAACCGGCCCTAGCGCGTGGAGAATTGCGTTGTATAGGGGCGACTACCACGAGCGAATATACCAAGTATATCGAGAAGGATGGGGCCTTAGAACGCCGTTTTCAGCCTGTCATCGTGGAAGAACCATCTATCGAGCAAGCAATCACGATCCTGCGCGGAATTAAGGAAAAGTACGAATTGCACCACGGGGTTCGGATCACGGACAAGGCCATTGAGGCGGCCGTCAAGCTGGCAAACAAGTTCATTACCGATCGAAAATTGCCCGATAAAGCCGTAGATTTGATCGACGAGGCGGCAAGTCGGATCCGGATGATCATGGACTCAGAGCCGGAGATTTTGGACGCAAAAAAGCGGATGCTGGTCAATTGGAAGATGGAAGAATCAGCGCTTGCCAAAGAGGAAAATACGGACAAAAAGTACTTGGAGGAATTGAAGGCGAAAATTGCAGAATTGGAGGCCGAAATCGCGGGATATCAGAAGCAATGGCAAGAGGACAAAGAGGAATTGGCTCAGCTCCGGGCGATGAAAAAGTCGCTAGAACAGGCCAAGTTGGATAAGGAAAGGTACCAACGAGACGGCGATCTTTCCAAAGCCGCTGAGCTTTTATATGGGAAAATTCCGGAGTTGGAAAAAGCCATTACCCAAAAGCAAAATTCCATGAAATCGCATCTGATTAAGGAGGTTGTAACTCAGCAAGATATCGCCCTGGTTTTGGAACGCTGGCTTGGGATTCCGTCTGAAAAATTGCTAGAAAGTGACGATTTGGACAAGCTGAAAAATATGGAAACGATTTTGGATTCCCAGGTTATTGGCCAAAATAGCGCGGTCCATGAAATCACAAAAGTTGTCAGGCGGTCAAAAATGGGAATGAATCTGAGTTCTCGGCCGATCGGTTCGTT
>Ga0209340_1000252_pt1 | contig 68370 bp, 61 predicted proteins | sample EPASupsiteSAE323_FD_187266 | JGI IMG/M metagenome (GOLD analysis project Ga0209340, IMG submission 187266) | Bioremediated contaminated groundwater from EPA Superfund site, New Mexico - Sample SAE3-23 (SPAdes) (version 2) | ecosystem: Environmental > Aquatic > Deep subsurface > Groundwater >... | reverse complement strand
CCATATTTTATGCCCAAATCGTTTCTGCAAACGAAATTTGCCATAGAATTTCTATCTAATTGACCATTAACGATTAAAAGGCCCTGTTTCGCTTTCGGAAACAGGGCCTTCTTTGACAGTCTGACGCCTCAGAATTCTGAGACGTTACCTTCTTATCTGCTCAGAATACCTAAAACAACACATCACAAATAAACCACATTAAACTGGCGGCTAACGGGTTTATTCAGATTTACATCGTTGTCTTAAATATCCGGCTCCAACTCATTCAATTATTACAATGAATCGGACTGATCAACTCCTTCACTTTACCTCGTAATCAAGATAGCATAAGGGCAGTTCGCAGTCAATTAAGCAAATCCGGGGAATACCTGACTTGCTCAGTCTGACGTCCTTCTGTTGCCCTCCTTCCTAATTTCAGCATAAACCTATAAATATTTCAGAATTCATGGTACTTAGCGAATAATGAACCTAGTTAAATACCTCTTTGCTTTTCTAACACCTCGAATATGATTTGAGCCCCTATTTTAAAACCCTGTATAAAATTTTTTTCCGCCGTAATGTTATTTAGTGTGAGTTGCGCATCGCAGAAATCGATTAAAAGACTTTTTTCAGTATCGTTTAAAAGCGCCAACAGTTTTGCTTCATTGTGATCGATCAACTGAATTGCTCTTCGATACTCTGAATCTCTTTCAAAAGTACCGTTTTGGGAAAAAATATTTCCGTAGAATAGCTCTTGCAGAATGGTCATTGGGATCTCCTTTCGGGTTGATGTTTATGTCGATCTGCACGGTCATAACTAACTTAGCCTTTTCATGGACAGTAGAGCCGGTAACGCTTCACGGCCCTCCGCACCCGTTTAATGTAAAACTGCAGTATTTGAGTCATGTAACTTCGCCATGCATATGCTATTATTTGCTATATTATACTACTGAGCACTACTATTATCAACTACTATATACATTTATTTATGACTTTATGCTATTGTTGAAAATGCAAAGGTGGTGTTGATATGGAATTAATGACTGTTGAAGAAGTAGCCGTTTATTTGAAGATAAATCCCGAAGTAGTACGTCGTTGGCTTAGAGAAAAGCGACTACCAGGGGTAAAAGTGGGTAAGGCATGGAGAATTAATAAAGAAGAAATTGATAAGATACTTGGACAATCCAAGTAGTAGCTACGCCAAATAATAACGGATGTTCATATTTCGAGGTTTTGCAGTATGGGAAGGCTGGAATGACTCATTGTTCATATCTCAGCTTAGGCAACATGAGTTTGCAGAACTTTTTACTTAATGGTTTTAAATGAAGAAGCATGATGGTCAGTGAACCAAACATCAAAGGTAGTAATACAAGCCCATTATATGTATATAACAAATCCTATAGCAACTACCAACTTCCCAAAATCCATATAATCTGGTTTTTGGATAAGGGCCACTTGTAATCATCCCTATTCTTTCTACGCCTTACTGATATTCAGATAATGTTTAAGCGCTGGAGGTTTTTTGATATGGATTACTTTGGCAGACAGCTATCTGGCGGGAGCAATGACAGGAAAGGGCTGGTTTATCAAGACTGTGTTGCGGTAATTTATTTGTTTCGCAATCTGAACGATTCTCAATTTACCTCAATTAGCTTTGAGACATTGGATGATTTTGTCGTCCATTATACGCAGGGCCAACCGGATTTACACGTTCAAGTCAAGATTAATCAGTTGGACGTCAACCGAATCCGTAGCCTACTGAATAATACTCCTGAAAAGGAGGGTATAGTTCAGTGCTATGTGGGGTCCTCGATGAACGATGATTTGCGCAACCTTCGGGATAAACTACAACAGCTTAGCGATATTGGTGATGAAAGTGAGAGGAGCCAAGCTGAGCTGAAGCTAGAAGAAATTTGTGCAAAAAAGAAACTGGAGTTTGTGCAGCTAAAAAAGGTAAAACTCGATACGATCGGCGAACAGGACGCCGCCAGATTAGCTTGGGCGGAAGTGCTGGAATGGGCTGAAAAGCGCAAACTGTTTGTGGATGCAAAGAGAATTCTAAGTGAGTTGATTGAGTACATACATCTCGACCTGAGTGTTAGGCGACGAGGATTGAGCCGAGGTGAACTGATAGAAATTATCAACCGCAACCGCACCAGCAAGATTGTAAGCGGGATTGATAATGTACCGAGATCACTACTCAAACAACTCTTTTTACAAGACATTGAGGCCGATATGCTCATTCATATACGTGATTTTTCTGAGTTACAGGTGATCAAGCTACTTGTCGAGAGGAACCAACTGACGGAATATAAAAATAGCATTGAGAAGCTGTACTTGCAAAATCCGTCCTATTTAAAACTGCAGCTCTGGTCTCTGCTATTTCTGGAGGAATTTAAGGAAATTGAGCGACTCTGTAGCGAGCATCCAACTGACGGAAATAGCTCTCTATTAATCCTTGCTCTGGCGCATTTCGCAAACGAGAAATACAAGGAGGCGCTTTCGATCCTTGACGGGCATCCAGAAAAGGCTATGGGGTTTGAAGAAGCTATAGTTGCCGGAATGTGCTATGCTAAGCTTGGTGATATAAAGCATGCGCAGGCAATGTTTGAACATTGCGTAGAACTGCAACCACATAGCGCTTTGCCTTGCCTAATGCAGGTTAATTTACATCCCTATAGTGATACGGCCCTTGATCTGGTAGAACGGGCAATCTGTCTGGAGCCTGAATGTGCAGAAGCTTATCTGCAAAAGGGAGCACTCTCTCGATACTTTGGCGAAAATGCGTGGGCGGTTAGCGCTTATGAGAAATATATGGAATTATCAAAGGAATATGGGAGCTTGTTTGTGTTGCAAGAGTTGGCGTTTGCTTGCTACAATGCTACAGGTACAGCCCACGAGAAATATCCACTGTATTTCGCCCGCTGGTTTAGTGAATTAATTAGCCAGGGGAAGATTATACAGAAAGACGGAGAAGAACTCACAATCGGTTTTGTAGATATAGGATACAAATCAACCAATTTTGCTGTACTGAACCTTGATAAAGATGGTACTGCTATTTTCCAGATTAATGAGGTCGATTGTATTGAGATACCTACCAACCGGTCCTTTTTGGGCGCAATTGGTTTAAGTTGTCCGCCCAGCAATTTGGGGTTAATGGCCATTAATTATTTGAACCATCAACATATAAGCGAGACCTATATCCATCTATCTTTGGAGGAGAGATTAGGCCTCCTCAGTAAAGCCGATTGGCAAAGGATTAAGGAAAATGCGGCGGTTCCAACACTCTTTCGTATCACGGAGAGCAATGAGGACTTCCAATACCTAAAACAGTCGTTGCTTGCCCAGAATGTATTACATATAAACCATGACTGGGAGTATTATGTGGATGAGAGTGATATCGATGTATCTCTTCATATAAGTATGCATACGCTGAATGTTAAGGTGCGTGTCGGTAAATACACCATGGATATATTTGTGCCCAACGCGGGGGCGGGACTCCAGTCTTTTCAACGCAAACTTTCAGAAGGGCCTGCCTTTCAGGAAGCGGCTATCCTGCTTCAAGGGCCATCAGAGTTTACTCAGATCACTTTTCGGGCAGAGTGCATAAAACGAATTTATACTTAAGTATCTACGTAATCTTCAGTACTACTTTGACTGTATGCGGACTTCCTATGTGTTTATAACATGTAAAATGCTTACGGACTCGGAACTTCCCATTATCCATAAACTTAGTATACCAACCGTCCCCTTGTGTCTTCTGCTTTTCACTTAGATATAATTATTATTCAATAATTATATCTAAACATAGCCATATTTTAGTGAAGGTAGTATAATAAATCTAATTTTGGGCTGCGATTGTTTGGGTCAGAGTGCTGTTCTGGCAACAAAAATAGAGCAGTGGTTACCACTTTAAAGGAATCGAAAAGAACATCCCAATGCTTCCCTAATAATTTTAACTTATGGCTTTTCATGCCTATAATGCTTTAGTAAATTAAACATGGTAAAGCGGGGGTGATAATATTAAGACAATCACATTTTTTAATAATAAAGGCGGGGTAGGAAAAACTACTCTCGCCGTTAATATAGCTTCATTTTTTGCTATTCGTAAAGGTAAACATGTGTTGTTTCTGGATGCAGACCCTCAGGCGAATTCAACCCAAATGGTAGTACCAGATGATAAATGGTTTGACTTTTATGAAGAAAATGCAACAAAAGAAACCATTTTTTCTTGTTTAAAGCCTATATTTGATGGGGATGCAAGTATTAATGCCTCAGTCGGATTTTATTCTTCCGATGAACACAAATTTGGATTTGACTTAATACCAGGGCATCCAAGATTATCGATGATTGAAGATATTCTTAGTCAGAGTTGGAATGATTGTAATGCCGGGAACCTTGGAGGATTTCGCAAAACAAATTGGTTAAAAGCCCTTACAAACAATTATTCTTCGAGCTATGATTTTTTTATCATTGATGTTGGACCCTCACTTGGCGCTTTAAATAGAAGTGTATTGCTTAATTCAGACTTCATTATTACACCTATGGGTTCGGATATCTTCAGTCTAATAGGTGTATCCAATATTTCTAGTTGGATAAAGAATTGGATGGATAATTATCAAGCAGCTTTAGAAGTGCTGAAAAGAAATGCTTTAGATGAATCATGGACTAAATATCCTATAAATTATAATACAAACCAGTCAACTAGACTTGCAGGTTTTTCAATTCAACAATATGTAACTAAGTCATTTGCTAAGGGACGTAGACCAACTGTTTCTTACGATAGAATAATTCAGCAAATCCCCAGCGCCATTCAGGATAACCTTAGTTTTCTTTTTTATAATACTTTAACATTGAGTGAACTTAATCTGGGTGATGTACCGTACTTATATAGTTTAGTGCCGTTAGCTCAAACAGCTAAGGCCCCAATGTTTAATCTTACATATTCTGATGGACTTGTAGGCTCACAACCCAGCTCGGTCAAAAAGTATGATATTATGCTCCGGAGTATTTCAGAAAAAATATTAAAAAACATTGGTGATTAACATGCAGATTCAATGGCCGGATAACTTGATTGAAGAAATCGCATATAGACGAGCAATTCTGTTCATGGGCTCAGGAATATCAGCTTTAGCTAAGAATGAAGAAGGCCAATCACCAAAAACTTGGTCAGTATTTATGTCAGAGGCCATGAGCTTATTAGATAGAGCATCTCCAAGGGAATTGGAATATGTTGGAAGAATGATTGACAAAGAGAATTATCTGCTTGCTCTTGAGGCTATCCAGAATAAATGTGACCCTGGTAAGTATAGACATTATCTCCAACAATCTTTCAGCCGTCCAAACTACCAACCTAGTAAGACTCATGAAAAAATAAAAGAAATTGATTTCAAAGTGGTTATAACAACTAATTTCGATAAAGTCTATGATAATCTCTGCAATGAGCATAATTATTCTATTTCAACCTATAAGGAATCAAGAAAAATTCTGGGGAATATAAAGTCAACTTCGAACTTAATTATAAAAGCACATGGGACTATAGATGATGTTGCCAATATGGTATTTACTCAACAGCAATACAATGATTCAAGGGCTAATTATCCAGAATTCTATGATCTATTGCGGGCTTTATTTTTGACAAATACAGTACTTTTTCTTGGTTACAGTTTAAGCGATCCCGATATACAACTAGTCTTAGAAACCGTTGCTAATTCAAGTAATCAAAGTTGTCCACACTATATCGCCATTAAAGAAGGAATAGATCATGAGATAAAAGAATACTGGTCAAATTCCTTTAATATTTCCTGTCTAGAATACGGTCCTTCGTATGAAAATCTTCCGGAAAATATTGAAAACCTATGTGATGAAGTTTTAAATTATAGAGAAGTCAAGCGTATTCCATAATAATTACGTGGCCCCGTCTGGCCAGATTTCTAAAGGGGACAGAGGGACAGATATCTTGTTCCTGAGCCAGTTAAATGATATGTCAAGAAATATTTGAGCCAATCGAACAATTATTGAATAGAATCTGTGGGGTTTATTACTTAGTCCCTTAATACAAACATCAAAATCACGGGAGGATTATTCCTGGCCTCTGCCGAAATAACCAAGGCAGTAACAACGGAGGCCAAGAGTCAATATGATTGAAAAATCCTTTAATATACCCTTTGTTGCTAACCTGGCCTTGCATGAGAAGCAGATTCAGCAGAATTACCGGCCGGTGATAGCAGTACATAAATGGTTTGCCCGGCGCCCGGGGACATTGTTCCGGGGTCTTTTGTTGTCTGAGTTCGGATCGGGAAACCTGGAGGAAATCTTTTACCAGGCCAATGATTTGGCAGGGATAACGGTAGCCGACCCTTTTATGGGCGGGGGGACGCCGGTCCTGGAGGCTAATCGTCTGGGGTGTAATGTAATTGGTTGTGATATTAACCCCATGGCCTACTGGATTGTTGAGCGAGAGCTAGCCGCCTTGGACCTGGCAGAATATCGTGAAGCCGCAGCTGGTTTATTAAACGACCTCCGGCGGCAAGTGGGAGATTATTACCTGACTACCTGTGGCGGGTGTGGCTCAGAAGTGCCGGTAAAATATTTTCTATGGGTTAAAACCTTGGTTTGTGAGGAATGCGGTCATAATCTTGATTTATTTCCGGGCTATACCCTTGCCACCAACGGACGACATCCCCAGCATGTACTCATATGTGGTCATTGCGGGGAATTAAACGAGGTAGGGGATCACCGGAACCCCGGGTTGTGTCGAACTTGTCAGGAGAAATTGAGAGTTGAAGGCCCGGCGCGCAGCAATAAATGTACTTGCCCGGCTTGTGGACATAGCAATCGCTACCCTCGCCCCCAGGATGGGCCTCCCCGGCATCGTATGGCGGCCTTGGAATATCATTGTTCTCATTGTAAGACTGGACATCAGGGAAGATTCTTCAAAAAACCTGATGCTCTAGATTTATCCCGATATGAGCAGGTGGTAAAAAGCTGGAATGATATTGATCCTATTTACGTGCCCGGCGATGATATTCCGGCGGGGGATGAAACCACCCGTTTGCACCGGTGGGGATACCATAAATATAGTGAGTTATTTAATCAGCGCCAGTTGCTGGGTTTGGAGACGAGCTGCCGCTTAATCGCAGTCTTGCCGGAAGGGGAAGTTAAAGCCGCCCTGGCTACTAATTTATCCGATTTATTACGTTATCAAAACATGCTTTGCCGCTACGATACCAGCGCTTTAAAATCACTTGATATCTTTTCCGTGCATGGATTCCCAGTTGGCCTTATCCAATGTGAATCGAACCTGTTAGGGATCATAGATGATAAAAGAGGGAGTAACATCGGTAGCGGCGGCTGGGGTAACATTATTGATAAATACGTGAAAGCCAAGGATTATTGTCAGCACCCTTTTGAAATCAGCTTTCAGAAGGCTAGAAAGATTCAGGTTCCCATTAAGGGTGAATGGATCGGATCCCGCAGAGATCCCCAGGAAAATGGAAGAACGGTGCAACTTTATTGCGCTAGTTCCGATCAGCTTCAGTTAGCCCCCGGTTCCCTGGATGCAGTTTTCACTGATCCCCCTTACTTTGGCAATGTGCAATATGCGGAATTGATGGATTTTTGTTATGTCTGGCTACGTCGCCTGGCAGGAAAGCATACCCCGGGATTTCAGGTTCCCTCAACGCGAAATGTTAATGAGTTAACCGGTAATTATACAATGGATAAAGGCCTGGAGCATTTCCAGCAAGGATTATCGGCAGTTTTTAGAAACATGGCTGAAGCCCTAAAGCCTGGAGCCCCATTTGTATTTACCTATCATCATAACGATTTACAAGCTTATTTACCCATTGCTATAGCCTTATTGGATGCCGGGCTGGTATGTTCAGCAACCCTGCCTTGTCCCGGGGAAATGGGGGCTTCCATCCATATAAACGGGACCGGCTCTTCTATTATTGATACGGTTTTTGTTTGTCGTACTACTGGAGTGGTCTCGCGGCGAACCATCGCAGTGGGATCCAAACAGATTGCTGGTTTGGTATATAAGGATTTAGAAAATCTGGAGTCTGCCGGAGTGCGGAGTACCCAGGGCGATGTTAGATGTATAAGCTATGGGCACCTCATACGACTGGCTATATGGCATTTACGTGAAAGCTGGGAAGCCGGCACTGATGCTGCCAGCAAGATGATCAAGTTGAATAGAGAATTAGAACGTTTAGGTAGCTGGCCCGAGATTAGGGACTATTTGCTGGAAGACAAGACCGTACCGGCCAAACAGAGGTGGATAGCAATGGATGGTGCCGATCATTGTGAGGGGGGAGAATATGAGATTCGCTTTTGAGGTGGGGTTTGATGAGATACTACAGGATATAGAACCTTATGTATCTGCGGTCTTTTCGTCACTGGAATCTGACTTTATGGTAATGCCTCGAGGCAAAGGGTTTATTGATTTCCCGGTTTTTGAGCAGGGTTATGAGACCTTGAAACAGACCACGGATGGTTTTCGGGATATGAATCCTGATCGGATAATGGAAACGGTGAGAAGGACACCACTGGTATTGATTATCCTACGCAGCATTTTGGGTTTTACCCCTCCCGAATGGGCTTATATTGCTACCCGGAGAACGGGAATTGAAGTGACCCAGGGCTTTATCAGGAGCCTTGATCGGAATATCCGATTGGAACCTTTTAAACCACTGACCGGCAGCGAGCTGGGCTTGCAACGGGTGAAAGCGCTGGTGGAAGCAGCTTGCCAACTAATTGTTGTTCCACAACCGGATGTTGCTCAGGATAAGATTAGTCGTCTGGATAAAGCCGATACCAATCAGGGGATGGACGGGCTGCAAAATTTGGCGCTGATGGGAGTGCCCTATTCCATGCTATTATACGAGCGTTTTTTAGGAAGACCTTTTGCCGGCCATCGGGATTCGGTTTCCGATTTAATAGGGGACAGTTTGGAATTAAGTATTGAAGCTTTGTTGGTAGAGGCGGGCATTAGCTATCGAAAAACCAAACGCGCTGAAAAGATTCCTGGTTTTGATCAAACTCCGGATTTCATCATTCCAAGCGAATTCAATCCTCAGGTGGTGATTGAAGCCAAGATTACCGAAGATGATGGCACGGCCCGAGATAAGGTCACCCGTATACAGCATTTGGGAGAACTCAGTGCGTCTTTTGCTGAGGCTGGAAAAACGGGATTCGAAGTAATAGCCTGTATAGGTGGGCGAGGATTCGGTGTTCGCCGGGAGGATATGAAGAAACTATTAATAGCTACCCGGGGAAAGGTATTCACCACACAGAATCTTGGGAATATGGTGGAATGCTCAAGGCTCCGGGAATTTCGAATCAATAGGTAGATGGCGAGGCAATTAGGTGCCTTAACTTACTACTATCCAAATAACCTAGACTAGAGAGTGATAAAGGATGAAAAATGCGCTGACTACAACGATATTGGGATTTGGTGCAGACATTTGCGGCTTTGCCGCCGCAAAGGATCTTACCGCTGCTCCGGCAGGATTTCGGCCAACAGATATTTTTACAGAATGCCAATCTGTTATTGTTTTCGGAATAGCACTTCCGAGAGGTCTTGCAGAAGTTGAGCGGCTTATATATGGCCATTTCAATTACAAAATTTGCTACGAAGTTGACATGATTGCATTTAACACCGCGAAGCATATCGAAGAAAACTATGACGGATACGCTGTCCCGCTTCCTTCCGATGGCCCCTATGATTACTGGGATGCTGAAAAGATGGAAGGCCGAGGCCTTATTTCGATGAAGCATGCTGCGGTGGCGGCGGGTCTGGGAACGCTCGGCAAGAACACACTGCTTTTAAACAGCAAATACGGGAATATGCTTATATTGGGCGCCGTACTTACCGATCTGGCTTTGAGTTCCGATCTGCTGGCAGATAGTATTTGCATTGAGGACTGTGACTTGTGTATCAGCAATTGCCCAGTTGGGGCGCTGGATGGTAGCCCGGTAAATCAGCAAGCCTGCCGGTTAAATACATATGGCACCAACGCCAGGGGTTTCGATACGGTGAACTGCAATAAATGTAGGATGATTTGCCCAATGAAATTCGGAGCCAACGGAGCAAAATGAGCCTGCAGGTTGGTGCGCTAAAAAACTCTCGAACAGCTGGGACTACTTCAGACAGTGCCTGAAAGATAATATCTGGCACGAAAGGAATGGTCATAAAAAGCATGATAGAAATTATTGAACTGGAAACACCCCGGTTCAGGTTGCGTAAGATCGAACCGGGCGATATTGAAACCTTGCATAGCTATTGGTCGGATGAGATAGTGACTAAATATATGGCGGCATCCTTCAAAACGCTTGAAGAAAGCAGAGATATGGTTGATATTTTAAATAGTCTTCCAGAAACCGACGAAGGTATGCGCTGGGCAATTGTCGATAAACAAAGCGGGGTTGTTCTGGGAAGTTGTGGTTATCACAACGTGAAAGCTGATCATAGACGCGCCGAAGTTGGTTATGAGCTTGGTCGGAATTACTGGGGCCAGGGGATAATGCAAGAGGTGTTGCGGGCGGTGTTAGAGCATTGCTTTGATACCCTCGGATTTAACAGAATCGAAGCCTTTGTTACCGCAGGTAACAGCCAGTCTGTCCATACACTCGAAAAGTTGGGGTTCAAGGCCGAAGGCGTACTTAGAGAATATGAATTCAATAAAGGCGGATTTCAGGACCAGGTGGTTCTGGCTTTATTGAGAAAGGAATGGCATAGAGGTCGTCAGGTATGATAAGGCGATGGAGGTGTAAAATTTGTCGGGTATAAGAAAAGTCTCAGGTTCCCACGTTTACCTCGCTCCCATGGCGGTCGAGGACGCGCCGCTGTATGTCCGCTGGTTGAACGATCCGGAGATTGCCGTATATCTCAATGCCTTCAGTGTGACCATCGGGCTGGAGCGGGAGCAGGAATTCCTGGCCCAGTCGCTGCGGGAACAGCGGCCGGAGTTCGGGATTAGGCTGGTGGCGGATGACCGGCTTATTGGCAATTGCGGGATAGTCAATATCGACCAGGTCAACCGCAAGGCGGAAATCGGCATCTTCATCGGGGAACGGGATCTGTTGGGGCAGGGTTACGGCCGGGAGGCGGTCATGCTGCTGTTGGACTATGGTTTCAATATCCTTAATCTGAATAATATTTACCTGCGGCCTTATTCTTTCAATACCCGGGCCATTCGCTGTTACGAAGCCTGTGGGTTTAAGCAGGCGGGACGGCTGCGGGAGGCCAAGATCATTAATGGCGAGAAGTACGATGAATTGTTATTGGACATCCTGGCCAGCGAGTTTAATGGATCTAGCCTGCATGATCAACTAATGAGACTAACCAAACCATTTGAATAGGCTTATAATTAAATGAGAAATATCTCAGTAAACGCAGCAGAGGGCAGCAGCGCTAGGACGTCCCCCCTGCTGTATTGCGTTCGAGTAATTGATATTAGGGGGATATGATGTGGCAAATGACCGCAGGATAGCTGTTTTGATCGATGCTGATAATGTGTCGGATAAATATATAAGATACATATTTGATGAAATATCCAACCATGGGACCGCCACCTACAAGCGGATCTACGGAGATTGGACCAAACCGCAATTATCATCATGGAAGGCGGTGCTGCTCAATTTTTCTATTACTCCGATCCAGCAGTATGCCTATACTACGGGCAAAAATTCCACCGATGCCGCGTTGATAATCGATGCTATGGATATCCTCTATTCAAGCAATGTGGATGGTTTTTGCATCGTTTCGAGTGATAGTGATTTTACCAAGCTGGCTGCTCGTTTGCGCGAAGCGGGCATGTTTGTCATGGGCATGGGCGAAAAGAAAACGCCGGCGCCCTTCATAGCCGCTTGTGAGATGTTTAAGTATCTGGAGGTTTTAACGACCAACAGTACCAATCAAGAAGAACCTAGCCCTGAAGAAAAACCGGAAAAGCATGTAGTGCCTAAAGAGGGCATGGCTAGTAAGGAAGAACTGATAAATGCCTTAAAGGTTATAATAACCAAGACTTCAGACGAGGATGGCTGGGCGTTTTTGGGTGAAGTCGGCAAACGGCTCAATAAGCGCTACCCGGATTTTGATACCAGGAACTACGGCTACGCCAAGCTGACTCCGCTGATATCCTCCTTGAAGGAATTCGAGATCCAATCGAGAAAAACTAGCAACCCCAATATCACGCATAAATATGTTAAGAATAAATGAGATTATAAACTGGAGAAAAAACTGGTAATGCGCTAGAATTTATATACATCTGCAGAACTGAATTTTAAGGGAAAAGGAGTGTTGGTAATGGCTCATAATCTACCGGATCTACCTTATGCCTATGATGCGCTGGAACCCTTTTATGATGGGGAAACTGTAAAACTGCACCATGATATGCACCACAAAGCCTATGTCGACGGCCTGAACGCCGCCGAAGCCAAGCTGGCGGAGGCTATTGAAAAGGGCGACTTCGCCTTGATCAAGCACATTGAGCGGGAGCTGGCCTTCCACGGCTCCGGACATATCCTGCACACCATGTTCTGGGAGAATATGAAACCGGGGGGCGGCGGACCGGCTAATGGAGCGGTGGCGGAGTTGATCGATCGTGATTTCGGCTCCTTTGATAACTTCAAAAAGCTGTTTACGGCAGCCGCGGTGGCGGTAGAGGGTTCCGGCTGGGCAATACTGGCCTGCAACCCGGTCTTTGAAAAATTGACTGTCTTGCAGGCGGAGAAGCATCAGGATCTGACCCAATGGGGGGCGGTTCCGCTGCTGATCGTCGATGTGTGGGAACACGCCTATTACCTGAAATACCAGAACAAGCGGGCCGCCTGGGTTGAAGCCTGGTGGAATCTGGTTAACTGGGATGACGTCAACCGGCGGGTGGCCATCATGCAAAACAGGTAACGCTGCACCTACTATCCTATAGCAAAAAAAAATACCGGCAGAGGCAGTAATGCCTCGCCGGTTATTTTTATAGCTCTATTTTAAATCTATGGTCCAGCCGCCGTTCATGACAAACGCCGGTCGGGCAATACCCAGCTCCAGGACGTCAGTGCCCGGGTTTATCTGCATGGTTACCACCGCCTTATTACCGCTGAACTCTGCATTATAATTCTTGATGCTTCCGGACGATATATCAAAAGACCGGATAGCGATGTTCTTATCTGCTCCCGTGTTCAACTGGAAGGTAAGGACAGCGGAGGTCGGAGAAGTCCGTTTTGCGCTCTTGAGCACCGCCTTCTGCGCGACGAGGTCGACCGCTTGGTTCAAAGCTTTTTCACCGTTTTTGGGGAGGCTGACCTTAGTGATGCCCAGCGCCTTTTCATAGGTAGCCAGTAGGGCCGGTACTTTAACCGTAAGCGGGCGGCCCGGGCTAGCGTCCGTCTCGAAGATGGTAATCGCCTGGGCCTTGGCATCGGATTGGGCCGTCAGCTTATATTTAGCTCCGGATTTGTCAGTGGCATAGAGGGGTTGGGTTTTGTCTTCGGTTAGGCGATAGATCAGCCCATTCTCTTTCTGCTCATAGTTGGCGATAACCGTTTTATCCACCGGGTCGCCCAAAGCGGTCAGTTTCAAAGCCTTATCGGTGAACGTAGCAATGAATTGAACTACCTGCTTGCCGTTCTTATCTGTGCTGGCGGCCCCCACTGAGACTAAATTAATTTTATTGGCTGCGTTGGCGGGGGAAATACCACTGGTATCCAGATTCTTTGCCTCAGCCAGGGCTACCGAATAGGTTTTCCCACCGATTATCAGATCAAAAGTCGAGGCTGGTTTGATATCTTTAGTTTCGTTGGTAAAGAAGAAAAGGTAGTGTTTTTTGGGATCCTCAACTACACCTCCGATATAATACTGAGCACTGGAACCATCCTTGGCTACTACTTTCATATGCTTAAAAAGCTGTGTGCCCAAATCGGTTTCGAATTGCATTTCCATCACTCCGTCGGCTACCATGAAGCTCTCGATGGTCAGGTTTTTATCAAGTGATACCGGGTTTTTCAGGTAATAGGCCTTACCTTCCACCGTGGTTGTATATACCGGAGTCATGCCGAACAGACTTCTCAGCGTCTGGGATATATTATCGGCATAAACGGTATTGATGGACACGAATAAGAGCAGAACGGCGGCTACGTAACCATAAAGCGCCAGTGGCCGCCGCCGAATTAAGCGTTCTTTCTGGGTGCCGGAAATCACGGCACTTTTCACCCTTTCCCCCATACCTTGCCGGGGATTGATTTCCTCAGCCTTGCTGTTTAGCGTATTGATAACGGTGCTATCAAGTGGTTCTCGTCTATACATGCAAATGACACTCCTTTCCGAGCGAAGCTTCTTCATAATCTAAAACGTCCCAACCTTTTTCCTTGAGCCCCTTGGCCAGCAGCTTCCTGGCGTTAAATAGGCGTGATTTTACCGTGCCTTCCCGGCAATCCAGCACCTGGGCGATTTCCTTGACCGTAAAGCCGTTATAATAGTAGAGTACAATCACCTCATTAAGGGGTTTACTCAGCCTATCAACTCCCTGGCGGATGGCTTCATGGGCCTGCTGGATTTCTAGGCTTTCCAGCAGGTCAAAGGAATCGGGCACCTGGTCGTTACCGGCTCTATCGATAGATTCCACCGGCAGTTGACCCTTGGCCCGGGCCGCCATTTTCCAGCTGGTTCTCATCAGTATCTTGTAGAACCAGGTCTTAAAGAACTCAGCGTTTTTCAACTGCTTAATAGAGTAATAGCACTGGATAAATGCCTCCTGGGCAATATCCTCAGCCAAATCTTTTCTTCCGGTTATTAAATATGCCGTCCGGATGGCCTTGTCGCTGTATTTTTCAACCAAAAGCCCGAATGCATCGACATCGCCCGACTGGCATTGTATAACCAGGTTTGCTTCATTCAATTCCACCTCTCCTCTCATCCTGGGAGCTCCCTACATAACATTAGGGGGGTGGTAATGCAAAATGGTTCACTCAATATTTTGTAAATAATAGAATTGTTGCCTTTACTTCATTATAAGTTTCGGAGACCGATTCTGCAGTCTTATATGTGCAGTAAGCTATAAAAACAAAAATACCGGCGGAGGCGGTTGGCCTCGCCGGTATTTCGGTTATAACTCTATTTCAAGTTGATGGTCCAATTGCCGTTCATCACGAAGTACGGCCAGTCGAAATCGATGTTATAGGCCGGGGCTTCCTTGAAAAATTCCATGGTAACCACGGCGCGGTCACCGTTGAATTCCGCGGAATACTTCTTGATGTCCGGACTGCTCAGGTTGAAATTGGAGATGCTGATGTTTTTGTCTGCTCCGGTATTGAGCGCAAAGGTTAGCTCCGCCGAGGTCGGAGAAAGGCGTTTGACACCCTTGAGTACGGCCTTCTGAGCGACCAGGTCGACTTCTTGGTTAAGGGCCTGTTCCCCTTGCTGGGGGATGCTGAAAGTGATTTGCGCGATCTTCAGCTTTTCATAATGTGCCATCAGAGCCGGCAGTTTAACGGTCAGATTACTGTCTTTCGGAGCGTCGGTATCGAAGGTGGTTACCGGATAGGCCTTCGGATTAGCCGGCTTGGTCAGCTCGTGTTTGACGCCGGTTTGGTCAATGGCATAGATCGCATCGGGCCGGTCACTGCCCCCGGAGCTTACCATGCCCTTGGCGCCCAGATTTTCAAATTTTTCTGAGGCCTTGTCAGTTTTCGGCTTGCCAAAGAACGATAGTTTCATTTCCGGTTCTTTAAAAGATGCGATAAGCTGAACCGCTTGTTGGCCATTTTTCTGGATGCGGTTGGCGCCAACTGTTACCTGATCAATCTTGTTGGCGGTAGCGTCGCTGGAGGCTAGCTTCTGCGAAGCATCTAAGCTCTTGGCCTCATCCAGGGTGATGGTATAGGTTTTCCCGCCTACCTGCAGGTCAAAGGTCTGAAACGGCTTGATATCATAGTTACGTTCTTTTTCATTCGCAAAAGAAAGAGAATACTTGTCATCGCCGTCCTCGGAATAACCGCCCATGAAGTATGCTGTATCAGGTGCGTTTTTCGGGACTATCCTGGACTTGCAGATAGCCGCTGGGTCTAAATCCGAGGTTATGCTCATTTCCAGCCTGCCCTCGGTGACCAGGAAACTGTCGATGGTCAGGTCCTTGTCAGCTACTTTGGGTTTCTCAAGGTAATAAGCCTTACCATCTACCATGGTTTCATATACCGGGGTCTTATTGAAGAACTTCTTGAAAGCCTGGGATATCTCATCGGCGTAAACCGTATTGATGGACACGAATAACAGAAGAACAGCGGCCACATAGGGCAGGCGTTTTCTCAGGCCAGCCTGGCGGTTGTGTTTGGCCAGCTTCTGCTGGGCTTTTTTGTTTATTGATTCCACGTCGCAGTCGACTCCTTTCATGAGGTCATCTATGACATTATCCAGCAGATCATCGTCAAGACTACCCAGCATCGAGATCATTTTATCTTCATTCATGCTGTAAAACCTCCTTTATGATCTTCCTTCCCCGCAGCAGCCGGTTGTCGACAGCGGTCCGGGAAAGATTGAAGGCCCTCGCCAGATCGTTGATTTTTTCCCCGAAGAGGAAGCGGCGAATAAAAATCTCCCGATCGGGTTCTTGAAAGGAATTTATTATTTCCATCACCTGTTCCTGATCCTGTCTCAGTAATACCAGCCTTTCCAGGTTGATATCATCCGGCAGCTCGATGTCCGCGATATTGACCACCTTGCCCAGACCCTTTTTGCGGCGGTAGGTAAGCGCCTTGTATTTGGTCAGGATCAGCAGCCAAGTCCGGAAATTGGCCTTATCCTCGTCAAATTCCCCTATCCTGAGCCACGCGTCGAGAAAGACGTCAGCCACGCATTCCTCGATGTCTTCCTTGCTGTGCGAGCCGGATAGTATCTTGAAGGCCAGGCAGTAGATCATCTTGCTGTGTTTGTTGATCATGTATTCATATGCCGAAGTATCTCGGCCTTTTATGCCTCGGACCAGTTCAGACTGCGAGTATTCCAATCTTTCACCTCCCTTCTCTCCCTTTCACCTCTTACTACGTGTGGGGGAAAAGATATCTCTTATATCATTAATTCAAAATGCACAATGCATAATTGTTTTCCGGTTAGCTCTTTTCTCCTTATCATATAACTGGGCCGGGCCGTTTAACAGGATTTTCCTTCCTGTTGCCAAGGATTATGCAGTCACCCTTGATCGAATAGTCAAATTTGACTATAATAATTATGTCAATTGCTTATAATGTTTAACGTGAAACATTTTATTTGAAGAGGGGAGCATAATCTTGTCTGCAGATAATAACCGGAAATTAGTGGTGGGCGGGCTGCTCTTGGGCATACTCATGGCCTCGATGGATAACACCATAGTGGCCACTGCCATGGGTACAATAGTATCCGAATTGGGGGGCATGGACAAATTCGTCTGGGTAACCTCCGCCTATATGATTGCCAGCGTAGCCGGCATGCCCATCTGGGGCAAACTATCCGACATGTACGGGCGCAAGCTGTTCTATCTCACCGGGCTGGGGCTGTTCATCACCGGTTCCATGCTCTGCGGTACCGCGCAGGACATGACCCAGCTCATTCTTTGCCGCGGACTGCAGGGCCTGGGCGGCGGGGCCTTGATGCCGATTGCCTTCACCGTCATCTTCGACATCTTTCCCCCGGCGGAGCGGGGCAAGGTATCCGGCCTGTTCGGTGCGGTCTTCGGCTTGTCGGCCATCTTTGGGCCGCTCCTGGGGGCCTATCTCAGCGATTACGCCAACTGGCGCTGGGTCTTTTACGTAAATATGCCGCTGGGCTTCATTTCTTTAGTCCTGCTCGCGAAATTCTATCATGAATCATTGAGCCACCGGGAGCAGAAGATCGATTGGCCGGGGGCGGTTTTGCTGGTGGCCGCCGTACTGAGCCTGATGTTGGCCCTGCAATGGGGCAGCAAGGGGCATACCTGGCAGTCGCCGGCTCTGTTAACCTTCCTGGCTGCATTTGTCGTCTGTCTGGCCGCCTTTATCGGGGTGGAGCGGCGGGCGGCTGACCCGGTAATCCAGATGGGCCTGTTCAAGGATCGCCTCTTTGCCTTCAGCCAGGTGACGGCCTTGCTCTATGGAGCGGTCTTTATCCTGGGTACGGTCTATATTCCGATTTATGTGCAAGGAGTGTTCGGCAGCAGCGCCACTGGCGCGGGCATGATATTGATGCCCATGATGCTGGGCTCGGTGGTAGGCAGCCAGCAGGCCGGCAGCAAGGCGGCCCGCACCTCCTACCGTAACCTTATGCTGATTTCGGTAACGCTGCTGCTGGTCGGGGTGGTTCTGCTGGGCACCATGTCTACGCTCACTCCCCGCTGGCTGCTAACGCTGTATATGATTATCACCGGTATCGGGGTGGGGATATCCTTTCCCATCCTGGCCATGTCCTCGGTGCATGACCTGGATTTCAACCTGCGCGGCTCGGCCAATTCTCAGGTGGCCTTTTTCCGCACCATCGGCATGACGCTGGGCATTTCCATCTTCGGCAGTGTGCAGAGTCATCTGTTTGTATCGGGAATGAAGAAGGCTTTTCCGGGGGTGCATATCCTGAACTCGGTCCATGACAGCCGCTTCCTGCTGCAGCCGGCGGTCCGGGCGCAGATACCGCCTCAACTGCTGAATAAACTGAGCGCTATCCTGGCGGCCTCAATCGACCGGGTTTTTCAATACTCGATCATCACGGTCCTGCTGGCCTTTATTTGCATTATTTTAATGGGCAATGCGCGTTTGACAGCCGGACCGGTGACGGATTCGCCATATAGGGGAGGTGAGGCTGCAGGTGTCTATGAAGCTGATAGTCTTGGGGATATTGATGGAGGGGGAAAAGCATCCTTATGAGATTGGGCAAATCGTAAAAGAGCGGGACATGGATCGCTACATCAAATTTCAAAAGGGTTCCCTCTACTATGCCGTAGAACAGCTGGAAAAGCAGGGACTCATCGAGGTGGCCGATACAGTGCGGGAAGGCAAACGGCCGGACCGGACGGTTTACCGTATCACCGATCTCGGGAAGGACGAGTTCCATAACCTTCTCCTCAAGCAGTATGGGAACATGAACTACTTCTATGACCCCATCTTCGCTGCCCTGGCCTTTACCTGCCATGGCGACCCGGCTGAGGTTTTGACCGCCCTGCAAAAGCGGGTGCGGGATCAGGAGATGCGCGTGAGCATCTTGCAGCGGGTCTATGAGAACCATATTCCCGAGGTCAGGCGGGTTAATCTTTATATATTGGCGGCCGCCCTGGAACAGGCCCGCACTCAGTTGAAATGGATGCAGCGGCTCTACCAGGACGCCTTGGACGGTCGTCTGGGAGAGGTGGGCCAGCCGATTGATATAGGATAATGCCCTGAGGTTACGGCTTGGAGGGTGCGTCTTTAATAAATGAGCGGATCAGGTGAATCTTGCCGAAGTCTCCTTCGGAGGGTCCAAACAGGGCCGATTCTTTGCCGTAGAGCCGTTGCATGATCTCATTCTCATCGATTCCCGCCTGGTGCAGGCTCATGATGGCTTCCCGCTGCTCCTCCCAATAGGCAATCTTGGCCGCCACCGCCTTTTTAGCCTCATTTTCCACCACCCGCCCGGAAGCGCAGAAGAGCATTTCGAAATCATAGTCCAGCAATTTATAGAGAGACTGCAGCATGATATTGACATCCTCATCACTGCGCAGGGTAGTCACCTTTTCCGCCAGGAACAGGTCGCCGGCGAAGAGCCAGCCTTGCCTCGCTTCCAGCAGGCAGACGTGGTCGGGGCTGTGGCCGGGGGTGGGGATCACCTGCAGGTCGAAGCCGTCAGTAACGATCCTGTCCGGCAGCGGCTGGGCCAGCGAGGCAGGAGGTATTCCCCAGGTAATCTGGCAGTAAGGCATGATGCGCTCTGACCACAGCGAGGGGTTTTCGATCAAGGGCACCGCAGCAGTTGGGGCCAGGACCGGTCCGCTCCGGCGGTTCTGCTGGAACCAGATGTTATTGCCGATATGATCCTCGTGATGATGGGTATTGACGATTTGATGAACCGGATAGTTGGCAAAAGCCACGGCCAGTTCATCGGCAACACGCATGGGTCCGCTGTCGATTAAGAGGCCGTCCAGGTAATAACAGGCCATGGTGTAGATAACCTGCCCCTCGTAGTCACGTCCCATGAGAAACTGGGTAACCGGCTCGTAAGACTTACTTTTGATCATCTGTGTAACCCCCTTCTATAGCTGCGACAGGGCTCGAGTAAGCCCGTCCAGGTTAAGACACTCAAATACCCGGTCACAGTGTTTTTTATAGGAATCCATGCTGGAATCGCCCTTTTGCCAGTCCTCCTCGGTTTCGGGCACCATCCAGTAAACCTTGCGGACCCGGCGGCGAATCTCCTTTAAAAGGTCTGAGTGGGGAGGAAACCAATTGGTACGGCCGTCCCCGAAGATCAGCACCGTGGTGCGGGGGGTCAGGCAGTCGCCATATTTGGTGAGAAAGCTGGCCCAGGTGGCGCCGTAATCGGTATAGCCGGTGTCGCCGACCGTATCGGCGTTCAGCAGTACCTGGCTGCGCAGATTGTTCAGGTTCGCGTGTTTGAGCAGTTTGGTGACCTCGTCGGTCTGGTCGATAAAGGCAAAGCTGCGCACCTGGCGAAAAAAGCGCTCCAAGGAATGCACCAGGGCCAGGGAAAAGAAGCTGTAGTGCAAACAGGAGTCGGAAACATCACATAAGGCCACGATCACCGGCTTTTCCCGTTCCTGCTTATTTACGAAGAGGTTGAGCGGCACCCCGCCGGAGGACAGGCTGGCCCGCATGGTGCGTCGGAAGTCCAGTTCAGCGTTCTGGTTGCGGCGTCTTTTCTTTACCATACGAGTAGCCAGACGCCGGGCCAGGAGGGGGAAAACGGCCTCCATACGCTGAATCTCCTGCCAGGTAGCCTCGTAGAAGTCCTGGGTAATAGGATTCTTCACCCGGGGAGCTTGGTCGCGCCGTACCTGACAGGCACCCGGATTGCCGGAGGATTGCCCGGACTCCATTACCGATCCGCCTTGCTCACCCATACCGCTGAGACGGTTTTGCAGCCCGCTATGTAATACCTGCAGCTGTTTATTCTGGGCCGCCCGGTTCTGCCCGGACAAATAATGAAAATGCCGGTAGTAAATCTCGTCAAACACGGGCAGCCAGGCAGCATCCTTCATCAGGGTACTGGAGAGGGCGCTTTTAAAAACTGGCTCCGCGGACCAGTTGATCACCAGCAATGCCCGAAAACAATCGTCCAACTGGCTGGCGGCAATCGGGATGCCCGCCTGGCGCAGATCGTTTATGAAGGCAGTGATGTTTTCCGCCAGTGCAGGCATAATTAATCCCCCTTTTGCTTGGTGATCAGCGCGCGTGCCTGGTCCAGGTCCTCCCGGTATTTGAACAATACATTGAGAGTGGAGAGCATAGCTTCCGTCTCCAGGGTATCCAGACCCAACAGGGTTAAGGCCAGGCCCCAATCGATGGCCTCAGCGATGCTGGGAGTCTTTTTTAAATCCAATTCGCGCAGAGATTGAAGCGAAGCCGCCAGCCCGGCAGCCATTTCGCTATGGATGCCCGGGATCTTAAGCTGCAGGATGCGGCTCTCCAGTTCGGGAAGCGGGAAGTCGAGGAAAAGGTAGAGACAGCGGCGTTTGAGGGCTTCCGATAATTCCCGGCTGGCATTGGAGGTGATAAAGACCATGGGGATGCTGCGCGCCCTGATCGTACCCAGTTCGGGAATGCTCACCTGGTATTCGGACAAGAGTTCCAGGAGCAGGGCCTCAAATTCCATGTCTACCTTATCGATTTCGTCGATTAAAAGAACGCAGGGCTCCGGGCTGGTGATGGCCTGCAGCAGCGGGCGCGGCAGCAGGAATTCATCGGAGAAGACCTCCCGCTCCACCTCGGTCACCTCCAAATCGCGGCCGGCCACGGCTTGGATATGGAGCAGCTGCTTTTTATAGTTCCATTCGTACAGGGCCTTGGCCTCGTCGATTCCCTCATAGCACTGCAGACGGATGAGGGGGCGGGTTTTAAACCCGGCGTAAGCTTGCGCGATGGCGGTCTTGCCTACTCCGGCCGGGCCTTCCACCAGTACCGGTTTGCCTAGAGCGGCGGCCAGATACAATACCGTAGCCGTCGCTGTGTCGCAGATATAGCCAGACTGCTCCAGCCCCTGCTGGAGTTGGGAAAGTTCAGATCTCATATCATTCATTTATTAGCACCCCCTTCGTTTTCCACCAGCTCTATCAGCCCCTGCAGCCAGTTCAGACGCAGTTCTTCATTGCTGATCCCATATTCGATGATGGCGATGCGGAAACGGTCGACTCCCCTCTGCTCCATGGATTTGGCTGCCTGGCGGTATGAGGCCAACCGCTGCTGGACGCTCTGCATCTCCAGTTCGATACAGCCCCGGCCTTCCGCCGGGGTTAGGTACTTGAAATAATTGCACTTCTCCAGAAAGGGATAGCGGGCGAAGAAATCGAATTTGGGATGGGCGCCGTTTTCATCATTGGTGAGCAGCCAGGCCTTGAAGTCGGCCAAACCATCAGGAGTGACCGTTACCCGGCGCCGGGCCGTGGGGGTTTCGGCATCTCCTCCCTCCCGGATAGCCAGGCCTTCTGCCTCCAGCTTTTTCAGGGTGGAGTAAAGCAGCCCCTCGTTTACCTCGGGGTCAGCCGGATAAAAATCGGCGTAGGCCTTTTTCATGATCTCGTAGCCGTAAGAAGGGCTGTCTAAGAGAAAGCCCAGCATCATCTGTTTGAAGCCCATAGTTAACCTCCTCGCGGATTAGCATACCTTAACCATAAGGTATACCTTAACGGTAAGGTAGTCAAGATTTTTTTGTAAAATGGGCATGTACGGCTTTTTTTTGCATGTAAATGATAGAAATCCGCAAGAAGTGCTATAATATTAAACTAATAAGCCCGTATTCGAGGAGGAATAGATGTGGTAAAGGATAATGAATTGGACCCCAAGGTTGCTGAAGTTGTTAATGAGACGAAGGAAGCCGCGCTGCCGGTGAACTTTGTTCAAAATATCATAACCGAGGATCTGGCCCAGGGCAAGAACCAGGGACGGGTGCATACCCGTTTTCCCCCCGAGCCCAACGGCTATCTGCATATCGGCCATGCCAAGTCCATCTGCCTGAACTTCGGACTGGCCCTGGCCAATGGCGGCCTGTGCAATCTTCGTTTCGATGATACCAACCCCAGCAAGGAGGACCAGGAATATGTCGATTCCATCATGGCAGATGTCCGCTGGTTGGGCTTCGATTGGGACGACCGTTTATTCTACGCCTCGGATTACTTCGAGCATCTCTATGAATATGCCGTTCAACTGATAAAAAAAGGCCAGGCCTTTGTCTGCGATCTCTCCGCTCAGGAGATCCGGGAGCATCGCGGCACTCTTACGGAACCCGGCAAGGAAAGCCCTTACCGCAACCGCTCGGTGGAGGAGAATCTAGATTTATTTACCCGCATGCGGGCGGGTGAGTTCCCGGACGGCTCAAGGGTACTGCGGGCCAAGATCGATATGGCCTCGCCCAATGTAAATATGCGCGACCCGGTTATTTACCGGATATTGAGAGCTACCCACCACCGCACCGGTGATGATTGGTGTATCTATCCCATGTATGATTATGCGCATCCCCTGTCCGACGCCCTGGAGGAGATTACCCACTCGGTGTGCACCCTGGAGTTCTCCGACCACCGGCCGCTCTATGACTGGTGTCTGGACTGGGTGGACTATTCCAAGGAAGCGCAGGGACGGCCGCAGCAGATCGAATTTGCCCGCTTGAACCTCAACTATACGGTAATGAGCAAGCGCAAGCTGAAGGAACTGGTGGATCAGAAGTACGTAGGCGGTTGGGACGACCCGCGGATGCCCACCATATCCGGTCTGCGCCGGCGTGGTTATACCCCGGAGGCTATTCGTGACTTTGCCGATCGCATCGGGGTAGCCAAGCGCAACAGCACGGTGGATATCGGCCTGCTGGAGCATTGCATAAGAGAAGACCTTAATCTGCGAGCGCCGCGGGTTATGGCCGTCTTACAGCCGCTCAAGGTGACTATCACCAATTACCCGGAGGGCCAGGTGGAATGGTTGGATACCGACAATAACCCGGAGAGTCCGGAAATGGGTACCCGCAAGATTCCCTTTACCAAGCAGCTATATATCGAACAGGAAGATTTCATGGAAGACCCGCCCAAGAAATTCTTCCGCTTAAAACCGGGCGGCGAAATTCGCCTGAAGAGTGCCTATATCATTAAGTGCGACGAAGTGGTCAAGAACGCGGCCGGTGAAGTAGTGGAACTGCATTGCAGCTACGACCCCGATTCCAAGAGCGGTGGTGCCACCGCCGGGCGCAAGGTCAAAGGGACCTCGCACTGGGTGTCGGCTGCCCAAGCGGTGGAGGCGGAGGTCAGACTGTATAATCATCTCTTCGTAACGGAGAATCCCGATGACGAGGAAGCAGGCACTGATTATAAAGCCAAGCTGAATCCGGATTCTTTGCAGGTGCTGACGGGATGCCAGGTAGAGCCGGAATTGGCGAAAGCCGTTCTGGGTGACCGCTTCCAGTTCCTGCGCCAGGGCTATTTCAGCGTCGACCTGGATTCCACGCCGGAAAAATTAGTGTTCAACCGCATAGTATCCCTGCGCGACAGCTGGGCCAAAGTCGCCGGTCAACAGTAACCCTTAGGCCCCGGCGCGTTTGCCGAGGTAGGCTTGCTGGACGCGGGGGTCGCGGCCCAGTTCAGCGGCGCTGCCTTCCAGGACGCAGCGGCCGCGGTCCAGGACGTAGGCGCGGTCGGCGATGCGCAGGGCGGCCCGGGCGTTTTGCTCCACCAGCAGGATGGTGGTGCCGCGCTCCTTCAGGCGCTGCAATAGGGCCATGATTTCTTCCAAAACCAGCGGGGCCAGACCCACCGAAGGCTCGTCCAGCATCAAGAGTCCCGGCTTGGCCATCAGGCCGCGGCCGATAGCCACCATCTGCTGCAAGCCGCCGGAGAGGTTGCCGGCGGTCTCATATTCCTTGCCCTGCAGGGCCGGGAACAGCTCCATGATCTGCTCGATATCACGCCGAATCCCGCTGCGGTCGCGGCCAAAGCGATGATAGGCCCCCAGCAAGAGGTTGTCGATTACCGACAAGCTGTCAAACAACTGCCGCCGCTCCGGCACCAGGGTGATGCCAGCCCGCACCTTTTTTCCGGCATGGCAGCCGGTGATATCCCGGTTGTTCCAAACGATTTGACCTTCCTGCGGGCTATAGATACCGGCCAGGGTCCCCATCAGGGTGCTTTTGCCGGCTCCATTGGCGCCGATCATAGCTACCAGTTCATTTTCTTCCACCCGGAGATTCACCCCGCGTAAGGCCAGGATATGTCCGTGGCAGGTTACCAGATTTTTTACTTCAAGCATCGCTGTCTTCCTCTCCCAGGTAAGCCTTGAGGACCTGGGGATCCTTCTGAATCTTGGCCGGGCCGCCTTCGGCTATTTTATAGCCAAAATCCATGACTACTATATTGTCAGCCAGATTCATGACTGTTTCCATATCATGCTCTACCAGCAGGATGGAGGTGCCCTGGTCGCGCAGGCGCAGGATCACCTGCTCCAGTTCCCGGGTTTCACCGCCGGGGAGGCCGGCCGCCGGTTCATCCAGCAGCAGCAGCTTGGGTTCCAGGGCCATGGCCCGGGCAATCTCCAGTAAGCGCTGCTGTCCGAAGGGCAGATTGGCAGAGGGTTCGTCCGCCCGGTCGGCCAGCCCCACCTGGGCCAGAAAGTCACCTGCCAATCGGCGGCAGGCACGGTTCTCCCGCCGGCTGGCCGGCAGGCCCAGAGCGGCGGAGAACAAGCCGGTTTTGGTCAGGACATGCCGGCCCAGCATGACGTTCTCCCGGACCGTCATATTCTCAAATATCTGCAGATTCTGAAAGGTCCGGGTGATACCCAGACCCGCAATTTGATGCGGTTTGAACCCGGAGATCAGGCGGTCTTCAAAATAGACCTGACCGCTGTCCGGCTGATAGATACCGGTGATTACATTGAACATGGTGGTTTTTCCGGCCCCGTTGGGGCCAATCAGGGCGCAAATCTGTCCCTGCTGGATGGAGAAGGACACCCCGGCTACGGCCACCACGCCGCCAAAGGATTTGCTGAGACTGCGTACCTCCAGTAGAGTCATGATTCATCCTCCTCCCATAACGAAGATGGTAAGGGGGCTTTGGCCTTGCGGTAGCGGACCGGGTTGTCCCAGCGGTCCATAAGGCCGCGGAACAGCCCTTCCGGCATGAAGATCATGATGACCGACAGAATCAGGCCGAAAGCGACCAACTCCATTTCGCCCCCCGCATTCGGCAGCAGGAGGGGGATGAGGTCGCGCAGTAACTGAGTCAGGAAGATAACCACGCTTACACCTACCAGCGGGCCCCAAATCGAGGCGATGCCGCCCACCACTGCCATCAGGACAAATTCAATCGACATCCGGAAACCGAAGGGAGAGGGATTTATCATGGTGATGTAGTGGGAATACAGGCTACCGGCGATGCTGGCAAAGATCGCACTCAACACGAAGATCTGCAGCTTGTAGGCGGCGGTATTGACGCCCATCGCTTCGGCCGCGGTCTCCGAGCCGTGGATGGCGCGCAGGGCCCGGCCAATACGGGAATTGACGATATTGCTGGACAGGTATATGGTGAACAGCACGGCTGCCCATACCAGGTAATAGTATGACAGATCATTATTGAAGGTTAATTGGCCCAGGGATAGGTAGGGGATGCCGCTAAGCCCGGACGGGCCTCCGGTCCATGCGGTTTCCTGGGTAAAGATTATATAAACGATGACCCCGAAGCCCAGGGTGGCCAGGGCCAGGTAATGCTCTTTCAGTTTAAGGGTAGGGATGCCGATAGCCCAGGCCACCAGAGCGGTGAAGGCTGCCGCTGCCAGCAGGGCCAGCCAGGGATTCAGGCCGAATTTAACAGTGAGGATGGCGGAGCCGTAAGCGCCCATGCCATAGAAAGCGGCATGGCCCAGGGATATCTGCCCGGCATAGCCCATCAGGAGGCACAGGCTGATGGTTACAATCGAATAAATACCGATAAAGACCAAAGTGCTCAGGACGTAGCTGCTGTCGTTGAACAACGGCAAGAGCAGCAGGCTCAATGTCAGCAACACGGGGAATGCGGTCTTGATAAAACGCCGGCGGCGTACGCGGTCCTGACTCATACGCGATTCCCCCGGATTTTGCCCAGCAAACCATCGGGCTTAACGAAAAGAATCAGCACCAGGATGAGAAAGGCCAGGGCGTCTTTATAACCGGAAGAGATATAGCCGGCCCCGAGTGATTCCAGGACCCCCAGCAGAACACCGCCCACCAGGGCACCGGGCACGCTGGTCAATCCGCCCAGGACAGCGGCGACAAAACCTTTCAGGCCGAACATCAGGCCCATGTCATAGGAGGCCAGGGTTATCGGCGTGATGACTACCCCGGCCAGAGCCCCCATGCCCCCGGCAATAGCAAAGGCCAGGAGCGACATGCTCTGCGGGTTGATTCCCATCAGTTCGGCAGCATTGGGGTTGATAACACAAGCCTTGACGGCTTTGCCGGGATAGGTCTTCTCAAAGAAGTAGAAAAGCCCGGCAAAGGCCATCAGAGTTATGGCCATTATCCACAGGCTCTGCACCTGGATATGCGCGCCCAGCCACTCCAGACCGGCCTGGTTGGAGAAGGCGGGCAGGGTGTAGGGATTGGTGCCCCAGATGAGCAGGGCCGCTCCGCGCAGGGCAATGGAGATGCCGATGGAGATAATGATAAAGGTAACCAGTGAGGCGCTCTTGGCCGGGCGAATGGCCAGACGCTGCATCAGCATACCGGTGACCGCCATGGCCGCTACCGCAATCAATATGATTAGGGGCAGAGGCAGGTTGTACTTATGCAGGGTCACCGCCAGCATGGCGCCCAGCATAACGAATTCCCCCTGGGCAAAGTTGATTATTCCGGTGACATTATAAACGGTGATGAAACCAACTGCGATCAGGGCGTAAATAACTCCCAGCACCAGACCGGCGATAAGTAATTGCAGCAATTGACCGGGGTCCATTAATTCAGCCTCCAATATGTATTTGATCCCGCAGACAAACCAACAGGCCCTGCCAGACAGGGCCGCCGCAAGATGACGAAGAGGAGCTCAACAATAAAGCTCACCTTCGTCATCTTTCAGGAGATCGGCGATTATAGTAAGTGCCCCGGCCCTGAACATAGGGCCGGGGCTCAGGACGATGACGAAAGCGAATAACTGCGTTGTTTCGAAAACCCCGCTCAATCAACGTACGTCAGTACGCCTCATTCGCGAGCTTTTCGCACGCCTTGTTCTTCACTCCCGTCATCGCCCTGAATTTCAATGCGAACTATTTCATTAGTACCCACTTGCCGTCTTGGATCTGAATCATGACCAGAGAATCCTGGGATATACCGCTGTGGTCCTCGGCGGTCATCTTGAAAACACCGGAAATGCCGGGTTGATTCATCTTTTCCAGTTCATCGCGAATCTTGGCCGGGTTGGTACCCGCCTTTTCAATGGCCTTGCCGATTAGAGCCAGGGCATCGTAGCCATGCCCGCCGAAAGCGGAACGGGGGCTGCCCGGTTTTTCATAGTCCTTAACATACTTCAACAGAACCGCCTTCTGGGGGTCGCTGTCGGCCAGGGATTCGGCTACCAGCAGTTTGCCGGCGGCGAATACCACGCCATTGGCAGCGGGACCGGCCAGGTCGATAAAGGTCTTGTTGGCGATGCCATGGCTGTGCACGATGGGAGTCTTAATACCCAACTCAGCCGCCTGCTTGGTTATCAGTGAGGCGCTGGGCGGAATAGCCCAGATCACCATGACATCAGCGCCGGATTTCTTGACACTGGTCAGCTGTGGGGTAAAGTCTACATCGGTGGCGCCGAACTTTTCGCTGGCAACGATGTTCAGACCGGCCGCTTTGGCTACGGCGGTGAATTCCGCCAAGCCACTATCGCCGTAGGCGTTGTTGAGCGACAGGAAGGCGATCTTTTTAAAGTTCTTGGCTTTCAGATAGGTAATTATCTTGCCGGCTACTACCGAATCGTTTTGCGCGGTCTTGAAGATCCATTTGCGCTCGGCAATGGGGGTGATGATCTTGATGGAAGCGGCCGCTGATACCAGCGGGATCTTGGCTGTATTTGCGCTGGGGACCATGGCCATCGTCGTGCCGCTCTGGCTGGCGCCGGCTACCGCAACTACCTGGTCTTCTTCTACCAGCTTCTTAAAATTGAGAACCGCCTTGGTTTCATCACTTTCGTTGTCGTAGATTTTGACTTCGACCGGTCGGCCGTTGATACCGCCGGCATCGTTAATCTGTTTTTCCCAGAGTATCGCGGAGTCGCGCGCGGGAATGCCGAGTGAGGAACCGGAACCGGAGATGTCGAAGATAGCACCGATCTTTATCGGTTCTTTGGCGAGATCCTGGGAGGCTACCGGGGCTTCTTTGGTCGCTTGCTTGGCACAGCCGCCCAGGGCCAGGCTGAATACCAGCAAACCGATGAGGACTACCAGACCTACTTTCCTACTTTTCCGCCATTGTTGCACATTAACCACCCTTCCATACTACTAAAAATTTTTACTTATTGCGGCAAATTATAGCATTAGTGTTTATTGTGAGTCAACAAAAAAAGAATGTGTGTCAACCACCCCGTTGCCGGAGTTACTTGACACACATTATTCGGCGAGAACTGCCTGGATGGAGTGCAACAGTTTTTCTTCGGTGACTGGTTTGATAATGAAATGCTTGGCCCCGTTCTTCAGGGACTGCAGGATAAGCTTTTTCTGGTCCAGAGCGCTGATTACTATTATCCGGGCGTCGGGGTATGCTTCAACTATCTTGCATATGGCATCGCTGCCGGACATCAGCGGCATGCTGATATCCATAGTGACAATATCGGGAAGGTGCTGGGCGTAAAGATTAAAAGCCTGCTCCCCATTGGCAGCCTCTCCGACTATTTCATGACCGGCCCGGGTCAACAGCATATTCAAGCTTCTTCTCATTACTGTTGAATCATCGGCTATCAAGATTCGGGCCATGCAACATCCTCCTCACTGCTAAGACGATCAAGTAATGCAATACCGAGGGTAATACGATAATCCGCGAATTCCAGGCAGGTGTATGCTATCTGTGAATTGGGGTGGCTGAGGCTAAAACCGCGATTGGCTATTATAACCGGGCTTTCCAGCGTGATAAGATCTTTAACCTGGCCCCAGTTCTTCAGGGAACCACCTATGATAATATTAGCACATTCCGCAAGTAAATCGGGATAAAGCTGTTCTTTTTCTGCCTCATTGATTTCATCGGTTACGAAAACCGCCAGCATTTTTTCAATCAACTTATCATTTAAGGCTACGATGGTCATAGCATCTACCGTGCCCCGGACAGTCAGCACCACGGTGGAGTCGGTCAGGGCAAGGCAATTGGTATCCTCTATTACTTCCGAAACCGGGTGCAGAACGAATCCCGCCTGCTCCATTACAAAAGTCCGGGCGCTTTCCGCCAGGGCTTCAATAACAGTATTTTTATAAAAACACGGACCTGGAGCGGACTCTTGATAAGGGAGCTCAAAGATAAATTCACAGCCTTTGCCGGGATGATTAACCACTTGTATGGTAGCGTCCAGCTTGTCACATTCACTTCGCACGGCGGCCAGACCAACTCCCCGGCCGGACAGCAAGGTAGTCTCTTCGCGGGTGGAAAATTGATCGGCAAAGATCAGGGCCAGCAGGTCCTCATCCGGGGTATCAGCGGGCGGGCCGCTTAACATGCCCTGGGCCAGGGCCTTGGCCCGGATCTTTGCCAGGTCGATGCCGGAGCCGTCGTCAGTTATTGTAATACGGATAAAGCCGGGGTGGACGGTCATCTGGCAGGTTATGGCGGCCGCCGGGTTCTTACCCAGCGCCAGGCGCTCGTCCGGGTCTTCGATGCCATGGTCCAGGCTATTGCGGAAAACATGTACCAGGGACTTGGTGAAGTCCCGGTAGTAGTCTCCGTTTACCATGATATCGTCACCGGTTACCAGTACCGGATAAACCTGTTTCCCCAGGCGCAGGGCCAGCTTATCAACATAATCGGGATAGGCTTGCAGGAGTTCCTTGAAAGACTTGTGGCGCAGATGCTGGAGCTGCGGCAGCAGGGCCTGACATTGCGAAGGATTAAGCAATTTGATCATCTCAGCTTCCAGTTCCCGCAGACTTTCCTCATTAACTGAACAGGTTCCCTTGCGCTGCAGCAGGTCCTGCCCGGTTAAATCCCGGATTATATCGAGGTCTTTCTCCAGGTAATGATAGAGATCGAAGTCGCGCATGAGGCGGAGAAAGGTCTCCAGATTATGATATTCTCCGCGGTTTTCCGAAATCAGGCTCTCCAAATGATGCAGGGCCTCCACGACTTGATAGACATCAAACTGGCTGAAATTACCCTTAAAGGTATGGATGGCGCGCAGGGTTTCCACCACCACCCCGTTCAGGGTTTTTTCCTTGAGTATCAGTTCGGGCAGTTCGCAATTGATGAAATAGTCAAAGTCCTCGATGCATTGCACCAGATCGTTATGGTTGACGATTGATTTGACCACCATGGAGAACATGTTTCTCTCGTCCACCAACTGCTTTTGCAGGGCGCGTTTCTCAGTAATGTCGGTCAATATCACCAGAATAGAGCCGATATCGCCGCCCTGACTATCCGGCACCCTCTTATACTCGATGCTGATGTGGCGGTTGTTAAGCAGCGCTTCCTCCGGGAGCAGGCTGAGATACAGCCAGGATTTGTTGGAGTCCTTTTCCTTAAGCACCCGGCAAAATACCTCATCCATAAAACTGCACTGCTCCAGATTATCCGGATACAATAGAGCGGACAAATTTTTCCCGGCCGGTTGAGCGTTGAGGATCACGGTGCATTCCCGGCTGAATTGAGACCGTATGGTCAGATCCCCGCCGAAGGATAAAAACCCTTGTCCCACGTTATTGAATAGATTCTCCAATTGCAGATTGGTTTGCGCCAGTACCTGGTTGTTATAGGCCAGGTTTTGCGCCATGGCCTCCAGCTCCGTGTTCTGCGCCTCCAGACGCTGATTCTGTTCCTCTTGCTTGACCGTGGTTTCCTGCAATTTCACCATGCTCTGTTGTAAGGCGTCCTCGACCCTTATGCGCTCGCTGATTTCATTCTGCAGCGCCAGGGTGGGCCGCAGATCCCGGGCTACCAAAACGAAGCATACCACATCGTCGAAATCGTCGCCGATGGATGAGATGGACAGATGCACCGGCACTTCCTGCTGATCAGAGGTTTTCAAGTGGGTTTCCAGCTGCAGGCTCGCTGGTTTAGTCCGCAGCTGGTTCATGCTTTCCCACAGTGATTCCGGGCTAAAGGCAATCTTATCAATAGTAAAATAAAGCAGGTCGCCCCGTTTAAATAAGAGCAGATCACCGACCCGGTGATTGATTTCGATGATCTTGCCCTTTAGATCCAGCATAATCAAGAGGTCGTCGATACTGCGGACGATTTCGTTGGTGGCCACCACCGGGGTGACAATCATCAGGCGATACTTGGTGATGGCAAACCACAGGCCATAGGCCCAGATCAGCCATATAACAACCGGTATCTTGGGGATGTTTATAAACCCGATTACCGGCATCAGCGATTCATTCAGAAAGGCCAAAAGAGTTCCCGAGACCGTACAGAGGGCAACGATTCGCGCCAGTTGCTTTTCCCGGTTCAGGGTAGAAGCCCTGCCCCAGCGCAGTACCAGGACCACGGAAAGAGCAATATAGAAAACGTAATACGAGGTAAAAGCCCAGTACCAGAGCGTGGTGCCCGAGTTCAGGGGACTCCAGCCAAAGGTGGCTAAAAACAAGGTGGTAGCGGTAAGCCCCCGGCTCATGCCTATTCCGGTAAATATCAGGGAGGGCAGGTAGAGCAGGGGAATGATTTTGGATTTCCTAAGATGATCACGCCCTTCGGTAAGCACCAGGGTGAAGTGTAATAAGAGGGTCGGACCTATACACCAGCCCGGTGCGGAGAGGCGAAACCAGAACCAGGCGGTCTGGAAAGTCGGGGCCGGAAACATAATGGCGATGCAGAAGGCCCACCAGGCACAGGCCAGGCAGAGTGCCACGAAGATCCGGTTGAGCCGGGTGGTGGGCTTCATTCGCGCGGCATAGATGGCCAAATAAATATAGATTACAGATGATAAGAGGGTAATCAGAGAAACGTATCCCATTTGCCGCTAAGCCTCCTTATAAACCTCTTTGCTTATTCCGCATAGCGGTTTCTAATTCCTGCTTGTCTCTACCCGCAATCCAGGAAAGGATGATGGCGGTTGCTACTAGTACCAGCAGCGGCCCATCTGTTGCCGGACCTCCGGCGAATAGACCGACATGCGATGGACCCGCCGGGTCATCCGGTTGGGAGGCAGGTGCAGCCGGTCCTTCATAGCGGCGAAGAGGGCGGGAGGATCGACCGGGTGGGTTACCGCGCCGTGGGCCAGCAGCAGGGTGGAAGCAGCCAGCGAGGCGGCCTTATCATAGGAAGCCGCCATTTTATCGGGAAAGAGGATGGGCAACGGCAGGCGGTTCTCGCCGTGAACCTCGCAGATCATATCGGCTATATACAGGCAGCCGGAGGGCGGGTTGAAGAAAATCAGATCGTGCAGGGTATGACCGGGCACATGCAGGGCCTGCCAATCGCTGAAGCCGGGCAGGGGATCGCCGTCACCCAGTAAATAATCCGGCTGCAAAGTCCGTTGGTAGCCCAGACGCCGCCAGTGGCGGTGATTGTGCCGGGCGACAATCAAGGCCATATAGCAATCCAGAACTTGTTGCAGCGCTCCGCCGGCGCCGGCATACCAACGATCAACCGCGTGGTGGGCGGCAATCGGGATACCGTGCCTTTGCCGCAACAGCACCGCTCCGCCGCCGTGATCGGGGTGCATATGCGATACAGCAATTAGATTGATATCCCGGGGAGACCGCCCCAGCTTATCATGACAGTATTTTTCGATCTGCGGCACATCATTATAGCAGCCGGAATCGAGCAGCAAGAGCCGGTCGGAATACTCAATCAAAAATATGTTTTCAATATATCCGGGGATGCGGTGCAGCGTAAAAGGGATTGCAGCCATCAGCATCATGCTCCTTATGTAAGGTGGGGATAATGAGCCTTGCAAAGAATGAGACAAGTGGAATATCAGGATAGTTAATTATTATGATACCGCGTTTTAACTATCCCGGCAATTTGATTTGCCGCTTGACATCTTAAAAAACAATCGATAATATAAACATATGAATAGATGTTCATATGTTTATGGAGGTAACGCTATGGCTGAAGTAATTATCAATGAAACCTGTGATGAGAGTTGCGTTCACGAGGATAAGGTCAGGGCGGTTCAGGCTGATATGCCGGCCGTGGAGACTATATATGCCCTGGCGGAAACCTTTAAAACCCTGGGGGACCCAACCCGGATCAAGCTGCTCTTTGCCCTGATGCGGCAGGAATTATGTGTTTGCGATTTGGCCGCCCTGATCGATGTTTCAGAATCGGCGGTCTCTCACCAATTGCGGGTGCTGCGCGGGCAGAAGCTGGTGCGTTTTCGCCGCGACGGCAAAAATCTGTATTACAGCCTGGATGACCAGCATGTGCGTACCCTGTTCGCCCAGGGTCTGGACCATGTCCGGGAGTAAGACTGGTCAGCGGCGGGAAGGGAGATGATTATATGGCGGGTATGTCAATAGATATGTATAAGGTCATAGAAACCGGATTGCTGCATGTGGACGGCCTGGATTGCGCCGATTGCGCCGCCAAGGTGGAAAAGGCGGTAAAGGGCGTGGCCGGGGTTATGGAGGCGGAGCTGCTGCTGGGCAGCGGTCAATTGCGTTTCAAGTATAACCCGGCAGTAACCGATGTGCCTCAGGTCATTCAAAGGGTGGAGAGCCTGGGCTATGATATCAGGGAAAAGCAAGAGGCGGAGTTAAAGACGCTAAGCACGTTTATCCGGCTGGAAGGATTGGACTGCGCTGATTGCGCCGTCAAACTGGAAAAGCGGATTGCAATGGTGCCGGGGGTTAAGGCGGCCCGGGTTAATTTTGCCGCGGGCAAGCTGAGCCTGCACCATAACGATGCCCTGGCCGAGGTATTGAATGTAATAGAAATCATGGGTTATCGGGGAGTGCCGGAGGGCAAGGGGGGCGCCGCCCGCCGGCCTTTCTGGCAGAGCAATCGCTATATGCAGTCAACTATTATATCCGGTTGCTTTTTGCTGTTGGCGTTGGTTCTGCAGCTGCTGCACCGCGATCCGTTAATATGGCGTTCGCTTTATATAGCCGCGGTGGCCCTGGGGGGCTATCTTCCGGCCCGGGCGGGCTGGGCTATGCTGGTCAATGCCCGGGAACTGGACATGAACATGCTGATGAGCGTAGCCGCGCTGGGAGCCGTAGGTTTGGGACAATTTGAGGAAGCGGCGGCGGTGGTGTTCCTCTTTGCGTTGGGCAATGCCATCCAGGCCTATACCTTTGACCGCACGCGTAATTCGATTCGCTCTCTGATGGAATTGGCCCCCGCGGAAGCCCTGGTCAAACGGGGTGAACAGGAATTGACGCTGCCGGTGGAGGAGATCGGCCTGGGTGAGATCGTAATAATAAAACCCGGTCAGCGGATTCCGGTCGATGGCGTGGTCTGTCAGGGACAATCGGCGGTGAACCAGGCGGCCATCACCGGAGAAGCGATGCCGGTGGATAAAGGACCGGGCGACCGGGTTTTTGCCGGCACGGTCAACGATCGGGGAGCCCTGGAAGTCCAGGTTACCAGTTTGGCCCGGGACAACACGGTAGCCCGCATTATCAACCTGGTGGAAGAAGCCGAGGGGGAGAAGGCTCCGGCCGAACTCTTGATCGATCGCTTTTCCCGATACTATACTCCACTAGTCATGAGTGCCGCCTTGTTGGTGGCGCTCCTGCCGCCCTGGCTGCTGGGTCAGCCCTGGCACAAATGGTTCTATGAGGCGCTGGGGATGCTCCTGGTATCCTGTCCTTGCGCCCTGGTGATATCGACCCCGGTGGCTATAGTAGCCGCTATCGGCAGTGCCGCTCGGCGGGGCGTTTTGATCAAGGGCGGAATCTATCTGGAGAAGGCCGGGCAACTCAAGGCTATGGCCTTTGACAAGACCGGTACCCTGACCCGGGGAGAACCGGAGGTAAATGATATTGTACTGTTTGGGGGAGAAGAGTGGAATGAGCTGTTGGCGGTAGCCGCGGCGATCGAATCCAGGTCGGAGCATCCGCTGGGCCAGGCTATTGTTCGCTACGCGCGCCAGCAGGGGGCAGCGAACCTGGCGGTACAGGATTTTGCGGCTGTACCCGGTCAGGGGGTTACCGCCCGGGTAAACGGACGCCTTTACTATATCGGTAAACCCGGCTTTATAGGCAATGAAGCCCTTGCAGAAAACGTGGCGGCGTTTTTGCGCGAGGCGGAAGGCCAGGCCCGGAGTGTGGTTCTTTTGGCCGATGAAGATAGAATTTTGGCGGGGTTTGCCATTGGGGATACGGTGCGGGAAAACTCGGCCCAGGCGATAGCCGGGCTGCATAAGGCCGGAATATCTCAAGCCATCATGCTGACTGGGGATAATGAAGCCACCGCCCGCACGATTGCGGCGCAGACAGGAATGGACGGGTTCCGGGCCGGCTTGCTGCCCGAAGACAAGGTGGCGGCCCTGCGCGAACTGCTGCGGCAGTATGGTCAGGTTGGCATGGTGGGGGATGGGGTGAATGACGCCCCGGCCCTGGCTTTATCTACGGTGGGAATCGCCATGGGGGCGGCGGGTACGGATGCCGCCCTGGAAACGGCGGATATCGCGCTGATGGGCGATGATCTCTCCCACTTGGCCTATGTGATCAAACTGAGCCGGAAGTCACTGCGGATTATAAAGGAAAACATCATATTTTCCTTGTTGTTCAAGGCTGCCCTGCTTCTCCTGGTCATTCCAGGCTGGCTGACCCTCTGGCTGGCGGTAGTCGGCGATATGGGCACCACCCTCCTGGTCACCCTGAACGGCCTGCGGCTGTTGCGGGTAAAGTGATTTAGCCGATTATCTTGCCGCAGTCCTTGAGATCGTAGTCGCCCAGACCGGCGAGTTCGCCTAGGAAGGCTGGAGAGGTCAGGATCTCCAGGGCTGCCTGGATTTGCGGCCGGGTCAGGGCTTCTTTTTTTATGACCAGATCATAGCTCTCCGGCTGCAGGGGAATAAACTCTATACCGCGGACTTGCAAAGCCGCCTTCTCATGGCCCAGACCCACATCGGCCGCTCCCCGGGCTACGGCACTGGCTACCGCCAGGTGCGATAATTCTTCGTGGTTGTAGCCTTTAATCTGCAACCGGTCGATGTCCCGGCGAAAAAGCTGTTCATCCAGCAGGACCCGGGCGCCGGAGCCGGGTTCGCGATTAACCAGGGTTAGATCGGGCCGGGCCAGATCCTCCCAGGCGGCAATTCCTTTCGGATTGCCGCTGGCGACCAGGAAACCCGCCATACGGTTGACTACATGTACTAGTATTGTAGGAATGCCGGGAACCAGGCGGCGAATAAAAGGGGTATTATAGGTACCGCTGTCGCCGTCCCAGAGATGCACGGCCGCGATATCGGCACGGTTTTGGTACAAGGCCAGTAGGCCGGCAAAGCTGCCGGTTTGCTGCCGCAAGACGCGGCTACCCTGGGGATGGTTTTCCAGATGACGGCCCAAAATATCGAGAATGGGATCTTGTCCGCAAATGACCAGACTGGCGGAAGCTGCAGAATCGGCGGTTACAGCCTGGCTAAGGGGCGATACCGGCCGGGAAGTCGAATTAGGAACCTCCGGGGCACGATGATCCGGCCCTTTACGGCTTTGCCGGTAAGCTTCCAGATCGCCGGCATCGATTCTGATCTTATTGCCAACCCGGTAAGCCGGCAATTCACCCCGTTTAACCATTTCATAAACGGTATATTTGGTGATTTTCAATATATTGGCCACTTCTTCCGGTGTCAGTGTGGTGTCATCCTTCATTGAGCTTCCCCCTCTACCGTTTGACAAAAATTTTAACATATCCTACTATTAATTAGTAGTTGGTTTTAATTAAGTTTTGTTTGGGCGGATAGGTTTGCGTGGAAAGATTCGTGATAACAAAAGTTGATTGAAACGAAGTAAACGGAATGAGGAGGGTGAACATGAAGAAAAAGATCCAAAAGTTGCTGCCCCTGATGCTGGTGCTGATGCTGGTAGCGGGGTTGTGCGGGAGCGTCATGCCGGTGTCTCCGGTGGATGCCCAATCGGTTGCCACCATCAGTGCTGGCGGCCAGGGAGTAGTCAATGTCAGTGCCTTGAACCTGCGCACGGGACCGGGAACGGGGAACAAGGTAATTGGTGCCCTGAAAAAAGGCAGCGAGGTAACGGTGCAGGCCGTCAAGGGCGGCTGGTACCAGGTGCAGACCAGCAATGGCAAGACCGGTTATGTGTATAGCGGCTATGTTACTGCCCAGTGCGCTCCGGTGGCAGCAGTCACTCCTATCGCCCCGGTCAGCCCAACCAAAACCGACAAACCCCAGCTCAGCGGAGAGCTGTTGGTGTCGGCGGCGGCCAGTTTAACCGATACCATGAATGATGTGGCCAAGGCCTATAATGCGGAACAACCGGGGGTAAAGCTAACCTTCAACTTTGGTTCTTCCGGTTCCTTGCAGCAGCAAATCGAGCAGGGCGCGCCGGCGGATATTTTCATTTCGGCGGCCACCAAGCAGATGAATGCCTTAGACGACAAGGGCCTGATCATCAAGGACACCAAGAAAAACCTGCTGAAAAACCGCATGGTATTGGTAGTGCCCAAGGATTCCAGCAAGATCAAGGATTTCAGCGACCTGACCTCGGCCAAAGTCATCGCCCTGGGTGAGCCGGAATCGGTGCCGGCCGGCAAATACGGCCAGGAACTGCTAACCAAGCTGGGTCTGTGGGACAAGATTAGTTCCAAGGCAGTTTACGCCAAGGATGTACGCCAGGTCTTGGCCTATGTGGAAAGCGGCGATGCTGATGCCGGTATCGTTTACCGTACTGACGCGCTGATTTCCGACAAGGTGAAGGTGGCGGCCACCGCGGAAGAGAGCCTGCATTCCCCGGTAGTCTATCCGGCGGCGGTGATCAAGGCCACTAAGAACGAAGCGACGGCGCGCGATTTCGTCAAGTTCCTTAACAGCGGCAAGGCTGACACGGTATTTGAGAAATACGGATTCACCGTAATCAAATAGTCAATAAAAAGATAGGTTTTTATTGATAAAATAAAAATAGGCCTTTCGAGCGAGAGGCCTATTTGGTTAAACTTAAAAAAGACATGTTTGACCAGCACCAGTCTGGTTTTGTTGGCTGGTGCTGGTCATTGTATACTGCTGGGATGGAGATAGTCGGATGGATCTGATACCGGTTTGGATATCGATAAAGACAGCCTTGGCGGCTACGTTGTTTACCTTCTTCCTGGGGTTGGTGGCCGCCCGCTACATGGCCGGGCGTGATTTCAAGGGCAAGAGCCTGCTGGACGGGATTCTCATTCTGCCGCTGGTTTTGCCGCCTACCGTGGTGGGCTTCGGTTTGCTGTTTCTGTTCGGACGCAACGGACCGTTGGGTCAGTTGTTCTTTGCCCTGGGGCGGCCGGTGGTTTTTTCCTGGTCAGCCACCGTGATCGCTTCCACCGTGGTTTCCTTTCCCCTGATGTACCAGGCGGCCCGGGCGGCCTTTGAACAGGTGGAACCCAATCTGGAGAATGCCGCCCGTACTCTGGGGGCTTCCGAGTGGAGGGTCTTCTGGCGCATCAGCGTGCCCCTGGCCTGGCCTGGCATTGCGGCGGGGACTATCCTGGCCTTTGCCCGTTCGCTGGGTGAATTCGGGGCTACCCTGATGCTGGCCGGCAATATCCCGGGCAAGACGCAAACCATTCCGCTGGCCATCTATTTTGCGGTAGAAGCCGGCAAGGAGTCCCTGGCCCTGAACTGGGTTCTCATTGTACTGCTGATTTCATTAATCAGCATCGTAGCGCTTAACTATTGGAAAAAACGCCAGTATCCTAATCGGGCGGCGATACCGGCTTATTCACCGGAGGGTTCGATCGATGCTGGCAATTGATATAAAAAAATGGCTGCCGGAGTTTCGCCTGGAGGCATCATTCCAGATGGATCGTGAAATAATGGCCATATTGGGGCCTTCCGGCTGCGGCAAGACCATGACCTTAAAGTGTATTGCCGGCCTGGTCAAACCGGACGCGGGGAGCATTGCCTTGGACGGGCGAACCTGGTTCGATTCCCGGCAGCGTATTAACCTGCCGGCTCAGGAACGGCGAGTGGGCTTTGTATTTCAAAATTATGCCCTGTTTCCGCATATGAGTGTTTATGATAATGTGGCTTTCGGCCTGCGGGGCCGGCCGGCGGAAGAGATCAGGGAAAGGGTAAACCGTACCCTGGACAAGCTGGGCATAATAAAATTGGCCGGTCGTTTTCCTACTCGCTTGTCAGGAGGGCAGCAGCAACGGGTGGCCCTGGCCCGGGCGCTGGCCGGGGAGCCGGAGGTATTGCTGCTGGACGAGCCCTTTTCGGCGCTGGACAGCATTGTAAAAAGACGCTTGGAGGATGAACTGCTGCGCTTGCAGGATTACTACCAGGGGCACATCCTCTATGTTACGCACAACCTGGAGGAAGCTTACCGCCTGAGTTCCCGGATGGCTATTTACGAGGCGGGCCGGATTTTGCAGCAAGGGGGCCGCCAGGATATAATACAACATCCGGCCAGCCGTCGGGTGGCTGCCCTGACCGGAGCCCGCAATCTCTGGCCGGGGGTGGTTCGCTCGTTGGAAGAAGAGCAAGTTCTGCTTGAGGTAAACGGACTGGGGAGCCTGTGGGTAACCCGCGGCGCGAGTCAGGAATTAAAGATGGGGCAAGGCGTTACCGTAGGAATTCGTCCCGGCCATATCCAACTGGGGCAAAAGGAAGCTATAAATAGTTTTTCGCTGGCGGTCAGCCATTGCGTCGAGGAGGTTGCCGGCGCTACCTACTGGTTAACATCTTCATCCGGGCTGAGCCTGGAGGCTCGCAGTAATAGCAGCAGGGAGCGGAGGTCCGACGGGACGCTGTGTGACGTTTATCTGCCCCCGGCCCATTTGTTTATTATTGGGGACGATAATTAGATCAGGGGGAGCGGGAATTAACTCATCCGACGGGAGGTATATTTGATGTTTGACCTGGAGCCCGGAGTATTACGGTGGCTGGCCGATAAGCTGGAGACCGGCGAAGAGATGGCTATTATAACCGTATTGTCCACTACTATGGGGCAGGAGAGCCGCCCCGGCACTACGATTCTCCTGGACCAATACGGCGAGATAATAGCGGGCCGCCTGGGGGAAGGAATTGGGGAAACTATCCGGCAGGAGGCCTTAAAATGTATGAGCCGGGGGGTTTCTCGCCAGGTAAGCGTACAGTCACCGGCGGGGATTATGGAGATCTTCGTCAAGGTGATAACCTACAAGGAACAATTGATCATGGTCGGTTCGGGGAGCCTGATCCAGGATGTCTATCATATTGCCTCTATCCTCGGCTATCATATTATCATTGTCGACAGCCATCCCGAAACCCTCAACCGGCAGAGATTTCCCCAGGCGAGCGAGCTGCTGCTGGGGGATGTGGTGGAGCAGTTGGGGACCATCAACATTGATGAGAATACCAGCATCATAATCGCTTCGCACCACCATGAAGCCGACGGCCCAGCCCTGCAGGCGGTAGTCAATTCCCCCGCTCGCTATATCGGGGTTTTAGGCAACAAACGCAAGGTAACCGCCCACTTCAGCCAGCTTAATGAAATGGGGATCGCCGAGCATCTGATTGATCGGGTGCATGTTCCGATCGGGCTGGACCTGGGCGGGCAAAAGACGTCGGAAATCGCTCTGGCGGTGATGGCGGAGGTGCAGGCGGTCAAATATGGATGCCCGGGCGGTTTTTTGACCATCAAGCATGAAAAAAAGGGGATAGAACGGCGTGAAGAATTATTTTGAAGAAGACCTGCAAAAGGCGCACGATTTTCATGGCCATATTTGTACCGGCATTGTCTTTGGCACCAGAATCGCCCGCATGGGTTAAACTATCTGGGCATCGAGGATCCGGCCGAGAATCGGGATTTCATTGTATATGTGGAGGCGGACCGCTGTATTGCGGACGCGGTAGCGGCGGTAACCGGCTGCTCCCTGGGGCGCCGGCGCCTAAAATGGCTGGATTACGGCAAGATGGCCGCCAGCTTTGTTGACATGAATACCAGACAGGGGATCAGGATAGTGGCTGCCGCCAAAGAACAGCCTGGTGACGATGTTGATCCGGTGGTCTTCTTTTCCTCCATCCCGGATGAGGAACTATTCCGGGTGGAGCCGATCACGGTAAACTTGACTGAGCATGATCTTCCCGGCAAACCCACTCTAAAAGTGATTTGTTCCCGCTGCGGTGAGGCGGTAATGGACGGCCGCGACCTGCAGGTAGCCGGTGAGAGCTTGTGCAAGGCCTGTGGCGGGGAAGCCTACTACCAAAGGGGAGAAAGTTTATGAACCAACCCTGGCAAATCTATGATGAACTGATTGCTGCTATTCCGGATGAGCTGACGGTGCAGAGTTGCCTGGTCGGTCTGCACTGGACCCTGGTCGGTTGCCAGCAAGGTCTGGGCGCGGCGATGACTTTAAAAGGCGGGCCGGAAAATGGCGGGTTTACTGATGTTATAGGTTTACCGCTGAAAGCGGCGGCGGCCTGGATCAAGTCCTGGAACATGCTGGAGGCCTCCATCGGGCAAGCGGCTTTGAATGCGGCCCTGAACACTCCGGCCGCTGTGGAGGAGTTAACCGGGCAGCCCTTTGATTACGCGGCCCATCCTGAGCAGGCCAATGGCTTTGATCAGTTTATCCCGGAGCTGCAGGGGAAAAAAGTCGCGGTTATCGGTCATTTTCCCAACATCGACAAACTGCGGGCGCACTGTGAGCTCTCCATCCTGGAGCGCGCTCCCCGCGATAACGACTTTCCCGATCCGGCCTGCGAGTATATCCTGCCCGAGCAGGACCTGGTGTTCATCACCGGTACGGCATTTATCAATAAGACCATGCCCCGCTTGTTGGAGTTATCCCGGAGTGCCCGGACCATTGTGATCGGACCTAGTGTCCCCATTTCCCCGGTGCTCTTTGCTCACGGCGTCGATACCATATCGAGCACCGTATTGCTGGATCATGAACTGGTAAGGAATGCGGTCAAGCAGGGAGGGAAAATGAAAATCTTCCGGAGCGGGGGACAGATGGTGTCCATAAACCGGCCCTAGTCCTACGGTAATTGTCGTAGCCACCTCATTTATCCTGTCAATCCTTCACCCGCCGATTTTGCTGTTCAGTGGAGATCCCCGGGGTTGCCTGGCGCTATCCGTACGCATTCCCGATTTTCCAAAACGGCGTTGATCTCTCCGCCGATGAGAATGATCATGCTGGAGAGGTAGAGCCAGAGCAGGAGCACGATGAAGGCACCCAGGCTGCCGTAGGTGGCGGAATAGTTGGCAAAGTGGTTTACATAGTAGGCAAAGCCCCAGGAGGTGGCGACCCAGCCCAGGGTGGTGAATACGGATCCGGGTATAACTTGTTTCCACGAGGTTTTACGATTGGGGGCAAAACGGTAAAAGAGGACGAAGACCAGGAACATTACCGCTAACGGGATCAGATAACGAAAGAGGTTCCAGCTCAGGTAGAAAAACCGGGTTACGCCCAGGTAGGCAAAGAACATGGTGCCTAACTGCTTGCCGGCTACTAAAAGGGTCAGGGCCAGAATAATAACCAGCACCAAGCCCAGAGTAAAGACGATGGAGATGCCGGTATGTTTCCAGAAAGAGCGGGATTCCTGTTCGGAGTAAGCCTTGTTGACTCCCCGGATCAGGGCGTTAACCCCGGTTATTGCTGACCACAGGGTAAAAAGCAGACCGAAGGACAACAGGGTATGGCGCCGGGTGGCCATGGTTTGGGCCACGACGTCCTGGACCAGGTCATAGGCATTGGCCGGAATCAAACGGGACAGGTCGTAGAGGGCTAAATCCCCGGTCAGGGGAGTAAAGCTCAGGAGAGTTAGGAGAAAGATGATAAAAGGGAAAAAGGCCAGGACCAAATAATAGCTCATCTGGGCGCCCAGCGCGGGAATCTCATGCGATTGAAACCGTCCATAAAACTCCAGGAGCAGCTTCACCCAGCGGCTTTTCTTCAAGTCGGTTTCCTCCCCATTTCTTTTCAAGCTTAAATCTATCATATATTATCATGTCCCCGGCAAAAAGACTCATTTTGTCGAGCAGCCGCCAGGCATCCTGTGCTCAAAAGGTGACAAACCGGGTATAATAAAGATAGATAAATAAAGGAGGTTGGGATTATGAGTAAAGCCAAGATTTTCGTCAGAGAGAGGAATCAGATTGAAGAGGGAGAAAAAATGCCGCGCTTTGCTATTGTCGGGTCAGTCGGCAGCGACCTGAAGCTCTATGCCAAGCACATCAGGAAAATGGAATTGGAAGAGGTCGCCAGGGAGATCGGGGCGGAAATTGTCTACTTGAAGGCAGGCAAGGGCGATGAAGAGGTGGAGATAGAATCCTAAATGATGGGAAAGGAGATAGTATATGCCGCTGATTAGGGAGAGGGACAGTAAGCGACTCCATGTGAAGAGCAAACTGATGGGAGAGTCTCTGGTCGGCAAGAGCTTTCTGGCTTCCCTGGAATATGGGGAGCCTTTTCGTGCTCTGCCGGAGGTGAACGTAATAAAAATCGGAGGCCAGAGCATAACCGATATCGGGGCCTCGGCGGTACTGCCCATACTAAAAGAGGTGGTGGACAACGCTGCCCGGCATAAAATGATTATTGCCACCGGCGGCGGCACCCGGTCCCGGCATGTCTATGCCGTAGCCATGGAATTGGGTATGCCGACCGGAGTTATTGCCAAGCTGGGCCAGAGCGTATCCGAGCAGAATGCCTTGATGATATCCACCTTGCTTTCGCCGCATGGGGGGATCAAGGTAGGGCATGACGACATTCCCAAACTGGCCGCCTATTTTCGGCAGGGCTGCATTCCGGTGGTGCATGGCATGCCTCCCTATGGATACTTTGAACATCTGCCCCGCGAAGGCCGGTTGCCTCCCAACCGGACCGATGTGGGAACTTTCCTGATGGCGGAGGTGATCGGCGCCAAACAGTGCATCTTTGTCAAGGATGTGGACGGGCTCTATACGGACAATCCGAAGGTGGCTCCGGAGGCGGAATTTATTGAACGAATCGGGGCAGGCGAGTTGATAGAACGTGATTTGGAGGATCTGGTGGTGGAAAGAGGCTTGCTGGAGATGCTCCTTAATGCCCACAGTGTAAAGGAAATTCAAATTATCAACGGGCTTAAGCCCGGCCGATTGACCCGGGCCTTAAATGGAGAGCAGGTGGGAACGGTTATTTATCAGGACCGCTAGGAGAACCCATAGCTGGGTCAGGAAACGACTTTAACACAGATGGACACGGATGCCTGCGGCACACAGATGAACACGGATTTTATGTATAATGGCATTTATAACATTGCTGTTTCCATCCAGCAGGTATAAGAGGGGTAAATAACTCCTCAAACTCAGATTAATGAGATTATTTGTTTGTTATTTGTCCCAAATATAATCTGTGTTCATCCGTGCGGCGTAGCCATCCGTGTTCATCTGTGATTAATTCGTCTCCCCTTGTCTCCTTTTAGGTTGCACGATTTCAGCTGAGGTCTAGCTGACCAGTTCCATCTTTTGCATGACCTCCAGCAGCTTTTTGGTATCGATCGGCTTGGAGGCGTAGGCTTCACATCCGCTGCTGAAGGCCTCCTGCACGGTTTCGGTATCGTTTAGGACCGTAGTCATGATTACCTTGGCCCGTTCGTTATCCGGCAGGTTCTTTTCGTCTTCCAGCTGGCGGATGGTGGAGAGCACTTTCAGGCCGTCCGCCCGCGGCATCATGATATCCAGACAGATAAGGTCGTAGGGTTTCCCTTCGTCCCAGGCCATCAGGAAAGCGTCCAGGGCTTCGATCCCGTCTACGGTAATATCGCAGTCGCCGTAGATGGACAGGAACTTGAACAAGAACTTGCGGCTAACCAGATCATCCTCAGCAATCAGGATTCTCATATTTCATCCATCCTTTCACCCTTGTGCCTGGGCATGCCAGGCCTGATACTTGTCCTGCAGCGTATCGAAAGCGTTTACCAGCTCTGCGAATATGGGACTGGCCCGGCTGAAGTCACCCTTGCGGGCGGCCAACTCCAACTTAAAGGCCAGACTTTTTATTTGTTCTGCGCTAAGGTAAGAGGCGGCCCCCTTGACGGTATGAGCCAGTTTTTCCAAGCCGACTTTATCGCCAATCTTGATACAATTGCGTATGTTCTCCAGCTTCTGGGCGGAATCAGAGAGGAATATGCCCATGGTTTCATGAACAAAGGCTTCATCTCCGTTGACCCGCTCCAAGAGCGATCCCCAATCCAAGGCCTGCAGGGAAGGCTGGTTCTCTTTTACGGGAGCGGCAAGGTGGCCGGGGCTGTCGCCGCAGGCCCGCTGCAGAACCTTGAGCAGTTCTTCCTGGGAAAAGGGCTTGGACAGATAGAAGTCCAGGCCGGCCGACAGGTAGCTTTCGCGGTCTTCGCGCAGGGCATGGGCCGTAAGGGCTACAATCGGCATATGTAATCCCTGAGGTTTCTCGAGTTCCCTTATGCGGCGGGTGGTTTCCATACCGTCGATAACCGGCATCTGCATGTCCATCAGGATAAGATCGTAATGCTGCTTTTCCAGGATATCCAGGGCTTCCTGACCATTGATAGCCAGATCGACATTGTGACCGTGATTGACCAGCATACGGCGGGTTACCATCAGGCTTACCCGATCATCATCGACCATAAGGATATTAAGATGGGGCAGTTCCTCATCCGCCAGCGTTAGGGCCGCTTTAGTCTGAGCCAGGGATTCACCACGCGCAAAGGGTAGATTGAAATAAAAGGTACTGCCCACGCCGGGTCTGCTGGAAACCCAGATATCTCCGCCCATTAATTTAACCAGTTCGCGGGAAATGGCGAGTCCCAGGCCCGTGCCGCCGTATTTTCTGGTGGTCGAACCATCCAACTGGCTGAAGCCGATAAAGAGCCTTTCCAGGTCTTTGGGCTCTATACCGATGCCGGAATCCTCTACAGCAAAAAGAAGATTGATACTGTCCGTCGTCTGTTCACCGCCCAGGCTGACGCGCACCTTGACCCCCCCGCTATCGGCAAACTTCAGGCCATTGGCGATCAGATTGGTTAAGACCTGCTGCAGACGTTTGGGGTCCCCCAGCAGCCAGTCAGGTACCCCGGGGTCTATATGATATTGTAAGCTAAGTCCGCGTTCCTCACTCTGGATGCGCATGACCCGGACCAGGTTACCTATTAGATTGGATAAGCTGAAGGTATTCTGGTCGATAAGCATCTTGCCCGCCTCAATCTTGGAAAAGTCCAGGATATCATCGACGATCTTCATCAGGGATATGGAGCAGGAGCGTATCATCAGGAGGTTGTCCCGTTGTTCTTCGTCCAGATAGGTATCCAGGGTCAACTCTGTCATCCCCAGGATGCCGTTCAGGGGGGTGCGGATTTCATGGCTGATATTGGCGATAAATCGATTCTTGGTGCGATTGGCGTTTTCGGCGGCGTCACGGGCGCAGGATATAGCCTCTTCCGCCTGTTTGATACGGGTTATATCCCGGAAGGTGGCCACTACCCCGATTATCTGGTCCTGCCCATCCATAATCGGGGCGATACTGGCGGAAAGATCATGGTGACGGCCATCCCGGGCCCGAATAATACTGTTGGGTTTAAGGCCCATGGTTTCTCCGGTCAGGATTACCGCCGATAGAAAGTCAATAATCTCTTCACCGGACTCCTTGTCGATCAAACTCCATACCTGCTGCAGACGCTGCCCGCGGGCATCTATAAAAGGCCAGCCGGTAAGCTCTTCGGCAACCCGGTTCATAAACACCACCCGCCCGGCTAGATCGGTACTTATGATACCGTCACCGATGCTGGCCAGAGTTACGAAAAAGAACTCCCGCTCTTTGCGGAAGGCATCTTCTTCCTGCCGACGCCGGATTTTATCCCGCGATTCGCGGAGTTCGCGCTCTACTATGGGTACCAGACGGCAGAGATTGTCTTTCATCACATAGTCATTGGCGCCGGCGCGCATGGCCTGTGCCGCGTTTTCCTCGCCGATGTGACCCGATACAATCACAAAAGGCAGGTCGGGGTATGATGCACGCACCAGAGGCAGGGCTTCGGTACAACTAAAGCCCGGGAGATAGTGATCGGCCAGGATAATATCCCAGGATTGGCGAGCCAAAGCCTGCAGCATATCCTCGGCGTTATCTACCCGGCAGGGCTTGACCGCGCATCCGGCGGAGTTCAGACACCTGGCTATAAGCTCAGTATCTTCCGGACTGTCTTCAATTATCAATATCTGCAGCTGGACAGACATCACATCATCCCCTCATCATAGGAAGCATCACCTTTCAAACAGGCGTATATAGCCTGGGGTATACGGGTCAAAGGCAGTTGCTGCTCGACAGCGCCGATTTCAAAGGCACTTTTGGGCATGCCATAAACTACGCAGCTTTCTTCATTCTGACCGATGGTATGAGCGCCTCGTTGGCGCATGGCTAGGAGTCCCCGGGCTCCGTCAGCTCCCATGCCGGTAAGGATAACGCCGATCATGCTGGCGGCGTATTCTACGCAGGAGTCGAACAAAACATCCACGGAAGGACAGTGGCCGTTAACCTTATCGCCGGGCCGGCATTCTACGGTATAAACGCCGCCCTTCTTCTTGAGCCGCATATGGGCATCACCCGCGGCGATCAGCACACGGCCGGGAACCACCTTGTCGCCATCCCGGGCTTCCACAACCTCCATCAGACAGGTATTGTTAAGTCTCTCCGCATACATGCGGGTAAAGACCGGTGGCATGTGCTGCACCACCAGGGTGCCGGGGATACTGCGGGGGAGCATCTTCAAGATCTGAGCGGTGGCCTCGGTGCCGCCGGTAGACGCCCCTATGGCTATCAAGGTGTCCCGGGGACCGTGACAGCTCCGGTCTACCACTCTTTGCGTTACCTCGCTCTTCCAATGTCCGACCTTGGCGGTAGAGGCTATCTTAATCTTGATAATCAGCTCTTTGACCAGGCTGTCCAGACTTACCCGATTATTGGAATCGGGTTTAACCACGAAATCGACTGCCCCGGCGTGCAGGGCCTCAAAAACCTTATTGCTCATACCGCTGACCATAATAGCCGGCAGCGGATACTGGGGCATAAGCTTCTTCAGAAACTCAATGCCGTCCATTCGCGGCATCTCAACATCCAGGGTAATAACGTCGGGGCGGGTTTGGATGATTAAATCGCGCGCCGAGTAAGGGTCGGACGCGCAGCCCACCACGTCGATCCCCGGGTCACTTCTGATACCGCGGGCCAGGGCCTCCTGAAAGACCAGGGAATCATCTACGATTAAAACCTTGATTTTGTTTGTTTTAATCATTGGTTATCTACCCCTTCTGGTATACTGACGGCCTGACATAGCAATAAGGAATATCGTGGCGGTTCAAAGACTCGGACAGTCCGACAAAGAAGTAACCTCCCTCGGCGGTAGCGTCATAAAAGGCCTGAATCAATTGCTTGCGGGTAGGATTGTCAAAGTAGATCATCACATTGCGGCAAAAGATCATATGGAACTTCTTTTTAAAGGTGAAGGGCTGCTTCATGAGGTTGTAATAACGGAAAATAACCTCATTCTTGATTGCGGGGAGCACTTCTACCCGCTCGTCGTCTACGGCTTTAAAATAGCGCTGAGACCATTTTTCGGGAAGATGCGAGAGATCTTCCTTGCTGTATATTCCGGTTTTGGCTAGCTCCAGCACCCGGGGGGAAATGTCGGTAGCCAGTATCCGGGTATCCCAGCCGTTTTTTTGGGCTCCGAAGTATTCGGCGATAACCATGGCCAGGGTATAGGGTTCCTGCCCGCTGGAACAGCCGGCGCTCCAGATTCGCAGATCCTTGTCCTTAAGTTTTTTTGCCAATTCTGGCAGGATGGTAGTTCTGACAAAATCAAAATGACTATCTTCCCGCATAAAATAAGTATGGTTAGTGGTGAGGCGGCTAATCAAAATCTCCATCGCCTCTCCGCTGGAATCATTGGCCAGGTATTGCAGGAAGGTGGTGAAATCAAGCATCCCCTTTTCCTGCAAGGCTGTCTGCAACCGGGCTATGACCAGATACCTCTTGCTGTCGGGCAGATTAATCCCGAAGTGCTGCTTCAGGAAAGAGGTCAATAGATCATACTCCCGGTCGCTGATGGTCAACATGGGAAAGTGCCGTTTAGTACTTGCCGAATTCATGATCGTCCAGGGCTATTTGAATCTTCGGCTTGGTATGGCTTTCCACTACACTCTTCAGTTCCGAATCGGAAGTGCTCTCCAATCGCTGCAGCATCCGGGCGATTTCCGGATGCACATTGGAAAATCCTCCGGCTTCGCCGTTCGACTTTTTCAGGTTGAAGCGGGAGATCCTTCCTTTTAGCAGCTCAGCCTGGCTGGCCAGTTCCTGGGATGCCGCCGCGCTTTCCTCAGATATGGCGGTATTCATTTGGATGACATCGGCCACCTGGGTGATGCCCTGATTTATCTGGGCGATGGCCGTGGCCTGGTCGTTGGAAGCAACGGCGATACCGGCCACCAGATCGGTGACCTGGTTTACCCCGTTGACGATGTCGCCCAGCGCGGAAGCCGTGGTACGGGCAATCTGGGTACCGGTGTCCACCTTCTTAATCGAGCCTTCGATCATCACCGTGGTCTCCTTGGCTGCATTTGCGCTGCGGGCGGCCAGGTTTCTTACCTCTTCCGCCACTACCGCGAAGCCCTTGCCCTGCTGTCCGGCCCGGGCGGCCTCTACCGCCGCATTAAGGGCCAGGATGTTGGTTTGGAAGGCGATTTCGTCGATTACCTTGATAATCTTGGATATATTATTGGAGGATTCATTAATCTCCTCCATGGCCTGCAGCATCTCCTGCATCTGCCCGTTGCCCTGATTGGCCTGGTCGGCGGCGGAGATGGCCAGGTCGTTGGCTTGATTGGCCTTAAGGGCATTTTGCCGGGTCTGGGAGGCGATTTCGGTGATGGAGGCGGTAATCTGCTGTATGGAGCTGGCTTGTTCGGTGGCGGCCTGAGACAGGGATTGGCTGCCGCTGGACACTTGCCCGGAGCCGGAAGCCACCTGCTCGGCGGCGCTGTTTATCTCGTCCATAGTGTTATTGAAGGCGCGGAGTATGCTGTTGATGGCTTCTTTCATGGCAATGAAATCGCCGCGGTAATCTTTGACGATACTGAGGTCCAGGTTGCCGCGCGACATTTCCTGCAGGACCGAGGCAATTTCCTGTACGTAGCTGTTCAGAGTCTCGAGGGTATCATTCATGGCGGTCTTGATGGCGGCATGGTCACCACGGTAATCCCCGATCATCTTTTGCTGCAGGTTGCCCTGGGACATTTGGTAGAGTACGGTCGATGCCTCGTTAATTGGTTCAATAACGGCGTCCAGGGTCTGGTTGACCCCATCCACGATGGCACGGAAGTCGCCCTGATGGCGGGAGGCGTCGGCGCGGGTTGAAAGCTTGCCTTCCACGGCGGCCTGGGCTAGCTGGTTGGCATCGGCAATCAGCAGGTTGACTGCGTCGATACAGGTATTGAGGTTATTCTTGATCTTGTTGAAATCACCATTATATTCATCTATGATCTTCTGAGGAATTTCGCCCCGGGCGATTCCGTCAATATACTCGGCTGTTACGTTGATGGGATTCACCATGGCATCGATTAGGCGGTTGACGGCGGCGATGAGTTCTCCCCAAGCGCCGGGGAAGCTGCTGGCGTTGCCGCGGATATCCAGGTTACCTTGCTCGGTGGCGGCGCCCAGGGCCAGGATCTCTTCACTGGCGGCGCTGATGGTCTCCAGCATGGCCTTGAGGCTTTGTCCCATGACATCTTTATCGGATTTGACACTGGCCGTGACGTTCATATTACCGGCCGCAATATCCTGCGCTAGCGAGGCCTGGGCCTTAATATTGTCCACCATTTGGCCGAATGAGCGCATAAGCACGCCGATCTCATCCCGAGACGTGGATTCTACCTTGACATCCACATTGCCTACTGCCAATTGATCGGCGGCATCCACCAGTTGGTTAATCGGCTTGGTTATTACCCGGGATATGAGGATTCCCAATCCCAGCGCCATAAGAATACCCAATGCAATAAAGATAATCATCTGGCGGGTGGCGCTGGCAGCGGTAGCTTTGTTCTGAGCGGCTTGTTGCTTGGCCAGGTTTTGGTTGATTGTTACCAGTTTCTGAATAGCCTGGCGCTCGACTTCAGCCGCTGCAAGTACCTTGGGCTCAGCAACCAGCGCGGCTGCTTCGGAGTTTTTACCGGCTAAGGCCAATTCAATTATTTTGTTCATGTATGGCAAATATCCGGTACGGGTTTTTTCAAAGACGGCCATGGCGTCTTTCTGCTGATGGGTATTAATAGTTTTGTTGTATAGCTCTATCTGTTTACCCAGGAGCGCCCGGTCAACTGTGATTTTGTCGTTGATCGCTTTGGCTTTTTCCGGGGTAGGGGCCAGAGCTATATCACGGGTAGCCGTCATTACTTGCTCAAACTTTGCCTGTATGGTGCTTATATAGACCAGAGGCACAGTTGCCTGTTCATAGAGTTTGGTGTCTTCTGCGGTTATGGTAGTGATGTTCTTAATGCCCAGGTAGCCGACCAAACCGGTTACCAGGGCCACCAGGATAAAGCCTAATACAAGTTTTACGCCGATCCTCATGTTAGCAAACCACTTCATTGCGTTACCTCCTTTTCGTATATCTAATAGGACGGACTAAGCTATTTCCGCGAGTCTACCCAGGTCTTCACTGCCCAGCAGTTTTTCACAGTTGAGCAGCAGTTTAACCGCGGTGCCTACCTTGCCAATGCCATGAATGTATTTTTGATGGAATCCCGCCCGCCCATCCGGCGGCTCAACTATTTCGTCGTCGTTGATATTGAGTACCTCGGTTACATTGTCGACGATAAGGCCTACCGACAACTCGTTGATATCGACTACGATGATGCAGGTGCGGTCATCATACTGGCGGGCCTCCTTATTAAAACGGAGGTTGATATCCATCACAGGAATTATCTTGCCGCGCAGATTGATGATGCCTTTGATGTAATCAGGCACCTCGGGGACCTCTGTAATGGTCTGAATACCTCCGATGATTTCTGTTACAAAGCGGATCTCAATACCGTATTCTTCCTTGCCCATCATAAAGGTTAAGAATTTGCCTTTTTGGGTGTCTTCTTCTAATTCGAAAATCTGTTCCTGTCCACTACTCAATGGATTCACCTCTTTTCCTATTAATAAGCTGGTGTCTTAGCAGCGGATCTAGTGAATATTTAACAGGCTGGACACGTCCAGGATCAGGCTGATGCTGCCGTCACCCAGCAGGGTGCAGCCGGATATACCGGTAATGTCGCTATTCTGCAGCTTGATGTAATTGGGCAGGGGCTTGATGACCACCTGCTGTTCGCCCAGCAGGGAGTCGGCCAGGAGACAGAGGGATTCACCGTTGTGCTCGACCTGCAGGACAATGCCGTCCTGGATGGTCTCTGCTTCGGTTTGCAGGCTGTAGAGTTGATAAAGGCGGAGCAGGGGGTGGCAATTGCCACGAATGAAGATCATTTCATTCCCGTCAGGATCGCAGACCAGTTCGTCTTCCCGCACCAGGAAGGCCTCGCGGATGGAGTTAATCGGAATGGTATAACGGGATTTGCCGACTTGAATAGTCATACCGTCGATGATGGCCAGTGTAAGCGGAATCTTGAGGGAGATGGTGGTGCCCTGGCCGGACACGCTGTCGATTACGACACTGCCGCCGATGGTCTGAATGTTGCGCATTACCACATCCATGCCTACTCCGCGGCCAGAGAATTGAGTCACCCCGTCCCGGGTGGAGAAACCGGGGAGAAATATGAAAGAGAAGATCTCTTTTTCACTGAGCGCTTCTTCACTCTTGTTGGTTAAGCCGTGTTCCTGAGCCCGAGCCAGGATTTTGAATTTGTCCAGCCCACGGCCGTCGTCTTTGACCACGATCCAGACATCGCCTCCGAAATTCTTAGCCTCCAGGGTCAGATGGCCCTCGGTGCTCTTGCCGGCGGCTATCCTTTCCTCGGGGGTTTCCAGACCATGGTCCACCGCGTTGCGGACCAGATGCATCAGGGGGTCGGATATCTGTTCGATTACATTCTTATCCACTTCGGTTTCAGCGCCAATCAGCTCCAGCTTAACCTGTTTGCTGACCTTGTGGCTCATATCCCGTACCAGACGGTTCATCTTCTGGAAGGTGTTGGACAGGGAAACCATGCGCAAAGCCATGGCGGTATCCTGCAAATCATTGGTGATTTTTCGGAGCTGCCGGGCTTCTTTATAAAAGGTATCCAGATTCAGGCCTTCTAATTCCGGGTTTTGGGTTACCATGGCCTGAACAATGACCAGTTCGGCTACCAAATCCATTAACTGGTCCAGTTTGGCTACGCTCACATTTATCATGGATTGATGAATAGATGGCGAGGGGGTATCTGACTTTTCTTCGGAAGGCGGGATAGTGGCGGCTGCCGGACCTGGTTGGGCAGGCCGACAGCCGCGGGGTGACCCCGGGTCGATTTCCGATTCCGGGGAGGCGGGTCGGAGTTCAAAGTGGTCTACAAAAGCGGATTTTTTAAAGAAGCTATCCAGGTCATCCTTGCTTTGCTGGCTGTTGAAAATAATTCTGAAACCTTCACTTCTGATCAGTTCGGTCGAAGCGTCACTGTCGGCTATATCATCGGGGAAGTATTTAATATCCCCGGCAATTTCTTTAAGGTTGTGTATTATTAGAAAGGCCCGCACGTTTTCCATCTGGCAGCCTTCGGAAAAGAAAATGAGCGCCTCATAGCGGGGGCCCTCTTCGGGATTCGGGCCTCTTTCCCCGCCGCTGATATAGAAAATTTGCTTGGCGGGTTCAGCCGGTGCCGCTACCTGGGATTCCTCACCGCCCTGCCCGCCTTTCAGGCAGTTAAGAAACGCCGTAGTCTTCCCGATAAGGCTCTGCGGATTGGAGCCGGATTCTTCTTCACTGTCGATAAAGGCTACCTCGTTCTTGATAAAATCAACGCACTCCAGGACCAGGTCGGTCAGGGTGGCATGATCGATCTCAATACCGGCATGCTCCCGTAAATAATGAAAGAGATCTTCGGCGACATGGGCCAGCGAAGCTATATTGTCAAAGAGCATCATAGCCGCCGAGCCCTTGATGGTATGCATGATACGGAATATTTCATTGATCGAGGCATCCAGATTGCTGCTCTTTTCACTGTTAATAACGGACTGTTCCAACTGTTCCAATTGATTAAGGGTTTCGAAAATGAACATATCCAACATGGGTTCTCGCTTCGAATCGCTCAAGTTATGATCACCTCCGAAATGCTCCGATTATTAAATCAAACTGCACTACGACAATATGGTATTTAAAGAGGCGGGAGCGAGACCCGTGGGGGGTGGGTCTGCGCCCCCGCATATGTATGGGAAGGGGGGCAAAGCTAACTGATTTTGCGCAGGGTCTCTAATACATATGATTCCTGAAACGGCTTGACGATGAAGGCGCGGGCCCCTGCCATGATGGCCTCCCGTACATAGCTGTCCTGTCCCATGGCTGAAACGATTACTACGGTAGAATTGGGATGGGAGGAGTGAATAGCCTTGGTGGCGCTGATACCATCCATTTCAGGCATGGTAAGATCCATGGTCACTATATCCGGCTGCAGTTCTTCATACATGGAGACGGCTTCCAGGCCGTTGCTGGCTTCCCCGACCACCTGATACCCGTTTTTCTCCAGAATCAGCCGGATGGTCTTACGCATGAACATCGCATCATCAACAACAAGGATTGTTTTCATGGGATAACCCTCCTTATGCTTTGAATGACTAATGCATATGCTGCGTCGCATGAGTGTGACTGTACCGTGTACCTAATAGTAATGCAATGATCATGCCAGCAATTGGCAGGCGGGTGGGGCATCACTCCAAAACCTTATTATAAATGCAAAAGAAGGTAATTCAGCAAACACTCATGCTTTAATATATGGATAAAAAGGGAAATGTGCTACTGAATGGAAAAATAAGATCAGTAGCACAGAAGTAGCGAATGAATAAGGGTTGCGTCAAGAGTTGACGATTATGAAAGCAGACCAATTTGGCAGAGATACCTACATTTTTGTCATACGCTTTTGGAAGTGTCATCTACACTGAAAACACATTGCTGAACCTAAAGATATTGGGTCTAGACCAAGTAACCCATGGGATTTCAGCCCACTGGCGGTGACCACTTACGTGGTCAGGAAGTCCATCACGAAAACACATGCTGAACCTGAAGATATTGGGTCTAGACCAAGTAACCCATGGGTTTCATCCCACTGACGGTGACCACTTACGTTCGTCATGAAGTCTGTTTATTTAAACGATAGGACAACGAGCGGAGCGACAGGCCCAGATATTTGGCGGTGCGCGTCTTGTTGCCGTTATGCATCTCCAGGGCTTGCCGCAGGATATAATCGGTGAACTCGTCGAGGGGCAGACGGTCGGGAGGGAGTTGAAAATTACGCCAATCGGGAAGGCTTACCAGCTCGCTGTGGAATAGAGAGGGATTGCTGCTATTGTTGTTCCAGATCATCTTGAGGTGGGCCGGGCGCAATTCCTGATCGTCATTCATCAGGACTACCCATTCGATGGTATTTTTCAGTTCCCGGATGTTGCCGGACCAAACATGGTTAACCAGCAGGGAGCCGGCTTCTTTGCTGATCGACTTGAAAGACTTCCCCTTTTCCTGGCTGAATTTTTTCAGAAACATGCCAGCCAGAGGGATGATGTCGTCCGGCCGCTCATTAAGCGGCGGCAGGTACAGATGCGCGGTATTCAGGCGAAAATAAAGGTCGCGCCGGAACTCGCCCAGATTGACCTTTTCTTTGATATCGACATTGGTAGCGCAGATGATGCGTACATTGGTCTTTTTCTTTTTTATGCCGCCCACCCGGTAGAATTCTTTCTCCTGGATTACCCTGAGCAGCTTGGCCTGGAGGCTGGGCGGTATCTCCGATATCTCATCCAGGAAGAGGGTTCCTCCTTCGGCCATTTCGAATTTGCCCTTCTGGCCGCCGGACAGGCCGCCGGAAAAGGCACCGCTTTCATAGCCGAAGAGTTCACTCTCGAACAGGGTGGAGGACAGAGCGGCGCAGTTAATGTCCACAAAAGGCAGGCCGATATTATGCTCGTAATCTCCGTAGTGGATATAGCGGGCGATCATCTCTTTGCCGGTGCCGGTGCCGCCTTCGATGAGTACCGGCATGGTCCGATCCTCATACAAGACGCGAGCCTGTTCATAGATGGTTTGCATAGCCGGGGAAGAGATGACGATATCCCCAATGCCTACTATTTTGTAATAGGCTTGTTTAATGCGGGTTAGTTCTTCCAGAATATCCAGAGTCTCCGCTTCCACGGCGTCCTGGAACTCGTGGGTCAGCCGCTGGTTTTCGCTTTTCAGGGACTGGTGTTCGGCTACGCTGTCGATCAGGGCCAGGAGTTCCTTGACATTTACCGGTTTGAGGATATAATCATAGGCCCCGGAACGCAGGGCCTCTACTGCGCTTTCCACGTCGGAAAAAGCGGTGAATAAGACGATATCCGCGTTATTATTGGGGTATGAGGAACTGCGCAGGTTACGCAGCAATTGCAGGCCGTCCATATTGGGCATCCTGATATCGGAGAGCACCAGATGAAAATCATGATGGGCATAAACGGCCAGGGCCTCTTTGCCGTCACCGGTTTCCACTACCCGATGGCCCCATTTCTCGAGAAATCTTGCTACATAGTGTCGACTGTCCTGCTCATCGTCTACTAATAGAATATTCATCATAACACCTGCCAAATCAAATAATCGAGGCGAAAATCCCCTGACTGAAATTTATGCAAATATCCTGCCATTGATATTGGCGGTTATTACTCTAAATTTATTGAGACGCCATTGCAACCTTACTTGTCGATTACAGGCAATATTAGACGGAAGGTTGCTCCGCCCTGCTCATTGTTGGATATTTCCATGCTGCCATCCATGCGGCTGATGATGGAGTGGACAATAGACAAGCCCAGTCCCATATTGCCATCCTGTTTGGTCGTAAAGAAGGGGTCCAGGATCTGCTGCTGAATTTCCTCGTTGATGCCGGTGGCGTTATCCGCTATCTCCATGATAACCTTTTTTTTGGCAGACATAGTCTTGCACAAAATATACTTTTCCCGCCCTCCGATCTGGTCCAGGGCCTGCCGGGCATTATCCAGCAGGTTTATGATTACTTCTTCAAGCCGGTTGGCATTTCCTTTAACTTGTGGGAGATCCGCTTGGATATCCAGTTGAACTGATATGCCGTGGCTGGCAAATTGCCGGCCCATAAGGTTCAAGGTATTCTCCAGGATGGTATTCAGGCAGCAGGGTTCCAAGGCGCCCCCCTTGCCGGTAGTAGCGAAGGAGCGCATATGCTGGATAATATCTGCGATCTTATTGGCTTGCTGGGCAATGCCCCGGTAATTATCCAGAATCTCGTCCGCCTCCAGCCGGCCACCTTGTTCCAGCCACAAGACCGCTCCCTCGGCAATTACCTTGATGGCATTAAGGGGTTGGGCAATCTCATGGACGATGCCGGCTGACATAGCGGAGAGGGCTGCCAGGCGGTTGAGCCGGGCATTGCTTTCCTGGATGCGCTGGCGTTCCTGTTCGAGTTGTACCTGTTCACTGATATCGCGGGTCAGGATGATATATTGCTTGAGCCGGCCGTTTTCATCGAGGATAGGGCTGATAGTGGTATTAAAGGATGATACCAGGTTTTCGGTCCGGGCTCTTTCCACCATTCCCTGCCAATAGCCCTTTTCGTCAACTGTGCTCAGTACGTCATCCACCATGGATTTGAGAGTGAACTCGGAAAAGAGCACATCATAACTCTGGTTGATCAATTCTTCGGGGGGTTTGCCGGTTATCTGCCGGGAGGCCTGGTTAGCCAGCACGATCTTGCCGTTAAGATTGATTACCAGCAAGCCTTCGGTAATACTATCGAAGATAAGGGTGGACAAGCGTTCGTGTTCCCGGGCCTTTACCTCGGCGAGCGCTCTTAATACGGCGGGTCCGAGGCGCTCTAACCGATTCTTCAGGACATAATCCGTCGCTCCGCGTTTGAGCGATTCTACTGCGGTTTCCTCCCCCATCACTCCGGATACAAAAATAAAGGGCAGCCCCGGATAGCGGGCGCGGGTCCGCTCCAGGGCGGTTAATCCGTCAAATTCCGGCAGCCAGTAGTCGGATATAACCAGATCGGGCCGCTTATTCAAGGCCTCGCAGAATTCTTGCTCGCGTTCCACTCGGGAACACTCCATGGGCAGACCGGTCTTTTTAAGCTCACGTAAAATTAATTCGGCATCCTCAGGATTATCCTCAAGGATCAAAACATGCGGATTGATATTCATTCCGTAGCCTCCTGGCTGACCGCTCGCTGGGCCGGCAGTGAAAAATAGAAGACAGTACCCTCGCCCGGATTGCTCTCGACGCGAATCTTACCGTCGTGACGGTCGATAATTCTTTTAACAATGGCCAACCCCACCCCGCTGCCGGGAAATTCAGACTCCGAGTGTAGCCGCTTAAATACGGAAAACAGGCGGGGGGCATATTTCATATCAAAACCTATCCCGTTATCCCTGACAAAAAACTCGATCTCCGTGGAGTTACTAATGCTGCATCCCACCTGGATGGAAGCCTGGGGCTGGTAAGCCGTGAATTTAAGGGCATTGGAAAGCAGATTGCTCCAGACTTGTTTTAGCATGGAAGGATTACCGCACACCGGAGGAAGGTTTTCAATCTGAATCTCTATCTTGCGGCCGCTCTCCGCGACTAGCAGTTCGCCTATCGCCTGTTCCACCAGGTAGTTCATATCAACCCGGGACTTGTCAGCCGGACTCCGCATAGCCAGGGAAAAGGTTAGCAAGTCCTGGATCAATTGCTCCATTTTATTGACATTGCGCTTGATAATACCCAGCAAACGCACGCCTTCTTCATCAAGGTGGGGGCCGTATTCTTCGTTGAGTATCTTGGCGAATTCGCTGATAGCCCGTAAAGGTGCCCGCAGGTCGTGGCTGACCGTATAGGAATATGCCTCGATTTCCTTGTTGATGGCTCTTAACTGGGCGGTTCGTTCTAATACCCGCTGTTCCAGGTCGTTATTGAGCTGTTGGATAGTGGCCACCGAGTTTTTCATCTCGGTTATATCCTGCAGCATGGTAACGAAACTGGAATCATGCAGACTGTAAGCGGAGATATTGAGCCATACATTATATTCCTTGATAAAATGCTCAAAATGAACGGCCTGGGGCATGTTTTCGATGCCATCGTAGAGATCCAGCCAGGAGCGGATATTATCTTGATAGCCGGGCAGCAATTCACTCAGGGGCTGGTTGATCATCTGACTGCGGGGATGGCGGAATAAACGCTCACCGGACTCGTTGACATCCAGGCACAGCATATCGATAATACTCCCGCTCTCATCCCGGATAGCCTTGTGATAGATAAGTGCTGCGGGCATATTTTGGAAGAGCAGGCGGTAGCGCTGCTCGCTCTCGCGCAGTGAGGCTTCGGTATTGAGCTGCTCGCTGATGTCGTGGGCGATGCCCCCCAGCAGGACATCCTGGCCCTGCCGCGGTATTCTGAATTTGATTGAAGCATAGACATGGGTGCTCCCGGCCTTGTTGGTGACAATTTCTGTGCCCTCCCAATATCCGGTCTGCATGGCTTTCCGGTCATGATCCACCAGGAAAGCTGCGGTCTCGGCTGGGAACATTTCCATGGTAGAAAGACCGGTAGCATCGAAACCAGTAATCTGCCGGTGATATTCGTTGCTGAACAGGATCTCGCTATTTTCATTCTTGATAAAAACGGCCACCGGGATGTTTTCCATAAAGAGCGAAAAGAGTTCCTGGCTCTCCTGTAAGGCCTGTTCAGCTTCTTTGCGGCGGGTAATATCTATAAATGTGCAGATAACCTGGTAGGGCTTGGCCTCACCGTCGCGGGAGATAGGTATGGCATTGCAGAGCATCCAGCGATAAAGCTGATCGTATTGATTGAAGATACCGAGAACTACATTGCGGACCTCCTGCCCGGTAAGTAGGGCCTGCCGATGCGGCAATCTTTCAATGGGAAAAGGATCGCCGTTTTCAAATATCATGGAGGGTTGTTCTGCGGGCAAGGCCTTGAGTTGCTCCAGATCAAGCCTCAGAATGTTTTGCGCCGCCAGGTTGGCGTCAAAGACATGGCCGGTCGAATCGACATAGACTACACCCAAGGCCATGCTTTTAAATAGATTATAATGTCTGTCCTGGAGAAGGCGCAGTTCTGCTTCTATTGAAGATAGTTGGCTCGAGTCCTGATCAGGGGTTGAGGTGACAGATGGTTTCATGCCCTCATGCAATCCGGTATCCCCCTTTGCAGTAAATGTACTCTTAAATATCTTCCTGGAGCAAATATCTAATGACGGAGTTAGCAGAAAAGAGGACCATAAATTTACATGTTATTGACGTGTATAATAAATATATCGAAATTGGGCTGAATTTACCAGTCCTAAAATAACTTTTATTTATAGAGACAAATTATATTATACGGATTGCAATATTTTTATAAGCAGCTGGCTGAGCTGTCCGGCGGCTTCTTCAAAGGTAAGCCCGTTTTCCAGGATAAAAGTCGGATTCAATATGGCTTGCACCGAAGATGTGATTACGGTAGTCAGAATCGACAGGCTGAAATGGCTGGAGACTTCAAGATATGGGGATTGGGAGGACATGCTGCTGAGCACCTGCTTGATACGCTCCACGCGGAACCGGTCTATTTTTTGCCACAGTTGAGGATAATGCTTTTCCAGATCATATAGGGTACTGGGGTTAATGATGAAGCGCCCCTGGTCGGCCAGCAGTTCAAACATGTTTTTTAGCAGGATGGCCGGTTCACTGCCCTGCTGCAATAAAAGATCCATATCATCGGATATTTCCCGGGTGAAAGCGTCCAAGGTAGCCTCGATTATTTCTTCCTTGCTCCGGTAGTAGCGGTAAAGCGTGCGCTTGCTGACGCCGGCTTCCCGGGCCAGTTCATCGACGGTCAGATGATAAAAGCCGCGCCGTAATGCCAGCCGGCGGCAGGCCTGATGAATTCGCTCCGGAATATTGGTTGATTTCATTTCGTCTGCCCCCTATGCAATCTGCTTGCGGAATTTCAGTACACTGACGGTCAGTACTACCAGGGTAAATACCAGGAGGGCGGTAACCTGCCCGATCAGATAGGGAAAGCCAATCCCTTTCAGGATAATGCCCCGGATAATATCCAGGTAATAGGTCAGGGGAATAACAAATGAGATATAATAGATAATCTTGGGCATGGCCGCCCGGGGAAAGAGGAAGCCCGACAGCAGGATGCTGGGCAGCATTACGAAAAACGACATCTGAAAGGCTTGCATCTGGTTTTCCGCAATATTGGAAATCATCAGCCCCAGGCCCAGGGAAGCCGTTATAAAAAACAGTGTCAACAGGTAGAGTTCCACAATACTGCCTCGTATGGGGACATGGAATACCAGGACTCCCACCAACAGGGCCACGGTGATCTGCAAGTAGCCTAATATGATATAGGGCACGATCTTGCCGATCATCAACTCATAGGGCCGCAGCGGTGTCACCAGCAATTGCTCCAGGGTACCCTGCTCCCGTTCCCTTACGATGGCCACCGAGGTGATGATTACCATGGTCATGGTCACGATGATGCCCAGTATGGCAGGCACCATGAAATAAGCGGTAATCCCGTCCGGATTGTACCAGGGGCGGACCCGTACATCATAGGGCGCATGGTCAACCTTGATCTTTTGGAAGAGTACCTGCTGGGATTTAATGAGGCCGATGGCATTGGCGGTGGCTACTGCCTGATTGGCCACCATGTTGTCGCTGGCGTCGACCAATACCTGCACCTGAGCCGATTCACCTCGCTTGACCTGGCGGGTGAAATCAGGCGGTATGATGATGCCGACCCGGGCGGTGCCGCGATCGATGCTCTCGGTGACCTGATCGTAACTGCCGGCAGCGGAAATCATATCAAAATAGCCGGAGGCGGAAAAGGCATTCAGCATATCCCGGCTCTCATAGGAAAGTGACTGATCGAAGACCACGGTGGGTATATGCCGGACCTCGGTCTGAATGGCATAGCCGAAGAGCAGCAGCTGGACCAGCGGGATCATGAAAATGATGAACAGGGTGGTCCGATCACGCCGCATCTGGATGTATTCCTTTCTCATGATGGCAAGGATACGATACATGGTGTCACCTGCTTTCTCTCATTCTGGCCAGGGCGATAAACACATCCTCCAGACTGGGAATGATGGGACGGGCCCTCACCCCGGCATACTGTTCCAATGCCGTCTGATCGCCGGTTTCCTGGACCAGGACATGCAGCATCAGTCCATGCAGACTGCAATCCTTTACATAAGGCAAGGCTTTCAGCCTTTCTATCTGGGCTACCGGTTCCGGCAGTTCCAGTTCCAGCATACAGCCCTCCAAGACATGGTTGCGCAGGTAGTCCGGGCTGTCCAAAGCCAGTAAGCGTCCCTGGTTGAAAAAAGCAATTCGGTCGCAGCGCCCGGCTTCATCCATGAAATGCGTTGAAACTATGACAGTCACCCCACCGGCCGCCATCTGCCGGATGATATCGAAAAAGGCCCGCCGGCTGCTGGGACTTACCCCGCTGGTCGGCTCATCCAGAAACAGCAGGGCTGGTCGCGAGACCAGGGCGCAGCTCAAGGCCAGGCGCTGGCGGAAGCCCCGGGACAGGGTAGCCACCCGGACGTTTTTGTGCCCGGTCAATTCTGCCAGTTCTAACATTTCATCGAGGCGGCCGTTGGTTTTTCTACCGGTTATTCCGTAGAGGCCGGCATAAAAGCTGAGGTTTTCCAGGACGGTCAAATCGGCATACAGGCTGAATTTCTGAGACATATAACCTATATGGGTCTTGATATCGTCGCTTTGCCGGGCCAGATCATAGCCCAGCACCGTGGCTTCACCGGCACTGGGCAGCAGTATGCCGGTAAGCATACGCATAGTGGTGGTCTTGCCAGCCCCGTTGGGACCCAGGAAAGCCACCAGCTCACCCTGGTTGATATCCATAGTCACCCGGTCCACCGCCGTAAACTCCCCAAACCGCCGGGTCAACTCCCTGGTACTTATCGCCACTGCCATCAAAATCACCTCTCCCCTGATTCGGCCAGGAAGATGAAGACGTCTTCCATGGAGGGGGCGGCCGGTTTTATCTCCGCCGCTAGTTTATGTTCGGACAAAAATGCTTCAATAGCCGCCTGGCCGGTTGCCAGGTTTTCCACCAACAGCCGGTAGTGGTCGCCCAAGAAGGTCGAATCCTGCACGGCCGGCAGGGGCTTAAAAAGAGCCGGGTCTTTGCTGTCCAGGCGAATCTCCAGCAGCCGACCGCCCAAGCGTTCCTTTAGGGCTGCCGGGCGGTCGTAGGCCACCATCTCGCCCTGGCTGAGCAGGGCCACCTGGTGGCACAACTCGGCTTCATCCATGTAGGGGGTGGACATCAGGATGGTCATGCCGTCTCCGTTCAGGCTATAGAGGATCTGCCAGAACTCCTTGCGCGACTCGGGATCCACCCCGTAGGTCGGCTCATCGAGCAGGAGTATAGCCGGCCGGGTGATCAAAGCAATTGATAAGGCCAGCTTCTGCTTCATCCCCCCGGACAATTGTTGAGCCAACCGGTCGGTAAAGGGAGCCAAGCGGGTAATCCCCAGGATTTCGTCGGCGCGCTGCTGGACCGTGGCCCGATCCAGGCGATACATGGCGGCAAAGAAATTAATGTTTTCCCGCACGCTGAGGTCGGGGTACAGGCTGAAATTCTGTGGCATATAGCCCAGTTTTTCATGTACCGCCGCGGTACCCTGAACGCCCTCCAGCCACACCTCGCCGGCATCGGGAGTTATCAGCCCGCACAGCATGCGCAGCAGAGTAGTCTTGCCAGCGCCATCCGGCCCCACCAGCCCGCATATCGCCCCGGCCCCTACCTGCAAGCTAACCTCCCGCACCGCCGTCAACTTGCCAAAATGTTTAGTCAAACCCTCACACCGAATCATAGAACCTACTTCTCCACAAATACTACGTCGGCGGGCATGCCGGGTTTGAGTTGGTCCCCGGGGTTATTCAGCTTGATCTTGACGGCGAAGACCACATTGGCCCGCTCCTTTTGGGTTTGAATCATCTTCGGGGTATATTCTCCCTTACTGGCGATATTAATCACCTGACCGGAAAACTTATCCGGACTACCGCTGACACTTATGGACACTCTTTGCCCCAGTTTCAGGCGGGGCAGGTCGTCGGTGGGGATATAAACCTTGATCCACAGGTCGGATAGATCTGCCATGGTGGCCAGCGGAGCGGTCGCCGGGACATACTCGCCGTTCTCGAAATTCTTGGAGATGATGGTTCCGGCATGGGGGGCGTAAACCTGCAGATCACTGACCGCACTCTTCGCGGCCTTCAGCGCAGCCCGGGCACTTTCCACATTGGCGGCCGCGGCCGCGATGGTTTGGGTGCGGCTGCCTTCCTCCAGCAAACTCAGGCGGCTTTTCGCGATATCCAGCTGCCGGGCCGCATTGTCCCGGGCCAGCTTATATTTCTCCCAATTGTCAGCGGAAATCGCGCCGGATTCCTTGAGTTGGTTGACCCGGCTAAGATCGGATTCCGCCTGGTTTAGAGCGTCCTGGGCGGACTCAACGCCGATTCTGGCCTGGGCGACCTCCTGGCTGCGGCTGCCAGCCTGCAGATCCTTCAACTGGGCCTCCGAAGCCTTAAGGGTCATAGCCGCCTTTTCCTGCTGGGCCAGCAGGTCTTCCCGGGAGAGCTCGGCCACCAGTTGCCCCGCTTTAACGTATTGTCCCTCCTCGATGGGCAGGCGATAGATGGTGCCGTTGTTGCGCGCGTTCAATTCAATAGTGGTGGCCTCAATGGTACCGCTGGCCTGCAGCGCAGTGCTTTTGCTGCTGCTGTAATAGCGATATCCATAGAATATGCTCAAAAAAAGAACCAGTAAGATAACAATCAGGCGGGCCGCCTTTTTCATGGATAATCCCCCCATACATGATGATTATTGCTGCCCCACATATGTATACTAATTAAACCAAAATAGTATACCTGGTGATAATCTCATTCTAGCACCGGATATACTATTTGCCAATATGTATTTAGTTTGTGCGGATTGGGCTAAAATAAATGCTCCCCTGGCGGTCCGGGGATTACCCCGATGACCTGGAGGGGAGCATATTATTGGTTTTTATTAAGCCAGTAATTGATTATTTATGGGTAGCGTGATAGTGGGTATGCAGCAGCTCGTGGGATTTGTGTCCCAGCGGCTCATGCAGGAAGTCTTCGTAAATTTTCTTGACTTCCGGATTTTCATGGGACTTGCGCAGAGGCAGTCCGGCATCCTCCAAATAGATAGCTTCAATCCGCTCCATTCGCTTGGCGATAGTGGAGGGAATCGGCTGGCCTCCGCCGCCGATGCAGCCGCCGGGGCAGCACATTACTTCGATGAAATGGTAGGGTGAGGTACCGGCCTTGATCTCATCCATGATCTTGCGGGCCGCGCCCAGGGTATTGGCTACCGCTACCTTTACTACCGTGCCATCCAGATCGACTTCGGCTTCCTTGATACTGTCGAAACCGCGCAGCATGGTGAAGTTGACATCTTCCAGGGTCTTCTTGGTGACTACTTCGTAAACGGTGCGCAGAGCTGCTTCCATAACGCCGCCGGAAGCGCCGAAGATAACGGCGGCGCCAGTGTAGGCTCCCAGCAGGGAATCGAAAACGGAAGGAGCTATCTTGTCCCACAGCGGTCCGCCCATACGCATCAGCTTGCCCACCTCACGGGTAGTAAGAACCAGATCGACGTCGCGGAAACCACTGGCGTTCATTTCTGGACGAGCGGCTTCAAATTTCTTAGCGGTACAGGGCATGATGGATACGGAATAGATCTTGGCGGGATCTACGTTCATCTTCTCAGCCCAATAGGTCTTGACCAGCGGTCCAAACATCTGCTGGGGTGACTTGCAGGTGGAAAGATGACCCAACTGGTCGGGATAGAAGGTTTCAGCAAAGTTTATCCAGCCGGGGCTGCAGGAGGTTATCATCGGCAGAGTGCCGCCGGTGGTCAGACGCTGCAGCAGTTCGTTGCCTTCCTCCAGGATGGTGAGGTCGGCGGTAAAGTTGGTGTGGAATACATAGTCGAAGCCCAGGGCTCTAAGGCCGGCTACGAACTTGAGCATATCGAGAGAACCGGTTTCCAGGCCTAACTCTTCAGCCACCGCTACGCGGATAGCCGGAGCAATTTGGGTAACCACGATCTTGTCGGGGTCAGCCACCGCGGCCAGGAATTTATCGAGTTCTTCATTTTCAGTAATAGCGCCAACCGGGCATACCAGAGCACATTGACCGCACATTACGCATTTGGTCTCGATTAAGGCCTTGCCGTCCACGGTTTGGGGAACCCCATTGTTAACCTCGAGCGCGCCGACGGTCTGTACATCATTGCACATTTCTACGCAACGCAAACACAAGGTGCACTTGGCCGGGTCACGAACAATTGACGGGGTAGAGCGATCTTTGGGCAGTTTGAGCGGTTTGACCTCTACATCACGAATGATTAGAGTCTCGGCCAGAGTCTGCAGTTCACAGTTCTGGTTGCGTGGACAATTGAGACAATCCTGGGGATGCACCTGTAGAATTTTCTTCAAATTGGCTTTCTTGGCTGCGATCACGGCCGGAGTGGTGGTCTTGATCACCATTCCGTTGGCTACCGTTGCAGCACAGGCAGTCTTGAGTTCGCCATTGATGTCGACCATACAGACCTTACAGTTGTCTTTTACCTTCAGGTCCGGATGGCTGCACAGTGACGGGATCGCAAAGCCGACTGCGGCTGCAGCCTGCATTACGGTGGTTCCTTCTGGCACCGAGGCTTTGATGCCATTCACAACTACGTCAACCATATAATACCCCTCTCCCTTTAGATTTTTCGACTTCTTTCT
>Ga0209340_1000246_pt1 | contig 70127 bp, 64 predicted proteins | sample EPASupsiteSAE323_FD_187266 | JGI IMG/M metagenome (GOLD analysis project Ga0209340, IMG submission 187266) | Bioremediated contaminated groundwater from EPA Superfund site, New Mexico - Sample SAE3-23 (SPAdes) (version 2) | ecosystem: Environmental > Aquatic > Deep subsurface > Groundwater >... | reverse complement strand
TCGGCCGGTGCCGGAACGGTTCCTGGTACGGGGGTCGCCGCAACCCCGCTTTTCTCTGCACCGGTACAGCCTGCGGACATCGTGCCGGTCCCGAGCAGAATGATGAAAAGTGCGATGATAATGCCTGCAGGTCGTTCCATACCCCCGGGTACTTCCGGTAAACCATAAAGAGATACCGTCAGGGTTTCCCGTGCAAAAACCGGTCACGGGACGGTCCCTACTGTCCCGGGTCATGCGATCTTCCCGTGCCGGGTGCGGGGGAACTTCCGGAAAAGAGGCCGGGCCGAAACCGGATCCGGTGGTGAGAAGAGAGAGGTACCCGGGCCGGAATTACGGGACGGTTCCAAAACGGGGAACGGGAGAGGGGGGTCAGGATTTCCGGGGAGGAACACTATTGAGGATATGAGGAATGAGATATCCCCCGTCTCCCCTGTTCTCCGTTCCGTGTCGCTCACTGGTTGTATTCTGCTGTTCTCTGGTATGCTTGGTTCTGCCGAAAGGCATCTCGTTTCTGCTTCAGGGTATTCCGGGTATGCGCTTTTTCCAACACCCCCAGGAGGTTCCTGTATGGGATTATCTCATGTTAGTGAAGGTGTCTGCCAGATGATGAGTTCTGGTCGCATGTTCGGTGTTTTTCGGGCTCTGCTGTCCCGGTTCGATGCTGTCTCTCGTTACCGTCCCAACCGGGCTCTGCAAGCTCCCGGCGGGGGCGGTTCTGCCCGATGGCCCGCAACGTCCGGGACAGCCGCGGCACGAATGCCGGAACAATCCCGGTACATGGCGGTCTTCATCGGCCGCGCTCGTTTGGAAGTTTTCAGCAGGTCCGGTCCCCCAGGGGAACCGGATCTGCTTGTAAATTATGTTTTACATTATGTTTTAAATACTTTACTATATGTCTAAAACGATCGGAACCGGCTGTGGGATTCCAGGAGAGATGACTGGTCCCGGGAGACGGGGTTCCACCGCACGAAAAAGAAAGGATGACCGGGAAATGACCGGGAATTATTCGGCGGTACCTTCCGGCAGGTAGGTAAATACCTCTTCAATCGTTACGCCGAAGTACCGGGCTATCTTGAATGCGAGTTCCAGGGAGGGATCGTACTTTCCCTTTTCGATGGCGAGAATCGTCTGGCGGGAGACCGAGAGATCATCCGCCAGTTTCTCCTGGGTGAGGTCATGCATTGCCCGGTAGACCTTGATCTTATTCTTCATCGGTTTCCCACTCCCCGAGTTTCCGGGCATAATAGAACCGGAACCCGACATACAAAAAGAGCATGAGAACCAGGAGGAAGAGCTGCAGGAACCCGACATTCCCTGCAAAGAGGAATCCCTCGGAGGGCATCGTCCCGGCAGGGAGGGAAGACGCCGGACCGGTGGGATTGAAAATGGGCGGGGGATTTTCCCGGAAATGGCCCGGGCGGTCGAACCCCCATACGATACTCCCGAGACTGATGACAAAGAATACGATCCAGAAGATCTCCAGCGTCCGGAACGCAGCTTTCTGGTTTATCTGGACCATCCGCTCGTCTTCATGGGGATCCTTCACCTCGCGCTTTATGATGTAGAGGACGATGGCACTCAGGACCACCGACGCCTGAATGAATATGGGGGTCTTGTCCTGGATTACCGAGACCCAGAAAATCAAGACGTTGATCAGTGCGACAATCCCGCACACGATATAGAAGGTATTCCTGTTCATCGGGCACCCGTGTATATTCCTTTGGATATCTAGGTTTTCAATTTTTCCCCATCGGAAATCTGATATATTCCGGTACGGAGCAGGCAGGGAGGACACTTTCCTGAAAAAACCGGTTTTCCGGCTCCGGTCTCATGAAAATATTGCGAACCCTAATATAATGGAGAGGCAGATTCTCATCATAAACTGGTGTGTATCCATGGCAGATGAGATCTCTGTACCTGAACCCGGTTTGCCGGTTGATCTTCATACGTATCCCTGGTGGCTGGTCCTCCTGTGGGGTATTCTCTCGATAGTGATCGGGATTATGTTCCTGACGACCCCGGCGCTGACGACCGTCGTCTTCATCACGCTTCTCGGCGCCTTCTGGCTGGTTGGCGGGGTGTTCACGCTTGCAAGCCTGGTTTCCGATAAAAGCAACATGGGATGGAAGATATTCCTCGGGGTGCTGAACATTATCGTCGGGATCATCATCCTCGCGTACCCGCTGTACTCCACCTTCGTCCTCCTCGCGTTCTTCATCATATTCCTGGGATTCTGGGCGTGTATCATGGGCGTGCTGCACCTCTTCCAGGCATTCACGCTGAAAGACTGGGGCATGGGGGTACTCGGGATAATCAGCATCTTCTTCGGTATCCTGCTCCTTACCTTCACCCTGATATCCATCGCACTGCTCCCCTTCATTGCAGGCGCGTTTGCGATCATATTCGGGCTCTGTGCGATTGTATTTGCATTCTCCGCAAGGAAGGCTGTCACAGCGCCTGCAGCCTGAAACCATTTCCTCATTTTTACCTGACAGATCCCCCCGGTCATACCGGGAGGAGGTATTCCGAAGGGATCCTGAGGCAGGACGGTGTTTTCCGCTACGGTTATCCGGTTTTCCGGGAATTCTTCCGGAACGTTATCCTGCTCTGCCCGAAATAATTCCAGAAAAATCCCAGTGCTATCGCAACCACTTTTGCAGGGATGTAGTTCAGGGAGAAGATCTCGACAGCGACCGTGAGTATCGCAAGGTTCAGCCCGAGCCCGGTCAGGGAGATCACGGCAAAGAGGGAGAACTGCCGGAAATATTTCCTGCTGGCGTCGTGGAAATTGAGGTACTTGTTCAGGAGGTAACTCGCGAGCATCCCGCACAGGTAGGATGCAGTCGCAGAGCAGAGATACCAGATATGGAACCGTTCGGTGAAGAGGTACAGGAGACCGATATCGAGGAGGGAAGACACTACTCCTATCAGAAAAAAGCCGAGAAATTCTTTCCCGAAGAGATCCTCCGGAAGCTTCATGACCGCTGCACCTTCGGGAAGGTATCCCCCGAGGCGGGGAGTTATCCGGCGCCCGCGGCCCCGGCGCAATCGTACAGCGATCCCGATGATTGCAGTCCTGTTCCCGCCGACCCGGTGACGTTTTGGAAGGCTTCGTTCTCACCCGTAAGATCCACTGCGGTACAATGGGTCTCCACCCAGCTGAAGATCTCGCTGTTCCCGCCGCCCGTGCCGCCCCCTCTGCCAGATCCCCCGGTCTGGAAGAACCGGACTTTTCCGTCCCTGATATAGTCCCGGATGGTGGTCACGTTCAGGACCTGGTCGCTGCCGGTGAATCCCCCGAGGCACATGACGGCTTTTCCCGTCTCTATGATCAGGTTCGCCCCTGCCTGGGAACTCGGGACCGCCAGTATCCAGGTCTCATTGGCCGTATGGGCCAGCAGGTATTCCGCAAGCCGGCCGGTCGAGGCATCTCCGCCGCCCATGCCCTGCGGCCCGCCGCTCATGGCAGAGACCCCGGACGTACGGTTACCGGAGATACCTCCGGTGCCCGTCATGCCGGAACCTGCGGGGCCGCCCGTAGTGGTTCCCGCTGCGGCAGTACCGGAGGTACCGGTCCCGGACCCTGCCTGCCCCGTCGCGGTGCGATCCGAAAGGCGCGTACTGTTCCCCGGTCCGTATGAGCCATCCCGGCCGGTCCTGTCCCTCAGCGAGCCGGGGATATCCGTTCCGGAAATTCCCGTGCCCCCCGCGCCAGGCATACCGGAAACCAGCGCAGCTCCTGCCATACCGGTTCCCCCGGTCATCCCGCCGCCAAAACCCCCGTGGGAACCCTGCGGGCCGGCCGACGGGATGTTGCCGCCGTTTCCGGTCATAATCGGCGTGCAGGACCAGACAAAGGGAGCGACGAACAGGATGCCGACTGCCGCTGCGATGATAGGCACCCGGTGGTTCGCGAGGACCGGGGTCTTCCGTACCAGCATCAGGGCAAGGAGACCGGTGCAGATGAGGGTTGCCACAAGGACGAGCGGCACCAGGGGACCTGCCCAGTCCGCATCATAGGAAAGGAACAGGGTCTCCAAGAGACCGGTGACCAGGACGGCGACTACAAGGAGCCATCCCTTCCAGCCGCCGGTTCCATAGCTCCGGTATAACCCGGCCGCCCCGATGCCGACAAGCCCGGCAATCGGCGGTGCTATCGTTGCGATGTAATAGTCGTGCCAGAATCCGCTGGTGAAGCTGAAGTACAGGAGGCCGGGGATCAGCCAGAGGAGCATCGCGATGAGGGTGAGCCCTTTCCCGCTCGTAAACCCCGCCTCTTCCAGTCCCCGGAAAGAGAGATCCTTTGGCCTGCGCACCCAGGCAAGGACACCGATCAGGGCGAACGCAAGGAGCCAGGCGATGTCCCCGGCAAGACCCTGGCCGAAGATCCGGAAGACGCCCGGGCTTCCGCCGCTGTTCATGCCGCCACCTCCGCCCATGCCGCCCGGGGAAGATCCTCCCCGGAGTCCGGAGGAGGTTCCCGCCCCCTGCGTTCCGGAGGGACCCTGCCCCTGTCCCTGGCCGGAAGAGCCGGCAGCTGCCGACGACCCCCCGGGGCCTCCTGCCTGGGTGCCGGGAGCACTTCCGGACCAGGCATCGCTGCCGCCCGTATACGGGAACGCGGATCCGGACCCTGCGGACGGCATCATGCCGCTGCCGGTCCCCTGTCCCGGAACGCCGCCCGCAGATCCTCCGGGCCCGCCGCCGGAACCTACGGGACCCGCGGTACCCATTCCGCCGATCCCGAGCCGGTGGAGGCCGTTATAGTTGATGATGAGTCCGAAGACCGTGTTGTCCCCGCTCCCCCCGATATACGGGCGCTGGTCTGCGGGGATGCTGTCCACGGCTGCCGCCCAGGAGAAGGATACGGCAAGAAGGACGATGACGGCAAGCCCCACATGGAGGACCCGTTTCTTCCAGGAAAAGTCCGTGGCGCCCAGGAAATATACCGCAAGGATGGCGGGAACCGCGATAAACGCCTGGATCATCTTGATGTTGAACGCGATCCCGATGAGGACTGCCGAGACGAGGAACCAGGGAAGCGACCGTTCCCGAGTTGCCTTCAGGACGACCCAGACCGCAAGGAGGAGCACGAAGATCATCTGGGTATCCATCGTCCCGTTCCGGGAGACTGCGACGAGGATCGGCGTCACGGCCAGGGCAAGGGCCGCAACCAGTCCCGCCGGTTTTCCGAACGGGCGGGAGACGATGAGGTAGATGAGCGCCACGGAACCGATGCCGGCAAGTGCCTGGGGAAGGACGAGGACCCATCCGCTGAATCCCAGTACCGCGGCAAACGCGGCCTGGACCCAGAGGCCGACCGGCGGCTTGTCGACCGTGATGAACCCGGCCGGATCCAGGGAGTTGAAGAGACCGGCGGCAGGGTTCACGAGCATGCTTTTCACGGCCGCCGCGTAGTACGTGTTCGTAATTCCCTGGTTCCCGATATTCCAGAGGTTCAGGAACGCAGACAGGGCGAGTATCCCAAGAAGGAGGATCTCTGCCCGGTATTTTCTGACAAATTCGCGGTCGATCAGATGAATCTCTCCATGACGCGGCAGCTTCCGAACCCGTATTCCTCTGCCGGTGTACTTATTGTCTAATTAATTCAACATATTGTCGTATAAGTTTTACTAGTGCAGGGGCATGCATTGCCGGAACTATACGGATCGTGCGCGATGCTCTCCCTGCGGTTCCGTTGCAGGTAAAAAGGGATGCTTACGGATTCTTTTCCGGAAATTGTCAGGGTTCCTCAGGGGGTTCCGGCCCGCCCTCCCCGGATTCATCGGGTACCGGCTGCGGCGGGACCGGCGGTATTTTCTGGAGGATTTTCCGGGCAGTTTCCGGGGATCGCAGGATACCGTTCGTGAGCGCCTCTTCCAGGGGTTCCTTCGCAACCCGGCCGAGCGTGATGAGCGCGCTCTCGGCACGGTTCCTGACAATGGGGGACGGATCGTTCAGGGCGGTCACGAGCGGCGGGACGGCGTCCCCTCCCCCGATCTTCTGGATGGCGTTCACGGCACCGAGACGGATATGGATGCTTGGGTCGGTCAGGCACTCCGCGAGGGGCCGGAGTGCCGGTGCACCGATGGCTTCCAGGTCGTACCAGCGTTCGAGCCCGATGAGGAAGTACGCCTTCTCGACCGGATCCCGGGGGACACTCTGGATATCCTGGAGGATCCGGGCTATCCTGGCCTTGAGGGGGTGATCCCCGGAACGGAGCGCCCGGACGAGTTCCGGCCTTCCGGTCTCCCCCATCTGGAGGAAGGCTTCTGCGGCGGCATACACGATCTCCTCATCGCTGCCGGCCAGTTCCCGGATCAGCGGCCCGACCGCCCGTTCGTCCCGGAGGAGCCCCAGCGCCCGGATAACCGCAACCCTGACGCCGGGATTTCGGTCGGGCAGGGCATCGATCAGGGGTTTTACCCCCCGGTCGTCCCCCAGCCTGCCCAGGGATTCCGCAATGCGTATCCGTACTTCGGGGGAAGGTTCCGAATAGAGAACCCGTCCCAGGGCAGGAACCGTACGGCCCCGGGCCAGCGACCCGGCAAGGATGACCGCCCCCAGCCTGACCTTCACGGATTCGTTCTCCAGTGCGGCAAGGCAGTCCTCAAGGATGGGATCGCCCGTCTCCTGCAGGACGGCAAGGATCTCCCGGTACAGGTCCGGGCCTGCATCGGAGAGGGCCGCAAAGAGCGCGGGGACCGCCCCGTTTCCGCCTGCCAGGAGTTTTTCCCGGGAAGTGTCCCGGACGGCGGCATCCGGGCTCGCGAGCGCCTGGATGAGTGCCGGAACATCTTCCCCTTCTGCGGGAGAGGCGGCCTCCTCCGGGGAAACACCCGTCCCGGCCCGGTCGATCTCCTGCAGGACCTCCTCCGCCCGCTTCCGGATCGCGGGGTCGTTATCATAGAGCAGGCCCCGGATCAGGGCAGTCGCCGGTTCGGTCCGGATCCGGGCCAGCGTTCCGAGAACCGCAAGGCGCAGCTCAGTATCCCCTTCGGTCAGGAGGTCCCCCAGGACCCCCATAAGGGAAAGGCGCGGGTTCCCTGCGAGCCGTGCAAGGACCCCTGCTCCCGTCTCCCGCACCCCGTTATCGGGATCGGTCAGGCTCTTTATCAGCGGATGGAGGACCGTCCTGCCCTGCAGGGCGCCCAGCCCTTCGAGTGCGGCAGACCGGACACCCGGATCCGGGCTCTCGGAGGCATCCAGGAGCGGGAGCAGCGCAGGGGTGCCGAGCCTGCCTGCCGCCCGGGCGGCTTCCGCCCGGACCCTGGCGGACGGGTCGGTGAGCCGGCCCAGGAGCGGGGAGAGGGAAAGGGGGTCCCGGAGGTTTCCGAGCGCTTCCGCAGCGGCCCGGCGGATCTCTTCGTCCGGGTCCTCAAGGCAGCGGAGGATAGCGGCTGCCGCTGAGCCGTCCCCGATCCTGCCGAGCGCAGATATTGCGGCCGCCCGCACGGCATCGCTCTCCTTGCGCAGGAGATCCTGCAGGGTCCCGGATGCAGACGGGCCCCGGGCGATGAGCGAATGCACGGTCGCCACGCGGATACTTTCATCCGGGTCCGCGAGCCCGGCCCGGATCTCCTCATCGCTCATGGCCGGGAACCGGTGCCCGGCCTCCTGCGGGCTCGTCCCCTCGTTCCACTCGTCAGTCCGGTCTTCCGTCTGCAGAACCGAGAGGACCGATGCCGCCTCGTCCCGGAGCCTCTGGTTCTTCCCCTGCACTGCGGCTTTGAGGGCGGCAAGCGCCGGTTCCCCGAGAATCGCAAGCGCCTCGGTGACGACCAGGCGCACCATGACCTCGTCATCCAGGAGCGCCTCTAGAAGGGAAGGGATGGCCGCGTCCCCCATCCTTGCAATCCGGACCGGGCTTTCCTGCGCAATCGCATAGAGAACGGAATCGCGATCGGTTGCAGGAGTCCAGCCCATCTTCACGAGGGCTGCGGCCGACTCGGCACGGACCGGAAATTCCTGGTGTTCGAGACCTTTTCTGAGGAACCCGAGGGTCCGCTTGTCCCCCAGGGTGCCAAGCGCCCTGATAACGGCGCGGGTGACCCGGGTATCACCGGTCGTTTCCGCAAGTTTCACGAGATACGGGACGGCACGCGGGTCCCGGATCTCCCCGAGCGCCCGGATGGCGCCTTCCTGGACCGGGATATCTGTCCCGTTCAGGAGCCGCACGAGGGGCGGGACCGCACCCTTTCCGAGAGATGCGGCAGCCGGCCAGTCCTGTTTTGCGAGCGTGTAGATGACGTTCTGCGCCGGTGTCTGCGGCGTCCAGCCGGTGCGATCCAGGGACCGGGCGGCGGCGAGCCGGACCCCCGGGTCAGGGTCACGGATCGCTTTCAGGAGCGGGGTCCGGGCAATATCCCCCAGGTACCCGAATGCGAGAGCCGCCCCTTCGCGGACGGAAGGGCGTTCCCCGGCGAGCGCGATACTGAGCGGGTTGAATGCCTGCTCCCCGAAGAGCCCGATGACCCGGGCAATCTCCTCCCGGTTTTTCTCCTCGTCATCGTCCAGCGCGGAAACGAGAAAGCCGAGCGCGGGAAGGCCGAGGCTGTTCAGCTCCCGGAACTCCCCCTTTGCAACGAAATACCGGATTTTATCCTGGATATCCTGCGGTGTCCACCCGAGCCGGTCCAGCGTACGGGCGACCGTCTCCCGGAACTCCGGTGTCCCCTCGCGGAGCGCCGCGAAAAGGGCGGGACGTGCTTCCTCCGGAAACCCCGCGAGGGCCATCGCGATCCCGTCCGCGGTCTCCTCGTCGACCCCTGCGAGTTTCCCGATCAGTGCCTGCGCCGCTTCGGCAGTCCCGATCTTCCCGAGCGAGGCTATCGCCGCCCGTTTCACCCCGGGCTCCCCGTTCAGGCAGTGGATGAGCGGCCGGATTCCCAGGGGACTCCCCTGGTTTCCCAGGGATTCCGCCGCGATCCTCCGGACGACCGGGTCCTCCTCGCTGAAGATGACCCAGCCAAGGGCTTTCACCGCCTTTTCCTGGGGGATATGCCCGAGGTTCCTGACCGCCGCCCCCCGTACCCGGGGAGAGGGGTCCCGGACCGCCCCGATGATCTCGTCCATCGCGGGCTCCCGCATCGAGTACAGTATCCCGTCCAGGCTCTTCTCAGCCTGCGGATCCGCGGTATCGTACGCTGCAAGCAGGAGCCGGGCGGCCTGGCTCCCGATGGTTTTGAGCTGTTCGGCGGCTCTCCTCCGTGCCGCCACATACTTTCCCCCGAGGGTTTCGATGAGCGACCGGACCGCGGCCTCCTCCTCTCCCGAGAGGGAGACCGGTTTTCTCCGCTTCTCCCGCTCGGCCTCTTTCGCTGCAAGGAGCGTCCGGGCCCTGGCCCGGAGCCCTTCGTCCGGATCCTGGACAAGGGCCCGGAGGATCCAGATCGCCCGGTCATCGTCTATCCCGCCCGCGGTCTCCAGGATCCCCGTGCGTCCCGCGGGCGTTCCCCTGACGAGGAGGCCGGGCGACGCATCCAGGAAGAGATCCGAAGAATCTGCCGCAAATGCGGCGAGCGCCAGCTTCGCGGACTGCACGACATCCGGGGTCCGGTCGTCGAGCCCCTGCACGATGTGCGGCAGGACTTCCGGATCCTGCATCTCCCCGAGGGACTGGAGGGCATAGTATCTCACGACCGGGTTCTGGCTCCCTGCCGCGGCAAGCACGGGCTCCCGGGAGGTGCTGCCGATCCGGCCGGCCGCTGTTGCCGCCGCGGCCCGGACCAGGGGGTCCCTGTCCCGGAATGCCCGGATGAGGTAGGGAACCGCAAACGAATCCCGGATCCTCCCGAGGGCGTCCGCGGCAGCCTGCCGGACATCTCTCTCCGGATCCCGGGCAAGGAGCCGTATGAGGTACGGTACCGCATGGGAAGCCTGCATGCTTCCGAGCGCTTCCGTTGCCGCGGCCCGGACGTTTTTCTGCGGATCCTTCAGGGTACGGATCAGCGTTCTCTCGGCGGCAATGCCGACGACCCGGAGCGCTTCGACCGCCGCGGTCCGGATAACCGGATCCGGATCCCGGAGTGCGGGCGCTATCCGCGCCACTTTCTGGAGGGGTGACTCGGGCTCGTCTTCCCGTACGGGTGCCTTCTCTCCGGACGTATCTCCGGAGTCTCCTGAAGGTTCCCCCTGCGGTTCCAGCAGCCACCCGACATCGTCCCCTCCCGGTCCGGGTTTACCGGTGGATCCCGTGCCGGTTCCCTCCCGGATCCGGGACAGGACTTCTCCCGCCCGGGCGGCGAGGGCGGCATCCGGTCCGTTCGCGGCCTGTTCGAGGGCTGGGACTGCGTTCTTTCCCAGACCTGCGAGGATTCCGCTTATCCTTGTCCTGACATGGGCGTTCTCATCGGCAAGCGCGGCAACAAGCGGGGGAATGCCGTCGGGGCCCACGCCTGCAAGCGCTTCCCACTGTTCCTTTGCGATGAAGTACCTGACCTTCTCGGGACCGGTCTTCGGCTGCCAGCCCATCTTTTCGAGCGCCCAGACCGTCTCCATCCGGACGTTCAGGGAGCTGTCGGCGAGGGTCCGGACGAGCCGGGGTATTGCACCCTGGTCCCCGATCTCGCCGAGGGCCTCGGCCGATCCGCTCCGGACCTCGCTCTCCGGGTCTTCGAGCAGCCGGACAAGGAGCGGGACCACCTTGACGGAACCGATCTTCCCGAGCGCCCTGATGGCATCGATCCTGATGTGCCGGTCCGGGCTCTCCAGGAACTTCACGAGGACCGGAAATGCACTCTTTTTCGTCCGGACCAGCTCTTCGGGTTCGCCCCGGACCAGGAAGTAGAGGACCCGTTCCCGGTTCTCCTCCGGAGATGGTGTCCAGCCGGCACGCGCCAGGGATTCCGCTGCCCGGGCCCGGACGTCCCGGGAGGGATCGTCCAGGGTCTTTACGAGGACCGGAACCGCAGGTTTTCCCAGGTACCCGAGCGCCATCGCGGCGGCAGCCCGGATCTTGTCTTCCTTGTGTTTCAGGGCCGCCGCGAGAGGGGGATAGGCATCCCTGCCGATGCGCCGGATCACGCTTCCCACCCCGTCCCGGATCAGGCTGTTCTCCCGGGGGGTGAACCTGCGCAGGATGAGGGGCACGACCTCTTTTCCTTTCTCCGCGAGGGCTTTTTCCGCTTTCTCCCTGACCCGGTGGTCGCCGAACGCGAGTGCGGATACGAGACCTTCGGTATCGCCTGCCTGGGCGAGACGGTCGATATCGGGCGGTGCTGATTCCGGGAGCGGCATAGCTGGGGTCCTGTAAAAATGAACGAAAGTACGGCTGGGTTATTACCGGATAATCTGCCCCGTGCGGTAGAAAAGCTTCCTCTCCTGCCCGGTCCCCGCCGTCAGGCACCGGGAAGCAGAAAGGGAGAGCGGTTTACCGGGCAGACTCTTCGGAAGGACGGTCCTTTGCGAGGGCCGAGAGGATAACCGCAGGGATGATGAAAAATGCCGCCGCGGCCACCGCCACGGAAAACCCTTCCGTCAGGGCCCCGGGAAGGATCTGGGAGACCGGGGTTGTCGGATTGAATGACAGCCGGACGATGATCGTGTACACGGCAATCGTTCCCATGACCGCGATCCCGATGGTGGAACCCACGTTCTTCATGGTCATCATGATGGCGGAACCGGCCCCCGCCTCGCCTTCCCTGCTCTCGCCGAGGATCTGGTTCATGTTGGGCGGGAAGAAGAACCCGACTGCGATGCCCGTGCAGAGAAGGGCGAGGACGATGAAGAGCAGGCTCGTTGCAGGGGAGAAGGTGCTGATCAGGAGGAACGTTCCGGCCGCAAAGAGGGCAGAGACCGTTGACGGGACCCGGGACCCGATCCTGTCGGATATGGCCCCCGCGACCGGGCCGCAGAACATGAGGGCGACCGCGGGTATCGCGAGGAGCATCCCTGCCACGTCGGCACGGTAATCGAGCACCCCTTCAAAGAAGAACGGGAGCAGGTACTCGGTGCCGGAGAAGGCGAACATCAGGATCGCGGCGGCGAGCGTGCCTGCAAGGAAGTTCCTGTTCCGGAACAGCGCGAAATCGCAGAGGGGGTCCTCGCACCTGAGTTCCCGGAGGATGAAGAGGATCCAGAGGATGAAGGAGACCGCGAAACTCCCGATGATGGCAGGATCCGTCCAGCCCAGGGTAAGCCCCTCGTTCACGGGCCAGAGGAAGGTCACGAGCGCGAAGAAGAAAAGGACGGCGCCGGGAGCGTCGAACCTGCTGTCCTTCTTTGCGATGACGCGGTCGCCGGGAAGGAACCGGAGGCTTGCTACGACTGCGACGATCCCGACCGGGACGTTGATGAGGAAGATCCAGTGCCAGCTCAGGTATTCGGTCAGGAATCCCCCGAGGATCGGGCCTGCCGCGATCCCCAGGGAGACGATGGTAGCCAGGATGCCGAGGGCTTTCCCCCGCATCTCTTTCGGGAGGTACAGGGCGATCATCGCGGGCCCGATGGCTTCCAGCGCCGCTGCGCCGATGCCCTGGATGAACCGGTACCCGATGAGGAACCGGATATCCGTTGCCATGGCGCAGAGCAGGGATCCGACGGTAAAGATTGCGAACCCGGCGATGAAGACCCTGCGGAATCCCTTCATGTCCCCGAGTTTTCCCATGACCAGGAGGAACCCGCTCAGGACGAGGAGGTAACTCATGGCGACCCAGGAGACGGAGTTCATGGGGACCATGAAGGATCCGGCAATGGCGGGAAGGGAGATGTTCACGATGGTTGCGTCAAGCGAGGCCATGAAGGACGAGAGCGCAAGGATGAAGAGGACCAGTTTCTGGTCGCGCCCGGTCAGCGGTTCACCGGATTCCATAGGCTCTTTTCTTCAGTAATCGATATTATGGCTTGTGATGGGCATTCGCCCGCTGAATCGGGGAGATCTCCTGCATTCCGGATAATTCCGAAGTTCTGAAATAAATCCTCGCGAATATTCCGTACCGGTACGCTATGAAAGGGCCGGGCAACGTACAGGCGAATGCGATTGTGATCGTTGTTGCCCTTGCCGAACTGATGAGCGCCATCGATGTGAGCATCGTCAACCTCTCGATCCCGACCATATCGATGAGCCTGGATGCAAGTACCAGCGTCGTTTCCTGGGTTATCGTCGTGTATCTTCTCGTCCTCACGACCTGCCTGATGATCTTCGGGAAGATCGGCGATGTCCGGGGATACAAGAAGGTATTCATTGCGGGTTTTATCGTCTTCCTCTCCGGTTCGTTCCTCTGCGGGATCTCCTCGGATATCGTTCACCTGATCGCGTTCCGGGTCTGGCAGGCGGTCGGGGCCGCGATGATATCCGCGGTCGCCCTGCCCCTGATATCGCTCTTCATCCCCTCGCAGAGACGCGGGGCGGCGTTCGGGTACGTGACCACCTTCACCTCGCTCGGGATCGTGATCGGTCCGACCCTGGGCGGTCTGATGATGGTCGCCCTGGGCTGGCGCTGGATCTTCTTCATCAACCTGCCCATCGGGCTTGTCCTTTTTCTTCTCGGACTCATCGTGATCCCGGAGCATATCCCCGAGAAGAAGACCTTTGCGATGGATGTCACGGGCGCCATCCTGATGGTCCTTGCCCTCGTCAGCCTGCTGTTCGGGATGAACATGGGGAAGGAGTTCGGCTGGACGAGCCCCGTTATCCTCGGTTCGTTTTTCAGTTCGGCAGCGCTCTGGGCCCTCTTTATCTTCTGGGAGACCCGGTGCGCCGATCCGTTCCTGAATCTCGGCCTCTTCTCGAACAGGACGTTCTCCCTCGGGGTCGTGAACGCGGTTGTCTTCAAGCTGGTTGCGAGCGGCCCGGTCTTTCTCCTGCCGTTCTATTTCCAGCTGGTCCTCGGGTACGATGTCCCCACGACCGGTGTCCTGATGGTGATCCCCGCCGTCACGATGATGCTCTTCGGCCCGGTCGCGGGAAAGCTGTCGGACCGGCTGGGCTCCCGGTGGCTCTGCGTTGCTGCCGCGGTTGCGAGCGTTATCTCGTTCCTGCCGTTCTATTTCCGGACGGCAACGATAGGGATGGGTGAGATCATCATCCTTCTCATCGTGCGGGGATTTGCCATCGGGAGTTTCCTGCCGCCCAACCGCAGGCTGATAATGGGGAGCAGCCCCCGGGGGGACCAGGGGATTGCGTCCGGGATCATGAAGACGATGGGAAATGCCGGTTCAGCCGTAGGGATCGTCATTTTCGAGACGATATTTGCGGAGATCCTCGGGGCGACCGGGAACCTGCAGTTCGATTCCGAGGTTGACGAGGTATCGTTCCTTGCCTACACCCAGGCGTTCCAGGTCGTATTCCTGACGGGAATCGCGGTATCGGTCATCTGTGCGGTCATTGCGCTCCGGACCGAAGAGGCGCCTCCCGAACCGGAGTGACCGCCCGGGTAAACCTATCTTCCCGGAAGGGGAAACTGTACAGGAATGCAGGACCGATCGGACGGCCCCGTGGGGCCTGTTTTCTTCCATACCCCGTCCCGTGCCCCGGATATTGTGGGTGCCGGAATGCTCTCCCTGGATATCAGTATCTGCGGGGATCCGCCGGCAGGCCCGGAGTTCCGGGCCGGAGGCTCCTGCGGGAATGTCCTTCTCATCCTTTCCTGGCTGGGGTGGCATGCGGTGCCGGTGGCCCATCTCGCCGATGACCGGTTCTCCGGTGTCCTGATGCGGGATCTGCTGCGCTGGGATGTGGACCCGTCCTGTATCAGGAGGGATCGGGACGGGAGGACGCCCCTGATCGGGATCCGGGCGGGAGCGGACCCGTCCGGGAACCCGGTGCACCGGTATTTCTGGAAGTGTCCCTGCTGTGGGGGGAATTTCCCGGCGTTTTATCCCCTTCCCCCGGGAGAGGTGCGGGAGGTGATTGCGAAGGGGTTCCGGCCGGCGGTATTTTATTTCGACCGGATCTCCCGGAGTTCGCTCGCCCTTGCGAAGTGGTACCGGGACAGGGGTGCGACCATCGTCTTTGAGCCGCAGTGGGTGCGGTCCGGGGAGCTCTTCCGGAGCAGCGTTGCGGTCGCGGATATCCTGAAAGCCTCCCGGGAGATGACGAAGGGGCTGATCGGGGAAGCGGGAGCGGGTATCCCGCTGGTGATAGAAACCCTGGGCCCGGAAGGAATCCGGTACCGGCGCGGGAAGAGCTCAGGAGGTGACGGTGCGTGGCATACGGTCCCGGCATTTCCGGTCACCGGGATCCGGGACACGGTAGGGGCAGGGGACTGGTGCACGGCCGGGATCATCCATTACCTGGAGAGCCACGGGGGTCTCCCGGTGCAGGAGGCGCCGGACGAGGTGGTGCGCGACGCGATCCGGTCCGGCCAGGCGCTCTCCGCCCTGAACTGCAAGTTTTCCGGGGCACGGGGCGCGATGGATGCCCTCGGCCGGAAAGCGGCGGCTTCCTGTATCGCGGCGATCTGCCGGGACGGGGACTGCACGGTGCCTGAAAGACCCGCGAAGCGGAGAGCGGGCGACCGGGCGATGCCTGCCCTCTGCCCTGGCTGCACGAAGGCCGGGAAAAGGGCCTGATTCAGGACCCGTACTGTGCCGTGACTTCCGGAAGGCAGGTGACGACGCCCCGGATGCCGGAGACCGTGAGGGTGAGGAGGATGGCGTCGAGGACTTCCTCTTTTGTTGCCCCGGCCGCTTTCGCCATCGGAATATGGGCCCGGACCGCCATTGCGTCGCCGTTTGCGGCTTTCATCGCGATGTAGATGAGCTGCTTGGTCTTCTGGTCAAGGCCTCCGGTTGCGACGACTGCCCGGATAAGGCCGTCGAAGGCTTCTGCGACTTCGGGGGCTTCCTGTTTGAAGAGTTCCATCGGGTTCTGCTGCATGGGAAGGGATGGGTACCCGGAGCTGATAGGGATTCCGGGAACCGGAAAGAAAAAGGATATCCGGGTTCAGGGTTCGCAGGCGTCGCATTCCCGGAGTATCTCGTCGCGGGTTTCGAGGATACGCCCGAGGACTTTTCTGACAAAGTCATCGAAGTCCTTCAGTTTCCCGAATTCTTCGACCGTGTAGAAATTGCTGGACGAGGGAGCATGGAAGACAAGGACTTCCCCGTCTGCGGCCGGCCCGGTCACGTACTTCCGGACGCCGCGTTTCTTTGCGTCTCCCGTGTGGAAGATCGCGTCAACGGTCCAGTAGGTGATCTCATTCTCAAACCGGATCGTTGCATCGTATTCCGATTCGAATTTCCTGACATCGTTCACAAGGTCCTGGTGAATGTAATCCGGCAGCATAGGGCATCAAGGGAAAATTCCGCCGGAAGAATAAATAGGTGGGTTTTGTGACGCCGGGAAGGAGGCCGGCAGGACCCGGGTGAGAGTCCCCTGCCCTCCGGAACTTCTGTCTTTCATGGGAGGGTTCAGGCCCCGGGAACCGGTGGTGCCCCCTCATGTACCGCAGCGTTTGCAGGGATCGCCGCGATCCCGGAACAACCGGATCCCGGAGGCACGACCCCCCGCAGCAGGTACAGGACCCCCCCTTCCTCAGCTGAGCCACCCCCCACCCAGGTACGAAGGGGGGGTACCCCATGAGCCATGGGGGGGGAGGGGGGGACCCCGTGTGTCCCAGAAAGTTCAGATGAAGAACCACCGTTTCCCCTGGACGTCAGACGGAACGCCCGGAGGGGTAACCGATCCCGGGAGGGGGACCCCCCTGTCCCGACCCGGACCGGCACCCCCCTCTTCCAAAAGTCCGCGACCCCCCGGACCCCTCAGGGGGTCGCACGAAAAACCGTACGACCCCTCCCCACCCCCCGTACCGGTCCGGAAAAACTCAGATGAAGAACCGGCGTTTCCCCTGGAATTCCGACGGAACGCCCAGAGGGGTAACCGATCCCGGGAGGGGTACCCCCCTGTCCCGACCCGGACCGGCACCCCCCTCTTCCAAAAGCCCGCGACCCCCCGGACCCCTCAGGGGGTCGCACGAAAAACCGTACGACCCCCCCCTGCCCCCCGTACCGGTCCGGAAAAACTCAGATGAAGAACCGGCATTTCCTCTGGACTTCCGACGGAACGGAAATCTCCGCTCCGGGAAACAGGGGGGGTACCCCCCCTGCTGTGCCCGGGGAGGGGGGGGCCTCCCGGAATTTCTGAGCCGGTCACGTACGGGGGTGGGGGGCCCGCAAAAAATGAGTGGGGGGGGTCCCCTCAGGGGATCTAAGGGGAATCCCCCCGGATCAAAACCGGGAGGGACGCTCTATCGTACGGTTCCGGTACCGGACTGGCGGGACTGTTCCGTTCCGGGTCCGGGCCGCTGGAAACTGTGGGAGGTCGCGGGAACGGCAGGGCCATCTTCTCTCCCCCCACCGCAGGCATTTTCCCCCGTGCCGTCCAAGTTCCCGGTCAGGACAGGATCATGCAGGACGACGGGTTTTTCTCAAAGGACGCGTACGCGAAACTCACCGGGATCGAGGTAGTGGCGACCGGCCCCGGCACCGCAAAAGTGAAGATGGCCGTGGAGCCGAAGCACAGGAACAGCCACGGTACCGTCCACGGCGGCGCGATCTTCACGCTCGCGGATGCGGCATTCGCCCTTGCCTCCAACTCCCGCGGCATTCCGGCCGCGGCCATCAATTCGAGCATCACGTACATGAAGGCGGCACGGGACGGGGTCCTCTATGCCGAGGCGGAGGAGTTCGCGGTCAACCCGAAGCTTGCCACCTACTCGGTCACGGTAACGAACGATGAGGGGGAGAAGATCGCCCTCTTCCAGGGCATGGTGTACCGAAAGAGTCCGAAACATGCCTGATCCGGCAGGTCCGCGTCATCCGGTCCGGGAAAATTCCGCGACGGTTGTTCCGGACGCATCCGTTATGATGAGCGTCGAACCGGAGATCCTGTACCCGGCCCACCGGTCTAGGGAAGCAAGATACCTCTGTTCCTGTTCCATGACCTGAGGGGGCCTGCAGTACATATCAGTTCTCACGGTTTCCGTAACTGTTATCGCCGCGCTGTGTTCCTTCGCAGCGTACTGCGCCGAGTACCAGTTGCACCCGGCCCGTCCTGCAAGCAGACTCAGTACTTCACTAATTTTTAGCTTGTGCAAAGCGGACAGTAAGATCTAAATAGTTGGCGGGCGCCGCATATGGTCAATAAACGGCAAATTGCCCGCCGAACTAAGGAGACGTTAAGCGCAGAAGAATGTTCCGAAATAGCAGTGAAAGCAATAACCCGGAATCTGACAATCTCCATCAACGGGACGCTACAACCTAAGAGAATCATCCAGTCCCTTGTGGGGATGTCGGCGAACAGACTCTCGGTACATTCGATCACTACCGCTGTGAAAAAAGTCCCGTGCGAAACATCGTTCAGATACCATCTGTCCAAAATAGACCTGGACACAATTCAGGAAATACAATCGAAGATCCTCACGTATTCCCAGGATACGATCCTCCGTCCGGGAAAATCGTTTTATTTTGCCATAGATTTCACCAACGATCCGTATTACGGTGAAATTGTCGAAGCGAACCAGGATTATGTCATTAAAAGCAAAATGGAAGACTCCACAACGAAATTTTACTCATACGTTTCTCTCTCTATCATCACCAAAGGCCAGCGGCTGACCCTTGCGGTTTTCCCCACGAAAAAGGGGGTGTCCAAGGTGGAGTATCTTCGAAGATTCCTGAAGATCATCGTAGACCTGAATGTGAAAATCACGGTTCTCTGTCTGGATCGTGGTTTTTATTCAAAAGAGGTCTTTGGATTTCTCCAGAATGGGGACGTCCCGCATATTGTTCCGGTAAAAAAACAAGGCGGGGAACTTAAGAAAATCCTGACCGGTAACCATTCCCGTTACGACCGGTATACGATGATCGGGAATGGGAAGGACCCAATTGATCTTACCCTCGCGATCGATGTCCAGTACCTTCAGGGGAAAAATGGAAAACACGGGAATGTGAATCTCGGTTACGTGGTTCATGGTATCGATTGGAATCCCCGAAAGGTCTCCTCGGTCTATAAGAACCGGTTCGCGATCGAGTCCTCATATCGAATCCGAAATATCGTCAAAGCCAGGACATCTTCGAGGAACGTGGTTCTCCGGTACCTCCTGACGATTATCTCGTTCCTTCTCAAGAATGTCTGGGTAGCCCTGCAGCGGATTTGCTTCTCCAGGATGCACCGGGGACCCGTTACTATCGACGTGGATTTGTTCCGGTTTGATCTCTTCAGGCTCTTCGTCTGGGAAGGGATCCGGAATACTCTCAAACCTATCACGTTTGTGGCCGTTCTCCGACGGTTGAGTTGACTGGGGTTTGGTACCGTTGTTGACTATCCACAGTTCAGGGAGGTAAATTTAGAGAAGTACTGATCCTGACAATGTCTAAAATATCGGGATCATCATCAATGATGAGTATATGGACCATGTATCAGGACCTCTGGAATTACCAGTAGTACCGGAAATCGCGAAAAAATATTAGGCTTTCCATTTTTTTCTGCTTTCTCACTCTGCTTCTCTGCAGATTCCGGATGCATTTCATGATCCCGATGGCAGACGCAGGGATTCTTTTGGAATGAAAATCTCGAAGCGGGCTCCTTTTCCATACGTGCCGGTCTCAGTTATCTGAAGTCCGGTCACTGAGAGAATTTCCCGGACAATCTGGAGGTTTCCTATGATATTGTCATCATTTGCGGGATTAAACAGGATATCCTTATCTTCATCACGAATCCCCGGGCCATTGTCTTCCAGAAACAGGATTCCGCCCGAAGGCTTCCTGTCAAACGAGATCCTGATTTGGGAAACCTGCGACCCGTATTTCACGGAGTTTTCCAGGAGTTTTTCTATGACCCGGGGAAAGAGAAGGTCTGCGTATATCTCGGCATCAGGTAAATCTACGTCAAGCCGGGTCTTCCCGAGGGGGGCATTTCCGGTAAAGGCAGAGCAGATCTCCCGTATGTTCTGCCACGCGGGTGGCTCTGCCCCCAGGTTTTTATAATCCTTGGTATACTCTATCCTGCCCCGAATGAATTTGACCGCATTCTCCAGTTTGCCATAGGACTCGAGCAGGTCGGGATCCTTTGCGGATCGTTTCATCCTGCCCAGTAGGCCGAGAAGGACGGTGATTTTGTTAAGGACATCGTGGCGGGTAATGCTGGAAAGGAAGTTCAGTTTCCGGTTTGCAGCCCGCAGGGCAGCTTCCATCCGCACATGTTCGGTGATATCGTTACAGTGAATGAGGAGATTCTGGTTGGGAAGTCTCGCTCCCCGGAGGGAGATGGTTTTTACCGAACCGTCCTTCGCACGGACGTTGAGGATGAGGTCGAATGTACTTCCGGGATCCCGGGACTTTTCCAGGGACTGGTACCATTCCCGGGAAACTGCTTCCCGGTAAACAGGATCCGGAAATGCCATCCCGATCAGTTGTTTTTCATCCCGCAGTTCTTCAAGTGAATATCCCAGTTTATCGATAAGTTTCGGGTTGACATACTCGACTTTTCCCGGAGGTATGAGAAGTGCGATTCCGACCGGAGCGGATTCTGCAAGAGTCCGGAAAAGGACTTCGCTCTCTCTCAGGGCGAGTTCCGTCTGTTTCCTGGCGGTAATGTCGCGGACAAAACAGCACGCGAATTCTTTCCCTTTATATTCGAGATACCGGAATACAACATCAACAGGAACCCGGTCATCCGTACTGGTGATGATCGAGGTTTCTGCATGGATCGTGGATTCTTCCTTGAGCTGGATCCAGACTTCGTCCCACTTGGACAGGTGGTAGAGGGGAAAGATATCTCCAAAGGAAAGGGAGTAGAGATCGTTATTCCGGTAACCGAGAAGTTCCTCTGCTGCGTTATTCCCGTAAAAAATTCTGGCGTTGCGGTTAATCCAGAGGACCATGTCAACGGCATGGTCCATCGCGAACTGGGTATTGTGCAGCTGCGTTTCGATGCGTTCCCGGTTTGCGATTTCAAGGTAGAGTTGCCGGTTGATCTCCCTGAGTTCCGAGAGACCGGACTGGACGCTTTCTTCAAGAGCTTTTTCCGTTCGCTCCAGTTTTAACCGGGCCTCCATGATATCGGTAATGTTCATACCGATATACAGGTAACCGGACGGTTCGTTCCGCTCGTTTACCAGCAGGCGGATTTTCCATCGCTGCCATTCAACGGAACCTTCTTCCATGACCGCCCGGTACTCAAGGGTCGCGACCGGATTCTCCGGAGTCAGGGCACGTATTTCTGAAGATACCCTCTCCGCATCATCAAGAAGGATGATGGGGCGGAACGTGGTCCCCATCAGGTCTGTTTTCGTTTTGCCAACCGCATTGCAATAGGTTTCATTCGCCTGAGTGACGGTGCCATCCCGGGTTGTCCGGATAATGTATTCCATCCCTTCGTCAAGGAGTATAATTCCGGAAAGTCCGGAATCCTCTGGCTGGTTATCTTCTTTGGGTGGTTGTCCCCCGGTCCCGACCACAAAGGCAATCCCCGGTTTTCCATTATTCAGAACGACCGGAACGAGCGAGAGCGTATCCTCAGGGCTCCCTTTTCCCGGGGATACGCGTACATCGATCCTCTGTTCGTTACCCCTGAGTGCGCTCTTCAGCAGTCTCTCCCGGTCATATCCCGTGAAAAACGGGATCGGCACGTGTTCGACGCTTTTTCCGACTGCGTGGTTGCGGTTGATCCGGAAACGCTGGGTAAAAGCGATATTCATATCCTCGACTTCATATACCGAATTCAGGATCAGGATGGGATGATGGGAAAACCTGAGAAGCGATGCCGCATGGGCCCGTTCAGCTGCGTAGAATATCTTTGCCGTGCCGACTTTCCGCGAATCAACCCCGCCCCGCATTTGTAAAATATCCAGGTACTTCGCGACCGAATTACGGTTCATGGCAAGGCCGGTGGAGATATCCTTGATGCTTGCCCCTTCCGGATGCGCTGACAAAAACGACTGAATTCTCGATATCTCTTCCTGATATTCTTCCATCGCAGGATACCCGTAATGAGGTTCTAATTCAATCTATATAATACCCCATTATGCTTTGCTAATCTGCACGGCATTTAAAAATATTTATATGAAAACCCGTGGCTGTAAAATATTGCCAAAGTCATTAGCATGGCATAATGGGTTCGGGTTATGCCCGGGACTCTGAAGATGAGGATAAGAGATGACAGAAGTTGTTAAGGAAATCGTGCAATCCCCGTTCATCCGGGTTATGGAAGATCGTGTTTTCTTCGTAACCGGAATGTGCGAAGATTCCGGGATCAGGCACCGGCCTGCGGCGAATGAGTACTTCCATTCACCCGGAAACGGTGTCTTATCCGGGAGGTACGACTGATAACATGGCTCCGGTCGCGGGATTACAGGCAGGCATTCCTTCTTTTAGTGAAGAATGTTGCGCAGGCGAGAGTGCCCAGCCGGTTTTATGGAAGTGGAGTCTGATGCACAGGATTCTGCTGGAAACCGAAGCGCTCGGGAATCTCAATACCGGTACCCTGACAGGGTGTCCTGTTGTACCGGATGTGGAAATGTAATAACAGAAAAGGGTGGTTCAAATGGTGATACTTAAGCAGATGAGAGAGCCGGAAACAGCCGGTACAACGAATGGGTTTACGAGCATAGCAGACGGTCGGATAGAATTCGCCGGAAGGAGATGGTTCAATGTCATCTGAAGGGGAACCCGGGGGCCAGACCCTGACCCTGAAAGATCTCACCGGAAACCCGGCACCCCTGGGTCTCCTTGCGTTCGGTATGACGACTGTGCTTCTCAACCTCCATAATGCCGGTATATTTGCACTGGGGTCGGTCATCTTCGCGACCGGAATATTCTATGGTGGCATTGCCCAGATAATTGCAGGAATAATGGAGTGGAAAAAGAACAACTCGTTCGGAACAACGGCATTCATATCGTATGGGATCTTCTGGCTCTCGCTGGTTGGTATTATCCTGATGCCGACCCTGGGAATATCCCAGGCATTTGTTACGGAAGAGTTTGTTGCCTTCCTCGGTATCTGGGGCTTATTCTCGTTCGTGATGTTCATCATCACGTTCCGGCTACCCAGGGCTATGCAGGTGGTCTTCGGTCTCCTTGTGCTGCTCTTTGTCCTTCTCATTCTCGGGAACTGGACCCACAATCTTGTAATCCTGCAGATTGCGGGAATCGAGGGAATCATCTGCGGACTCTCCGCGATGTATACCGGTCTCGGACAGCTCATGAATGAAGTCTACAGGGAAAACGTCATCAATCTCGGGTGATTGCAATGGTGGAATTACAGGATTATATCCAGATGTTTGAGGTGAATCCTCTTGCGCATGCGGTCGTTGACAAGGATCTCAAGATCGTGGCAGTGAACGATGCCTTCTGCAAGCTGGTTGGTTATGGAAAAGACCGGCTGATTGGCATGGTATTTACGGACTTTGCCAACCGGAACATGGTCAAGTATGTAAAGAATTCCGGGGGCTCGGTAACAGATGCCCTGAACCAGAAAATAAAGACCATCGGTGAGAGCACATTCGACACACCCTCCGGAATACACGTGGTAATCAGAACAAATCTCCCTATCCTGGGGAACGATGGAGATCTCCGTTACATCTACGTGACCTATAACGAGATCACGAATGTTGTCAAGAACCAGGAGTATATGGCAAAAGAGATCAACGAGCTGGCCCGCGTGTATGCGATTATGGCGTCTGGGGATCTCACGCCAAGATACGAAATTACGAAGCCGGATGCAGATACCCAGACAACGTACGACCAGATCGTGAAACTGCGTGATGCAGTCCGCGGGATCGTTATCAACCTTGAAAATAACATCGGCGATGTGAACAAACGGATGCAGACCATGGTCAACGGGGCAGAGAGTGCAACCCGCAGCATCGAAGATGCATCCAAAGGAGTCCAGCAGATTGCAAGGAATGCGACAAAAGTAAGCGAGCTCGCCGAGAAATCCTCCCAGGGTGTCGACCAGATCCAGAAAGCCATGCAGGACATGAGCGCAGCTGTGGAAGAAATTACTTCCAGCATGGAATCGGTCTCGGTCCTCTCGAAGGAAACCAACGATCTCTCGCAGAACGGTGCAAAACTTGCCGGTAACGCAGAGAAGAGCATGGGCGAAATCTCGACCTCCTCCGCTCACGTGTATGAAATCGTTGCCGATGTAGAGAAGCAGATGGGAGAGATCTCAAAGATCGTTGTCCTTATCAGGGAGCTTGCAAACCAGACCAACCTCCTTGCCCTGAATGCCGCAATCGAAGCTGCCCGCGCCGGAGATGCGGGGCGGGGATTTGCGGTCGTCGCAACCGAAGTGAAATCCCTTGCCCAGGAATCGCGGAACTCGGCCGAACGGATCGAGGAGATGATAACGACCCTCAAGAAGAGCACCCAGAATGCATCGACTGCAATGGGCGAAGCAAAGACCAACGTTGAACTGGGATCCAAGATGGTGACCGAGACGCTCCAGTCCTTCAACAAGATTGCAGCAGCCGTAGAGAAAGTTGCAAAGAGTGCCTCTGAAGTGGCTGCTGCAACGGAAGAGCAGGCAGCGACCACGGAAGAGATCACGGCGAGCGTCCATGAGGTGGCAAACCTTGTAGAGCAGACAGCAAAGGAGTCCGGAGACGCAGCAGCAGCATCTGAAGAGGCATCAGCCGCAATCGATGAGATCTCCACCATGATCCATTCCGTGAACACTTCCGCCCTTGACGCAATGGAAGCGAACAAGAAATTCAAGGTGGAATAGCGAGGCTGGTGCCCATGGCAGCACGAGCAGAAACCCCGGCCGGGCAGAAAGCCCCGGCCGGCGCCGGAGAGAAAAGGCAGGGCAACATTCAGGTGGTCGAGTTCGCCCTCGGGAAGGAACTCTTTGCGATCGACCTCTTCGATGTGAAAGAGGTGGTGGAGTACACCACTATCACAAAACTGCCGAATGTACCCCAGTATGTGAAGGGCATTATCGATTTGCGGGGGGAGATAACCACCATCATCGATCTCAAGCAGCGCCTGAACATAACCGATGTCAGTACCGCATCTGCTGAGTCATCCCGTATCATTGTCCTGGATGACAAGATAACGAAATCCAAGATCGGGATACTGGTCGATGATGTAACGTCCGTATCAACGTTTGAATCGAACCAGGTGGATTATACCTCTGCAAACGTAACCAAGGACGACTCCGCCATCATCGGAATCATCAAGCGGAAGATCAAGGTGAAAGACAAGGAAAAGAACGAACTGATCATCTGGATCGATATCACCAAACTCCTCTCCGACATTGATGAAGGACTGAGTGCGTAATCCGGGCCGAAGTATGATCCGGGCACTCTACGTAGACGATGAACCGGATCTCCTCGCACTTGGGGAGATCTTTCTCGAACGCGGCGGGGAGGTCCAGGTAGATACCGCACATTCAACCGAGCGTGCGCTTGAGATGCTCGAAACCACCCGGTATGATGTTGTCGTGTCCGATTACCGGATGCCGGAACAAGATGGAATCGCCCTTTTGAAAAGGGTCTCTCAGGAATACGCGAACATACCATTCATCCTTTTTACCGGTAAAGGCTGCGAGGTGGTAGTGAACGAAGCCATTACCGAAGGGGCTGCATTCTCTCCCGGGAAAGACTGGGATCCTGGGTCGCTGTTTGCGAAACTTGGGGCCATGATCCGGTGGGCAACCGGTTGCAGCAGGATGAAAGAACAGTTGCAGTTTGCCCGGTTCTGTCTCCTGCGTGCATCAGATGCGATATTCTGGATCAATCCGGACGGCACCATCCGGTATGTGAGTGATGCGGCCTGTTTGTTTCTTGGCTACACGAGAGAGGATCTTCAGGAAATAACGGTTTTCGATATCTATCCCGATATTTCCCGGGAGCGATGGGAAGATGCAATCAGGGAGATCAGGAAAACCGGGATCTCCTGTAAAAAATCCTGTTACATTACCCGGGATGGCGTGGTCATCCCTGTTGAAATTACTGTGAATCTGATCGGATACGGGCGCAAGAGCTTCATCTGTATATTCTCCCGGAGAATCTCTCCTGAAAAAGATCAGGAAGACACGCACCTCCGGGATAGCCTTGTTATTGACGCTACCCGTCATGCAGTACTTAACAGTATTACCAGTGCACGGGCCTTCCAGAAAACCGTACGGAACCGTATCTGGGATCCGGAGGTTCTCGCGTATCTCCAGCGGAGCGATGCCGCACTTGCCAGGGCATCAGTGAGTCTTCTTGACGAACAGAACTACCGGCTAATCGGAAGAAAACCTCCTGTCTGGCAGGACCTGAAAAAAATTGTCAGCAGTTGGATTCTTACCTGCCGGAACATGACTATACAATATTGTATCGTGGGAGATGACTGTGAGATCTTTGCAGATCCCGGTTTTCCGCTGGTATTCCGGAATATTTTTCAGATGATCGGCAGGTTCCGGAAAAATTCGGAGCCCTCTCAGATCTCGCTCTCTCTCCGGAATGGATTGTCCGGCCTTGCGATTGTTGTTGAAAGTACGGGAACCGGTATTCCGTTTGATGAAAAAGAGATCATTTTCAGGCCTGGGTACCTGAGCATCTCAGATACCGGGCTGTTCATCGCAAAGGAGATCCTGGAAGTTACGGGTATCGGGGTTCGGGAAACCGGAAATCCCGATACCGGGATCCGGTTCGAGATCCATGTCCCTTCTGCCAGGTTCCGGAACTGTCATGCAGGTAAGCCTCTTAAAGAGGGAATCCGGGAACCTGTGGCATAACATTTCGTAACTTTCGTTTTTTTCAGAGATCCTGGGAAAAACCGTTCCAGTTACCGGGTCCAGACACAGGTGCTGTACCCGGTCTCTTCTGCGTATTGAGGGGCCGGAAATCCATCGGAAAGTTCTCCTGGTGACAGTCAGGTTTCGATGAAAAAATACCGGGATCCAATGGAAAAATGGAGAGATATGCGGAATATTCTGCATTCAGAATTTTCCGACATAATCCTTGGGAACCTTGATATCGAGCGTATATGAATCGATGTATCTTGATGTGATGATAAAATAATAGGAATGATTCCCCTCATAAAAATTCTCGGTCCAGGGTCGCGGATCCAGGGAGATATCATAAGTTTCGGTCTCGGTTTTACCGGTAAGCGGATTCACAGTGGTCTGCGTATAGGTTATCGTGTTTTTCCATAATGCAAGATCGATTCCGCCCGGGGGGGTAATTACCCGGACTACCCGGTTGGGATCATTATAATCCATGACCGTAATGGAAAATTGCGGATTCACTCCCGAATAGCTCGTAGGTCTTTCGCTCTCTGTTTTCCTGGTAGTCTCATTCGTGGTTCTTCTCGTTGGAGTAACATCCACCTTGATGGCAGACTCAGAAGTCGTTGTGGATCCGCTTTGTCCAATTGTGGGCTCAATTGTATAGGATAATTCCCAGTACGGGAACGGGATTTTAATAACATCAGTCGTCCCGCTGTATTTGCCTTTGATCGTGGCATAGGTGACCATCGCGCGGGTCTGGTTGGTGCTGTTCTGGGCGGACTGACGAGGGGTATACTGGGTAAGATTGACCTGGTATTGGGATGGGTTCACAAATCCGACCGACTGGGTATTGCCACCCCAGGTCGGAAGCGGGGTAGGAGTAGGTTCCGGTGTGGTGGGAACAGGTGTGATTACCGTTGGAATTACCGTGACCTCCGGATGAGCCGTAACGGTAGGTATGGGTGTCGGGGATAATGCGGAAATTCCGGTATTGAGCGGCTTTCCGGTAATAACGGGTTTCACCACGATTGCCAGTACGAGAATTATTACCAGTGCAAGGACAACGTACCGGATATCCCGTGCATTCATGGTAGTGTATCATGGTTTGGGAAAGATTAAAACCTGTCGGCATCCGGAAAGGTAAATAATACATTTTTGGTTTGATTCTCCGAAAAATCAGGGGGTCAATTTTCCTCATTATGAATGAATCTAAGTGAATTTTTGGCCGCGCATATGAGAATCTTTTTATAGTAACCAACCCTTTTAGTCGTATAGGAACATTGGCGTTTGTCCAGTGTTCACTAGCTAGTGAAAAGGTGAAATGATGAAACGCATCATGAGAAAAGATGATGGGTTCACCGGCCTCGAAGCTGCGATCGTTCTGATCGCATTCGTTGTCGTGGCGGCGGTGTTCTCGTATGTAGTTCTTGGCGCGGGTTTCTTCACAACCCAGAAGAGCCAGCAGGTGGTGCACTCCTCTGTTGCCCAGGCAAGTTCCACCATGGAGTTGTCAGGACCGGTGAATGTCCAGGCACGAAGTGCAGACACGGTCGCCAACGTGAGTTTCTATCTCCAGCTTGCCGCTGGCGGCACTGCTGTTGATCTCACGAAAGTGACGTATACCGCATCGACCATCAATAACCAGACGACATTTACTGATTCATCAGGTCAGGTAAACAGGACCTGGGTTTCCACCAACACCACGCCGAACCTGCTCGACCTGAACCAGATGGTCCTGGTCACGATCGACATTTCTTCGGTCACTGTCAAACCAAGTGACCAGTTTACGATTGAAGTGAAACCCGCCACCGGAGCCGCACTCCCCATTACCAGGACTGCGCCTGCCGCACTGACTACCGACAAATGGTACGAGGTTTACTGAGGTGGAGAATCATGGCATCCAGAAAAAATGATAATGCATTTACCGGTCTGGAAGCGGCTATCGTCCTGATTGCGTTCGTAGTCGTTGCAGCGGTATTTTCGTACGTGGTGCTCGGCGCCGGGTTCTTCACGACCCAGAAGAGCCAGCAGGTCGTCCAGACCAGTATGCAGCAGGCAAGTTCCAGTCTTGAAGTTGTCGGGAACGTCTACGGTATCGGAAACAGCTCCGCCAACATCGGGTACCTGCAGTTCACCATCGGTAACACCGCCGGAGGAACGGCCCTTGACGTATCCAAGATGGTAGTCAGCTACCAGGATGCAACGACCCGCTGGGCAAACCTGACGTTCAATGAAAGTAACAGTACACCCGGCGACACGGTGAAGAGTGTGCAGAAATGGGGTATTAACCGCACGATCAACGATGTCGGTACTCCCAACCTCCTCCTCGAACCCGGGGAGCAGATGATCCTCGTTGTCGGTATTCCGCCGAGCGCGACTCCGAACGAACAGATCACCGTGAACCTGCAGCCTTCAATTGGTGCAGTCTTCCAGATCAAGAGGACGATCCCCGCGGCTATCAACCCGGTGAACATCATATACTAACCTTTTTTCGGAAAATCCGATATCCCGTATCAGGGTTTTATTTCATATTTTCCGTTTCTCTTGAATTCTGTTTCTGATCGCAAGGTGAGAAGGTAACCGGTTCAACCTGCGGGAGATCGCATAGTTCCCTGAGTGGGTACCCTCAAGGAAATAGGTTCATTATCAAAGGTATTACGCACTGACAAAACCGGAAATTGTCAGGAATGGGATCAACCTGATTCAGCTTCTCCAGATGAGTCCACCGCACAAAGGGATATGTACGTCAGAAACAGAGATATTGCTCACAAATACCGGGAACAGGATACAACATGACCGATTCGGTTGGAAATGGGGGTGGGGTCCTTCTCGTGATGGGGTGCCCGGAGGTTCCGGTTCAGAATGCAATTGCGACCTACCTGGGAAACGCGTTCCGGAAATCCGGCGAGCGGGTCATTGTGGCAGGCAACCCCTCGGTCATCCAGCTCATCAGGGCGGCCGATCCGGAAGGTTACTACTTAAGCGAGTTCGTAAACCTCGATAAAGCTGTCGCCGAGATCGCTGAGAAGAAGCGATCCGCGAAAACCACCGTCGTCTTTGCCCACAACGATGCGGGGATTTCATATGCAGCAACCCTGCGGCATCTCCTCCCGGAAACACGCCTGGTTGCAATCGTGTTCGGGAGGGACGCAGAAGAACTTGCGGAAACCATCGCATTTCCCTGCGAGAAAATTGTCGAAAAAGCGGTTCATAATCCGGTCCCGCTGGTCCGGAAGATCCGGGAGGTGCTCGGATGGGATGTATAGACCAGCTTCCGTACGAAGTTATCCAGTCGGGAACAACTTTCAAGGAAGCCCGGGACTATATCGAAAAAAACATCCATGAGGTGTACCATGTCGATCCCGGATTCCGGATATTTGACGGGTACATTATCGGGGTTCCCCCGATTGCCATCGGTCTCGAGGGGGATACCGTGTATTTCCCGTACACAAAGCCCTGCCACGGGACCTTCCTTCTGAAAGTCGAGAACCGGGAAGAAGCAGACCGTCTGCGCAAGCTGAAACTTATCCGGAGAAAATAATTTTTTCCGGGGACTCATGCGTACCAGGTACATGGTGAGAATTTGACCTCCAGATGGATCATACGGTATTCGGAAATATTCCTCAAATCGGATCCGGTGCGCAGGCAATGGGAAAATACCCTGCTCGATAACATCCGAGCGGTCTTTCCCGAATGTACCGGCCGGACGGAACGCGGCAGGCTCTGGATTGAGGGGGATATCGATCCCGATCACCTCAAAAAAGTATTCGGGATCGTATCGTTTTCCCAGGTGGAAATCCACCCGCTGGCAGATCTCACCCGCGTCATCATCCCGTTTGCACGAGAACACGGCATATCCGGGGCAAAGAGTTTTGCATTACGGGTGAAGCGGGTCGGGAAACACGATTTTACGTCCCAGGATATGGCAAGGGATCTCGGCTCCTGCGTGATCGAAGCGTTCCCCCATCTGCGGGTCAATCTTTCCGCTCCGGACAAGGAGCTTTTTGTTGAGATCCAGGGCGAAACCTGTTATCTCTCTGATTCGGTGATCCGGGGGGCCGGGGGAATCCCGCTCGGTGTCGAGGGAACGCTGGTGGCTCTTGTCTCCGGAGGGATCGATTCTCCGGTGGCCGCGTACATGATGATGAAGCGGGGATGCCGGATCATTCCCCTCTATATCAGGCTGCGATCCTATCTTGATGAGTCTGACCTTGAGCGTACGAAAGCGGTCGTTGAAACGCTCCGGAAGTACCAGCCGGATCTCGAGCTCCTGGTTGTCGAAGACGATTATCTCGCAGCTGCAAAGGCGCTTCTTGTGAGAAAACATCTCGACAAACTGACCTGTATCTTCTGTAAGCGCCGCATGTACCGGATTGCAGAAGATGTTGCCAGGAAAAACGATGCAAAAGGGATGGTGACCGGAGAATCCCTGGGGCAGGTCGCCAGCCAGACCCTGGACAACCTTCTCGTTCTCACCGAGGCTGTAACCATTCCGGTGTACCGTCCGCTCATCGGATTCGACAAGGAAGAGATAATCCGGATTGCCCGGGAGATCGGCACGTTCCGGTCCTCCACGATACGCACCACAGGGTGCAGGGCAGTTCCGAAACCCTCTGCTACGAAAGCGAAACCGCTGCAGGTCCGGAATATCGAAGAGGAACTTGGCCCGGAAATACTCCGGCTTCCTGCATTACCGGAATAACCAATCCCGGAACTCCGTTGAAACCGCGTTCCTTTTCAATCGGGGCTCTTCCGGAGACTATTCTTAAAAGGGATGGGGTGGTAATGAATACTTATCAGGCTGAATCTGTGTGAAATCCATGAAGACACTTATCCTTGCGGGAGGGAGCGGAACCCGCCTCTTTCCGCTTAGCAGAAAACATTTTCCCAAACAGTTCATCAAAATCCTGGGCGAACGGTCTTTTTTCCAGGAAGCGGTTCTGCGTGCGGGCGAATTTTCCCGGCCCGAAGAGATCTACATTGTAACAAGTAAAGATCACTATTTCCTTGTCAGCGACCAGCTGGAGGAGCTCGGCGTTCCTGCACGGATCCTGGCCGAACCGGAACCCAGAAACACCCTCCCGGCAATATATTTCGGTCTTCTGGAGATTGCAAAGGATCACGGCAGGTCACGGGTCGCAATATTTCCCTCCGATCATATGATCGGGATGAACGAGGAATTCAGAAGATCTATCAGAAACGCAATGGAGCTCGCGGAGACACATCTCGTGATTTTCGGCGTTGTCCCGACCCTGCCCCATACCGGATATGGATATATCAGGCCCGGGGAACCGTTCCGGGGAGGCTGCCTGGTCGAACGGTTTGTCGAAAAGCCGGACCAGAAGACCGCGGAGAAATACGTCCGTGAGAACTATCTCTGGAACAGCGGGATGTTCCTGTTTGACACGGAGATCTTTTTCAGCGAATGCAAATCGCTCGTACCGGACCTCGTGGCAGCGTTCCAGAGCCCGCCTGAAGAGGCATATGCAAATGTTCCGTCAATCTCGATAGATTACGGGATCATGGAGAAGACCGGGCGGGCCGCGGTGGTTCCCCTTACAACTTCCTGGAACGACGTAGGGAATTTCAATGCCCTCCATTCGATCATGGACCGGACACCCGAGAATAATGCTGTCCTCGGGAAGTATGTCGGCATCAACTCTGCGAACAACCTCGTCATCGGCGACCGTCTCATCGCGACTGCAGATGTCCATGATATGGCCATTGTGGAGACCAAGGATGCAGTCCTTATCTGTCCCCGCTCCAGCGGAGAGAAAGTAAAAGACCTGGTGGATATCCTCAGGGCAAACGGCGAACCCTGCGTTGACTGGCATACGAAAGTCCACAGGCCCTGGGGAGCCTTCACCACCCTGGAAGACGGGAAGGCATACCGGATCAAGCGGATCACGGTCCGGCCGGATCACCGGCTCAGCCTCCAGATGCATTACCACCGGTCCGAGCACTGGGTTGTCGTAAGCGGGACTGCAAAAGTAACGGTCGGCGACCGGGTCTCCCTCGTACGGCAGGGTGAGAGCACGTATGTCCCGGCCGGAATTGTCCACCGGCTTGAGAACCCGGGAAAGATCCCTCTTGAGGTCATCGAGGTCCAGATCGGCGAGCACATAAGCGAAGGTGACATCGTGCGTCTGGAGGATGATTTTAAACGGGATGACGAGGGTAACCCGGAAGTCTGACAGGTGTACACCTGGAATAGCCGGCAGGGAGCTGCGTGAAGAGTAATCCGGATCCCGGACTACCTTTCTCCTTTTACGGATACCCTTTTTAGGAAACTGCGGGAAATACTTATCACCAGTACCAGCATGCTGAACAGGATTTTTCTTCCGGGAGATTTTTCCAGTGTCCCGGGGGGAGGTATTGAAGATTTATGCTTGAAATGAAACTCATACGCTCAAACCCGGAGATTGTACGGGCAGATCTCACGAAGCGGGGTGAACCGGAGAAACTGGCCTGGCTGGAGGATCTCCTGGATAAGGACAAAAAGATCCGGGAGCTCACGATAGAAGTCGACAGGCTGCGGAACCGGCGCAATGTTATTTCCCGTGAGATCAGTGCGATGAAAAAGGCAGGGAAAGATGCCGGCGAGCTCCAGAAGGAAGCTGCCGGTATTCCCGCACAGATCCGGGACGCAGAGGGCGAAACCGAAGTCCTTCGCGAGAGGATCCGGTTCTACCTGATGCGGCTCCCGAATATCCTGCATGAAAGCGTACCTATCGGAAAAGACGATACTGAGAACGTTGAGATCAGGAAGTGGGGCGAACCCCGCGAATTCGGATTTGAACTGAAAAATCACGGCTCGCTCGCAGTTGAGAACGGATGGGCAGATTTCGAACGGGCTGCAAAGATTTCCGGAGCAGGCTTTTATTTCCTGAAGGGATCGCTTGTCCTTCTCGATATGGCGCTCCAGCGCTTTGCGATGGATCTCCTGACCGGGCATGGATACACCCCGATAACTCCGCCTTACATGATGAACCGGGCCGCGTACGAAGGTGTCACGGATCTTTCGGATTTTGAGAAAGTGATGTACAAGATCGACGGGGAAGACGAATATCTCATCGCGACCAGCGAGCACCCGATGGCCGGTATGTTCTCGGGGGAGATCTTCGAGGAAAAGGACCTGCCCCTCAAACTCGCGGGCATGAGTCCCTGCTTCCGGCGCGAGATCGGGGCGCACGGCCTGGATACCAAGGGGCTCTTCCGGGTCCACCAGTTCAATAAGATCGAGCAGTTCGTGTTCTGCCTCCCGGAACAATCCTGGGCGTTCCACGAGGAACTCCTGGCAAACGCGGAAGAGGTCTTCCGGAAGCTCGGTCTGCCCTACCGGGTTGTTTCCATCTGCACCGGGGATATCGGCACGGTTGCCGCCAAAAAATATGATATCGAGGTCTGGATGCCGCGGGAGTCGATGTACCGGGAAGCGGTCTCCTGCTCCAACTGCACTGCATACCAGAGTGTCCGGTTGAATATCAAGGTCAGGGACCCCAAAGAGTTCGAGACAAAGCGGTATGTCCACACCCTGAACAGCACCGCGATAGCAACGTCGCGTGCCATCCGTGCAATCCTTGAGAATTACCAGCAGGAGGACGGATCGGTGGAAATTCCGAAAGTCCTCAGGCCGTACATGAACGGGAAAGAACTCCTCTGACAATTCGGGACTCCCTTTTTTTACTACCTATGAACCGATACTGGTTTCTATTCAAAGGTCCGGGAAATTTCCCTGCATGCGCCCTCACCTTGGGAACGGATTCCCTATACCCATACGGGTCAGGATATCTGCAAGGTCTCCCCTGATTGTCGGATCCCGTTTCAAAAGGATTGTGAAATAGATGATGGTTCCCAGGGCCAGAAATCCCACGAGAATGAGAAAATGGCTGATAGGAACTATCAATCTCATGACAAGGAGAATAATGCCCATTGCTGCGGACGCCAGGAGAATATTTTTTATCGAGGGAATATCCAGTTTCAGCCGGATCTCTTTTGAAAGAACGCGATAGGTAATTATCGCATTGATCCCAACAGCAATCGTTCCTGCAAGGGCGGCACCGATAATCCCCAGGAACGGAATGAGCAGGATATCCAGCAGCATATTGACGGTTATCGCAATTCCCATCGCGGTGCACGACTCTTTTGGCTTGTTTATGGCATTGAGCGACATGGTCTGGAGATACAGGAACGTATTCGCGATCTGAAAAACAAGAAGGATCCAGAGGGAATATGTACCCTTTGCAAACGATTCGCCATATATATAATAGAGGAGCCTGTCTCCGAGGATCCATCCCCCGATACAGGTCGGTATGGCAAGAATAAAGGAATAGGTGAATGCCCGGGTGAGGTGATTCTCTATAGTCTCATAAAGACCGTTTGCATACCAGTTGCTGATCTTTGGATAGAGAACGGTATACATCGTGAGGGTGAAAAAAGTCGCTATCGTTGTCAGCTGGAACGTTGTCTTGTATATGCCCACATCAGATGCGCTCAGGAAATAGGCAAGGATGATAGTATCTGCGTTTGAGAAGAGGATCAACCCGCAGCTCATCAGGAAGATCCAGAATGAATATTTCAGGAGGTCTTTCCCCTGCTCCCGGGAAAACCTGGTCAGCCGTAATTTCAGGAAATGCCAGTTCAGTAATCCTGCGGCAATCAGTCCCAGGATCACTCCCCCGGCAAGCCCGGCAAAACCGTAACCCAGAATGACGAAGCCCACCTGTGCAGCAATTTTCAGGAGGTTGTTCAGGAGGCTGATGGACTGCTGTTTGGCAATCATCCCGGACCCGTACGTGCCATTGGATGTGACGGAATATATCATGCCGGCTATTATTGCAATGATAAGGAACGGGACGATTTCCAGGGATTTTGTCAGATCGAAGAACGGTACCGCAAGGAATATGACGCAGATGATAAGAACCAGCGTGATACAGCGGAAAGCAACGTACGCAGTGTAATACTCTTCGCGGGCATTACCTTCGCTGATTTTCTTGACTGCGGCAAGCCCGAGACCGGCATCCGAAAACATATCGAAAAGACAGTAGTATGCGAAGAAAATGAAATATATCCCCAGGATTTCTGCACCGAGAAAATGGGCGAAAAACACCGTGGAAAAGAAGCCAGCAAATGTCAGACCTGCGGTAGAGATGAATGTGATGAGTGTCTGTCTTTGAAGGGTAGGGAGACTGGTCACCCGGGAAATTATCGACAACCGGAAATCACACGATCTATTGGGATGCCGGCTGAATTATTAGTTACTGGTCTTTTCTGCAGGATACCCGGGAAAAATTCCGGAAATCAGAATTCCTTGCGCCCTCTTTCCGTTGCAGGGTTCCCGTATCCGGATTTCCGGTCCGGAATCCCCAGGCTTATTTATTTCCGGTACAGACCTGTTCAGCATGGGTAATTACCGGTGCGGGGATGTGATTCTGGTATGTCTGTCTCTCCCGGGTCCGGGCGCGCCCAAGACCCGGCCTGCCGTCATCCTTGGTTCTGACAAAGAGGGAAATCTCATCGCGTGCCCGGTTTCCCATAAACCGCCATCAGACTCGGCGAGCATACCGCTGTCCCTGGATGATTTCCGGGAAGGCGGCCTCGACCTTTTCGAAGATAGTTATATCCTTCTCGCGCACCCGGTAAGACTCCGGTCCCGGGAGGTCATCGCGAAAAAAGGCCGGATCCGGGAAGATCTCCTCATCCGGATCATCGGGATGGCGGAAAAAGATGCCGGACACCTGGCCGGAAAAGGCTGACCGTGTATGATCTTTCCCGGTCAGCGTCAGGAATATGTTCCCGTCGGTCTTTTCAGATCTTTCGAAAGACCGGAATACAGAAAAGCAGGCCCGGGAATTATCTCTTCTCTCGGATACCGGCTTCTGCAAAACCGACAGGGGCGGCCGGCAGCCCGGCGTGTTCAGGCTCAAGCCTGAGCAGAACGATATCCCCGTCCTTTTCTGTCGTGACAAGGAACCGGTCTTCGTGCATCTGATCTCCCGAGCCCCGAGGTATGACCGCCAGACGCCGGTGAACGGCTTTTCCGGTGGCCCAGGTCTCTTCCACGGATTTCCGTATCGCACAGTCGGGACAGTGGATTGTTTTGCCGCACCCTTCCGGCAGCAGTGCATTCCTGCATTCGAATGCAATCCCGCAGACATTTCCTGCAAATTTTTCGATCGGTTTCCCGATAAGTTTTCTTGCCTGGGAATTTGCCTCGAGCACGTTTGCATTTTCATCAACGAAAAATACCGGGGCTTCCAGCATATCCAGGAATTTCCGTAAATTGAACCGGTACATGGATAAAAACCTGTTATAACAGGTTTTGCAGATACCGTGACTGACCGGATCCTGGGGCGTCTCCCCTTCCTGGATCACGGTATTACAGAAAGAACATACCCGTTTCATACAAACCAAGCGCAGGTACCTTTCTCATCTCAATTCCCAAAAGGCTTGGCACCGCAGTGTTTCCCTATGTGTTCTTTTCCGTGATCCTTGGGAAGGTTCTATGGACGGATGGGATTATTTCCGGTTCGAACGATTCAGACCCGGAACTTCTTCAAGTAGGCTACTTCTTCGTATCCCGGAACTAGCCGACCGCCTTTTTTCTCCTCAGCAGCCGGTTATAGGTGATTGCGAACCGGTGAGTCTCGTCCCGGATCTCCTGGAGGTATTTCAGTGCGGTACTTTTCCGGTCCAGCCTGAGGGGAAACGTCTCCCCGGGAAGATAGACGTCCTCTTCCCGCTTGGCAAGGGCGATGACCGGAATCTCCGTTCCCGTCTCCCCGAGTGCACCGAGGGCTGCATCCAGCTGGCCTTTTCCCCCGTCGATCACGATGAGATCCGGAAGTTCACCCTTTTCCTCCTTCAGCCGTCCGTACCTCCGCCTCACGACTTCAGTTATCGATCGGAAATCGTCAATCCCTTCCACGGTCTTTATCCGGAACCTGCGGTAATGCTTTTTATCCGGAACCCCGCCGCGGAACTGCACCATCGCGCCGACCATTGAAGTTCCTGCAAGATGCGAGATATCGAAGCATTCAATCACGTGAGGGACCCGGGAAAGTCCGAGTGCTTTTCCGAGTTCCTCTGCTTTTGCCGCTTCACCGAAAACGGTTTTTTCCAGGTTCTTCTGTACGAGGTCCAGGAGATACTTCTTCTCTCCCCTTTTTGGAACCGTAATGCGGATCGCTTTTCCGGCCCTGGCCCGGATAACCTCCAGGAGCGCGGGGTCGATCCCACAGGGAAGGAGGATCTCTTCGGGAACCGGGTTCTCCCCGTAATACTGGAGAAGGAACTCTTCAAAGAAATCCGGGCCGCAGGGAAAGGAATACTCTTCTTTTTCAACGAGTTTTCCCCGCCAGATCTTAAAGACCATGAGGTGCACCTCGTCTCCTGCGGTGAGGTAATGGACGGCGTCCTGGTCGTACCGCTTCTCCCGCTCGACATGCTGTCGGGTGACAAGGTGTTCGATTGCGGTAATGCGGTCCCGTATCCCGAGTGCCTTTTCGAACTCCTGCTGTCCGGACCAGGTCTGCATCTCTTCCCGGAGGACTGCCAGGAGTTCTGCGCTCTTCCCGTTGAGAACGGCAGCCGCCTCACGCACCTGCTGATGGTACTGGTCCCGGTCCACTTTTCCCCGGCACGGTGCACTGCAGGTACCCATATGGTACCTGAGGCAGGACCTCTTCGTGAGCCGCCTGCAGGTGCGGAGCCGGAAGACTTTCTTGACCGCCGAGAAGACCCGGTCCCGTTCGGAAGCAGAAACGAACGGCCCGAAGAATTCTCCGGGTCCCGCCGCCTTCCGGGAGATCGCGAGCCGGGGGAACTCCTCATCGGTCAGGAGGATGTAGGCATACCGTTTCGAATCCCGGAGATCGATATTGTACCTGGGCTGGTGGGTTTTGATCAGGTTGTTTTCCAGGAGGTATGCTTCCGTTTCGGTACCGGTCACGATGTAATCGAACGAATATACCTGGGCCACCATCGCCGCGGTCTTGGGATCGTGGTCCTGTTTCCGGAAGTAGCTGGAAACACGGTTTTTGAGGTTTTTTGCTTTCCCGATATAGATTATCGTACCTTCCCGGTCCCGGAACCGGTAGCACCCCGGGTTCCGGGGAAGGGATGCGAGATCGATCATACCTTTCCGGTATATCGGATGCCGGGACAGATAAGCGGTAGGATGCTACCATGGAATCCGGAAGGCAGTATATCCTACCGGGCGGGGTCCGGGGGTATCGATGAATTTCTGAAGTTACCGGAACATCGGGATCAGATCATCTTCTGCATCCAGACCGTATCAAAAAGTGTCCCCTGCTTCTTACCGACATCCCGGAACCGGCCGCATTCGGTGAATCCATGGCGTGCGTGGAACCGAATGCTTCCTTCGTTCCGGGAAGAGATGCTTGCGAGTACGGTTGCAATTCCCCGTTTCTGTCCCTCGGAGATGAGCGCTTCTAAAAGACGGGAGCCGAGTTCCCGGCCGGTCCGGCCGGGCCGGAGGAAATAGGTTATTTCCGCGGTCCGGGAAAATGACGGCATCGGGTTATGGGCATGGAGCATCCCGAACCCGGCAACATTTCCGGAGTCATCCGTTATCGCCAGTCTCGGATACCCGGTACATGCAGCCATCATGCGGTCGAAAAACACCGGCGGGACTTTGGATTCCGGATACGCTGCGAAACCGTGCTCGACGTAATAATTGAAGATCTCCAGAACCGGTTCACCATCTGAAGGCAGAAGCGGCCTGATACGATATTCCGTCATTTCGAATCACCTGGTTCCGGTGAATTGTATAGCACCTAAACAATTATAGGTTTTGCCTGGGAATCGCAGGGTCCGGTTAACCGGTATTCTTTTTCCCGGCGCCTGACCGGAACGTCCGGTTATGCTCTTTTCTGATCTCCTCACAGGAATCCAGCACCTCTTCCAGTCTCCCGAGTGCATCCAGGATCCGGGCGCGATCTTCCGGCACAATCTGAGAGAGTCCCCGGATAAGTTTTTGGTTCACCAGCTCGTGGTACCCTTTGTGCCAGGCAAAAGCCTCCTCTCCCGGCCGGGTCAGGACCAGGGTCACGGTTTTATTATTCTCCCCTGCATGGGAACGCCGGATATATCCTTTCTTCTCGAGTTTTTTTGCAGTCTGCGAGACCGCACCCCTGGTGATTCCGAGGCGCGATGCGTATCCGGTCATACTTTCGCCCGGGAACCTGCCTGCAAGATCGATGAGGTGAACTTCTGAAGGATGGAGGAGGACACCCCGGCCGGTATCGACCGGCTCGTTTTCGATTGCGGCCGCCTTATTCAGGATCCGGATCAGGAGGTCTGTGATTTCCGGGGCATTGTTCCCTAGTGCACACTCACTGCGATCGCTGGTCATACGGATCCCTCCTCACCGTACTGAGAATTTCCAGGATATTATGCTTCCGGACTTAATTTTCGGCATCAGGTGAATACGGTTGTATGCGGATTTAGGAACCAAAATGCAAATGGTCCCTGAAAGGCTTGATATGCAAAACATAATGTTTTTATATTCGATTTTTCTGAATACATATCATAGCAGGATATTCCCCGTGATGTTGTGATTTCGGTTCTGTACGTGGACGATGAACCACCTCTCCTAACCCTTGCCCAGACGTTTCTGGAAATGACCGGGGATTTCTCGGTGACAACCGCAAATTCCGTTGACGAGGGTCTGGATATCCTCCAGGATTCCTCGGTTGACGCGATTGTCTCGGATTACCAGATGCCGGGAAAGGATGGTATCCAGTTTCTCCGTGAAGTACGGGCCCTTCCCGATTTCCGGCCGTTCATCATTTTCACCGGCCGGGGGAGAGAAGAGATCGTAATCGATGCCATCAACAGCGGAGCCGATTTTTATCTCCAGAAAGGGGGGAATCCCAAGGCACAGTTCGTGGAACTGGCGCATAAGATCCGGCAGGCGGTCAGAAGGTACGAGGCAGAACAGGGGATCCGGTTCAATGAGCGCCGCCTGCGCCAGATCATCGATCTTGTCCCGCATTTTATCTTTGCCAAGGATGATGCGGGAAAGTTCCTTCTTGCAAACCAGGCGGTCGCCGATGCGTATGGGACTTCGGTAGAAGACCTCCTGGGCAAGACCGACGCGGATTTTGTGAAGTCCCCGGAAGAGCTGAAAAATTTCCGGGATGCGGATCTCGATGTCATCCGGAGCGGAAAACGCCGGGTGATCGATGAAGAGCCCATCACCGATTCCCTGGGGAATGTACGGATCCTCAGCACCGTCAAAATTCCCTTCACGTCATCCGGAACCCTTGCCCCTGCGATCCTGGGCGTCTCGATCGATATCACCGAAAGGAAACGGGTACAGGATGAACTTCTCCAGAAGCATGAAGAGCTCCAGGCAGCCCATGAGGAACTGATTGCCCAGGAAGAGGAACTGCGGGAGAATTACGAGGAACTAAAACAGTCCCAGATCGCTCTCCGGGACAGCGAGTGCCGGTACCAGAACCTCTTTGATCATGCGAGCGACGGGATCGCGATCGCCCAGGACGGCAGGTTCCGGACCATCAACGCACGGTTTGCAGGAATGATGGGATATTCAGCGGAGGAACTGATCGGACAGCCGATCCACATGATAATCCATCCTGAGGATAAGGGCCTTGTTACGGGAAGACACTATGATCGGACCCGGAAGGGCGCTGAAGATCTTCCGCAGATCTACCAGTTCCGCGGGTTCACCAAACAGGGGACCGTTAAGTGGCTGGAACTGAATACATCGGTCATTGACTGGGGTGGCACTCCTGCGACGCTCAATATCATGCGGGACGTAACCTGGCGAATGAATCGCGATACTCCGGATATTCCCTTCTCGTAATTTCCGCACACGTTCCCGAAAAGATCCGGCCTGTACATTCTACATTCATCCCTTCGCAGGCAAAGGGCTGTATTTCTCCCGAAACCGGCCGGACCAGGACGCTATTCTTTATTATCTGCCCACCCAACTACCTTTCATTGCCATTCTCTGAAATCCGTACCGTGTCCCGGGAACATCGGGGAGCCTGACCCGCTGAACTCCCGGAAGCATTCTGGTTCATGCCGGAACCAGGGATCGCTCTGCCCCGATCACGCATTCACGTCCGGATCATCCGGACCCCCCTTCCGTAGAGCCCCGGGAGGGCCCATTCTGGCGATCCGAGGTAGTACAGGTCTATCGAAAAAAAGGGTGCCGGGATGGGGCCTTAAATTTACAGCTGGAAACTTCGTTATATTGCCTCTGATTGCCGTAATTCTCATGGATAACCGTTGAATTTTTGACGTGGAAAATAATTCAGTGTCCGGACATGGGAAAACCAGTCGTCCCGGGAAATCCGGGCCTGATTCGGGCTTCGTTTGGGGGGTCCGGAGATACGATCCGGATCGGTCTGGGGAAGCGGCACGTTACGGATGTCTTCTTCCGGACCTGCATTCCCCGGCCCAAATCCGGGCCCGATACGGCCCCGGATTCTCCCCTTCTGTTCACCCGGCCACACCAGGCAGAGTTTCTTAGGTTGCCCTCAAAATTTTAAACCATAAATCGCCATTTTTTTCAGGAATAAACAATTTTACTGCCTCGGATTTCCGGGGCCCGTATTGCACAATAGCGGGTGAACCGGAATGGGATCGAACTCCGGTACCTCGCAAACCGGATTTGGGCTGTTACGGGGCTCGTACGATCCCTGAAGACTAAGATAGGAAATTTTATCATGTGTAAAAATAATTAAACACATAAGCATGCTGAGTCCCTCTGCCCTGCCGGAACTGGCGCACCTCCTGAGTTTTCTCGGAAACGAGCAGCGGCTCAACATACTCAGGGCGATCGCCCGGGAGGAGAAATTTGCCCGGGAGATCGCTGAGGAGGTCGGGATCTCCCGGCCTCTCGTGAACATTTACCTGAAACAGTTCGAAAAAGCCGGCCTTGTCGCGGGTACCAACCGGATCTCCGATGACCCGCCGTACCTCAGGAGATATTACCGGGCAGTGCCCTTCGAACTTGTTCTGAACCTGGAACTCATCGGAAAAATGGGAGAGGAATGAATTATGGAGATTATGAAAATGATCAGGGAATTTCACTGGATTACGAAAGCGGTGATCGGGTTAACGGGACTGCTCCTGGGGCTGATCCTGGTAGCGGCAATCGTACAGGTATATGCGATGTCAAACCGGAGTGACCAGAACGCATTTCAGGCCGGCCAGGGTCTCGGGTTCATGGCAATATCGCTTGCATCAGTTCTCTGGCAGGCATTCCTTCTGCTTCTCATCGTCATTGCAATTTACATGGCGGCGACCCGGATCAAAATGTGGATCGAGAAGTACCTGGACGCGGTGATCGCGCGGCTGGATTACCTTGCAGAGCAGAAAAACGATCGCGAAAAGACCGGCGCGATCCTTACGACCATGAACGGGAAAGTTGACGGGATTGAGAAAAAGCTCGAAAAGATCGAGCGTATCCTGGAGAATGTAGCGGAGTAACGGATATGGATACGAAACTTACCGGAATTCTCACGCCCGGCGACACCCAAGAAATCAGGGAATGGGTGGAGAAACAGGTTGAGTCCCTATCAGGCCGGGAGACCAACCTGGCCGATATCAGAGAGGAACTCCGAGAGATCCGATCGTCTATCGATACGTTGCAGAAAACAGTGGACAATATCGAACGTATCCTGGAAAAAGTGTCGGATTAACAGATCAACCCCTCCGATCTGAACCATAAAGGATCCGGCAGGAAATATCCAATATTTATCGGGTTACCGCAAGACAAGACGGAATGCAATGAATCGAAATTCCCCTCGCAGTTAGTACTGGTGAGCCCCCCTAAGAGTCTTCCACCCGGATAGAATTTTCGGTATCAGAATGCACTAGAGAATTGTATATGGTATGTGTTTTGTAAATTATTTAGAACGTGAAGTTCTGATATAAGCAGATCCTTGCGAAGGAAGCGGCCGTGCGAACCCGCCCGAAGGGCGGCCTCTCATACATCTATTGCCTGATTTTACCTTCGTCAATATCCCTGAAAAAAGTTCGAAAAACCTGCAATCGCGCATTCCCTCACTTTCCCGCGAGCGCCGGCTTCAGCACCTGCCCGGTGTACGACTTCCGGTTCTTCGCGATCTGCTCCGGGGTCCCGGTCACTATGATCTCACCGCCCTTGTCCCCGCCCTCGGGCCCGAGATCGATGATGTAGTCCGCGGACTTGATCACGTCCAGGTTGTGTTCGATCACGACCACGGTATTTCCCATCGCGACTAGGTCGTCGAGGACCCGGATGAGCTTCTTCACGTCATGGAAGTGGAGCCCGGTTGTCGGTTCGTCCAGCAGGTACAGGGTCTTTCCGGTCGCCCGTTTCGCAAGCTCCCGGGTCAGCTTGATCCGCTGTGCCTCTCCCCCGGAGAGCGTGGTCGAGCTCTGGCCGAGCTTGATGTAATCGAGCCCGACCCGGGAGAGGGTCTCGAGTTTCGCACGGATGGAGGGGATGTTCTCGAAGAACGCGAGCGCTTCCTCGACACTCATGTCAAGGACGTCCGCTATCGACTTCCCCTTGTATTTCACCTCAAGCGTTTCCCGGTTGTACCGCTTCCCCTTGCACTCCTCGCAATCGATGAAGACATCGGGGAGGAAGTTCATCTCGATTTTTATGACCCCGTCGCCCTGGCAGGCCTCGCACCTCCCTCCTTTGACGTTGAACGAGAACCGTCCCGGCGCATAGCCCCGGGCCTTCGCCTCCTTCAGCCCGGCAAAGAGCCCCCGGATCTCGTCAAAGACTTTCGTGTAGGTCGCAGGATTGGACCGGGGCGTGCGCCCGATCGGGCTCTGGTCGATCACGATCACCTTGTCGATCCCGCCCTCGATCTTCAGGCTTTTGTGCTTCCCGGAATTAGCCTTCGTCCGGTACACCTTCTCCTGCATCGCGGGATAGAGGGTATCGTAGATGAGGGTCGACTTCCCGCTTCCCGAGACTCCGGTCACGACCGTGAAGACCCCGACCGGGATTTTCGCCGTGATGTTCTTGAGGTTGTTCTCGCTGCACCCGGCAATCGTGATGAACTGGCCGGCTTTCCTGCGCTTCTTTGGGACTTCGATGGTCATCTTCCGGGAGAGGTACTGCCCGGTCAGGGATTCGGGATGCGCCGCTATCTCTTCCGGGGTTCCTTCGGCGACAACGTAGCCGCCGTGCAGGCCTGCCCCCGGGCCCATATCGATCACGTGATCGGCGGCAAGGATCGTCTCCTCGTCATGCTCGACTACGATCAGCGTATTCCCGATATCCCGGAGCGTGCAGAGCGTATCGATCAGCTTCCGGTTGTCCCGCTGGTGCAGGCCGATGGAGGGTTCGTCGAGGACGTACAGGACACCCATCAGGTTCGACCCGATCTGGGTCGCGAGCCGGATCCGCTGGGCCTCGCCTCCTGAGAGCGTCCCGGCATTCCTGGAGAGCGTGAGGTACCCGAGGCCGACCCGTTCCAGGAAGTCGAGCCGGTCCCGGATCTCCTTTATGATCAGCTTTGCGATCTCGCGTTCTTTCTCGGTGATATCAAGGGTATTGAAGAATTCGATGCAGGCAGAGACCGGGAGATCCGTGACATCGATGATGGACTTCCCGTTGATCCTGACCGCCAGCACCTTGTCCTTGAGCCGTTTCCCGTGGCAGGACGGGCAGTCGAAGACCCGCATAAACCCTTCGAGCTCCCGTTTGCGGTACTCGGATTCGGTCTGGGCATAGAGCCGGGCCGCCTGCGGGAGAAGCCCTTCCCAGGTTCCCGTGTGGGACCAGTGGGCGTCCCCGTTTCTCATGCTCATCGAGAACTTCATGGACCGGTCCGAGCCGTACATCAGGGCATTGTACTGCTCTTCGCTTAAGTCCTCTATGGGAGTCATAACCGAGAAGCCGTAGTTCTTTGCGACCGTGGCCAGGTACTGGCTCCGGAACCCGTCCAGGAAATTCCGGTACAGGGCGACTGCACCGTCCGCGAGGCACTTGCTCTTATCAGGAATGATGAGGTTCGGGTCGAACTCCATCCCGACCCCGAGCCCCTTGCATTCCTCGCATGCCCCGAACGGGCTGTTGAACGAGAACATCCGGGGCTGGAGTTCCTCGAATGCCAGCCCGCAGACCGGGCAGGCCATCCGAGCCGAGTACAGGTGCTCGTTTTCCTGTTCGTCCAGGATGAGGACGAGCCCGTCTTCCGCCCGGGTGAGGGCGCTCTCAATCGCCTCCACAAGCCGGGACCGGTCGTCCGTCTCGACCCGGTCGATCACGATCTCGATGTCCTGCTTCTTGTACCGCTCGAGCGTGACTTCCTCATCGGTCCGGAAGATCTGTTTGTTGACACGGACCCTGGCAAACCCGTCCTTGTTGAGATCCTTGATCAGCTGCTGGTAGGTGCCTTTCTTCTGCCGGACGATGGGCGCGAGGACCGTGACCATGCCCGGGGATTCCCCGATAATCCGGTCCGCGATCCGCTCCGGGGTCTGCCCCTCGATCTTAATGCCGTGCTCCGGACAGTAGGGAACCCCGATCCGTGCATACAGGAGCCGGAGATAATCGTAGATCTCGGTGATGGTCCCGACCGTGCTCCGGGGATTCTTGGACGTGGTCTTCTGCTCGATGGAGATCGCGGGGGAAAGACCCTCGATACTGTCCACATCGGGTTTTCCCATGATCCCCAGGAACTGCCTCGCGTAAGTTGAGAGGGATTCGACGTACTTCCGCTGCCCTTCCGCGTACAGCGTGTCAAAGGCAAGCGTGGATTTTCCTGAGCCCGAGAGGCCGGTGATAACCACGAACCGGTCCCGGGGGATCTCCACGCTGATATTTTTGAGGTTGTGCTGGCGTGCGCCCTGTATTGAGATATTTTTCATAAATTCCACCACAAAGTCGCGGTGGAAGATTAAAGATGTGTGCGATGGGGCACGAAAGTGTCCGGAACCGAGAGTACCGGTATGCACAACATCTGGTTCCGGATACGTACACCTGCCGGAAAATCAATAGATGGAAAAGAGATCGTCCCGGAATCACGGCTCCGGAAAAATGAGAAAACCCTGCCTGGAAAGTACCGGTCCCGGCGGGTGCAGGGGCCGGTTACGCAAACATTGCGCCGTAACTGCTCAGGATCCGGTGCCGCTCGTAATCGAGCCCGACTTTCTCGATGGCGTTCAGGAAATCCTGCTGCGTAATCGAGGGATGGTCCTGCCGGATCGCAAACATACCTGCTTCCATGCAGATGGCCCGGAGGTCAGCCCCGTTTTTGCTGTCCGTCAGCCTGGCGACCTCCATGAGATCGACCGACTCGTCCATCGAAAGCGTGCGGGAATGGACCTTCAGGATGGCCATCCTGCCCTGGATGTCGGGAAGCGGGATCTCGATGATCCGGTCGAACCTGCCGGGACGCAGGAGCGCCTTATCGAGAATGTCTATCCGGTTCGTCGCGCCGATGATCTTGACGTCCCCCCGCTGCTCGAAGCCGTCCATCCCTGCGAGGAGCTGCATCAGGGTTCTCTGGACCTCCCGGTCGCCTGATGTGGTGGCCTCGGTCCTCGCAGCCCCGACCGCATCGATCTCATCGATGAAGACGATGGTGGGGGATTTCTGCTTTGCGAGATCGAAGAGTTCCCGGACAAGCCTTGCCCCTTCCCCGATATATTTCTGCACGAGCTCGGATCCGACGATCCGCATGAAGTGGGCATTCGTCTCGTGGGCAACTGCCCGTGCGAGGAGCGTCTTTCCGGTTCCCGGGGGTCCGTACAGGAGGACACCCTTGGGCGGCTCGACCCCGATCTTCCGGAACAGTTCCGGCCGCTTGAGCGGGAGTTCGACCGCTTCCCGGATCTCCTGGACCTGGGCGTCGAGACCGCCGATATCGAGGTAATTCTCCTTCGGGAAATCCACGAGTTCCATCCCGTAGACCTGCGAATCGTAACTGCTCGGGAGGACGTCAACGATTGCAAGGGACTGCTGGTTCAGGGTGCACCGGGTGCCGGGCTTGAGCTGCTCGGGAGCGATGTACTGCGAGGTCCTGACCAGGAACTTGGGCCCGGCGCTGCTCCGGACAATCACCCGGTTCCCATCGATGACATCCGTGATGGTGGCTATGATCAGGGGAGGCGTCCGCATCTGGTCGAGCTCGCTCTTGAGCTTGCGGACTTCGCGTTCGTACCGGATTTTCTGGGCTTCGATATAGCGCTTGTCGGATTCTATCTGTCGGAGCTGTTCGCGGAGCTCGCTGTTCCGGGTCTCCATATTCTCGACGCGCTCGAGAAGCGTCTGGTAGAGTTCTTCCGGGCTGTGCCCGGTATCGATGATCTCCTCGTCCTCAGGCAGCGAATCCGTCATTACAAGTAGATATATACGTGGAAATCACTATAAAGATGTTTGCGACTATGCAATGCGAAATGTGCGGAGCGCCCATTAAAGGGGCCCCAAAGACAATCCGGGTCGAAGGCGCAGAGCTGGAGGTCTGTTCCCAGTGCGTAAAATATGGCACGGAAGTCCAGCAGTCGAGACGGCCGGAGGCCCGGCCGAGAACGGGAGCAGCAGCCGGTCCGCAGAGAGCGGCTCCGGCCGGGGCATCCACCTATCGTAAGAAAGACCTCTTTGACTATATCGAGGGAGAGATTGTCGACGATTACCCTGCACGGATCCGGGCAGCGAGAATGGAACGGAACTGGACCCAGAAGGATCTCGCCCTGCAGATCAAGGAACGCGAGATCCTGATAAAAAAGATCGAAAAGGGCGATCTCATCCCGGAGGACGAAGTCCGGAAAAAACTTGAAAAAGTCCTCGGGATCCGGCTGATCGATACGATGAGCGATGAGTCCGGGCAGAAACGGGCCGGAAACGTCACGCCCACCCTCGGCGATCTTATCTCCATCAAGCGGGGAAAGTGAGCGCCGGATACCCTCCTGCTTTTTTCATCAGTTTTTTTCGGTTTACCTGTACCTGAACAATGGTACGCATATCCCCTTCGGTTTCCTCCGAAGGATTTGCCGGGGGATGGAAATCCGGCAGCCGATATGAAGGTATCCGGGTTTTTCCTGTACGGCTGTTCTATCGCGCCGCATAAGTAACAATTTATTTACTATATGTTGCATATTTTTTACATAAAGCGAAATTATGCTGATATCTCCCTGATACCAGCCATCCGGTAATCTTTCCCCAATCTCTTTCCAGGTGCGTTCTCATGAAACGAATTTCCCTGTCCGGGCTCATTTCCCTTGTCCTGATCGCAGCTTTTCTCGGATACCCTGCTGCCGCTGATGATACGAATGCCACGACCGTAGCGACAACGGAGGCGACCGCCACCTCCACAACCGTGGCGACGACCGAAACGACCGCTACTTCCACGACAGCTACTGCAACACCTACTGCGACTGCCACTTCCACAACGGTTGCGACGACCGAGACAACCGCTGCCTCAACGACTGCTGCAACAACCACGGCGACAACTACTGCCACAACTACTGCGACGACGACCGTTGCCACCACTGCAACGTCGTCGGTAACTACACCGGTCTCGTATTTCTACGCGGACGTGACATCGGGGACCATCTCTCTTACCGTGCAGTTCACCGATTCCTCAACGAATTCGCCCACGGCATGGTACTGGTCGTTCGGTGACGGGACGTACAGCAGCTCGGAGAACCCCTCTCATACCTATTCATCCGCAGGCACGTACTCGGTCACGCTCACCGCCACCAATTCCGCAGGTTCGAACAGCCTCACGAGAACGGATTACATCACCGTTTCCTCCGGGGCGCCGGTGGCATCGTTCTATGCAAATGATACGTACGGCGTCGTTCCCTTACCGGTCCTCTTTACCGATTCCTCCACGAATTCACCCACCTCCTGGTACTGGGAATTCGGTGACGGGAACGTCAGTACATCCCAGGATCCGGAATACACCTACCCCTTCAACGGGACCTTTACGGTCACCCTGATCGCCATCAATTCTGCAGGAAGCAACGTCTCAACCCTGTCCGATTACATAACGGTGTATGCCGATGAGCCCGAGGCGTCCTTCACCGTCAACGATACCTATGGCTATACCCCGCTCGCGGTCCAGTTCAACGATACGTCCACCAATTACCCGACAGCCTGGTACTGGGAATTCGGCGACGGATACTACAGTTACGAGCAGGATCCGGTGCATACGTATACCTCTGCAGGCAGCTACACGATCACTTTCGAATGCTCGAACTCCGAGGGAAGCGATTCGACGGAAGAGGAGGATTATATCACGGTGATTGCATCGTCGGGACCGAGCGCGGGTTTTTATGCGAGCAGGACTTCGGGCACAGCCCCGATGACCGTCCAGTTCACCGATACGTCGTCCGGTGATCCGACGGCCTGGTACTGGTCGTTCGGCGACGGATATACCTCTTCCAGCGAGAACCCGTCCCATACCTATACGGAAGCCGGATCCTATACCGTCAAGCTCGTCGTCTCGAATTCGGCAGGAAGCGATACGGTATCACAGTCGAACTTTGTCGTGGCCGCCGCGACAGCTACCACGGCATCGGCAACACAAACGGCAACCACACCGGTTGCGTCTTTCACCGCTGACGTGACATCCGGTACGAATCCGCTGACGGTCCAGTTCACGGATACCTCCACGAATTCCCCTGCCTACTGGTACTGGTCGTTCGGGGACGGCACGCACAGCACGCTGCAGAATCCTTCTCATGCCTTCTCGGAAACCGGAATCTACAGCATCACGATGAAGGCTACGAATACGGGAGGCAGCGATTCGGTTACTGAAACGGACTATATTACGGTGACCGAACCAACTCCGGTTCCCACGACCGAGTCTCCCCTGTCCCTGGTACCGGTACTGGGAGCGCTCGGCTGCGCAGCCCTGGCAGGAACGGGATGGTCCCGCAGGAACAGAAAGTGAAGAGCCGGACAGGCTCCGAGGATCTGGACCCGGCGCTCACTTTTTTACGATCAGGATCTTCGTTCCTGCGGTACGGATGACTTTTTCTGCCACGCTTCCCAGAAAAAGCCGCTCGATCCCGCTCTTGCCCCGGGTGCCCATGACGATCAGGTCGATTCCGTTCTCTTCCGCGAACCTGACGATCTCGCCTGCCGGTTTTCCTTCCAGGACCACCGGTTCGACCGGGACATCCCCTGCAAGCGATTTCACCTGGTCGAGGCTGTCCTGCGCTTCTGTCCTGAGGACCCGGTACAGATCGGTCACAGGAGCATCCGTGGATGCGGATTCGAATACGGTAGTATCGATCACGTATGCCGCGTACAGGGTTGCCCCACCGGCTCCCGCTATTCGTATGGCTTCCTGTACTGCAGCCCGGTTGTTCTCCGATCCGTCCGTTGCAACGAGAATTTTTCCGAATAGTCCGGTCATCCGCTCACCTGCATGGGAGATTTGCGGGAGACCCAATCATTGTTTCGCATGGGACGCGGGTTCCGGATCGGGAGACGCAGGTTCGCATCCTGCTCCGCTTTCCCCGGAATCTGACTCGTACACGTATTTCGTTCCCCGCATGGCACAGAGCAGTGCAGCGACGAACGAGATCCCGGCGCCCAGGTAGAACGAGAGGTGCAGGGACGGCATGAATGCCTGGGCCAGCATGGCAGGGAACCAGGTGACTCCTGTGAGGACGGCCAGCGTTGCCGGGGTGATCCCCGCAAGAATGGCCGGGGAAATACCGTCAAGGATAGCCTGGACCGGGTTATACCCCAGGAACGCGGCAAAGAGCGCTCCGGTAGGCGGGATCGAGCTCATCGCAGGGATGAGCTGGGGGGCTCCGGCACCTGCGAGTGCCGAGGATATCGCCTGCGGGAATTCTTGGGTAAGCCCGACAACGATGATCGTGAAAAACATTCCCATGCTCACGACAAATCCCGAGTTCATGAGGGTGGACATCATCCCTGAGGTGACACCCCGCTCTTTTGCCGGAACCGAGTTCATGATCGCGGCTGCATTCGGGGAGCCGAACATCCCGTTTCCTATCCCCATGATCAGGAGCGCCGCAGCAAACGGCAGGTAATCGAAATCGTACGGGAGCCATGCCAGGATCAGAAACGAGATGCCTGTCAGGATCATCCCAAGAGTGCTGAGCATGCGGGCGCCGTATTTATCCGAGAGCAGCCCGGAGACCGGGCCCATGATAACGAATCCCAGCGTGAGGGGAAGCATGTAGACCCCTGCCCAGAACGGCGTGGACTCGTAGCTGAACCCGTGCAGCGGGAGCCACACTCCCTGGAGCAGGATGATCAGGACAACCATGACTCCTCCCCGTGCCAGCGCCGACAGGAACCCGGCCGCGTTCCCGTACGCGAAATTCCGGATCCGGAAGAGGTCCATCCGGAACATCGGATCCTTCACCCGGGTCTCGATCACCGGGAATGCCAGGAGAAGGAGAATCCCCAGTACGAGTGCGGCAACGACCCACGGGTTCCCCCATCCCATGGGCTCGGTCCCGTACGGCAGCAGGGCATAGGTGATCCCGATGAGAAAGATAGTGAGCCCCCCTATGAATGCAAGGTTTCCCCAGATGTCGATCTTCTGGTCCGTTTTCCGGAACCCGGGCTCCCGGAGTTTCAGGAGGGCCCAGATGGTGCCGAAGATCCCGAACGGGACACTGATCAGAAAGACGTACCGCCAGTTGAAGACCGCAAGGATTCCTCCTATGAGAAGCCCGATGAACTGGCCGGAGAGCGCCGCGACCTGGTTGAGCCCGAGTGCCTTTCCCCGTTCGTCCGGTGGGAATGCATCGGTCAGGATGGCGGCGCTGTTCGAGAAGATGAACGCCGCACCGACCGCCTGGATGAGCCGGAACGCGATGAGTTCGATGGCGCCCGCGTCCCCGGTATCCGGTGTGAGGAAGAGGAGGATGGATCCTGCCGTGAACACGGCAAAACCGATATTGTAGAGCCGGACCCTCCCGTAGATATCGGAGAGCCGTCCGAAACTCAGAAGGAGAGTTGCGGTCACGATCCCGTATCCCATCAGGATCCAGAGCAGGTACTGGAACGATGTGAGGGGGTTGATGCTGATGCCGTTGAAGATGGCAGGAAGGGAGATGAGGATGATGCTCCCGTTCACGGTGGCCATGAACATCGCTATCGTGGTATTCGAGAGGGCGACCCACTTGTAGGGGAGGCCTTTTCCTTCGGGTGCGGAAGTCTCGCGCACAATTTCAGGTGTATCAGTCATATCCGGGTAATCACCAGATCCCGTGAAGGAGATACCGGCCGTGCAGATGCCCGGTTCTCCCCGGGAATAATCAATCAGCTATCTGCCTGTGCCCCAATATAGAGGATGGTATCCCTGCACGTATCTGGTATCACCGGACTGACCGGCTATTCTGTCCTGCCATAGGTTTATTAGCGACAGGTGATGAATATCAGTCGGATCACAGTATGCGTATCCGTGACCTCATTCTTCCGGAAGACAGGGTGTTTTTCACGCTCTTTTCCCAGATGGCCGATACGATTACGGAGGCTGCAAACGTCCTCAACGAGATTACGCACGAACTTCCCGGGGGTCTTGAGAAAGGGCACCGGGTCAGGCAGCTGGAACATGTGGGCGACGAGATCACGAGAAAGACCTATGAAAAACTGGACGAGTCACTGATAACGCCCCTGGAACCGGAGGAGATCTCACGCCTGGCCCCGGTTCTCGATACCGTCCTCGACCGGATGGACTGGGTGACCAACCAGATCTGCACGTACGGGATCCCGGCATCGGACGATGTCCTCAAAGAGTTCTCCTATCTTATCGTGCTCAGTTCCAGCGAAATATCCCATGCGGTCCAGGACCTTCCCTCGTTCCGGAATACCGAGGATATCAAGAACCATGTCCAGGAAGTGTCCCGGCTCTACAACCTTTCCCGCGAACTCCTCTCCCGGGCGGTCCTCGATCTCTTCAAGACCAACGACACGCTCATGATCATCAAGCTGAAGGACATCTACGAGGGTATGGCACGGGTCCTTGAGAGCTGCAACGATGTCGGACACACCCTGCACGATATAGCCGTATCCCATTCCTGATGCGATGGAGCCTCTTGTTCTCTTTGGCGTTGTCCTCGCGCTTGCGCTGAACTTCGTGAACGGGCTGAACGATGCGTCCAAGTCCATTGCAACCGTTGTCGCGACCCGGGTGCTCTCCCCCCTTAAAGCGACCATCCTCGCCGGGCTCTGCAATATGGCGGGGCCGTTCATATTCACGACGGCAGTCGCCGCAACCATCGGCACCGGGCTTGTCCGCTCGTCAGGTCTCACCCCCCAGACGCTGGTCATTGCGCTCCTGACCTCGATAGTCATGGTCATCGTTGCGACCCGGTCCGGAATCCCGCTTTCGAGCAGCCATGCCCTTGTCGGGGCAATCATGGGAGCAGGCTTTGCCCTCGGTGGATTATCGGCGCTTATCCTGCCGTCCCCGGAACTCCTGGCCCTCACCCTGCTCTACGGCTGCATCGGTGCCCTTGCAGGCGCGGTTCTCCTGGGGCTCCTCACATTCCTCCTGCAGGGCGATGCCAGAACCGGATCGTTCATCGGCGCCGCTGCCGGTTTCGCCCTGGTGATTCCGGCCCTCATGGTAACCGGCACCCTCGTGATCTCGGGCATCCTCGTCATCGTGATCTTCATCTATGTCTCGACCGTTGTCGGGATCGTCGCTGCATTCCTCTTCGACCTGCTCGTCACCCACCTCTTCCGCTACTCCCGCCAGAACCATATGCGCCGGATCTTCCAGCCGCTCCATGTTGCGGCATCGCTTTTCCAGGCGGCAGGGCACGGGGCGAACGACGGCCAGCATGCAGTCGGTGTTATTGCCGCGCTCCTTTTTTCAGCCGGGCTTCTTGCAAGTTTCAGGATCCCGCTCTGGGTCCTTGCTTCATCTGCATTTGCGATCGGTCTCGGCACCTGTTTCGGCGGCTGGTCGGTCGTCGAGAAAATGGCACGCGAGATTACGAAAATCCGTCCGTATCAGGGGTTCTGCGCCGCAACCAGCGGAAGTGCCGTCCTTGCCCTTGTGACTTCGGCCGGAATTCCGGTCTCGTCCACGCACGTCATGAGCGGCTCGATTATCGGCGTCGGTGCGACCCGGGGGAAAAATGCCGTCAAGTGGGGGGTCGTGCGGGAGATGATCATCGCGTGGGTGATCACGATTCCCCTTGGTTTTATCCTTGCGTTCATCGCGTACCATACCGCAGATCTCTTCCTGTTCTGATTCTGCCGGATCAGGATCGCATTTTTTTTCCCAGAGTACCGTAATATTACATGGGTTGTCCATGGGGCTCAAGGAATGGGTAGTACCGCAGGACCAGATCTTTTTCGATCTGTTCGACCAGTTGTCTGCAGTTGTGGTATCCGCTGCGGAAGAACTGGTGGGAATTGTTGACAATTTTGAGAAAGTTACGGAAAAACAGAAAATAATCGTCCAGCTGGAACACGAAGGCGACAAAATAACGCACCAGATCTATGAACAGCTGAACCGGAATTTCATAACCCCCCTGGAGCCGGAAGAGATCTCCCGGCTTGCATCCGCTCTTGACGATATCCTTGACTATATTGATGATTCCGCACAGAAAATGGAGAACTACGATATCGATAAACCGGATGCGCATATGCGGGAGCTTGCCGAGATCATCCGGCTCTCGGTCGTCCAGCTTGAGGATACCGTAAAATCTATCCGGAAGATTAAGGATTCCCGTGCGATTGAAGCGCAGAGTATCGAAGTGAACCGGCTGGAAAACCTTGCTGACGACGTCCTCGCCCATGCGGTCAACGATCTCTTCAAGACAAAGGATGCGATCACCATCATCAAGCTGAAGGATATCTACGAGTGCCTGGAGACCGCCACCGATAAGTGCGAAGACGTGGCGAACGTGCTCTCGGATATCGCCATCAAGCATTCCTGAGCGGGTGCGACCGGACGGATGAGTGTTTTATGCTGAGTCTTACGCTGATTCTTATTATCGCGATCATTATCATTGCCCTTATTTTTGATTTTACGAACGGATTTCATGACTCGGCAAATTCTATCTCGACCGTCGTTTCGACAAAAGTCCTCTCGCCCCGGAATGCGGTAGCCTTTGCTGCGTTTTTCAACTTCATCGCGGCGTTCGGGTTCGGTGTTGCGGTCGCAAGCACCATCAGCAAGATCATCCAGCTTGGGTATGTCCAGACTGACATCATCCCGTTCATCATCCTGGGAGCCCTGATCGGGGCCATCAGCTGGAACATTATCACCTGGTATTTCGGACTTCCCACATCCTCATCCCATGCACTCATCGGGGGCCTGGCCGGATCCGGGATTGCAGCAGCCGGATTTGCCGCTGTGAAATGGGATACCGTCGGAACGGTCGCACTGTTCATGGTTGTCTCCCCGCTGATCGGGATTGCATGCGGTTTTCTTTTTATGGCATTTGTCCTGAATGTTACCAAAAACGTAAACAAGTTAACAGCTGAAAATGCGTTTCGCAGGCTTCAGCTGTGCTCTGCTGCTGCGTATAGTTTCAGTCACGGGACGAACGATGCCCAGAAAACGATGGGGATCATCATCCCGCTCCTTTTCAGTATCGGGTATTTTGGGGCTTCCGCCGATCCGAACAACCTGCCGGTCCCGCTCTGGGTCATTCTTATGGCACACGCAGCAATAGCACTCGGAACCTTTGCCGGAGGCTGGCGGATCGTGAAGACCATGGGATATAAAATCACGAAGCTGCGCCCGGTACATGGGTTTGCTGCAGAGACCGCGGGTGCGGCAACGATTCTCGGGGCGTCCGCTGCCGGAATCCCGGTCAGTACAACCCATGTCATCTGCTCCTCGATCATGGGTGTCGGCTCGACGATGGGCGTCAGCACCGTGAAGTGGGGTGTCGCCCGGAGCATCGTCTGGGCGTGGGTGCTCACGATCCCCATCAGCGCGGGAATCGGGTTCGTGGCGTTCAGCATCATCCGGGTCTCTGCGGGGCTCGGATAGGTTTCCCGGAAACGTCTCTCCCCGGCATACGTCATGGCCTTTCATGAAATTCGATCCAATCCCGTATCTTGCGGTTGCCCTGGGCGGTTTTACCGGATCCATCCTCCGGTACGTGACCGACGAACACATAGTCTCCCTGGAAGGAACGCTCCTTGTCAACACGCTCGGGTGTCTCGGGATGGGCCTTTTTATGTACGAGGCAATGTACCTGGGAAGGTTCGGGAGACGCACCCGGCTCTTATTTGCGGTCGGCCTGATCGGATCTTTCACGACGTTTTCGGCGCTTGCGGTGCAGACGTTCTCGGCTAGGCCCGTGTTCGGCCTCCTCAATATCGGGGCGAACCTCATCTTCGGGCTTCTCGGGATCGCGGCCGGCAGGCACATCATCCTCTACCAGCGGGGGATCTGATGGAGACATATCTCCTTGTCGGGATCGGCGGGGCGGCAGGGGCTCTCCTGCGGTTTTCGTTCTCCCGGCTCCAGCCCTGGCGGGGCATTCCGGCCGGAACGCTTCTCGTGAATCTCATCGGGAGTTTTGCATTTTCCCTTCTTGTCTTCTCCCGTGAACCCGAAGAGATCTATTACCTGGTCGGTATCGGGGCGCTTGGCGGGTTCACGACGTTTTCGACATTCAGCTACGAATCCTTCCGGATGCTGGAAGATCATGATTATCGCACGCTCGTGCCATATATGGTTATGAGCGTCGGGGGCTGCATCCTCGCAGTCCTCGCGGGATACGTCCTGTGCGGAGGGATGGTATGAACAGGGGAGAGTTACAGAAGGAATGCCTGCTCCGGATCTATATTGCCGAATCAGCGGTTTTCGATGGCCGGCCGGTGTACAAGCGCCTGGTCGAACTGTTCCGGAAGATGGGTTTCCATGGCTGCACGGTGAGCAGGGGCATGATGGGATTCGGCCACGAGCATACGATCCGGACCATCGATGTCGTCCGGTTGTCCCTCGATCTCCCGGTCATCATCGATGTCGTGGATACGGAAGAAAAGATCCTGTCAGTCCTCCCCGGGATCGAGGAGTGGGTGGAGCACGGCCTCGTAACCGTCCAGGACATACGGGTGCTCCGGAAAAACCCTGTGGACTGAATACCGGTTCCCGGTCTCCCTGTGTCCCAAAAATAGTCCCGACAATAGTTCCGGAAAAATGTTTTCCCGGGAGATCCCGTCAGGAATAATTCGTACGGTAATACCGGCAGTACCTGGTTACGGGACAGGATTCGCAGGCAGGTTTCCTTGCGGTGCAGGTGGCCCTTCCGTGGGCGATGAAAAGATCGGTGAGATCCCCCCAGAGTTCCCGGGGATAGGCCTTCATGAGATCCCGCTCGATCATCGCGACGTTATCGGTATCCGAGAGCCCGATCCGCTGCGCAAGCCTCCGGACATGGGTATCGACCGCGATCCCCTCGTTCCTTCCGAAAGCGTGGTAGAAGACGATGTTCGCGGTCTTGCGCCCCACGCCCGGGAGGGTGAGCAGTTCGTCCATGGTTTCCGGGACGTTCCCCCCGAACTTCCCGATCAGCATCGCGCTCGCGGCTATGATATTTCTGGCCTTTGCATGGTAGAAGCCGAGGCTATGGATGATCGTTTCGACATCCGGAACCCTGGCCCGGGAGAGGGCGAGCGGGGTCGGGTACTTCCTGAAAAGGGGTTTTCGTACCAGGAGTACCGCTTTGTCCGTGGTCTGGGCCGAGAGGATCGTGAGGATCAGTACCTCGAAGGGAGTTCCCCTTGCAACGGTCGTCGGGGATTCCGTTGCACCGGGATAGCGCTCCAGGAGAAGGGAATAGACGTTTGCAGCATCCTCTCGTTTCATCGAAATGGGGTAGGGCAGATTCGAACTGCCGTCAAAGCGTCCCAAACGCTCTAGGATGGACCAGGCTACCCTACTACCCCGTGCCATCATAGGTGAGACGGGGAAACTGAAATACCTAGTGGTTCCGGAAAACCCGAATCCGCCTCTGTATTCTCTTTTCCGGCAGGATGCGGACGATTCCAGCTCACGGCAGGGGAGATATCCGAATCTTTCCGGGAAGAACTTAACGTTGCACAAAAATTTGTGCACTTAGCCAAAAAGTTTATGCATAATGCAAAAAATACATTGCATTGTGGCCTTATGACACAGAAGACCTTTATGTACGGCAGCCTCCTTGCTGCCGCAGCTATTGTCGCCGCAGTATGCGTCGGCATGGTCGCGGGATTTTCGTTTTCAAAAACGTTTATCTCGGTCGACCCGGTGAGCGATAAGAACATAGGCGATCTGTTCACGGTTACCGGGACAACGAACCTTCCGGCAGGAACAGAGTTCCTGGTACAAATCGAGCCCGCCTCGTTCGAGCCGGAATCCGGAGTAGATGGCGAGTTCAGCGGAACTGCGGGATTTACAGAAGTCATCGCAGGTACCGGCGGTACCAATACCTGGTCACTGGATGTCAATACGTCCCCCTTGAACCCGGTAAAGATGAGAGTGAACGTATCGGTCTTTACGGGCGATATTGCAAAGGGTAACTTTTCAACAAGTGAACCGTTCGGTACCTGGGAATTCACCCTCCACCCTGGTCCGGCAACCGGATCGTATATTAAAATCGATCCGGTCACAGACAAAACAACGGGCGATCTCCTGATCGTCAGCGGTTCGACAAACCTTCCGGCCGGAACGAGCCTGATGGTTAAAGCCGGCAATTCTGGCGGAAATACCGTTGTACGGAATGGCACGGACGGGGTGAACCGGTTCTCTGCACCCTTCGATACCGGCACCATGAAACCCGGTGCAGCACAGATCACGGTCACGAATATGATAGGGAGTATCGAGACCGGCGATTACCGGAAAGGGGATGTCAATGCGACAGCGTCCTTCACGCTGAACGGCGACTACCTCACCACGGAAACACCGGTCCAGGCAACGATCACGAAAGACGATTATCTCCATATCACTGCGTTTGGCGCAAAGACCCTGGGTGACCAGTTCCTTGTCACCGGAACGACAAGTCTTCCCGTCGGTACGGAAGTCATATGGGAGGTCACCCCGGCATCCTTCCTGGCAAATCCGGACCAGTCGGGGACCTTCACCGGCACCATGGCAAATTCGCAGGTATCGAAAGGGACCGGTAATGCAAACCGCGTCTCGTTTGCATTGGATACCTGGGTGCTCCTTCCCGGGGAGTACAATGTGACCGTATCGACAGCCGCCGGCGATCTCTCTTCCGGGAATTTCCAGACCGGCGCCGTATCAGGCTCGACCCTCTTTACCTTACAGCAGGGAACGGCATCCACAGGTACGGGTGATTACCTTGCGATCGATCCGGTTACCGATAAAACAACCGGCGAGCTCCTGATCGTGAGCGGTTCGACAAGCCTCCCGGCCGGAACAAGCCTGATGGTCCAGACCGGGGGCTCTGCCGGAAATGCCGTCGTGCGGAATGGCACGGGTGGGGTGAACCGGTTTTCCTCGCCAGTCGATACATCCGCCATGAAACCGGGCCTTATCACGATTACCGTCACCCGGATGAACAATGATCCGGCACAAACGGGTTCCGAAACCGGCGCCCCGAGCGCGACCGCCTCCTTCACGCTGAACGGCGACTACCTTGCCACGGAAACACCGGTCCAGGCAACGATCACGAAGGACGATTATATCAGCATCGATCCGATTGGCGACAAAAAGACCGGGGACCAGTTCCTTATCACCGGAACGACAAGCCTTCCCGCAGGTGTCAGCCTGATCTGGCAGATCATGCCCTATCAGGGAACAATTCCGGATGGCCTTGACCTGAATGCAAAGGGCATCATGGCAAATAACCCGGTCACGAAAGGGACCGGCACTGCAAACCGCGTATCGCTGGCTGCCGACCTGGATCAGTTCGAGCCGGGAGGGTATGTCGTCATTGTCGGAGAGGTGAAAGGAGATCCCGTGACCGGGGATCTGAGAATCGGCAGGCCGATCGGTTCTGCACGGTTCACCGTGAGCTAAGCCGGTATGCACGCCAGGAGAAGGCATTCCACCATTTTTTCCAGAACCCGGGAAAAACGGCGAAGTGCCCTGCGTCATCTGCAGGCAGGTTCCGGGAGGATGTGCCTGCTGGTTCTTATCCGGAAACGGATCCGGGAATGGCTCTCCCCCTTGCAGAAGGGAAATTCCGGGAAGAGTTCCTTTCAGGTGAAACCATGAAATCAGCCGGAACCGATCCCGCAGATGACCGGAAAACGGGTTCTTATCAGCAGATCTTTCGCGAAGGTATCCGTGCGAATGTCCATCCGCTGCTTTCCCCCCTCTGGTGGGTGATGAGCATCCCCCGGCAGGAAGATCCATGAAAAGCCGGCGGATCCGATTGCCGTCGCATCTGCCTCATTCGGTCTCCGGTAAGCGGATCGGGAAAAACAGACGAATATCCCGTTCCTGTTTCAGGCAGGAATGAGCATGAAAGCACATCGGGAAAAGAAATGACGAACCCCAAAAGAACCGGTTCCTGGCTCATCGGCCTTGCCGTATTCCTAATCATCGCAGCCGTTTTCACCGCAGGCTGCCTTGATTCCGCTTCGGACCAGGACAGCCAGATGACAACTGTTGGTGCGGAACAGGCCGGACAACCTGCTGTTACGGCAGCAGTACAGGCAACGAAAACCACGGAGCCGGTGAAAACGGTATCTTACGGGTCCACACAGACACCTTCTGTCACCATCGTGACGCTCGATCCCATCAGGAATACAAAGTCCGGGGATCTGCTTCTCATCACCGGAACGACCTGGCTTCCCTCAGGTACGAACCTGATCTGGCAGGTTATACCGGATACCGGAACTACCCCGACAGGACTGGACAAGACCGCAACGATGAGCGTCATGGCCAGCAACTATGTAATAAAAGGGAATGCGACCTGGAACCTGGTATCGGTAACGATGGACACGGAACGCCTCGTACCCGGGAAGTATGTTGCCCTGGTTGCTGAAATGAGTGGAGACCCGGCCACAGGTACTGCCGACATCGGGAGACTGGCGGGGTATACCTGGTTCACGTTGACCTGAACCCTTGCACATCCCGGGATGTTCTTTCTGTATCGGAGGATCTATGGTTCCGCAGGTTCCTGAAGACGACTGTTCCCGGCTCCGGTTACCCGGTGGATACGGATGGGATCCGTCCCTGATGATCCGGTCGGCGGGTGCCGGAAAACCCTCCCTCGCGACCATGCTCCCGCCGAACGTCCCGGGCAGGAAATACCGTATGCAGGTGCCGGGTCAAGGATAAAAATTTTTCACGTAATGCACAAAATACATTACACCGGGGTTGTATGAAAAAGAAATATATCACCTGTGCAGGGATCGTCGCCGCCCTGATCCTTGTCGGTATGTTCGTAGGTATCTGCCTGAGTACATACCCGTTCCCGTACCTCTCTCCCTCGATAACGCTGGATCCCGTCACGGACCGGAGCATCGATGAAAACAACATGATGACCCTGACCGGCAGGACCACCCTTCAGGACAGCAACGGAATTTCCATAACGGTATCTGCGGCTCCGGGTTCCGGTGTACCGGGAAACGGAACCGGGAGAACGGAGGTGAAATCCTATGGATCGATTTTTTCGGGAGAGGGTGGATCGGACCGGTGGGAGGGAACGTTCGATATCTCCGTTCTGCAGCCCGGAGATTACACCGTCACCCTTGCATCGTGGACACTCAAGATGGAGAATCACACGTTTATCAAAGGCGATCCCATTACGGCGGGGCATTTCATGCTGGGGAATGAAAATTCCGGCCCCGGAACGGTCCGGAAAAAAACCCGGGTCATACCGCCGTATATCCGGATCAACACCGGTGACCGGAATCCGGCACCGGTCAGCCTGCGAATTACCGGAACGACAAACCTTGCACCGGACAGCCCGCTCGCATGGAACATGCAACCGGTAACCGATGGGACCGGATCTCCGGAGTATCAGGGGATGGTCATGGTCATGAACGGGACGGAAGGTGTTAACCGGTGGGCAGTCCTTCTAGGCAACGGCACGCCGGAGGCTGGCCGGTACCGGTTCAATATCAGTGCAGGGGGATCCGAGCTCACCCCTTCAGCGGATGTTTTTGCAGCCTCCGAATTCGAAATTCCTGCATCTCTCACCCCCCTCCGGAACATGACCGGATCCAGCGGGGACGCCAGGGATTTTATCACGATCGATACTCCCCCGGACCTGCGGGTGGATAACATCTATACGATCACGGGAACCACCAGCCTCCCGGCAGGGGAGCATCTCCAGGTGGAAGTCATTCCTGCCTCGTTCGAGACAAATTACAATTTCACCATCGATGCCAGCGAAACGAGCCGGAACCGCACACTTTCCGGAGCCGCTGTTTTTTCCGGATCCACCAGTATGGTGGATGTCGTGAACGGGAGCGGCGGGGAAAATCTCTGGGCATTCCGGCTGGAGACCTACGTGTTCAGCCCCGGGCTGTACCTGGTAAATGTCAGTAACGAGTATCTTGACGATGCCACACGAAAAGGCATCCCGGGAAACCTTTCCCATTCAAGGATTATCAGCATCGGGGGCGACGGTGCATGAAGCGACTCACGTACCTTGCCTGTACCCTCGCGGTCTCTCTTCTCGTGGCTGCGATGATCGGCTGGTCGGTGGCGGCAGGGAATTTTCTTGTCCCGGTTATTGCGATTCCGCTCGGAATCGTCGTTGTCCTTGCCTGCCGGCGGAACGTGCAGGAAGTGATCGGGGACGAACGCCTGAGCAAGGTCCGTTCGAAGGCGGCGTTGCGTACCCTTGAAGTCGCCGTTATTGCAGGGGCAATCGCTGCAGTCATCCTCTATTCCTTCATAATCAGCGAGAGCCTGAGCCCGAAGATAACGGGGAGTGTGTACCTGAACGATGACGGCACCAGCTCCATGGTGATCAGTCTCTACCGGCCGGGCGGCGGGGAAACCCGGGAGAACCTGATCCGTTCCGTAACGATTCCTGATATCAACTCCATGAATGAAGCCGAGGCACTGATCTACTACCAGTTCCGGCGCGAAGCGTTCCTGGAGAACGAGCGCAACGGCATCGCAGGTATGACCATCGGGGCATCCCTCGCTGCCCTGCTGGCTACGTTCGGTGCATTTTATCTTTATTACGACAGAAAATACTGATTCACACCAAGGGTTGCAATGAAGAACAGGATCCGCGTGCTCCGCGCCGAGCGTGAAATGACCCAGGAGGAACTCGCAGCGCTAGTCGGGGTTACCCGGAACACGATCATATCGATGGAGAAGAACAAGTACTGCCCTTCATTGAAACTTGCCTACCGGATCGCCCGGACATTCGATGTCGGAATCGATGACGTTTTTATGTACGAAGAGGATGTAGACGGCCCGGCCGGAGATGACGAGGCGTAATTCCGGTCCATCGTGAACACCTGAAAATAGTACCCGTTGTTACCGGGAACTGGCCCTATGCCTTTGCGGGCTTTCCAAAAATATGCCGGACTTTTTCCGCACCATAAAAAAGTTTTTCAGAGAGGCAGGATTTTTTTCTTCTTTAAGGATATGGTCGTTCCCGAGAACACCCCGGTTCTGACCGCCTGCAGGAGGTTCCCTGCATCCCTGCCGTCGAAGACGATGAGGGGAACCCTGCTTCGGGCCGTGACTTTGGCAGCGACAAGATCGATCACGTTGTTCGCCCCTGCTTTGAGGTCCCCTTTCCCGACGGTCTCCACCAGGTCGGCGGGGGTGAGGTGATCGTACCGTTTCGCGTTTTTGTATTTCTTGGGGTCCTTATCGTAAATCCCGTCAACCGAGGTCAGGTTGATCATGGCATCGGCATGGACGCGTTCTGCGAGGACCGCTGCTACGGCATCCGTGGTCTGGCCGGGAGTGATCCCGCCCATCACGACAATTTTTCCGGAGAGCGAGGCTTCCATTGCCTCAGTCTGGTTGACCGGGATACGGGGATACGCGGCATCGCCGAGTGCGGCGCAGAGCATGGTCGCATTCAATCGGGTGACAAGGATCCCGATCTCGTCGCAGGTGCCGTCGTCGACGGAATGCTTCCGTGCAGCCTCGATGTACCGGCGCGCTTCTCCCCCGCCCCCGACAACGACAAAGATCCGGTGCTTTGCGGCAAGGGCTTTGAGGACCGGGACATAGGATGAGAGGGTATTTTTTTCGAGCGAGGGAAAGAGGATGGATCCCCCGAGCGAAAGTACGAGCGTCTTCATTGCAGAGAGATTGGGGGAAATTGCGATATTAAGGTGATTGTCTTACGGACCGGACGGGATCCCCCATCCTGCCACGACCGCAGGCTATACCATCCCTGACGATCCTTATCTCCTTATGTCACATGTCACCCTCTGCTGTCCGTCCTGCCGGAGTACGGAGGTTTACCCGGTCGCAGGCGGCTATATCGGCCAGGTGTACCGGTGCAAGGCCTGCGGGTACCGGGGGTCCTTCGTGCTGGAGCTGGAGGATACGGAAGAACCGGCCAGTCCCCCGGAAAAGTAATGCAGGAGGGGGAAATCCCGTGTCCCGCAGCGGAAATTACGGGCCGGTCGGAACGGGTTACGGTTCCTTCCCGGCAGACGACGGTTCCGGAAACCGGTAGTGACCGGGGGGGATGGAGATCTCAAATTTCGCCCCCTTCCCCGGAATCCCGGTCTCCCTGATGGAAAGTCCGGTAATTTCCAGGATTTCCCTGACCAGGTACAGGCCGAGCCCGGTATTATTCCCGTATCCCCGGGAAAAGATCTTCTCTTTTTCGTCCACGGGCACACCGGCCCCGTCATCTTCCAGGATCAGGTCCAGGGTTTCCTCCCTGCGAACACAGCGCATACGGAACCGGGTCATTCCCGTTGCGTACCTGAGTGCGTTATCCAGCAGGTTGTAAAAAACCCCGTCAACGAGCGGGTCCGCATAGATCTCAAGGCCCTCCGTCTCATCGATTACCTGTATCTTTGAGGTATCGAGGAGGCCCTGTGCTTTCCTGAGAAGCCGGCCTGCGTTCTGCCAGCCGGAACCTGCCGCCCCGAGGTTCTCGTATTTCCGGGTGAATTCCACCAGGGCCTGGATACCATCCGCGGAATTCCGGATCTTCCCCAGGCTCTCCCGCGTCTCCCCGATGGTACCTGCGTCCAGCGCGAGATCCAGGTAAAGGAACAGGGTCGTGAGCCGGTTTTTGATATCATGCCTGACGATTGCGGTAAGGAGTTTCAGCTTACGGTTGGCAATCCGGAGAGCCGATTCCGTATTCCTCCGTTCCGTTATATCCCGGAACGTAAGGATGGTTCCTTCCACAGGCCCGGATACCGGCCGGATCGTGACCGACCTGACATCGAAAATCCGGTCACCTGCTCCGGTTTGCAGGGTGAGCTCCGGGAGATCCTGATCCCGGGGACGGGATTCCGAGAGGTATTGCCCGAGTTCCGGTTTCAGCCCGGTGAGCATCCTTCCTGCAGCTGCATCTTCCGTGGTTCCGAGAAGCGATTCCGCCGCCGGGTTCATGAGCGTGACCGCCCCGTTGCGGTTCGTTGCAATCACCGGATCCTGCATCGTTTTTACGAGGAGGGAATGCGTGAGCGGCTGGAGGGAAAAGAGTTCAAAAAAGAGGGTTGCCGCAAGAAGTGCAAGTCCCGATATCATGAGTGCCAGGGGGGTTACGTTGAAACCCGGGATGGGCCCGAGATCCATAAGATAGAGCCCATACGTGAAAAGTGGCAGGAGAACCGCAAAGAGCAGGAGATGGATCTGCGTCCGGAAGATTGCCCCCACGGTACGGTACCTGAGCAGGAGGAGAAGGATGGAACAGAGGATCATAACGAGCGAGTACGCGGCAGCCAGCCAGAACAGCGGGCCCCGTTCAAAGCACCAGATGATCTCCCCGCGTGCCCCCGTGAACTGGAGGAATCCGGTATAATAGAGATGATGGAAACTGTTGGTGGCAACGAGAATGACCGAGAGGACCGGAATCACGAAGAGGAGCGCAATAAAGAGCCGGGACTGCGTGGTATCCCGTTCGGTATACCAGAGCGTGAACAGCAGGCAGACGACCGGGATGGTGACTATTGCGGGATACGCAAGTGCGTTCAGGATTAGGGTTGTCGTAAGATCCACGCTTGCAAGGATGATGGTGTAGATCCCTGACCAGAAGGTTGCAGCGACAAAGAAAACGAAGATCGGGACAACCCCAGGAAGGCTGAGCCGTTTTCCTGCAAAAACCGCCAGGAGTAAAAGGAATACTGTCGCTATCCCGAGTGCAAGGGAGAGGGGTGAATACTGCAGTATCATGCTGGCAATCCCGGTACGGCCGGTACCTTCCGGGTTAACCTTGGCGGAACAGGAAAAAAGGATTTCCCCGCCAAACCGGTTCCTGCCGCACTGTTGCCCGGTTCCGGAAGACGGTTTTTTCGGGAAATACGGTCTGCACGGCGGGGTTCGCTAGGTTCCGGAGAACGGGATCCTAAAACCGGTATTCTTTTATCCTCACCGGGAGAAATAATCCGGTAGCAATATGGATCTTTTCTCCATCCTCCTCATTATCGCGGGTCTCTGTCTTTTTGAAACGATAACCAGCATCGATAATGCCATCATCAACGCCGAAGTCCTCTCCACGATGTCGGAGCGGGCCAGGAAATGGTTCCTTCTCTGGGGGCTCCTCTTTGCGGTCTTTGCGATCCGCGGGCTGCTCCCCTGGCTGATTGTCTGGGTCTCGACCCCGTCGCTCGGCCCGATCGGTGCACTCACGGCGACATTTTCCAGCGATCCGCTGGTGATCCACGCCATCGAACAGTCTGCCCCGGTTCTTTTGATGGGCGGCGGGACCTTCCTTCTCTTCCTGTTCCTGCACTGGCTCTTTTTGGAAGAGAAGTCGTTCGGGCTCCGGGGCGAGCGGTACATCGCGACGAAAGGGGTCTGGTTCTTTGCGGTCGTCTCCATCCTGCTTGCAGGGATCGTCTGGTTCTCCCTTGGCCGGGATCCCATGATGGCATTCGGTGCGGTGATGGGATCGACCGGATTCTTTATCGTCCACGGGTTCCGGCAGAATGCCGAACTTGCGGAACAGAAGATGATGCAGGGGAATATGACCGATCTCTCCAAGATCTTCTACCTGGAAGTCATCGATGCGACGTTCTCGATTGACGGGGTCATCGGCGCCTTTGCGTTCACGATGGCAGTCCCGCTGATCCTGATCGGGAACGGGCTCGGGGCGCTTGTCGTCCGGGAGCTGACGGTCCGGAACGTCGACCGGATCAAGCAGTACCGGTTCCTGAAGAACGGGGCGATGTACTCCATCTGTATCCTCGGCATAATCATGATCCTCGACAGTTTCGGCTTTGAGATCCCTTCGTGGGTATCCCCGGTCATTACGTTCGCGGTCGTCGGGTTCTTCTTTTTCAAATCGGTGAGGGATGTTCCCCCGGGGCCCTGCGCATAATTCCCCGATAGTCCCGGTATGCCGGGACCGGATCTTTTTTTCGGGCCGTGTCCGGACCCCAACCCTCAATACCTCCCGGGCAGTCAATGATTGTAGAGGCATATCATGCACGAGGCGCTCCAGTACGCAAAGGCCGAAGAGGGGAAGGTGCGCTGCTCGCTCTGCAGCCACCGGTGCCACATTGCCCCGAGAAAAACCGGCATCTGCGGCGTGCGCAGGAACGAAAACGGTGTCCTCTATGCCACAACGTACGGGAAGATAAGCGCGGAAGCGGTCGATCCCATCGAGAAAAAACCGCTCTTCCATTTCCTGCCGGGGACGAAGTCCTATTCCCTCGGCAGCATCGGATGCAATTTTCACTGCGAACACTGCCAGAACTGGCGAATTTCGCAGGCGGATATGGAGCCCGGCGCCCTCCGGGATCTCTCTCCTGAAGACGGAGTCGGGCGGGCGATCCGGACCGGCTGCGCAAGCATCTCCTGGACGTACAACGAGCCCACCATCTGGCATGAATACACGCTCGACATGGGACGCCTTGCACGGAAGGAGGGGCTCGGGACCGTGTACGTGACGAACGGGTACATCACCGAGGAAGCGCTCCGGGAGCTTGCGCCGATGCTTTCGGCATACCGGGTCGATATCAAGGCGTTCACCGAGGATTTTTACCGGAAGGTCTGCGGGGCGAAACTTGCCCCGGTCCTTGCATCGGCCGAGCTTGCAAAGGAACTCGGGATGCATGTCGAGGTCGTTACCCTCGTCATCCCGGGCCTGAACGATTCGGTGGAAGAGACGGACGGGCTTATCCGGTGGATCGTGGATCATCTCGGCCCGGATACCCCGGTCCATTTCACCGGCTTTCACCCGGATTTTCGGATGCTGGACCGGAATGCGACGCCGCTTTCCACCCTCGCGAGGATCTATGCGAGAGCGAAGGAGCTCGGCCTCCGGTATCCGTACCTCGGGAACGTGTACAACCATCCGTACGAGAATACGTACTGCCCGGCATGCGGGGCGCTTCTCATCGAACGCCAGGGGTTTGCGAGCCGCATCTGCGATCTCGATAACGGCCGCTGCCGGAAATGCGGCGAGAGGATTCCCCTTGTCCTCGCAGTCCCCGGCTCCTGATCCCGGGACCCGGTTTCTTGCAGACCGGATGCTGGGAACGCTCTCGCGGTACCTGCGGCTCATGGGGTACGATACGGTCAGCGCAAACAGCCTTGCCCCGGGAAACCGGAAAGAGGATTCCGATCTGCTGGGCCTCGCGAGGCGGGAGCACCGGTACCTTCTCACGAGGGACCGGGAACTTGCCGGGCGGTGCGGGGAACTCGGGGTCCTTGTCCCGCAGGAGGATGTGCTGGACCAGGTCAGGCTGCTGGTCTCCCTGGGGCTGATCACCCCGGATCTCAGGATGATCCGGTGTTCGCTCTGCAACTCGCTGCTGCGCCCGGCCCGAAACGAAGAGGTTGCTCGCTCTCCTTATGCACCGGAAGAGAAGCGCGATCTCGTCTTCTCCTGGTGCGATCACTGCTCCCGGCTCTACTGGTCCGGGTCCCACCTGCGCAATCTTGCGAAACGGCTGAAGGACGGGGAGGGTCCGGAACCGTGATTCCGGTCTCCCGGCAGAAATTTCCCGTACCCCCCTTTCACCAGAAGCCCGAAAAGGCCCATTCTGGCGATCCGGGGTAGTACAGGTCGATCGAAAAAACGGGTGCCGGGAAGGGGCCTTTAATTTACAGCTGGAAAGTCCCTGATTTTTCGTCTGATTGCCCTGAATCGCGAGTAAAATGCTCTGATTTTCGGCATGGAAATTAATTCCGAGTCCCGGTACGGGAAGATCCGGCAAAAACTGGAATCCGGGCCCGATACGGGCTTTGTTTGGGGGGTCCGGAGATACGTTTTTTCCCAAAAAGACCCCCTGAGGATCCGGGCCGTGGTATTCCCGGATATCTGCGCAAGGCAGGGCAGACCGGTTACGGCCTTCCCTGCACCCGGCAACGGAAATAAAGTACAGAGAATAGCTACATACCCTCATTTTTCTTTTGAAGACCGATGGTCTCGATCAACGAGTCAATTTGGATCCGCGAGATTGATCTGACCCTTCTTATCC
>Ga0209340_1000245_pt1 | contig 70195 bp, 78 predicted proteins | sample EPASupsiteSAE323_FD_187266 | JGI IMG/M metagenome (GOLD analysis project Ga0209340, IMG submission 187266) | Bioremediated contaminated groundwater from EPA Superfund site, New Mexico - Sample SAE3-23 (SPAdes) (version 2) | ecosystem: Environmental > Aquatic > Deep subsurface > Groundwater >... | reverse complement strand
GTAGCTGTCGAAAAATGATTGAAAAAGATGGTTAATCGAGAAAATTTAGCGTCTTAGGAGCGGAAAAAGGATGAAATTTTGGCGGAGTCTCATATTTGATGGGAGACCAATAAGTTATTAGGAATCCTCATAGTTAATTCAATTATGAAGCGAGATATTTAGGTCGTCTGCGTTTGGCGGTTTATAAAACCCCGACAGAGAAACTGAGCCTGGCAACCTTTAGCACCCATGATTGTCGCCCTGATGAAGGAGCACGTGTACCAAATTTACACCCCCTGAAGTTGCTTTTCTCGCCTCAAGGAGATATATTATGCGGCCAATATTAAGAAGCTGTTGTGGAATCGATGTTCATAAGTCCATGATTAAGGCATGCGTAGCTAAAGGGCCGCTTAATAAACCTCCTAAAATTGAAATCAGAACATACTCAACCATGACCTCAGATCTCTTAAAACTGAGTGAATGGTTGAAGGATAACAAAGTTCAAGCAGTAGCTATGGAAAGCACAGGAGTCTACTGGAAACCGATATTCAATATTCTTGAGGCAGACTTTCCCGTGTCTATCGCGAACCCCAAATACCTCAAGAAAGTTCCCGGAAAAAAAACTGATGTCAGTGATAGCGAATGGATTGCGACCCTCTTGCGTTGTGGCTTGATACCTAAAAGTTTCATCCCGCCAATGGCAATTAGAGAACTTCGAGATCTTAACCGAACTCGCCGGGAGATGGTTGAGCATATGGCTTCTGAAAAAAATCGCCTCTAGAAAGTCCTGGAAGATGCAAATATCAAGCTCACATCAGTTGTCTCGAAAGTCGATGGCGTTTCATCGATGAATATGATTCAAGCATTGCTCACGCAGGACGAAATCTCGCGAGAGGATATTGCTGCTATGGTTTGCGGAAAGCTCAAAAATAAGATCGATCAGCTAGTCCAAGCACTACATGGAAGGCTTACAGATCATCATCGATACCTTCTTCGGCTACACCTGAAACAGATAGCATTTTTGGCAGATCAGATCAAGGAACTTGATGATGTGATCCAGAAGAAGATGAAGGCTTTCCAGAAGGAATCTGATTTGATTAAGACCGTTCCTGGAATTGGCGATACTACATCATCGGCAATTATCGCCGAGATTGGAACGGATATGTCGCAATTTCCAGATGAGGCACACCTCTCATCCTGGGCGGGAATATGTCCTGGAAACAACGAAAGCGCTGGGGTGAAAAAGAGTGGAAAGATTCGTAAAGGCGACAAATTCCTCAAGGCAACCCTTTGCGAAGCAGCTTGGTCGGCTTCTAAAAAAAAAGGGTCAGCATACAGCGCTTATTACAACAATATCGCCAAACGAAGGGGCAAGAAGAGAGCCCTAGTTGCCCTAGCTCATCGAATGTTGATGGATATCTATAGAACACTGAAGACTGGTGAACCCTATGTGGACGAGGGAGCGGAGGCCGTGTTTGAGAGAAATTCGTCAGGCAGACAGAAGTCTGCTATTCGATTCTTGGAGAAAGCGGGATATGCAGTGACCAAAGCTTCTGCTTAGATGGTGACTCCATTTTCGTACCACACAGAGTTCACAGAGAACGCACAGAGACTACTAAAACGACTGAAAATTTACTCAGGGGGCTGAGCCCCACGTGCGCACGCGCTCGCCCGGCGGGCCCTCGTCATTTGCTCCAAAATAGGATGCCCTCGGTGGGAACTGAGAGTTGCTGATGCGAAGAAAGAGTTTATGAACCATAAGAAATAGATATTTATGTGGTGATAAAGTGGGTGTGATTGAGGTTGAAATTCCAGACTGCCTGCCCATAAAGCCCCTAATGAAGAAGATCGAGACCCTCATAAAAGAAGAAGAAACCAGATGGGTTCTATTTGAAAGAGCAGTTGAGGATCTGGATCTTACTGAAGAGGATCTTCTTGCTTTAGAGGGAGTACGTGAGAAGGTATGGAGAGAAGAAAAGAAGAGCCTAGGATTGTAGCTGATACAAATATCCTTATTTCTGCCCTTCTTAAGGATCATTCAGTACATGCACGACTGATAAAATCTAAATTTTTTAGTATATATTTTCCAGAATATGGATTGAAGGAAATAGAAAAATATAGGAGTTACATTATAGCAAAACGAAAGAAAAATTCTCAGTATCTATCACTTGAATTTTCTGAAAGATATATCATGGAAGAAATTAAGATAGCCCCTTTTGATCTATATTGCCAAAAGATAAAAGATGCATCAGAGATCATGAAAGAGATCGATGAAAAGGACGCGCCTATTCTTGCTTTGGCCTTACAGTTTTGCTGTCCCATATGGTCCAATGATAAGCATTTCAAGAGACAGAAGACTGCGAAGGTTTATACGACTGCAGATCTTTTGGATCTCTTGAATTCTGTTGATGCGAATCCGTTCAATTATGCAGATCTAGATTGAAGGAAAACTCAGGCACGGAGAGCCCGGCAAGGGAGATGGCCAGGGCCCTGCAGGAGTACAGGGTGGATGTTTACGGGTATGATCCGCTGCTGAGCCGGGAGGAGATCGAGGGCTTCGGGGTGAAGGTGCTAGATGACGTGAAGCCAGGCCTCTCGTGATACTGGCGGTGGCGCACGAGCAGTTTAAGGGCGCTGGGGAGATGGCTGGAGCTATCAAGGACTGCCCGGTAGTTTTGGATGTGAAGGGAGTTCTTGGGGGCTGTAGTTGCACGCTGTGAGACAAGACAGCAATTTCCAACATTCATGAGCCCGAGAGGCTAACCATGGGGTTTACGGCATTCACCACAGAGCGCACAAAGATCACAGAGAACGCACAGAGACGACGGGATCGCTGAGGCTCTATCTGGATAAAATATCTATAAACTACTTAGATTATATTTTAAAATATCCTAAGCAAATTAATCAGAGGGGAACGTGAATTCACAGGAGATACACAAACTACTTATCAGAGAGTCCTATAAGATTGGTCCAGCTTCGTCTTTGAAACAGCTATCAAAATTTGGCCTAATTGGAATACTGAATACAATCCTTGGATACGGCTTATTTGTAATATTTTTAAATTGGACGAACTATTTTGGTGCTTTGGTATTTTCTCATATTATTGCAGTAACACATAGCTATTTATGGAATAGATTTTGGACATTTAGGTCCAGTAGAAATCTATTAAAAGAATTTATAAAATTTAATTCCGTATATCTTTTAGTGCTTGTCTTCAATGCAATAACCCTATTCCTTCTCGTAGATGGCCTCAATTTCGATCCGAGGGTGGGACAATTATTTGCATTGCCGATAATTACTATCATTAGCTTTACAGGGCATAAATATTGGAGCTTTAAGTAGTTTTATCCAAATAGAGGTCGGTGAAAAATGAAGGTAGTCATCTTATGTGGTGGAAAAGGAACACGGATGCGAGAAGAAACAGAATTCCGGCCAAAGCCCATGGTTGAAATCGGCGGCAGGCCTTTGCTTTGGCATATAATGCACATATATTCTAATTATGGATTAAAAGATTTTATTATTTGCTTAGGATATAAAGGAAATATGATAAAACAATATTTTTTAAATTATGAAGCTATGAACAACGATTTCACAATCCAATTAGGTAATCGCACGGGAATTCAATATCATAATAATCATAACGAAGCAGATTGGAGCGTTACCCTCGTTGATACCGGAGCGGATTCCCAGACCGGTGCCAGGGTTAAAAAAGTCAAGAGCTACATAGATGGTAATACATTTATGCTAACATATGGCGATGGATTATCAAATGTTAACATCAAAAATCTTCTAGAATATCATAAATCACACGGGAAGATAGGGACGATGACTGGCGTGCATCCTCCATCTAGATTCGGTGAGCTGGTTTTGAATGAGAACAGAGTCGAATTATTTAGCGAAAAGCCTCAGACAATGAAAGGCTTAATTAACGGAGGCTTTTTCATATTCAATAAGTCTTTCTTCGATTATTTGGATAATGATGATGGCTGCATTTTAGAAAAAAAACCACTGGAAGATCTATCTGCCAGTGGAGAACTCATGGTCTATCCTCATGAAGGCTTCTGGCAATGTGTTGATACCTACAGAGAACTTGAGATGCTCAATAACATGTGGAAATCATCAGACGCTCCATGGCTTCTCGGCGAATAACAAAGGATGGAAATAACCAATGGCAGATGAATTTTGGAAGGACAAGAATGTCCTTGTTACCGGATGCACTGGCCTGCTCGGCTCATGGCTTACTAAATCCCTGGCAGAAAAAGAAGCCAATGTCGTAGGCTTAATTCGTGATAATGTTCCTAGATCAAACCTTAACTGGTCTGGATTCAATAATAAGATCATAACTGTCAGAGGGGAGATTGAGGATTATTTTCTTTTAGAGAGAACTATAAACGAATATGAAATCGATGCGGTATTTCATTTAGCTGCACAAACAATCGTTACAATAGCCAATCGGAATCCAATATCCACATTTAAGGCGAATATTGAAGGCACCTGGAACATCTTAGAAGCATGCAGGAGAGCGCCTTTGGTAAAAAGGATCGTGGTGGCTTCAAGTGACAAAGCCTATGGTGATCAAGAAAAGCTTCCTTACGATGAAAAGACACCACTGGAAGGAAGACATCCTTATGATGTATCAAAAAGCTGTGCGGATTTGATTTGCAGATCCTATTTCGAAACGTATGGGCTTCCAGTGTGCATAACTCGGTGTGGGAATTTTTACGGGGGTGGAGATCTTAATTTTAACAGGATCGTCCCTGGAACAATCCGATCTATTCAGAACAATGAAATGCCAATCATCAGGAGCGATGGAACTTATTTAAGAGATTATTTTTATATTAAAGATGGGGCTGAATCATATATGCTTCTCGCAGAAAAAATGGATAACAAAAATATACATGGAGAAGCCTTTAATTTCAGTACGGAGCATCCAATTTCGGTATTGGAGATTGTAAATAAAATTATAAGATCGATGGAAAGCAATTTAAAGCCAAAGATTCTAAATAATGCAACAAATGAAATACGAGATCAGTACCTATCGGCTCAGAAAGCTAAGGCTCTTTTAAGCTGGCGCCCATTATATTCACTTGATGAAGGTCTTAAGGAAACCATTAAATGGTATCAGAATTTTTTCAAGGAGATGGCATGAAAAAACTAATAAGCATTGTCATTCCTGCATATAATGAGGAAGATGTATTGGATGAGCTTCAGAGAAGGCTAAAAAATATAATTGATTCTAACACTAATTATGAATTTGAAATAATAATAGTAGAGAATGGTTCATGGGATTCATCATTTGAGAAGCTTATTCAAATCAATAAAGAAGATCCCAGGTTCAAGATAGTTAAATTATCTAAGAATTTTGGATGCGATGGGGGGATTACAGCAGGTTTAAAATATGCAAAAGGAGATGCTGCCGTAATAATGAACGCAGATCTTCAGGACCCTCCTGAGATGATAATGCAATTTTTAGAGAAATGGGAAGAAGGTTACGAAATAATATATGGAATTATTGAGAAAAGAAATGGGGTTTCATTTACAAGAAAGATTCTCTCCAAGCTCGCCTATGAAATTATTTATAAATTAACTCATGAAGCAATACCGAAAAATGCTAGCGATTTTAGATTGATAGATAAGAAGGTATACATAATAGTAAATAACATGGAAGAGAAAAATAAATTTTTGCGAGGAATTATAGCTTGGACCGGATTTAAACAAACAGGTATTCCTTATGAGAGGCCTGCAAGATATGCAGGGGAAACGAAGGCTGGTTTTTGCGCGGCGCTCAATGTGGCTATGAATGGCATATTCTCTTTCTCTTACTTTCCACTGCATATTGCGACAATATTGGGATTTGTGATCTCAGCCATATCTTTTGGTTTAGTTTTTTTAGAATTGGCTTTATTCTTTATCTACGGACAGGTTGTTCCAGGATTCACTACCACAATAATACTAACACTGTTCTTATTTGGAATGCTCTTTTTCTTGATTGGAATCGTGGGAATATATATAGCAAGGATCTATGACGAAGTGAAACAACGCCCCAATTTTATTGTTACTGATAAGATAGGCATTAATTAAATCATTAAGACTTATAGGAATGATAATGCAGACACTAAAAGGAAAAAAGATCATTATCACAGGTGCAACAGGATTTGTCGGTGCAAATCTGACGAGAATGGCTTTAAAGGCGGGAGCAGAGATCCATATTCTAACTAGAAGAAATTCTAATATGTGGCGAATTAAGGATTTACTAGAAACTATAAATAATCATACCACAGATCTATTGGATTATAATGAAACAACATCAATTACATCAAGCATAAAACCAGACATAATTTACCATTTAGCTACATATGGCAGCAAAACAAATCAAGATGATCTCTGCAGAATTATCCAAACAAACTTCATCAGCACTGTTAATTTAATTCGTGCATGCAAGAAAGTGAACTTCGAGCTTTTTGTAAATACAGGATCTTCCTCAGAGTACGGAATAAAAGCAAATCCCATGCGGGAATATGATTGCCCAGAGCCAATAAATAACTATGGCGTATCGAAATGCGCTGCCACCTTGTATTGTCAAGCCGAAGCTAAGAAGGAAAAGCTACCCATAGTAACATTGAGACTCTTTTCGCCATATGGCAATTATGAAGATTCGGCTCGTCTAATCCCATCTGTGATTATAGCATGTCTAAGAGGAAAAAACCCTAGAATATCAAGCACACGATTTGTGAGAGATTTTATTTATATAGAAGATGTTATTGAGTCATATGCGAGAATGGTAGATGTATCTGACGTAAGCGGACAAATACTCAATATCGGCAGCGGAAAATCACATTCAATAGGAGAAGTCGCAAATAAAATTATTGAGTTGACTGGAAGCAGAGTCGAACTGCTGACAGGAAGAGAGCAGATATGGCCCAATGAGCCAGAAAATTGGCAAGCCGATATATCAAAGGCGAAGCATGTTTTAGGCTGGAAGCCGCAATATGATTTGGATCAGGGATTGAGGGCTTCTATAAAATGGTTCGAAGAAAATATCGAATTATACAATCATACTTAAGGATCTATTACTATGAAGCTATCTGATTATGTCATAGATTTTCTTGTCTCCCAAGGCATGAATCACATATTTGAGGTGTGTGGTGGATCATTAGCTCATCTTTTAGATTCCCTTTATGAGAGGAAAGACATTACAGCGATATCCATGCATCACGAGATGGCTGCAGCAATTGCAGCAGAAGGATATTCCAGAGTTTGCGAGGAAGGTATGGGCGTGGCCATGGCAACAAGCGGACCTGGTGCCACGAATCTTATTACAGGCATTGGAAGTTGTTTTTTTGACTCGATCCCATGTCTCTTCATAACTGGCCAGGTTAACAGTTATGAATTGAAATCTGATAAGCCAACCAGGCAGATAGGTTTTCAGGAAACTGATATTGTAAATATAGTTGAGCCCATTACAAAAAAAGCAGAACTTATAATGGATGAAAAGAGGATAAGATACTGCTTGGAGGATGCCATTCGTACTGCAAAACATGGACGGCCCGGCCCTGTTCTCTTAGATCTTCCTTTAAACATCCAGCGAGCATCGATAGAACCTGGCTCGCTCTTATCATTTGATAATGATCATTATAATAAACTAGACCGTGTGAACAGAATCGATGAGAATGTGATGGATCGTATAGTAGAGCTCATAAAATTTTCATCTCGACCCATCATCCTTGCAGGTGGAGGCGTGAGGCTATCAAGATGTCAGGATGAACTCCTAAAATTGTCCCATAATATGGGAATTCCAGTTGTCACATCATTGATGGGTTTAGATGCCTTCCCGCATGATGACCCATTATTTGTAGGAATGATTGGCACTTATGGAAACCGCTATGCAAACCTCACGATTGCCAACGCAGACCTGGTTATTGCTCTTGGGACAAGGCTAGACACCAGACAGACGGGAACGAAACCTGATACTTTTGCCCGTGGAGCAAAGATCGTCCATGTGGATATCGATCCAATTGAGCTAAATAATAAAATAGAGGTAGAATCCGCCATAAATTCAGATATAAAGATGTTCCTATGCGAATTAAATAAATATGATTTCCGATGCAATGGTATAAATTCCTGGAACGATACCATAAAGTGCTTTAAAGAAAAATATCCTTCTTTTTGCATGCCGGCAGGAGAAGCAATTGCTCCTAACTATTTCATGCATGTACTCTCAAAGCACTTGCCTGAGGATGCCATCATCTGCGTTGACATTGGCCAGAATCAAATGTGGGCTGCACAGTCTCTAGAGATTAAAAGCACGCAAAGGTTTTTGACCGAGGGTGGGATGGCATCAATGGGATGCGCATTACCGATGGCAATTGGAGCGTCGTTCGCCAAACCCGGAAAGCCTATAATTGTGATCACGGGGGATGGAGGATTTCAGCTCAATATTCAGGAGCTTCAAACCGTTTACCACCACAATCTGCCAATTAAGATAATTTTGCTTAATAACGCCTGCTACGGAATGGTAAGGCAGTTTCAGGAGCAGTACTTCAATAGCAGGTGTCAATCCACAGTTATTGGCTACAGCAGTCCTGATTTCCAGAAAGTGGTCAGCGCTTATAAAATTTTTTCGATGGAGATCACATGCAATGATGAGATCAACAGCGCTTTGGAGATTCTTTTCAGCGACATGCAGCCTAGATTCCTGGAAGTCGGCATTGAGGGTGGCTTTAAGGTTGTCCCAAAGTTATCGGTCAATAGGCCTGTAGAGGATCAGGAGCCGTTGTTGTCCCGGCAAGAACTCGCATCCAACATGTTCATAGACATCTTACCGGAGTCAGAGAACTTATGAGGACTGAGAAAGAGATTAGAGAAGAGATTTTTGAGAAGGTCTCTGAGCTCTATACGCTTAGGAATGAGAAGAATAATATCTTCATTTCTGGAGAGACCAGGATAAACTACGCTGGCAGAGTCTACGACGAGAAAGAAATGATCAGCCTCGTGGATGCCTCATTAGATTTCTGGCTCACCACAGGCAGATATGCCAAACAGTTCGAAGAAGAGCTGCCCAGGTTCCTCGGGGTGAAATATTGCCTTCTGACCAACTCCGGCTCATCGGCGAATCTATTGGCAGTGTCTGCGCTAACATCACCAAAGCTGGGAGAGAAAAGATTGATGCCCGGCGATGAGGTGATCACTACGGCCTGTGGATTTCCCACCACATTGAATCCCATAATCCAGAATAATTTAATTCCTGTATTTATCGATGTGGAACTAGGTACTTACAACATTCAAGCAGATCAGATCGAGCAGGCAATAAGTGATAAGACGAAAGCTATCTTCGTACCCCATACCCTTGGCAATCCTGTGCAGCTCGATAAGATCATGAAACTGGTCAACGAGTACGGCCTCTGGTTCATCGAGGACAACTGCGATGCTCTTGGCTCCAAGTACAGGGGACGGTACACCGGTTCCTTCGGCCATATCTCCACCTGCAGTTTCTATCCTGCGCATCATATCACCATGGGTGAAGGGGGCGCGGTCCTTACTGATGATCCGCTGCTCAAGAAGATAATTGCGTCCTTCCGGGACTGGGGAAGGGATTGCTGGTGCGATCCCGGTTGCGACGATACCTGCAAGAAGCGCTTCGACTGGCAGCTTGGGTTGCTCCCGGCGGGCTACGATCACAAATATATCTATTCACATGTCGGTTACAATCTCAAGGTTACAGATATGCAAGCTGCAGTTGGAGTGGAGCAGCTCAAAAAATTGCCGGGATTTATCGAGAGGCGAAAAGAGAATTTCAAGCTGCTTTATGAGGGACTGGAACAGCATGATGATTACTTTGTGCTTCCCAAAGCAACCACAGACTCCGAGCCGAGCTGGTTTGGATTTCCAATATTAGTAAGAGAAAATGCCCCGTTTAAGCGTGACGAAATTGTGAGGTATTTAGAAGAGAACAGGATTGCTACCAGAATGCTATTTGGCGGGAATTTGCTGAAACAACCAGCTTATGATGGGATTGAGTTCAGATCAGCAAAACGACTGGAAAACACGGATGCTGTAATGAATGGCCTATTTTGGATAGGTGTCTATCCCGGCTTAATGCCGATAATGATTGATTTTATTATTCATAAATTTAGTCAATTTCTATATGGATATTCCCTCAAAGTTGTCAGGCATTTTGGAAAATTAGACCCCGAGCCCATGTGACGCACACCACCGATGAGGAGTAACTTAAATGAAGCTAAAAGAATATCTAGATAAATCTAAATATTTAGAGATACTGCATCTAACCAGATATGAATTATCATTTTGCCTGGCATATTTTGTTAGTGCATTAATTATATGTATATACTCTACACCAGGAGGATCAATCTTCTCTCCGGATTCGGTTTGGTACATTAGCAATGCTGATAATTTCCTTTCCATTTTTCCGTATTATGGTCATAGCGCACCTATATATCCAGCTCTGATAGCCATCGGCACTGGACTTGGTTTAACTTCAGCACAATCAGCAAGCGTAATTCCTATAATATGTTACTCCTTACTGGGATTCCCTATCTTTCTCATAGGCAAGATCATGGGCCATCCTATTATAGGTTATGCATCATGTATTATTTGTCTTTTTTGTGGCAAATATCTTTTATGGGTCTCTACATATGCATGGTCAGAATCTCCATATATACTTTTTTCTTTACTGTTTATGCTTTTCTTATTGATTTATAATAAAACAGAATATTTAAGCGCTATTGCACTCGCAGATATATTTCTAATTCTTGCTGCACTTACAAGAATTATAGGAATAGTACTAATTCCAGTAGAAATACTTATAATCATGAATAAGAGCAAAGGATTAAAAGACTCAATAATACGTATTTTTCGTTATTCATTCATACCTGCAGCTTTTTTGATTTTATGGTTATTGATGACGAACACAAGTTACAGTTCAAACATTAGTGATTATAAAGGGTCTATAGCATCGAATCCAAATAAATTTACATTCGTTTCAAATCTTATCCAATTTGAAACATTGATGGAAAAAATATATTATAATGATTATGAACCAATAAGTATTATTATAATACTATTTATTTTGGCGTGTGTGATATATATTGGATATAAGCAACATACGATAAATCTTATCAGGACTACGTCGCCATTTACTAGTTATATTATATTATATTCGTTTATGGTGATATTACTATCTTCAAATAGCTTTATCAATCTACCTGGTCTTGGTCTCGAATTTAGGTTTTTGCTGCCGATATATCCATATATTATATTATTAATTGTATCACTGTTAGTAATTACATATGAATTAATTGGAGATAAATTTTATAAGAGCGTATTTAAAACCGTTTGTGTTTTGCTTATAACATGCATTATTGCTCAAGGAGCAAGCAACCTCTATATCCAAGCCAGTTCAATAAGAACGCAAAGCCTAAGTGAATACCCAGATAAATTAAAGCTAGACGAATACATATCTGAATATAACATTACAAATAATGATACTGTATATTTTGATTGGAGCGGCGGCAGCAATTCCCATTTTAGCTTAGTATTTCAGCAAAGAACTCCGAATATTAAAAAGATGTACATTAAAAGCAAAAGCTCAAAGACGACCATTCTCGATAATTTGACTATTCCTTTTGCAGGAGCTGGACCTGCATCTGCCACATCTATATTAGACCTCATAAGAGAGAATAAAAATCACTCCATATACCTGATTGCGCCCCTTAAAGTGCTCCAAAATTATGTTGTGCAGCCGCCTAAAGATATTTGCTTCATAAACCCAGTCAAGTTCACAAGAACCTTCATTTGCATGGTGAATCTAAGAAATAACGAAACCTGCAACAACAGTACATTTTCAAAATACTATATCATAGAAGGCAATTCTTCGATCAAAGCTGCACTAGCGGGAAATTATATGGGCTACAATCATGACCAGCTGTTGATATTGAATGCAAAAAAGGACACCATGCAAATCCTGGAATTCACCAAAGGCTCTCCGGCGAAGATCGAGTTCGAAGATCAGCTAGGAGCAGCAAATGCCAACCATTCGCTTCTCTCCGGCGATTTCATAGGCCTTGGATACGATCAGGTATTCCATTTAGATATGGATAAGATCATTATCGAGGACTTCAGCCAGGGAAAGGCACCTGCCATCATCAGATATTCAGAAGTGCTTGCCAATAATTCCGCCCTTGGGAAGCTTGTGGATGCCGGAGATGCAATGCTTGCCGGGGACTTTCTGGGACGAGGGCATAGCCAGGTGATCTTCGTGGATCGCAAGGATGTCAAGCTGGTGATCGCGGACTTCAGCAAGGGGAAGACGCCTGAGACGACGGAAATTACAGGTATCGAAGGCAATTCAACGCTGCTGGGATTTATGCTGGATGAAAGGGATCGAAGATACGCAGGGGATTTCATGGGGTTTGGGAACAGCCAACTCATGATGATAAACTGCAACCGTACGGGAGATAAAGAGCCGAAGATAATCATAGCAGACTTCGAGAAAGGGTCTGAATCGATGAGGTATCAGGAGAACTGGAAGGAGAGCCCTCTCTTTGGCGGATGGCTAGATGCCAATGATACGCAGCTTGTGGGGGACTTCATGGGTCTTGGGCATAGCCAGGTGCTGTTTGTAAACCACGGATATAATAGTGGAAAGACAATGATTGCCGATTTCAGCCAGGGCAAATCTCCTGCGAATATCAAGTACTGGGAGAATTGGAATAATGGGGAACTGTTTAAAGGATGGCTGAGCATAAACGACACCAGAATTGCTGGGGATTTTAATGAGCTCGGCTATAGCCAAGTTCTATTCCTCAATAGCAGTGTTAATGGATTAAATGCGACAATTGTAGAATTTATAAATGGTAAGGCTAAGATCTCTCTATAGGAGTTGATGTGTAGAGTCCTAAAAGCTTGGCATTTATATACTCAAGCACTTTCCAAGGGCATGGGCAAAGGCAGAGCAAACAAAGTTTTAAAGCTGACTGCTGCCAAGGTTAAGTACATAATCCGCGCAAAAACCGATAATACCAGCTCTAAAATCATTGCGGCTGAGATGAAGGTTAGCATCCGAACAGTAAACCGCGTCTGGAGTCACTGGATGAAAAACAAAAAGCCGTGGGCGCCGAAGAAATTTGGGCGTCCGAAGAAGAGTCTTGGCGAACCAGATATTCAGCTAATCCTGAAAATCCACAAAGAGCAAAATTCCGGAGCAAGGCGCATCGAGAAGGTCATCGAAAAGAAATACGGCAGGCGCATACCGCATAATGCAATCCATCAGGTTCTTCTTGAGAATGGTTTGGCCAATGAGGAAAAACAAAAAAAGAAACGCAGGAAGCCCTGGATCAGATATGAACGAAAACATAGCCTTACCGCAGTTCATCTTGATTGGCACACCAGTAGATTTAACGGCAAAGAGGTCTGCGTGGTTCTCGACGATAGCTCCAGATTCATTCTTGCTGGCGGAGAATTTCAAGCTGCAACTGCCGAAAACAGCATCGGGCTTGTGAGAAAGGCGCTTGAAGATTACGGCGAGATTCGGAAGATCCGAGAGGTAATCACCGATCATGGCTCACAATTTTTTGCCAACAAAGCGGATAAGAATGGGGAATCTGAAAGCGCTTTCGGCCAATTCCTGGCGAAGAACGGGATTAAACATATCTTGGCCCGTGTCAAGCATCCTCAGACAAATGGAAAAATCGAAAAATGGTATCATACTTACGAGAAAAGCAGAAAATTGTTTGATGATTTTGACACATTCTTGAATTGGTATAATTCGATAAGATACCATGAGAGCCTTGATGAAAAGCACTACCTACAGACACCAGAGGATGCATTCTGGTCGAGATTGCCAAATGGCTGTAAGCTGAACTTATTCCTGTCCAGAATGGAGGGCGATTTTAATGCAAAGGCGTAAATTAAAAGGAAATCACGGGGTATATAAATGCCATACTTTCGGGACTCTACACTATAGGAGTTGATGGGCAACTTTGAAGATCCAGAGATTAAATTGATCGAAGCAGTGTTTAAAGATGATTGTTAGATATATGTTGAAGGCAGCCTGCGTCACCATGCAAGAGTATATTGAGTGAGTGGAGACGGTGGAATACGAATGGAATGAACTAGAAATAGACATCATTAGGCCAGTTTTATTGAAATCCGCTCTATATGAATGGATGAGCTAAACACATACCAAAAAATAAGCACAAATATATGAAAAATAATAACTAAAGCAACTATTCAGCCCACCATAGTCAGCATCTATAGCAGTATTCTTCGAAGTTTCACATAGGTACTCTGCGGAACTCGTCTATTGGAGATAAAGTCGATAGATATTGATTTCTATTTGGCATAGGCCGATGACAGGATTATTCTTAATTTTCAAAATCATTATCATGCGAACGATTTAATGAGGCTGAATAGTTGCTAACTAAAAATTATTGAACCACCCAAACCTCGCGCCATCTCATTTGGAAGCTTAGGTTAAAGAGATATAATCAGACATTAGGAAACGGATTTGAAAATGCAAGGTAACAGAATAAAAGAGCATCTCAACAAGCTTCGATCTGAGCCTGAACTCTGGGACATCTTTACGCGAAAAGAGGAATACAATCCCCCGTTCAGAGACAAATTCGAACGATTTCCTTATTACCTAAGTACTGAGAGAAGCATATTTGAACCGGTAGTTTCCAAATATCTGGCTGAGATTGGCCTAAAGACGGAGTATCCAGATGGAAAAGATTTCGCTGTCTGCCTAACTCATGATATTGACGCTTTATGCTATTCAGGAAAAAGTATCGTAGCCGACGTTGCAAAGCATACTATGCATGGTCAATTGAGGGGAGCTTTTAAAAGGCCGTTTTACAATATCCACAAAAGATGGAATCCCTTGTGGAATTTCAAGGAGATTATGGATCTGGAAGAAAAGTATGGAGCGAAATCAACCTTCTTCATTATGGGCCTGGAAGAGGGAGATCAGGACTTAAACTATCAGGCAGAGGATCTATCCCGAGAGATGGGTAACATCAGGGATAGAGGATGGGAAGTGGGACTCCATGGTGGGCATGAGGCCTATAAAAACCTAGAAGCACTTAAAAGGCAGAAGGCCAACATTGAAAGAGCTTTAGGAGAGAAGGTTATGGGATACAGAAACCATTACCTCAGGTTTAAAGTGCCAGAAACCTGGAAGCTGCTCGAAAAAGGAGGGTTCAAGTACGATGCGACTTTCGGATATCCTGATTGCATAGGCTTCCGAAACGGCATGTGCCACCCCTTTAAGCCCTACGACCTCCTGGAAGGTCGAGAGATCGACATTTTGGAGATTCCACTTATTGTAATGGACTGCACGCTAGATCAATATATGAGGCTTGATATGGTTGAGGCCTGGGACATCATCCGCAATCTCATCGATACAGTGAAGCGGTATCATGGGGTCTTTACCCTCCTCTGGCATAATACATATATTCAGGGAGAGAGATTGAGGCTATTTGAGAAGATACTTGGATATTGCTTGAAGAAAGGGGCATGGATGACAAATGGAGAAAATATCGCAGTTTCATCAAAATATTAGAATAAAATAGAGGGCAGAGGTTTAAATGACATTAGAACCTATGCATTCTTTAATAAAGAATGCTCCCGAAGCGGGATTTATTTTGGATGCGGGATGCAATAATCTATTCCATGCAAATACTCTAAAAAATGGCTCGAGAAAAATTATTAGCTTGGATATTATTAAACCAGAAAGATCTCTTGTTCAAGAAAATCTGTTCACTCTCGGATCAATAGAAAATCTCCCATATAAAAATAATACCTTTGACTTCATATACTGTTTTTCAGTTATACAGTTTATTAATAATGATCGATCTGTCTTCGAGGAGTTTTATAGAGTATTAAAACCAGGGGGGAAACTTTTAATTACCGTCCCAACGCGCAGATCTCCATTCAGAATTATTCGTGAAATGGAAGTAAATTTTGCACTGTATGAATGGGCACAATATAATGTAGCCTATCACCATTATTATTCCTTTGAAGATATAAAAGAATTAACGTTCAATACTTTTCAAATAAAAAGTATTTCAGGATATAAGTATAATTTCATTCCGCGGTTTTTAAGGCTATTAATAGGCATGTCAAAACAAAAAAAAGTGGTGTCCAGATTATGGAAGCAAAAAAATAAAAAATCTGAAAAAAAGCAATATGCTCTAAATAGATATCATTCTAACCGATATTTAGCTGTTAATATATTCTACGAATTTGCTTATCACTTTATCATATTACTCGATAAGGTGGAATCTATATCTAAAACGTCTTGCTGAGACGGGTTATTGCTTTAAGAGTTATTAGAACATAAGTTATATACATGATAGACATGATAATAGAGTATATTAATATTGCAGCTCTCGGCGAAAGCTCAAATAATAGGCATACATAAAAACCAAATAGAACTGCAATGAGACGAATAATATCCCATATCAACACCCAATGATTACAGCTATATATCTCTAACCAGGATGTAGAAGAGACAACAAACGCTGCCATAACTTCAATAGCCAACGGCCAACAATACCACCCTGCTTCGGCCCATGCCTTCCCAAAAATGATCGGAACCACAAAAGGTGCACACAGTGCCGGGATGCCGATTAAAGGAAGTGCAATTATTGATAGGTGACGAAGTGTTCTCAGATACAAAGACCGCAACTCTTGCGACTTCTCCCGGACCATTTTGGATGCTTCTCCGAGATATGCCTGCCCCATTGAGGCCGAGATTACGCTTCCTGGAAGCACTATCAACGTCTGAGCAAACGCGTAGAGACCGACGATCTGTGAGTCATAGAGCGTAAGCAGCATGAGGGGAGGAAGCTGCAGTGATATGGTGTTAACAATAGAAGCTGGAAGGTTAAATATAGGAAAGCTTTTGTACGTTTTTGCAGCATTCTTCATGCCATTAATAGATATAGCATTAAGTTTTTTACTCTCTTTTCTCCACATGGCACCTGCAAGAGTACTTATCCCAGCGATCTGAGAGACTATATGCCCGATGATCAAACCCATTGGCCCGAAAGAGAAAATCCCGAAAAGGATTTTGCATGCTATACCACCAACACCCTGCGTGACCTTTGTATAGGTAATCCTCTTATAATCTCTCTGCCTGATTGCCCAATAGTTCAATATTGCATAGAGTCCCATCCCAATGAAACTGACGAGAAGGTACCAGAGATACTGCTCAACAATATCCATATCGAAAATATTAGTTAGCAGCTCCCTTTCGAAGAAGAGAATTAGTGCCAAACCTGCTGTTGTAATAAATAGAAGAACCAGACATAAGCCAAAGAGATTTGCTGCATCTTCATCTTTTTGCGTCAATGCATAGGCATATTCATATCGAAAGGTGGAGCCAACCCCAATTATTGCCAATATGGATGAATAGACCGCAAGAATACCCAGATCTGATGGAGTGTAGAGGCGCGTAATGATCGGCATCGCGACGATGCCAATCAACTGGGCAATCATGGTGCCGCTGCCAAGGATAAATACGCCTTTGTAGAGCGGATTATTATAGATTAATTCTACAACTCGAGCAGCGTATGAGTTTCGTTTCATGAATAAGATAAAGGATGAGATAAATCTTATCAACAATACTTGCTGCTGGTTGTTTGTCATGCATTCTTGCTCAAAGGCATTTTTATTTGTCTTGAATATGCTCTAATATTGATTCGCTCCTATAAAATCAGGATGAAGGTAGGATTATGCTCATCGAATAGATTCTTAAAGACATCCCAGATAATTCCCTACCGCCTACGTAAAGACAGAATCCATCCAATCCATGCTTGTTGGAGCACCATGTTATATCAAGCATATCATTCAATAATCCTCTCACAAAACTCCTTCAGATTTTTCGCCTTAACAGACCAATCAAGGTTTTTTTCTGCATAAGCTCTCATCTTTATGTGGTGCTCAGGATCTGAATAGACTTTTTCAGCAAAGCGAATAACCTCTTCAACATTAATTGCACTCTCATCGCCCGGAACTTTCTGGATGTAAGGGAAATCATCAGGGAAATCAGAATCAGAACATCCATATAGAAAGGGAATGCCTCTAGCACAGTATTCTCTAGCCTTAAGGATGCTCCCTTCTTTCATGCCCATTCTATGTAGACCCAGCGATCCTACAGCAAGATGAGATTGTTTGAATAAATCGTCCAGAGCGCTTCCGACCAAAGCTCCAGTGATAATTACCTTTTTGTCTATTCCAAGTTTGTTTACCAACGATCTAAGATCCGGCAAATCCTGACCGTCTCCAACCAGGAAAAAACGTACTTTTATATCGCCTTTATAGATAGCTAATCCTTCGAGAAGCCTACCGATTCCATGCCAGCGGTTAACATTTGCCACGCAGAGAATATCTAATTCTTTTCCATCGAATACGGGTGGTTTGCGGATCTCTACCTTGCTAACATCGATGCCATTTCCGATTGTAATATGAGGTTTATCATTATTTCCAGATCGCCTAACCTCATAGTTAGTTATTTCATTGGTAACGCCAACAAAACCATCAGCTTTACGTCTTGTCAGGTTTCCTATTAATAGATCAATGAAATATCTAAACCATGCTCCATTCAGTCTAAATTCCTTATCCTCAATTGTATTATGTTCGATTATTAGCTTGCACATTCTTTTCTTTATGGAAAATGGCCATATTAAATAAAATAAAGGATACGGATATCTAACATACACAATATCTGATGAAGATGCAGAATTAATAATATCCAAAAATGCTTTGCGCAGTTCATATTGTCGTCTAAGGCGTGAGAAAATATTTTTCCAGGGATTATGATTTAAATCAGACAAGTTTATTATATTTATAAAATTTTGGTTTATGCTTTCAAACTCACAGGGCTCAACAATGAATAAATGGGAATCTAGCCCAGATTCTCTTAAATGATAACACTGACCAATAACCTTCTTAACGATTGCTCCTATTTGACCCTGATTAAAAAAATAAATTTTCATATATGTTCCCTTGTCAGTAGTTTAATTATGGTTGCTTAAAATATATCGATACCGAATCGCTGTTATAAATTTTTAGACCGCTTGACCAAGTAAAATGAGGATTTGGATTTATATCATGATATAAAGGAACCTGTTCGAAACTTCTTGCAAATCCTAAATTATCAATTTTGACTCCTGAAAAATAGAGGACGCCACTTAATCGATATTCTAAATCCCGAAATATCAAATAAGTCGAAGGACCAACGGAGTCATAGACTAAGTCACTTGATGCTTCACCTGCACTATTTGCGTAGTTTTTCAGATAGCTTGCAGAAACATAATCGCCCAATGTATTGCAGGCAATGTTATTTATTATGAGAAAATTAAAGGAATTTAATTCCGAATCAGATAGATATGAGCGTGAGGTTTTTCCTAATAATTTTTGGCAATCTTCAAAATCGGTAAAATATCCCGTCATTGCAGACGATGCTAAAAAGAAAGATAATATCAATACAATAAAAACATATTTTAGATAAACATTATTAGCTTTGTAGATTAGAAAATAGGATCCTGCTGCCGCAATAATTGCCACAAATGGGGAGATCATGATTGGCCACCTATATCCAAGGAATGAAAGAAACAATGCAGATATGCTAGGATGTATCAGTGGAAGCACAATAACCGAAACCAATGAAAGGACAGTTTTAAAAGATGCTGGCTTCTGCCTGAGAAGGACGAATGCACCAATTGTAGAAATAAAAAGCAATATCGAATAATCCAATAATCTCATGATCGTACTAAAAATTGTGTTTTCATTATCTACGGCTTCCGAAGCAGCAATATAAACTGATTCTTTTGCAGAAAAAAATGTATGCAGCCAATTATCAAAAATAGGTCCGCATATAAAAAACCAATATGCAATGATAGAGATTATAAATAATATTAAATACCCAATTGTAATATTATTAGATCCAGTAATTATATATTCTATCATATATATTAATAATAATAAAATTAAAAAATATGCTAATGTTGTTTGATGTGTTAATATAAGAGGAAATATTAAAAATATAGATAGAAAGGATATTCGGACATTATTTTTCTTCTGAATCATTAAATAAAGCAACAAAATACAAAAAACATAACCGCTGGATCTTGTAATCATATTCATGCATTCGGATCCTACTGGACGCAAAAATATATAAATAAGAACGGTGAAAAGAGAAAGCCTAATATTTTTAAAAACAAAATTGACGATAAGATATAAAAATAAAGCCGTAGTTACAAAGCACAAACCACTTAGAATAAAATAGGATTTTGAAGGCTCTAAATTTGTAAGTATTAATCCAATAGAGTTTATAATATGAAACAATGGCCAATTTTCATAACTACCCATTATTCCGGAAAAATAGCCCAGCTTAGCGATGATTTCAACTAAATGCATGTGAAAGAAAATATCTGTGGTAAATATTGGCGAGGAATGTTTAAGAGTATAACTAAAGGTTATATTTATCAAAAGAGCCATTTCTTGTATCAAGATCGTCCATAAACCAGTTCTAAAGAAGAAAATCTCTAAAAGGATAATTCCACCCATTAAAGATACTAGAAAAAAGTATGTAAAAGTTCTATTCTCGATTGGGTATACTAGATATATACTAAATATATATAATAATAAAAACAGTCCAATAAATATAATATGGCCCTTAAAGTTAAGAGTATGTATATCCGGAATGCAAATTGCTTTAAATTCAAATAACTCGGGCTTATAAATGGCAATTATTGCAGGTAATAGCAAAGGGATACATATAAATAAAACTCCTTTTATAAATAATTTAGCATCGATCTTTAAAAAAAATACCAATGATCCCAAAACAGCAAATATTATGATTAAAAAAGCAACTATTTTAGACAACCTTGTTGAATCATTTAAAATTGCAGACATTATCTTCGTTCTCATTTTTGTGTAATTCGTGCTCCACCAAGCGTCAAGAGCGCTTAGCAAAGCCATTGAGGCCTGAATTCTTCAAGAACACAGATAACTGTTGGCTAGTGATGTACACAGGCATAGTGCCCTTCACGCGGGCAGTCGCCCCGACTCATCTTGAGGACGCTCATGGGTGGGAACTATATAACATGGCATCCTTTAACTAACCTCGATCGTAATGTCTGTGATCCTGTGAGGTATGATATGCAGGATCCGTCTCTCTATCGCTCATCATCGCCCACTTCCTCCAGCACCTCCCTCCACCTTTCCACTGCCTTCTCAAAGGTGAACTCACGCTCCACAAGGGCCCGCGCGCGCCTGGCGATGCCCTCCAGGTCCGAGTGCTCCAGGGCACGAATAACATTGGCTGCGATGCACTCCGGTGAGTTATTCTCCATCAAGAAACCAGTCTCGCCGTCTTTGATGACATCAGGAATAGCGCCCACGGATGTAGCAAGGATTACAGCGCCACAGGCCATGGCTTCAATCATAACGTTTGGAAGGCCTTCTGTGTATGAGGGCAAGACAAGTATTTTTAACTCATTCATATGGCTGGGAAGGTTATTATGAGGTATCCATCCGCATAATTTAACAATATTATTTAAACTCATTTCACTTATATACATAGAAAGATGCTCTTTTAAGTGACCCTTCCCCACTAATAAAAATTCCAAATTATCTCTCTGGCTAATTATTTTAGGAATTGCTTCTGCAAAGTTTAAAACGCCTTTCAATTCAACTAAAGTACCGATGTATCCAATTAAATTGTCTCTCTCGTAAATTTTCTTGTTTATTTTGAATTTTTCTAAATCCAAGAAATGCTCATGAGCTACAAAGCACTTATGTTTGTAGTTGTTTAAATTCCGCTCCACAATAATTTCTTCTGAGTATATTATGATATAATTTGATAAAAGGAGATTTATTTTAGATAATGGACCCCAGAGTTTCCAAAGCGGATCGTTTTGAATTTGCCCACCTTTTGCAGGAAAACCTGCTAAAGCTAATATCAATTTCTTCTTCAGCGCTTTTGCTGTTAGCATGGGTAGCAATAAGCTCTCACCACCGATAAAGAAAATCCACACATCAACATTTAAAAGCCTTAAAATATTATAGGAAATGTTTAGTTGACATGATATATGTCGAATGATCCGCGTAACCGTATTTGGTGCAGTTTCATGCTTTATTTCATATACATTAAGCAATCTATGATCATCTTTAAAAACTTCATATCCTATATTTCCGGTAATTAGATAAGGATGATCAGAGATAGAATTTAATATATCTATCAAATTAGATAACGGAATACATCCTGCGTTACCTATTGGTGCCGTTATCACACCAATACGAGGCTTGCTCATATAAAATCACCTAACACATATATATTCAAAAAATCCCACATCAAATGGTTTTTTTAGGAATTTAGACGACTATTCATCCTCATTGTACTTTACCTGCGATGGATCAATATTTTCTACTAATGAAACTCCGGTAGTGCACCCGCATAGCAAGCTGCAGGATATTCATTTTAAATAGAACTCACTGGAAAATCAGGAATGTTCAAACCGTTACTGCAAAATATGGGTTCATGATATTTGGGCGAAAAATTGAAGTTTCAGCCGGATGGCTGAATAGTTATAAAGCAAAAACCAAATCGGAATATGTTCTCATGTGCTCGTATATACATTTATCGATAGAATAAAATGATTCAACTCTTGCACGTCCTCGTTTGCCCATATCAGATCTTTTTTGAGGATTATTCAATAAAAAGATTACAGCATCAGCAATAGAAATAGGATCATAAGGAGGCACAATCATTCCCATTTCCTTGTCTATCAATACTTCGCGTATGGCACCAACGCTTGTTGCTACCACAGGTTTTTCCATTGCCATTGCTTCTAAAATTACCAAAGGAGTTCCTTCACTGATAGATGTTAGTACAAAAATGTCAAATAAACTTAGTAAATACGGTATGTCATCTCGTTTGCCCATAAACAAAACATCTGAATTCATATTTGAATTGTTAATCTGATTTTGTAATCTCTGAAAATATTTTTGCTGAGATTGGGGGATATCACCAATTATTAAAAACGTTATATTTGATATCTTGTTTTTTACTATATTCATGGCCTCAATAAAAAATTCATAACCTTTGACAGGATTAACATTGCCTATAGCACCAACTATTTTTGAGGTTGGTTTAATATTAAGAGAATGCTTTAACTCAAGTATTTCTTTGTCTGTAAAATTACAGCAATAAAACTTATTCGTGTCGATACCCTCAGAGATAACCGAAACGTTTTTTAAGTTTGCTTTGAAGTCTTTGCCCAAGTAATATTGGCCTAGGGTCTCTGCAACAACAATTATTCTATCTGCAATAATTTTAATAAATGGAACTAATATATTTAGTATCCATCTAGGATAAAGGGAGCCGATTAAATGCCAGACAATTTTCCGTTTTGCCAAGACAGCTGCCATGGGGGCATGAAGACATAATAAGCCATTAGCATGAACTATATCTATGTTCTCCATTTTAATTATTTTTAAAAATATATATACAGTACATGGAGATTTTAATATCCATTTCAAATTAAATATAGTAGATGAAATGCCATTAAAATATTTAGGATTAGAAAACGGGATCTGATAAACCTTAAATTTATCATTTCTCGCTTTATCCGCAAAACCTCCATCACCATAAGGACACACTATTATAGTCTCTATTCCATAACTTTTTAATCCTTTTGCAACAGAAAGCAACCGTATTTGGGGACCACCGATATGGTTATCTAAGACGACATTAAGAACCCTCATAGTATATCCTTTAGTTTGCTGCGTTCTTCTGCGATATTTATGGGCAATGATGCAACAAATTCGTCTGGCCGTTCATTCATTCGCATAAGCCGAGAGGGAAATTCTCCCTTCAAAACGAGTTCTAATGACAAAACAGCTTTACTATCAAGTCCTATATCTTTTATGAGAGACTCATTCTTTTGCGCATAGCTTATGATTATCATAGGAAGGCTTGCTAGATATGAAAAGATACATGAATGATACCTCATTCCAACAAACGCATCGCATTCGGCAACTCTCTCTAGTGTAGTTAATGGATTCGGACAATATGGTATTATTCTAACACGCTCGCGTTCGTATATTAATTTTCTCAGAGCATTTATTATATATACATCGTGATCGAGAGATTCTCCTTTGAAAACAAATAAATATATTGATCTTTTCTTGTCATCATCTAACCACTGGTTCAGTCCTTTAGCCAGTTCTTTAAGTAGATGATTATCTTTTTGAACATTATTATAATATATTTCAAAAAAAGGTAATATTGAAACGCCAAGTTTTTTAATTGCTCCCGCTTTAGTGTTTTTAGGATGATCTAAATGATCCATCAATAATGCTGCTAGATCAAAAGTATGTAAAAACTTAGGAGCAATATTCATTTTTTGTAATACTTCAAAAGATATACTATCTCTGACCGTTATAAGGTCCGCAAGGTTGCATATATGTTTTATCAAAAACCTTCCATAAAATTTTGTCGGTTGTTCGATTCCAACACCAATAAAGTAAATTCTTTTTTTAAAAAATTTATTTATAGATATCAACAGATATAATTGTGTTAGTCTAATAATGCGATTTTTTTGATTCCCATAATCAAATAGATGCGTACCTCCTCCAAGTATGAACGAAGAAGATTTCGCCATATTTGATATAAGTTTAAAAATTTGTTTTTCGCTTACGAATTCGACTGAATGAATAGCGCACGGAGGTACGAAAGCAGGTTTGTGAGATAGTACGGTAAAAGTAGCTTCAGGCCTCAAAGTTTTCAATTCACTGAGAAGCGAATACATCATGGCATCATCGCCAGTATTTTTCCAGCCATAATACCCTAGTATAAAATAATTATCTCTGTTTTTGTTTTTCATTTTTCTTTCACCAAATACTTCAATATGTTCTCGAACCTAATTACTATTAAGTTCCAGTCATAAAATTTAATAAAATCTTTTGCATGTTCTTGATATAGATTGACATGTTCGTTATCCAATTGCAATACACAATAGATAATATCTTCAGGCCGATCAACGTATATTACACCATTATGCTGTCCAAACTCCTTCATTATGCCCATAAGCTTAGTTGATATTACAAGTTTATGCATAGCTAAATATTCGTACATTTTTATAGGAACAATGTACCTCATGACCTCGTTATCAATCGCAGGCAACAAACAGATATCAGAAGTAGCGATCAGCTTTGGGATATCTTCATATGGCCTTTTTCCAGTCAATTTAACACGGTCCTCCAAACCATAACCTTTAACGAGGGCCTTGAGTCTGGGATAATAATCACCTTCACCTACTATTAGAAGCTTTATTTTTGAGGCAGACTCACCAGATTTAAATAGCTCAGTAATTACCCGATCTAATCCTGAAAACTCATAAATCCATCCCATGAAGAAAAGTACAATATCTCGATCACTAAATCCGAATTCACAGCGCAGTAAATCAAAATCTAATCTTTCAGGATTAAATCTCTCTTGATCAATTCCACCTGGTATGACTTTTGTAATAGATGGATTGGCCCCAAAATTAATTATATAGTCCTTTAATGCCTCATTAATCACGATAACTGATGATGATTTATTAATAATAATTTTCTCCAAGAGGATTGCAATAGGTTTGTATAGCTTAGGCACGTTCAATGTATGTACTATATCATACCAATAATAAATATATGGGATTTTTTCATTGTTAGCATAAATGGCACCCCACAGATTGCTGATTATGCTCGAAAAGCCAATTATCACGTCCGGTTTAAAATCCGAGATCTGTCTTTTAACTTCAATTTGAGAGGAGAAAAGATAAGATATACAATCAATTAGAGGTATTTTTAAAAATAATGGTCGGATGAAAGTAACTTTGGAACCTTTATAAAACCTAGAGATATCTTTATCAACAATTCGCTTGGAGATAAAACTTCCATTCTCTTCTCTCCATAGTTGATCAAATCCGATAACCTTAATTTGATGACCTCTGAGAGAAAGCAATTCCATCAGATGATGCTGTTGATGTGGTCCTTTCTTTCTCCATTCAGCATCCTGTAATAGTAATATCTTCAATTGAAGATCCTCCAGGGCGCAGTATTAAGATCAGCCAATACTTAACTAAAAGCTTCAAAGGATTCTTTCAGGTTTTCCTCAGAAGAAGCTCCAATGACGCAAGCATTTATATTTTTAAAACGATTTATATAACTTTGAACGTCCTCTATTGAGAACGCACCACCCCCAAATATATTCATTGCAATTATATTTGTATCAAATGATTCGATAGCTCGTTCCACATCGCTTTGTAAAGGATTCATATCATATCCCTTTGGATTTATAGGAGTCATTACATAGGAAGGAGATATTCCCCAGCGTTCAAATCTAATTTTCAGCAGTGAGAGATTTAGTGTAATAAATCCCGGCTTCATATCTAGTTCGTCCGTTACATATTCCAAATACTGCCTGACTGGCTCAATCATGTCAAGGGAAAGAATCACGTCAGTCATTACATTATGTAAAAGCAACGTCTTAATATTAATATCTGAAAATGGAGATACTTCCAATTTAAGGAGATTCAATGCCATGGAGATGTAATCTGATTTGACAGAATTAATTAGACTTCGAAAGGCAATTGAGCCTGCATCAATAACGCCGGTTTGGTTTATAATCCCTAGTAATAGGTCTCCAATCCCATTTTCATTAGCCCTTTGGATATATCCATGAATATAGGGAACTTGAAGATAGAAGTCTAAATCAAAGGTTCTATTTTCCTTATAATAGTTTAAAAATTCGATCATCCTTGGATGGGTTTCAATAACCATCCCTTTGTATCCCAAGTCATGTGCAGCCTCAACAATATGATATATGCTTTCTATTTTTGAAAACTTTTTCTCTCGATCCCTTGCCTTATCTTCTGAAATATGGCTAATGCCTAAAAATTGATTGTGACCTAGTATTAAATCCATAATCAAACACCATAACTAACTTTTTCAACTCTTTCTGATATTATTGAAGAATAAATAGCATCGATAATAAAATTGACTTTGGCCGCCTCGTCAAAGGAACATATGGTATTCTTTCCTTCGTTAATGCATTGAAGAAAATGTTGGTCCTCTTGAGTATATTCTGGACCACCGATATTAATAGCAATATTTTTTGTCAAGTCTTGTTTGTAAAAAACATTTGACCCTTTTTTAAGTTTTCCTCTTTCAAACTCAGACCAGATATCAATATATTTTTCAGTAACAGTAATCGTCCCATTCTCTAGAATTACCTTGATCTTTAACTCAGGTAAGCGGTAATTTCTTATCGACCACGAAACTTGAAATGAGCCAATTATATTATCTTCGAATTTTAAATTAATAACTGCATAATCTTCAACCAGCGAATTGAATGTAGCTTTGGCGAACGCGTGCACAGAATATACATCACCAAATAAATATGTAAAAATATCAAACGCATGAGACCCTAAATCGATCAGAACTCCACCACCACTTCTTTTAGGATCATATAACCATCCCTTACCCTTCTTAAATATCTGACTTACAAATAATTGTGAATTAAAATAAATCGGCTTTCCTAGTGCTTGAGATTCTATGATTTCATTGGCGAGCTTAAATGTATGCATAAATCTTCGGCAATAGCCTACCATAGAAATGCAATTTTTTTTATCTTTTAAAATAGAACGACATTCGCCTCCATTAAGGGCTAAAGGTTTTTCAGTAAATATATTTAGATTATATTTTAATCCTCTATCAATTATTGGTTTGTGAAGATAAACAGGAGTTGTTATAACCAAGCCATCCAAATTTTCTCTTTCCAGCATTTTTTCGTAATCTTGATAAATCCTTATATTTTTCAGATATTTATTAAGCATACTAGCCATGAGTTTATCTTTTTCGCATATAGCTACTACCTTACTCTCATTTAAACCATTAAAAATGCAGGAATGGAGCAATCCCATTTTACCCATCCCAACAATAGCCATATTTAATTGCGTCAATTCTACACCCCAAGGTTAAAAATCATTTGAGTGCTTTATCCGGTCCCAGTTTTCATTAAACCACAGATATACATTCTTCAGTCCATCTTCAAAGGACAATTGGGGTTGATATCCAAGTAGCTTCGAGGCCTTCTCGACAGAAGAGAGCAATCTGCATTTCACATCCCAAGATCTCCTCTCCTGAAATGTAATACCTGAATCATTTCCGACCAAGTTATTAACTAATTTCGCCATCTCAATAACTTGATGCTCTTTCCCAGAACCGAGATTGATCGGTTCCCCTACTGCTTCCTTCTTGATTCCCATCGCCAGAAGTCCGTTTATTATATCACCTACGTACGTCCAATCCCGGGTTTCTGTTCCATCACCTGTGATGGGCAAAGGCTTTCCGTTCATTGCCCAGTAGAAAAAATTAGGTATGACATTCCTGTACCTTCCAGGCACTTCACCAGGGCCGAAGACATTAAAAAACCTGGCATTTGCGATGGGCATGCCATACAGGTTATGAAAATAATTGGTGTAAAGCTCTCCAATTAGCTTTGTAACCTGATAGGGAGTGTGCAAATTAATAGAGACATCATGCTCAACAAACGGCATCTTAGAATCCAGGCCGTAAACCCCGCAGCCGGAGGAAGAATAAACAAACCGCTTTATGTCCACGAGCTGGGCGTACTCCAGAACCTTGAGAATTCCCATGCCGTTTACCATCAGATCGACTTCGGGATTGTCCACCGAGTTCTGATTGGCAAAGTGAGCTGCCAGATGGAAGACATACTCGGGCTTCTCCTTGAAGGCCCTCTTCAACATCTCATCATCGAGAATACTTCCCTTAATGAACATGATGTTCTTGGCCCTGGGAATGTTCCACTCGTATGAGGAAGAGAGATCGTCTAATATTATTACCTTCTTGGCATTCAGCTCCGAGAGCTTCCTGCACAGATTCCCGCCAATGGCTCCTGCCCCGCCCGTTACCAAAATGGTCTTGCCGTCATAATCAGAATAATAGTCTTCCATCCTAATTCCCTATCCTGTAATACCACTTCATCCATTCAACTGTCTTCTTGATACCCTGTTCTGGCGGAAATTTCGGGTCATGCTTTAGATCCCTAATGGACTTGGAGAAGTCCATGGTCTTGATCTTTGTCGTGAAAGGTTCAGCATCCTTGTAAGTGATCTGCGAATCATCCCGTCCCACTGCTTTGAGGATAAGGTCTGAGTAATCCTTAATTTCTCGCTCCCACTCCTGCTTACCTCCCACGTTGTAGGCCTCGCCGGGAATGAAGTTGTCCACGATGTTAGCGAAGGTCCGGGCCGTATCCTCCACGTAGTCTATTATCCTCTTGTGGCCTTTGAAAACGGTGTAAGGCTTGTTGAAAAGAGCGTGGTAAATGAACTTGGGAATGAATCCCCGGTAAGGATTGTAATGCTCATGCGGGCCGTAGCAGTTCACCGGACGCACTCGCACGGTCTCTGTGCCGAACATCTTGGCAGAGTTCATGCACATCAGCTCCCCGGCCCACTTGGTGACGGCGTAATCATTCATCTGGTAAGTGTCTTTTATGGGGTTGTTCACCATAACATCTTCAGTCATTACGCCTTCATAATCCCCGTAAACCTCGGCGCTGGAAAAGAAGATCATTCGAAACTTCAGCTTCTCCTGCAGCCGCAGCATGTGCTTTGTCCCCACTACGTTAGTCTGCCAGAGGTTCTCGTAGTAATCCTCTCCATTCCAACGACCGTACTCTGCAGCCAGATGGTAGACGTAATCAAACTTCTGCTTATCGAATACTCTTTCAAGCTGCCTGAAATTTCTGACATCAGCCCTGATGTAATCATCCCGATCTGTGTTGTAAAGATCCAGGGCGGTTACCCTGTGGCCTCTGCTTCTCAGCTCATTCACAAGATTGGTGCCGATAAACCCTGCACCGCCTGTAACAAGAATCTTTGATGTCTCCATTGTTATGCTCCATCAATCAAGGAATCATGAGATGTAGAATTAAAATTGTGGCTTTTTTTCGTTGTGATTAATATTATTATAAAATTATTTAATCCAGGGGTTTACGAACGCCCACCACCGCAGACACAGAGCGCACGGAGAACGCACAAAGAAAAAAAAAACGAAAATTAAAGGTTGGGCTCACACGCAGGCTCTTTTTTAGGTTGGAATTATAGATATGATGATTATAACCACAGGTTTACGGACAGGCACCATCGTAGACACAAGAAGCGCATAAGAGAAGTCTAGGAAGAACTTCAAGTCTAAAGCTTTTATTATTTTTTTAGTCTCTGTGCGTACTCTGTGAACTCTGTGTCTCTGTGGTGAAAGTCGTAGGCTGTAGGGTTTAATCAACATAAGTCATGGGAGATCGCCCAGAGCATCCATTTCGGCCAGTCCAATTGCTGAACCAGATGATGCTTCATCCTTCACACCATACTTCTTCGCGCCAATAACCGTAATCCCAACCAGATCTTTGCCCTGATAATGATAGACTATATTATCCTCCATCTCGCTCTCATCAGCATGCTGCGGCTTCTGAAAACTTATGTAGAGGACATCGGCATCTTCATCGTAATCGACCCAGATTTGATTTGATGGCATCTTGAGCAGATATGGTACAACTCCAAATAGCTCATCTTTTACCGCTGCCATATTGTACCTCTCCTCATAATTTTATCCGGCTTTGATGTCATAAATGCTGTTATTATAAAACCACTATCTCCTTCTTTATAAACGACTATCATATGTTTATCAGATATAGATGTTCTCTCATAATATTTCAATGCAACCAGTTCATCTGTCCAGCCTCGAACGATATAATCTGGATCTTCAACAGATTCCATGACCAGATCCATATTTCCTGCCATATAATCGTGCGAATCAACGATGTGCGCCCATTGTTTATGAGTTAGCCTTATCGGAAGGCCATTCTTCGATATAGCAACTCGCATAGTATCCAGAATGCTCCCCTCCTGCGGGCCTGCGAGAGTGTTGGACCCAACGGCTGCAGTCTCCGGCCTCTCCGTGTTCTCCCGCAGCGTCACGCCCAAGAGGATGTACGCCTCCTCCCGGCCCCCAATTGCAGAGACTCCAGAAATCCCGGCGGCCCTTTTGCCGTCAAACTCAAACCGGAATTCCAGAGCCATCTTCCTCGCGCGCAGGTGCATTAGGAACACCAAAGGAAAGGATATCCGCGTCCACCCGATTGATCTCCTCGGGCATGCTGCGATCGCACCTTGATTATCTCGGGCAGGGTACCTGGGATTATGGCAACGGGAATTAGAGCGTGCTCATTATAACCAGGGGTTTACGAGAATAAACCACAGAGTCACAGAGCGCACGGAGAACGAACGACGGAGACGACTACTTGCTTGGAATAAGAAGCGATCCTTTTCAAGAGCTAGTAATAATAGAAAGTTGCACGTCTCTGTGACTCTGTGCCTCTGTGGTTAGTAATCGTAGCTGCATAATTAAAATTCAGGCGTGCAAATCAGCTAAATCGTCTTTGTGGCTTTGTGCCTTTGTGGTGAAACCGTCGTTTTTAATCACCATTATGTACGCATTGCTCAGCTATCCCTCGCCGCCTTCCCCGCACGATAGCTATGCTCGCGGCTCTCCCTTCCCATCCCGACAAGCTCGCTCTTGCACTCGTTCATGATCCTTGCAATCGAGTGCAATATCACCCCAGTCAGCGCCATGAAGCTGCCCACAAGCGTCAGCAGCACCATGAGAAGCATCGGCCCATAAAACAAACTCCCCCCGTGGTAGAACGTTCGCAGGAAATCTAGCCCCATCAGGATCCCAGCCCCAGCCATCAGCATCCCAGGAGCCGTAAAATAGTACAAAGGCCTTCGCAGCTCCATATCGTGCAGCACCTTCAAGAGCACCCGCACGCCGTGGGCAACGGGATTCTCCGAGGAGCCGTCCACATCATAGCGCACCCCGATCTCGACCTCACGCACGCGCAGCCCCGCACGAGCCGCGTCTGCGAGCATCTCGCTCTCGATTGCGAGACCATTCTGCCCAAAGCGAAAGGCGCCCTTGGTTTTGGGGTCAAACGCCCGGAAGCCGCTCTGGCTGTCAGTCACAGAGAGACCGCTATCCAGGTTTGTGACCTTGTCGAGAATTACCTGCCCAAGTCGGCGATACAGCGGCGTGTCCTTCTTGTTGCCGTTGATGTAGCGGCTGCCGTTGACCATGTCCGCCTCGCCTGCAAAGATCGGTGCCACCAGCCGTGGGATGTCCGCAGGGTCATGCTGCCCGTCGGTGTCGATGGTGACTATCACCGAATCGCCGTTTAGTGTTGCGAAGCCCGTCCTCAGAGCCGCGCCCTTTCCCAGGTTCACCTTGTGGCGGAGCACTTCAGCACCCGCCAGGGCTGCGACCTCTGCAGTGTGATCACTGCTGCCATCATCGACGACCACCACCCGGTCGGCGTACTGCTTCGTGCGAAGCACAACGCTGCCGATGGAGATCTCCTCATTGTAGGCAGGGAGCAGAGCAGTGATGGAAGGCATAAGAGTAGGGTACTCCTGAATTGGGATATTTTGCTCAAACGACGATTAAAAATGGATATCTTTCCTAAAATATTATTTTCCGTCTCTGTGGTGATTATTCTTTAAAGGCGAATGAAAACTGAGCCATGCAGTTTCTGTTAAATAATTCCTTTTTCTCTCAGAGCGGCTTTTACCTCAGCCATCTCGTTCTTCAATTCGACAATATCATTTCCCAATACCTTGTCGAACTTCTCATTTATATCCCTGACTTCATCCAGAAGCTCGTCCTGCTTGCCGAGCATCTGATCTTGCTTGCCGAGCATTAGGTCCATCTTGTCAAGCGCTTGATCTTGCTTGTCAAGCATTTGATCCATCTTGCCAAGCGCTTGATCTTGCTTATCAATCATTTGATCCATCTTGCCAAGCGCTTGATCTTGTTTGCCAATCATCTGGTCCATCTTATTGCCCAGGTTATCGTTAAGATTCTTGACCTCAAAAACGAGCTCTTTTAGGTAGACTGCAGCCGTGTCCAGCCTGGAGTCTGTCTCGCCTTTGACCACCAGCTTGCCAAAATTATCAAACTCATTGCTTGCAGGAGAATATTCCTTTTCTATGGACGAGACATAGATCAGGGTATTCTTTATGTCAATCGCACTCTCAAACCACTTGAGCTTTTCATCCTCGCCCTCAGCTATTATTTTCACCCGGCCATCCTTTTGATTCTCGACCATGCCCTTGAGGCCAAACGCATTTGCTATATCGACTATCCTGGCTCGATAGCCAACCTCCTGAACTTTCCCGGATACAAATGCCGTAAGCTTCATCAAATAGAAATCCTGCACTCTTTGTATATGGCCTTATCTACAGCCAAATACGTTAATCGTCTTCGTAGTGAAAGTCGTGAGCCACGAGATTAGTTCCTATGCCCACATACCCCAACCAATTCCACAGCATCCGCTCTACAGCCAGCGCCTCTTATCACCTCGGCAGGAGACTGCCTCAATTCAGCATACTGGCCCGCTCAATCACATCAGTTGCCATTAGTTAAAGCCCCTTAGAAACATTAAAAAGCTTGCGGTTGTCCCGCCCATGAATCATGTCGGATGAGTCGATACATAATCATAAAATTGATCAAGACATGACCCTTGCGCTCATTATAAACATTTACCCACTCCCGGGAAATTGTTTTATACCCAAAAAACCATGCCCAAGAGATGCTCCTCTTCGCCCATGTCGGCCTCACACTGGCCTCCTCCAGGCTTCTGCGCCGCGCAGATCTGGCCGCCCTCGCATTGGGCTCCATGCTCCCGGACATCATAGACAAGCCCCTGGGCCTGATCGTCTTCGGCAGCCCCGGCATGGGCCGCACAATTGCCCACACCCTGCTTTTCCTGCTCCTACTGGCCACGCTCGCCCTCTATACAAAGGACATCAGGCTCATCTCCCTCACATGGGGCGTGCTCGTCCACCTCATACTGGACGCCATGTGGAACTCGCCTGAGATCCTCCTCTGGCCGCTTCTCGGACCCTTTCCGGATGGACAGCTCATTGACATGCTGAGCTATCTGGAGATGCTCCTCGACGGCCTGAAGAACCCGAGCGTCCTTATCCCTGAACTGGCAGGATTTGCCTATCTCCTGCACTTTGCCTATTCCCACAGAAGGATAGCCTCTGCATGGATCGACCGCTGCGCCAAAAAGGTGATATGCAGGACAAGATAGGTTTATAAGGTAAAAATATCTTACTACAATTGTCGCATAACTGCCGAAGGATGCACTCCGGGGGGGAATTGAGAGATTAAAGCGCGCAGGAGCAGAGACCAGATCATCTTAGAAATCCTAAGAATTTGCGCCACTGGCGAGAATGTCACGAAGATAGTCTACCAAACCAACACCAACTTCACCACCGTTAAGGGCTACCTGAATCTTCTCATGAAAAACGACCTCGTAGAATGCCTGGGCACCTCACCCAGATTATATAAATCCACTCCGAAAGGCATAGAGATGATGAACCGCTTAAAAACGCTGTACAGAGAGCTGGAAGAGCTCACAATCTGAGCGGCTCTTTGCTGAATTGTGCGGTTTGAACTTCATCAAGGCATAGGCCTCATAACTCATTACGTTCACTCCTCTTCGATCTCTTCCCTCGCGGCCTTGAGCTTCCTGATGCTGATGTAATACTGGACGAGCAGAACGATCCCAGTAACCGCCAGAATCCCCATTATGATCATCATTGCAAGAGGAGCACTTTTCCGGTAATAGTTGACCTCGATATACGGAATCGTAGTAGTGTTATTCCAGATGAGAACGTCCCCTGACACATCCTCCTTAAACAGATCGGGCTGTGGCCTCGCAATGCCGAGGCTCCTCTCTCCCGTAGTATAGCCTTCTGGCAGAACTATGCTCACCGGCCCAGGATCCCTGATAGGAAGAATGAACTGCTGCCCCTGATGCTTCATGCTGTAGACCAGCCGTCCAGAAATGGGCCTCTCAAATGCTATGCTGTAGACATAATCACCCCTCCGGAACTGATAGCTGAGGTTAAGGGTCACATTCCTGCCCTGTTCATCAAAGAGCGTTATGTTCTCTGCCTTGTCAGATAGCGTGAGATTGATGTGGCTGGCATTAACGGGAAGGACGACCACCAGCTCGTTCTCTTCCAAATGATAGCTAGTGCCATTCCACTCCGCGCCTGTTGAGATCATGCTAGCGGCCAGGAGCAAAAGCAGAACCATTGAACCGGATCTAAAGAGATGATCGCACATCGTTACGGCGACTGCGCACTCATGCCTTATCAAATGAGCGGGCCGGGCTCAAAGTTCCATTTCTTATTTAATATATTTTTTGAAAAGTTCGGCCTCGAAAGCTATATCATAGAAAGATGACGACGTGATGCAGTGTCATTAAATCAACCAACAGACCAATCGTTGATTTCATCAGATGTAAAGGCATTTCTAATCGACCTCGACGGCGTCCTTTACGTGGGCAAAAATCCAATCCCAGGAGTCAAAGAGTGCCTGCAGCAGATGCTAGACCAGGGATACGACTACAGATTTGTCTCGAACTCCACGCGACGATGCAAGAGCTCTGTCGCAGATCGGCTCAAGGGCCTGGGATACGATATATCTGAAAAGCAGATCTTCACCCCACCCCTGGTCGCAATCGAGCACATGAAGAAACGCGGAAAAGACAGATGCTACCTTCTGACAACAGGCGACGTTTATCGGGACTTCGAGAACGCCGGCATAGAAGTCTGCCAGGATGAGGCAGATTGCATAATAATAGGAGACGCAGCAGATGACTTTACCTTCGAGCGGCTCAATCAGGCTCTTCGAATGATAATGGACGGCGCAGAGATCCTTGCTTTGGAGAGGGACAGATACTGGATGGAGCCGGATGGACTCGTCCTCTCGGCGGGACCATTTGTTGCCGCGCTGGAATATGCCTCAGGAAAAAAGGCAGAGCTGATGGGAAAGCCGTCTTTCCAATTCTTCAAAATGGCTCTGGATGACCTCAAAGTCTCACCGGAGGATGCCGCAATGATCGGAGACGACATCGAGACAGATGTTCACGGAGCCCAGGCGATGGGCATGAAAGGCATTCTGGTCAAGACAGGAAAGTACAGAGAAGGCCTCGAAAAAAGCTCTGGCACGCTTCCATACATGGTCCTGGAGTCAATGGCCGGGCTCACCCCCTATCTCTGAAAAGAAAGAGTTAATTAATTGCTCATCATAAGGACCATCTAGCCCCTGGGATCTTGGGGAAGATCATCCCTTGCAAGTGCCCAGGATAACGGAGAGAGGAGGTTTTTGATTTGAAGAGATTTGATGCCATGCTGGAGAAGGATATATCCGGTTATGAGGGCGAATTTTCCAGGTTCATCGCTGAAGCTCCTGCCCTCTATAGAATGATGACACGGCTGTTGGATGACCGCGCCCTTCCGAGACCCATGTCGCAGCTGGTCATTGCGGCCATTGCCTATTTCATTCTTCCTGAAGACATCATTCCAGAGGAGAAATACGGTCCTGCAGGCTACGTAGACGACATCTACCTGTGTGCTTTCGTCGCCAATGAGGTGATGAGGGAATCTGCCTCAACCGAGATCCTGTCCCGGAACTGGGACGGAAAGCTGCCCGTAGTCGAGCTGATCAGAGAGATCCTCGATCGCGAGAGCGAGCTGATCGGAGACAAGAAGGAGCGCATAATGCAGTACATTGGCTATGACCAGCTCGGAATGGCCGCTTCAGACAGCATAGACTGAAATGGTTTTCTAGCGCCGGGGCTTTGCCTTTTCCGGCATGACTCTGAGAGGCCGATAAGGGTGCCTTGTCAGCTCGCCGCATGACAGACATGTGGCAGTCAGGACGCCCTGGTGCAGCCGTACCCTCATCCTTTCCGGCGAGAGAAAACAGCCGCAATTCCGGCAAAAGAGACGCTTGAGGTCGCGGGGCATTCGGACTCTCGAGCGTGTGCTGATCTTCCAGGCGATCTCAACGTATCTATCGCTTCTCTTTTGGTGGGTCGAGTGCGCCGCGTCTGCCAGCACAAAGAGCCTCTGCATCCGTTGCATTGCCAGATCTTTGGCCTTATGGTTATCCTTTCTACGTCTCACGGGCTAGTCCTTCAGAGGAAAGGGATATTAAAACCATTTCATTAGAAAACTTATTTCAATGGGGTTGACAGGTCTGTCTATTGATGCCCGCAAAACCCTTTTCGCTTGAGATCACTGCCGAGATGCAAGAGTACATCCGCGCCAGATCTACGGATCTGCGCGTTGCAACCACCTGCGAGGGCCCTCTGATCTTCTCTGTCAGAATCAGTCCGCCCAAGACAACAGATCATGTAATAGTCGTAGGTGAAAGGAAAGTCTACATATCGGCAGTACAGGCCCCATACTTAAAGGCAATAGACGCCAGCATGCTGCCTCGCTGCGCGATAGAGAAGAGGAAAAAATAAGTTGTGTGGGTTGGACTGCACTGAGAGATCATATACGAATTTTTCTTTGTGTCTTTGTGGTGATCATTCGTGAGCAAATAACCATAAAGGCATAAAGGCACAAAGGTCCTGCCATGGAGTGGTGCCGCCATCGGTCTCACAAGGGACCTTCAGTCCGTCAACGCCAAAAATACCCACCAAACTGCCACACAGACCATGATCGATAAAGATATCAGGACATAATCCAAGAGCAACATCTCCGGCTTCCGCTTCCTTTCCGGAAATCATATAGACGATTGTGATCATCAGATCCGTTCAGGATGGAAATACGGAATTTTAAGAGACAACGAAAAAAGGTGCCTAGCGACTTTCTAGCCACCTTTTCAAAGCATTCATGGAGGCCGCGCGATGGGATATTCTATTCTTCTCAGAGATCTCCATCTCCCCAAAACTCAAATCCCCCACATAAAAGATGGGATCATATCCAAATCCCCGGTCCCCCCGCGCCTCATAGCCTATCAGGCCATGCACCTCTCCAGAGAACATCACCGGCTCACTGCCCGGCTCAGCATAAGCCACTACAGACTTGAAGTAAGCCCTGCGACCCTCAACGCCCTGCATGAGCCTCAGAATTCCATCATTTCCAATGGTCTTTTGAACATAAGCAGAATAGACACCGGGAAAACCTTTCAAGGCCTCGACGAAGAGACCCGCATCCTCAAGCATCACGGGACCCTTTAGCCTGGACGCGACCTCTTTCATCCCGCAGGCTGCCACCTCTTCAAGAGTGTCTGCCTGAATCTCAGTATAGCCGATGTCCTTTTGAACAATGTCGCCAAAAATCGCTGCAGCTTCCACAAACTTTCCCTTGTTACTGGTCACAAAATTGATCATATTATCCTCTGATTGGAGGTCTTTGCAGCCCTATATTAATCACCTGTGCGGTCTGATGTAGACAGAGGTAGTCTGATGTGATCAGTTTTGGTTCGCTTTGGGTATAGCCTTAATGCAAGGGCAATGTTTTTAGATGTCGAGCATAAAGTAGCAGGGGTTAACGGCCATCTGGTGAGACAAAAATGGATCTGGGAGACAGAATCTCCGTTGAGAGGGAAGGCACATGCTACGAGGGCGTGATCATGCCCTCGAGACGGGAAGGATATGTGGTCATAAAGCTAGACAACGGCTACAACATCGGGCTACTTACTGCCAAGTCCACGATAAAGCTCGTGCAAAAGCGCCAGGAAATCCAGACGGCGCATAAAGACAGACCACTTCAAAATAAACAAGGCCTGCCCCAGGTCTCCATTCTGTCCACTGGAGGCACAATTGCAAGCAAGGTGGACTACCGAACGGGAGCCGTTACCAGCCAGTTCTCAGCAAGCGAGATCATATCGGCCATACCGGAGCTTGAGGAGATTGCCAACTATCGCTCGCGAGTCATCTATCAGATCTTGAGCGAGAACATGCGCGCAGAATACTGGATAAAGCTTGCAAACTCAGTGGCTGAAGAGATCCGGAAAGGAGCTAAAGGAGTAATCATAACCCACGGCACGGACACCATGATGTACACTGCTGCTGCGCTCTCGTTTATGCTGAAGACGCCCGTACCTGTCGTCATAGTCGGCTCCCAGAGAAGCTCCGACCGGCCCAGCAGCGACGCATCCATGAACGCAGTGTGCGCCGCAACGGTTGCAATCAGCGACATCGCCGAGGTCTCTGTGGTCATGCACGGCACCACCAGTGACGGATATTGTTCCATTCATAGGGGAACGAGGGTGCGAAAAATGCATACCTCCCGCCGGGACGCCTTCCAGAGCATGAACCAGCAACCGATAGGAAAGGTGGATTATCTTACTAGGAAGATAGAGACCTTCCAGGCTTACAGGCGTCGCGGCGAGGTTGAGCTGGAGGTAACAGGCAATATGGAGCCCAAATGCGCTCTCGTCAAATACACACCAGGCTCATCGCCAGAGATCTTGAACTACTACATAGACAAGAGCTACCGCGGCATCGTTATCGAGGGCACGGGACTCGGACATGTGGCCTCGGACTGGATAGCCGGCATAAAGAGAGCAACAGAAGAGGGCGTGCCAGTGGTCGTGACCTCGCAATGCCTGCGGGGCAGGATATGCGACCTGGTTTACGATACCGGACGGGACATGCTGGCAGCAGGGGCAATTCAGGGCGAGGACATGCTGCCGGAGGTGGCTCTCGTCAAGCTCATGTGGCTGCTCGCTAACAGGCCGGATGAGGTCCGCTCGCTCTTGAGAAGGCCTTTATCGGGCGAGATATCTTATTCTACACCAATCACCGTGTGATGAATTAAGGAGAACGAGGCAAGCATTGAAAAATGAGGTGAGGTCGAATGACCAAGGCCAAACCTTATAAGCAAGGTGCGTAGTGCACCAATCTCAGGATTATCGGAGGAATTCGTTTTGACACGCAAGCCAGCAAGCATGTATAGAAGAAGGGAGCGGCCCTACACGCGCAGGCGGTACATGGGCGGCGTCCCGGGAAGCAAAGTAGTACATTACGATATGGGAAATTTGACTGAAGATTTTCCCATAAAGCTCACACTCGTGATCAAAGAGCCCTGCCAGATCAGGCATACAGCTTTGGAAGCTGCAAGAGTCGCAGCCAATCGTTACCTCTTGAAAGTGGCAGGCAGAACCAACTTCCACCTCAAACTCAGAACCTATCCGCACCACGTCATCCGGGAGAACAAACAGGCAACAGGCGCAGGAGCCGACCGTGTCTCCAGCGGAATGAGGATGGCCTTTGGGAAGGCTGTGGGAACAGCAGCCAGAGTTGAGGCTGGTCAGAAGCTCTTCACATTGGGAATACCACTAAACTATCTCAATGAAGCCAAAATAGCATTGACCAGGGCAGGACATAAATTGCCGACACCGATCCAGATCGTAGTGGAATCCGGTCAAGAGCTGATAAAGTAATGGATGACTATTTAGCGGGCCTCGATAGGGCCATGAAGAAGATGCCGGCCACTCATGAGTCTAAAGAGAGGTTCGTCATTCCTTCCGTCAAGGTCTTTTACGAGGGCAAGACGACCGTTCTTGAAAACTTTGGGGCCATTGCTGACACACTCAATCGCGAACCAGAGCACCTCATGAAGTATCTGCTCCAGGAGATGGGAACAGCAGGCAAGATCGAGGGTCCGAGAGGTATTTTTCAAGGGAAGTTTGGCGAGACTGCCATCGCCCGCCAGATAGAATCTTACTTTGAGGAGTATGTGGTCTGCACTGAGTGCAGGCTGCCTGATACTCATCTCATCAAGAGCGATCGAGTTTTGACCCTCAAGTGCGATGCCTGTGGCGCTCACCGACCTGTTCGAAAGAGAAAGGCAGTCACTACGGTTCAAAGGGACGTCATCGAAGAGGGCGAGACCTATGAGCTGCGCATTGAGTCTGTGGGCAATAAGGGCGACGGCATAGCCAAGGTTGACAAGTACCTCATCTTCGTGCCGAGTGCAGTCAAGGGTGAGATAGTCAAGGCAAAGATCAAGAAGATCAGCGGAACTTTAGCCTTTGCCGAGGTTATAGAGAGAAAAGGCAAGGTGTCTTAGATGGATGAGAAGATCACCCTCTCATTTACAGATGAATACAAGTATCTGCTTGAGTTTTCTCCACCTGCATTCTGGATGGAATATGCCAAAGGATATGGTGGTCTTCCCTGGGAAGAGATCAGCGAGGAGAGAGCGGCGATCGTCGCCGAGAACTACTCCTATCTTCTGGATCTCCTGGTTCAGGCGAGGCTCTATCGCTTGAGCCGCGTACCAAAGGACGAGTGGATTCCATAGAATATGTCCGCATCAGGGGCAGCTCTTCCATCAATGCAGGGCTATGTAATTCGCGGCCTGCCCATGATCAAGCCAGGTGATGATATCGCCTCGCTTGTCAAATCGTTTTTTCATTTTCAAGATGGAGATGTGCTATGCCTTGCCAGCACGATTGTTGCCAAATCAGAAGGGCGTTTCAGGGATTTGGACAGCTACAAACCTTCTGCCAGGGCGACAGAAATCGCGAGGTCGATTGGAAAGGATCCCAGGTTCGTGCAGGCGGTCCTGGATGAGTCAATCGACGTTCTTCTGGAGAAGCCTTTTTTACTTGTGAAGACTCGTTTTGGTCACATTGGCGTGAACGCCGGGATAGACCAGTCAAACGTGGGAGAAAGTCACATTCTTCTGCTGCCGGAAGACCCGAAAAGAAGCGCTGAAGAGATCCGCGCGAGACTCAACCGGGACTGCGCAGTGATCATCACTGACACCTGCGGAAGGCCGTTTCGATTTGGAGTTGCCGGAGTGGCGGTAGGCTGGGCAGGAATTGCGGCTGTACGTGACTGGCGAGGCGAGCGAGACCTGCTTGGCAAAGCTCTGGAGATCACCATCGAGGCAATTGTTGACGAGATTGCCGGATTTGGCAACCTCTTAATGGGGGAAGCAGGAGACGGCACGCCGGCAGTGGTCTTTCGAGGATTGAGATATCCGCGCCTTGGAGAGCAAAGCGCCTTCATGCCTGAGAAGATGGATGTGATCAGGCCACTCTTGAGACGATAAAATAAGGAGAGATGGGTCGTGTCTCTTTCCGGGGAAGACTCGGACAATTTTAGATCCGTTCGAATCGTGGTTCCATTCAAATTCAATGGAGCCAAGAGCAGATTAGCTCCGGCTCTTGATCCGGAAGAGAGACGGCTTCTTGCCTTTGCCATGATAAGAGACGTCCTGAGAACTGCATCGGAATTCGGCGAGGTAACGGTCCTCTCAAGACCTGGTCTGAAAGCCGATGATATCGCAATCACCGGAAAAGATATCGAGACTGCGGAAAGAAAATTCGAGATTTTGGAGTCGGATCTGGACCTGAACGATGCCCTCAACGAGCTTATTGAAAAGGAGGCAATTCGAGGATGGAAAAAGGACATTCTCATCGTTATGGCTGATCTGGCTCTTCTGGCGAAGAACGATATGGCAGGCATTCTCAACTGTCCGGGAGATGTGATCCTCTGCCCTGGTCGGGGCGGCGGGACGAACATGATTCTCATCAACAGCCCGGCCTTTCGCACCTGCTACAGGGGCTGCAGCTTTCCCAAGCATCTGGATTTTGCCCGCGGAGCAGGCTTGGAGGCCATGGTCTTCGAGTCCTTCCGGGCGTCCTCGGACATCGACCAGCCTGAGGACCTGGTCGAGCTGTTGCTTCATGGACGAGGAGAGGCCAGGGCGCTCCTGGAACGGATGGGCTTCTCCATTCCGGATGAAGCAAGAGCCCTGACTACAGGAAACGGTCCCGTCATGTTGCGCCATGATCCATCAGATAGCCGAATCCGGTTGTGATTGTGGGCATTATGAGATATGTGACGGCAATATCGGTCGTGTAGTCCCAAAGCGTCATTTTGAGAGGGCCCTCGATGAAGATCATCAGGTCCAGAACTATGCTAATTAGGAGCCAGATGAGGCCGATTTTTATGCCCTCCCTGAGCATGTGACCCCTCTTGCCTGAGAGATTTTTACTTGTGAAATAGACGATTGAGAAGAAGACGGTCCAGATGACGATTACTACCGGCATGATGGACTCAAAAAGAGGACGCTGTGGGGCCCTGAGAGGAAAGATCAATGCAGATACAGTAAAAGGTATCAACCATAGCAGAAAGCCGAAAAGAACAATTTTAATATTATTATTCATATTATAGATCTCCCGAACAACAACTTATACTCTTTTAATTACTGAACTTAAAAGTTTTTCGAATAGAACGACCCGGATTCGGAACGTTTCGGGATAGATCAGGATACTGATGACTGCGAGAGGGACGACTGCGGCATATCAATCGCACCATCAACCGCTCTTTATTTATTCCGGATCACCAGATAATAAAAGCGCTGGATCATAGGATCAAAGCCGAATGTTATGGGTGATTGTCATGGAAGAAGATTTTAAAAAGGCAGCCGAATTTCACGGCCACATCTGCCCTGGACTGGCCATGGGCTATCGAGTGGCAAAGTACGCCAAAGAGCACTACCCTCGCGCCCAGGACGAGGAGCTGGTTTGCATTGCAGAGAACAAATCCTGCAGCGTGGATGCGATTCAATCCATTCTGGGCTGCACTGCGGGAAAAGGCAATCTGATATTTGAGGACAACGGAAAGCAGGTCTTCACATTCTACTCCCGCGATGCCAGGCAAGCGCTGCGGATCTACTTCAAGGGCGACATCTTTCGGGGAATGGATGCTCTCCGCCAGAAGATGGCCTCAGGAGCTATCACCGACACGGAAGAAAAGGAGATGGCACGACTGAGACAAAAAGTGATCGAGGACATCCTCAACGGAAAGGACGAGGATCTTCTTGCAGTTGCGCAAGCGGACAAACCCGCACCTGAGAAGGCCAGGATCTATCCATCTCTGATCTGCCAGAAGTGCAACGAGAGGTTTATGGAGATCATGGGCAGGACGGCAAACGGAAAGGTGCTCTGCAAGGACTGCTTCGAGAAGATGGTCTGCTGAAGTCCGCCCGATAGGATGCGAAGCAGACGGGAAGGGCTACCTTGAGGGCTTTGTACACGAGAGAGATGATGAGTGGCAACAAGCAGTCTCTACATGACGTGCCATGACGCCTTTGCGTATTTGTTCCTGTGTGGTGATTTTCTTACAAAGTCTGATCACACAGTGCAGTCCAATCTACGACAGCCCCCCTTGATGTGCCATGTCCCGACCTTCGGCCCCTATCTCACAGTCAGGTTTCGTTAAGAGCATACTTCACCGCAGCCGCCGCATGTATCTTCATTGTGTCAAAAACCGGAACCTTAACGTCCTCCTGTTTGATCAGCAATGGGATCTCAGTGCACCCAAGTATGACTCCCTCTGCACCCCCTTCATCCACAAGGCGGTTGATTATCTGAACGAATCTCTCTCTTGATTCGTCATAGAATTTTCCTGCGCACAGCTCATCAAATATCACTGTGTTGATGTAATCCCTCTCGGTTTCATTGGGAATGACAACTTTCAGTCCGTGCTCCTTCTCTAACCGATCCCGGTAGAAGTTCTGCTCCATTGTATATTTCGTGCCCAGAAGCGCGACGGTCTTGATTCCGCTGCTGTTCACCCTCTCGCCTGTGGCATCTGCAATATGCAAAACCGGGATTTGGAGCTCTTCTTGAATGTAATCGGCACGCGAGTTAATGGTATTCGAGGCTATCACAATGAAATCTGCGCCGCCCATTTTAAGCCTGGTTGCTGCATCAATTATAGTTTTATTCAGAGCCGTCCAGTTACCCCTCTCTGCCAGCCGCTCGTCCTTTGAAAAATCCCCGAATTCGATGGAAAACATCAAAATCTTTGCAGAATGAAGACCGCCAAGCTTCTCGTTGACAATCTCATTCATCAGCCGATAATATTCGATTGATGATTGCCAGCTCACGCCACCTATGACGCCTATGGTCTTCATTTGCGTGGCGTTAGAATTGGCTGTGAAGCTATCCGCGTTGGCCGGTCCGACAAATAAAATAAAGATCATTAGCGCAAAAACAAGTCCTGAAAGTAGTGTCCATTTCATCAATATCACTCGATTTAATTTTCTCTTGAGAAGAGATTGCAGTCTACAAAAATTTAACCCATAAACTGAAATGAATGCCTGATGCTTTTGCCGGTGCTGGAGGAAAAAATGGCACATCGCACAATTATGCGGGTTGGACTGCAATCAGGAGCCAAAAGAATTCGAGAGAATCTTTAGCTCTCGCTTGACATTCGCTCGTAGGCCTTCTCTACGATCTCCATTGGCGACACCGAGTTCATGAAGAGCCCCAGCTCCTCCGGCCCGAGGCCAAGAGCAATCCCGGCCAATTGCGTCACATAGAGAACAGGAATGCCGATCTTCTCTCCCCCCTTCTGCTCCAAAATCTTCTGCTTGGCATCCAACATCAAGTGACAGAGCGGACAGACTGTGACTATGACCTCTGCCCCGGCCCGTTTGGCTTCCGACAGTATCCCAAAGGCGATGTCGTCTGCCGCCTTCTCCTGGGGCATGAAAATCGGCCCTCCGCAACATGCGGTCTTCTTCCGGAAGTCCACGGGCTCTGCCTCAAGCCTTCTGATGAGGGTCTCCAGGATAACAGGAAACTCAGCACTGTACAGCCCCGCTGGCCGGGTCAACAAACAGCCGTAGTAAGGGGCTACCAACATACCCTTGAGCGGCAGGACTATCCTCTCGTCGCCCTCTGCGAGCGCCTCAAGCATCACATCGAGAGCATGACGAATCACTGCCCCCCTGTACTTTTTGTCTAGCACGGCGTTTACTTTCGCAAGGACTTCGGGCTCCTTCAGTCGCTCTTCCGCCGCCCTCAGATTGCTGTAGCAGATCGAGCAGGCGGTCATGATTGGCAGATCCGTCTGTGCCATGTTTCGGGCTGCGAGGCCTGTAGCCACAAGCTCGTTTGAGACATGCGTAGCACCACAGCAGTTCCAGTCAGCCAGCTCCTCGATCTCAATTCCCAAAGCTGCACAGACTGCCCGCGTGGAGGCGTCCATCTCCTTGCCTGTGGACTGAGAGACGCATCCCGGATAGTAAGCCAGCTTCATCTTCTCAGCTCCTTGATTATCCTCTTGACCTCATCCCGGCCCTTTATCCTGTCTATCTCAATTCCGATCTTGCCCTTGGGCAATAGCTCAAGGCCCATCTGCATTGACTGAACCATCCCCTGAGGAAACACAAGCAGAAACTCTGCAGTCAGCGGCAGTTCTGCAATTCGTCCGTTCTCCTCGATCTGCTTGACGAAAAGCTCCTCGTAAGACGCGTCCTTGCTCTTCTTCTCATCCCGACCGGATATCTCCTTAAGCGCCGAGACCACTGCCTTAGGCCTGATGCCTCGCGGACAGCGCACTGTGCATAAGAGGCACGAGGTGCACAGCCACAGAGTATCATTGGCAAGCGCCTCATCTTTCCGGCCCTCCAGGCATAGCTTGATCAGCCGCCGGATGCTGGGATTCATGAGGCTCGCCGTTGGACAGCTAGCTGAGCAGGTGCCACACTGAATGCAGGTTAAGACCTCCGCGCCAGCCAGGCGAAGAACCTCTCTCTTGAAATCCAGGTCTTTTGCCATTCTCACTCTCCCCCTCTGCTCGTGCCTTCTGCATCCACAGCAGCCGCGTCGGCAGTCTTTTTGGCCCCGGCTTTGAGAAGTCTCTGCACGATCTTTCGGCTGGCCTCTTCCGGTGGCTCTTTCTCAAGAATCTGCCGGACCTTCGGCTTCTTCAAGATCTCATCCAACGGCTTGAGGGCCTCGTCAACCATCCTCAAAAGATCCGGATCGATCTTCGGCTTCTCAGGAGCCGGCAGAGGCTGCCGCGCAATCTCCGGGGGCGAGACTGCGCCGCTGACATCCGGGCGCTTTCGGCTGCCCGCCTTGATGGCAGATATGGCCTCCTTCCACTCCTCGGCCCAGGGAGTCTCTTTGATATCGGTGTGCCTGACATCGGACCTATCGACCTCAATTGCCGAGACTGGACAGGCTTTCTCGCAGGCCCCGCAGAATATGCACTGCTCCTTGACGGGAGCTGCTTTGCCCCGGTCGTCGACATACCAGCACTTGGCCGGGCAGACATTGAAGCAGGCCTGGCAGCCCTGTGGATCGCACCGCACAAGGTTCTTCTCAACCATCCTGATCTCGCCCTCGAACGGTTTCTTGATGTCCATGGCCTCATATGGACAGACCTGCCCGCATTTGCCGCATCCTATGCACAGATCCCCGTCGATCTCGATAGTTCCGGAAAATTGCTCATCGCCCGGCTGGGCAGGCAGCGGCTCGCCCTCAACTACTATCGCATCTTCAGGACAGATGGGCACGCATAGCCCGCAGTAGTCGCATAGCTCTTCATCAACCAGGAGCTGCTCGTAGGGCACAAGCTGACGCGGCTCCTTCTCTCTCTCTGATCTGTCAACCAGCAGAAATGCCCTGCAAAATCCAGCGCACCTGCCGCAGAGGTTGCATTTCTCTGTGTCAACTGCAATCTTGCCCTTGATCCCAGTCCTAAGAGGCCCATAGTCCTCGCGAGTTTTGTTAAACGTGACTTTGATCGCCTCTGTCGGACAGACCGGCTGGCAGAGCAGACACGGAAGACACTTCTCGTTTGGCACTGCCTCTGAAAGGAGACGAGGATACCTCTCAAGCGTTCCAAAGTCCACAGCTTTTTCTGTCATGCCCGGGCCTCAGTCGCGTCAGACGCCTGCGGGGCTGCTCGTTCCAGTAGTGTCATCTTGAAGGCCTTCGTCGGACAGAAATTGGCGCACATGCCGCAAAAAGCGCAGGCATCCAGGTCGATCAGAACCGGCGGTGCATCCAGGCCTTTGGCAATCTCCTGAAGCGGCCCCTCCTGCAGAGCCTTTTTCGGGCAGAGGGATACACAGATAGAGCATCCGACGCACTTCTTATAATCGTAGTCCAGAAGTATCTCCCTCTCTTTGGTCTTCTGTCTGGCCAAAATATGCGAGTCCTGCACGTCCATCTCCTTCTCGATCTCCATCATGGCTTCAGGCCTCCTTCCCATCTCCGTGATACTTAAGCTCCGTTCCGACGGGCCCCATTGCCTTCAGCTCGCCAATGAACTCCCGGAGGTCCTTGGCGTAAATCTCGCCCTCGCTGGCAGCACACCAGACGATCTTGACCCTTCCAGGATTCAGCCCAATCTTCTCAAGAACGCCCTTGAGCACCAGGACCCTCTGGAGAGCCTGATAGTTTCCGTCACGATAGTGACACTCACCTATCCGGCAGCCGGCTATGAGCACTCCGTCTGCACCCCGCCGCAGTGCCTCCAAGACGAAGCTTGGGTCCACCCTTGCCGAGCACATCACCCGGATATTTCTGGCGTTTGTTGGATACTGAATGCGTGAAGTTCCGGCCAGGTCGGCTGCCCCGTAGCTGCACCAGTTACACAGGAATGCCACAATCAGTGGAGACTCCCTCTTTTCAGCGGTCGCCGCCCTAACCTGAGCCAGAATCTGCTCGTCTGAGAAGAACCGCATATTGATGGCGTCAACAGGACAGGCTGCTGCACAGGAGCCGCAGCCCTTGCAGGCAGCTTCATCCACATAGGCCGGGCTCTTCACGGATATGGCCTTCTTGGGGCAGATCTCGACGCACAGCTTGCACCTGATGCACTTCTCGGAATCTACATAAGCCGACGTGGGCTCAAGCTCAAGAGTCCCCCTGTGCAACAGCTTGATGGCTTTTGCCGCTGCAGCACTTCCCTGGGCTATGGATATGGGTATCTCCTTGGGCCCTGAGGCGCAGCCGGCAATGAAGACGCCATCGATATGCGCCTCAACAGGCCTCATCTTGGGGTGAGCGATCTCAAAGAACCTGTCAGGCCTTCTGGACAGGCCGAGCAGGTTGCCGAGCACCTCCGCATTCTTCTCAGGCTCAAGTCCAATCGAGAGCACAGCCAGGTCATGTTGCGCCCGTTTGATCTCTCCTGTCTGAGTGTCCTCGAAGATCAGGAATAGCTTGCCATCAATCTCCTCAATCCTTGAGACGCGAGACCGGACAAAGTTGATTCCAAGCTTCTGGGCCCGTATGTAGAACTCCTCATATCCTTCGCCGCAGGCTCTGATGTCGATATAATAAATGGTGACGTCAGTTTCAGGATACTTCTCCTTGACCAGTTGAGCATTCTTTAGTGAGGCCATGCAGCAGATGCGAGAGCAGTAGGGGTTTCCTACAGTCGCATCACGCGAGCCCACGCATTGCAGGAATGCAATGGATCCGGCGATTTTGCCGGTGCTTGGAGCCACCACATCGCCTTTCGTCGGCCCGGAGGCATTGAGCATCCTCTCCATCTGCAGAGTTGTGATTACATCTCTATACCTGCCAAACCCGTACTCCTCCTTTCGGGAGGCATCAAAGGGCTGCCAGCCGGTGGCCACGATGATGGCACCGACATTCAGCTTGATGTCCTGGGGCTCCTGTTCTAGTCGCACCGCGGCGGCCGGGCAGGCCTGCTCGCAGCGGCCACAGCCTATGCAGGCCATAGGATCAATAGTGGCCACCAGCGGCACTGCCTGAGGATAAGCGATGTAAATCGCCTTTCTCTTGCCGATCCCAAAATCGTATTCGTTGGGAACCTCCACAGGGCAGACGCCGGCACACTCGCTGATGCAGCCCTTGCACAGCTTCTCGTCCACATATCGTGCTCTTTTTATCACAGAAACAGTGAAGTTGCCGACGCTTCCTTCAACGCCCAAGACCTCTGAGTATGTGAACAGAGTGATATTGGGATGATTGAAAACCTCAGACATCTTGGGGCCCAGCACGCAGATGGAGCAGTCGTTGGTTGGAAAAACGTCGGTAAGCAAAGCCATGTAGCCGCCAATTGTGGGCCGGCGTTCGACCAGGAAGACGTGCAGCCCGGCATCAGCCATGTCCAGGGCAGCGGCGATTCCAGCTACTCCCCCGCCTATGACCAGGACATCTTTGCTGACAGGAATGCTCTCCGGCTCGAGTGGGTAGAGGAGCGCTGCCTTTGCCACGGCCATTCTGATGAGATCCTTTGCCTTCTCTGTGGCCATGGCAGGCTGGTCCATGTGCACCCAGGAGCACTGCTCCCTGATGTTGGCCATCTCAAGCATGTAAGGATTCAAGCCAGCTTTGCTTATGGCCCGGCGGAAGGTGGGCTCGTGCAGGCGTGGCGAGCAGGCAGCCACCACCACCCGGTCGAGCTTGAACTCAGCGATATCTTTCTGGATCTGCTCCTGGCCGATGTCCGAACAGGAGAACTGCAGATCGCGGGCCACGGTAACATCTGGCAGGCTCTCGGCAAAGCGTTTCAGCTCCTCCACATTCAAGACGCCGGCGATGTTCAGACCGCAGTGACAGACGTAAACACCAGTGGGCATGGGACTTCAAGGATATGAGAGTCCCAAGTCACTTAAACTTATGCCATTATGATTGTTATTCGTTGTGCTTTGCCTGCCGGCAATGGCCAGCCTTTAAAAGTCAGACTGCTAAATGATATGTGATGATCTCCAATGTCTACATCTCTCACTGCTCAGAGGACGAAGAGCTGGCAATGCAGCTCTCCCGGGCCCTTTTTCGGGTAGGCCTGGTGAGCACAGTCGCCATTTATAATCTGTCTCCGACGATCTCCCTGGCCGAGAGGTCCTCGTTTGGCATACGCAATTCGGATTGCCTGATAGCACTGCTGACAAAAGAGGGCTCGTGCTCTCCAGAGGTCTGCCAGGAGATAGGCCTCGCTAGGGGTCTGGATCTGCTCATCATCCCGCTTCTTGAGCAAGACGCAAAACTGCCCTTCCTGATAGAGCACCTGCGGCCTTTTGCCTTTGAACAATCGGAGTTTTCCGATGTTATCGGCAATCTCATCAGAACTCTTCGAGAGCTGTCAAGGCTGGAGTGGTTGAAGGTGACCTGCCCCAAATGCGGCGAAGAGATGACCCAATATCTCACGCAAGAAGAAGATGTAAAAGAGGCCCTGGCAAAGGGCAAGTGGCTGGAAACGATCTGCTCTTACTGCCAGAACCGAATTCATCTGGACGCGAGAACCTTTGAGCCGATGCTATAATTTTCTGGCAGGGTTCACGGTTATCTGTCCGGATTAGTCGTTAACTTTCAGCTCTCGTTATCATTATCTCTTTCCAGTCTTCGCCACCCCAGTTCCCTGTCTGGTCGATTAGCTGCATCTCGTTGTCCGATGTGACATTCAGCGTCAGAGTGCCGTCCAGATTATTATCGCCTTTTGGTACGTCAACCCATCTCAGATTTACAATGCTCCCCTCGATAGTGCCATTGGCAACACTGGCCCAGCTCGGATCTACACCAACAGACTCACAGTACCACCATACGCCATTGTCAATCTGCTTGATATAAATGTCAACATCCGGCGAAACAGTCCAATATCCGGTCAAATCCACGGCTAATGCGGTAGTTGTTAGAAAAGCTGCAATGATTAATAGCAGACAATACTTGTTCATAATTCGATCCTCCTAGCATTGAGACATCATTATTAGTTATAAAACCTTTGATAATTCCAGAGTTATTGGCTGCATCGGGCGGCCTGCATAAGAGATATAAGTTCGCACGTCAAGAGAACGCTATGAGCAAAATGGAGATCCCCCATAGCCTTATTGATAATATTCCAGTTATTTCCGTGTCAGGCAAGATCGATGCGATGACATCCAGGGATCTTGAGGTTGCATTGGTCGATTTAATAAATCAAAACAAAAAAATTGTGGTGTATCTCAGCAGCTCAGGCCTGCGAGTTCTCATGGCATCACTAAACAAGCTCAGGAAAGAAAATGGCGATCTATTGTTGGCTGCGTTGAAGCCTTTCGTAAAAGATGTCTTCTCATTAACCGGAGCCATTCGATTTTTCTCCATCTATCCAGACTCAGGAGAAGCGATCAAAAGCCTTCAAAAGCAAACAGGATGATCTCAAATGGTCGCCAATCCTCTCATCAACTTTTCTTTGATCCTGTTGCAGGCTGTTTGCGTCATCGCGGTAGCAGCCCTTCTGTTCTCCAGAAGCAGATATTTCACAGATGTGCTGGAAGGACTGACAACATGGAAAAGCCGGTTAGTTCTCATCATCTTCTTTGGAGCACTATCGATTTACGGCAGCATCATCGGCATCAATACTTCAGGAGTAATCATCAACGTTCGCGATCTGGGACCGATGGTGGGGGGCCTTGCCTGCGGGCCCCTGGTTGGATTGGGATCTGGGCTTATCGGGGCTGTTTTTCGATTCTCAGAAGGCGGATTCACGGCTCTTGCCTGCAGCATCAATGTAACTCTTGCCGGCCTTCTTGGCGGTCTAATCTACCTTAAAAAAGGCAGGTTTCCAACAGTTGCCTTCTCTGTCATCTTTGCAGTCCTCTTCGAGATACTGCATATGGTTCTAACCTTGGCATTCTCTCGGCCCATTGATCTTGCGTTTGCGGCAGTAAAGCAAGCGGTCGGACCAATGGTTGTGGCCGATGGAGTGGGAATGCTGGTATTCGCTTTCATCATCACCAATGTTATTGCGGAGAGAGAGACAAAACGAGAGAGGGACGGCTACCAGTTGGAACTGCAAAAAAAGCAGGCGGAACTCACCGTTGCTGCCGATATCCAGAAAAGCTTTCTCCCTGAGAAGATTCCAACCGTCGATGGATTCGATATCGCAGCCACTAATATCCCTGCTCGAGAGGTGGGCGGTGACTTTTATGATTTCATCCAGCAAGACGATAATTTGCAGTTTCTAATCGCAGACGTATCTGGAAAAGGCGTTCCTGCTGCGTTATTTATGGCTCTGTCCCGAATAATTATGAGAGCATGTCAATCTCCTAATGAGGGAGCAGGAGAGAGACTCAGATGCGCCAATAATATGATTGTGTCCAACTCAGGATCTGCAACTTCAGGGATGTTCGTTACTCTCTTTTTTGCTAAGCTCTGCGAAAAGGATGCAAGCCTCGTTTATTCCAATGCCGGGCACAATCCACCTCTTGTCTTCAGGGCATCAACCAGCAGCATAGAGGCCCTGGAGGTGACTGGCCCAGTTCTTGGGATGATGGAGGAAATGGAGTACGAGCAGCGGACGATATCTCTTGAGTCGGGTGACATCTTGCTCCTGTACACAGACGGCATTGTGGAGGCCATGAACGGCAAGGAGGAGCTATTCGGTCTGCAGCGTCTGAGATCCTCCCTGGCTTCTACAAAGCGTCTCTCCGCTCAAGGGATACAGGACAGCATACTGCGTGATTTGAAGCAATTTACTGAAGGCGCGGAGCAGTCTGACGATATAACGGCCATGGTGATCAAGGCAAAGTGATGAGATGGCAGCTGATGAGATGAAATCCAGCAGGTCTGTTGCTTTTGCAGTCACGGCAGATATGGATAGGCTCCCGCAAATCATGCAAGCCGTATCGGATGCCATGAATGCAAGCGGCTTTAGCCCCCAGGAGGCTTTTGAGGTCCAGTTGGCTGTAGAGGAGGCCTGCACAAACATCATCCGTCACGCATATGAGGGCCGGACGGGTTTTATTTATATTTCAATTCTCACTGAAAAAGATAAACTGAAGATCCTGATAGAAGATAACGGCCCTCCGTTCGACCCCACAGAGCACACGACTATGCGTCGCAGGGGACAGGATGATATTGAGGGTCCAGTCGGCGGCTGGGGAATTGGGCTGATCAGAGCGGTCATGGATGAGATGACTTACATGCGAAACTCTAACAGGAATATTCTCTGCCTGGGAAAGAGGCGATTTTTGTAGCAGCATCCCCCGTTCTTGGATGGCAGGGTGCCATGAGTCATTTGCCCAGCGTGCGTTGACTTGCACTTTTGGATGGAGACAAATTGCATTCCATTTCAGTCTATACAGCTATTTTCATCATCTATTGTATTTGGAAAAAGATTATACGAAAGACAGTGTTATAGTCGGATAGGGCATGGGATGCCCTAAGGACATCCTTGTTTATGATAACTGGACCTTGGAACACTCGGTCATAGGAGTATAGCCAAGGTGGCATAGGATGTCTATACAAGCTGGCAGAATTCCCTTCGAGCTAAAGCTCTATGTCAGGATACCTGGCGTTTTCCCTCTCGATCCCTGTCAGCATCCCTTAAAACCATTGGATCGATGCATATGGTGAATTTCTTCTAGATTGGCCCCCCGCCAATCATGGTGGTAAAGAATTTGGGATGTCGATCCAGGATGTTCCTGAGCTGCAATTGTTCAGTAGCCAAAAAAGGGCTAAATGGCAATCTTCTGTTCTGAGTGACTTCCTCTCATGCCCTGATGGGGCAGAGCTTCCTGATTCATAGAACACCTTCGGGTTCTGCACAAGCTTGAATTCGACGCAGTCCGCGCCTACTGCGTTGTTGCCCAACCCAAGTTCGACTTTACGGGGTACATGGTACAGGCAACTGACTTGTATTCCCGACCAAGCGAGTCTGAAGGTTAACGGTTGCCAAGAGATTGGCGTTAAGATAGATATAGTTGTATCTGGGCGGCGCGAAAGTAATGAAAGGGATGGGATTCATCCCATCCCCTGAAGGAGATGGGCCTTCTCTACCCCTTTATCCCAACGTTATAACAATCTTCGGTCATCTTTCGCGACGGGCGCCGTGTCTCTCCCTTATGTCTGTTCACATAATCTGGCAAGAGCCAGTCAATATATGCCAAGCATCTGCTCCATCTCATAGATCCCGGAGATCTCCTTCTTTATGTAAAGTGCTGCAGGCAGTCCTGAATTGGCTATCTTGTGTGCAGCAGCAAGTGCTGCGCGATATATTCTGGGAGAGTCTCTGAGTGATTCGCTGGAGAGAATAGCTATGAGCCTGTCAAGGCTACCTATTCCTGTGGTGATCTTCTTTCCAATCTGCATCATATCCTGGCGGGACAATAGGTCCAGCCAGATATTCATCTATTGCATAAGATATTGTTTTGTCAGATCCCTTACAACATTGTATGATCTTCCCCGACAGATGTTGTCGTAGAACTCTTTGAAGTTTTCTCCTTGCGAAATTGTATATGCCTCACCGATCATGCCAGAATGAGTGTCAGTAGATGCTATCAGTCCTTTTCCATATTTTCTGGCCAGATCCATAACCATCTCATTCTTCCTTCGAACGCGATGCATGTTATATTCGATAACAGGAAATTGCTTGATCAGATCTGGTATAGCTCCTAGATTAGGCTTTTCACCCGGTTCAAACCATAGCGGGTGGTTGTAAATATGAGGCAGCCTTTCGTTTCTCAGAAAACCTAGGAAGCTATGAAGATCTCCAATCGCAGCAATCTCTTCAAGCATCTTTAGCTGCCAATTATCAAGTTCATAGACATTGATGTGGATTGTATGTCCAACAGCTTCCCTGTCTAAGATCCTAATCTCTACTCCCCGAACTAGATCATCCATCTTCATCCTCATGTTGCTATATGCTGCAAGAGTATCATGATCAGTAAATGTTACAAAATCCATGCCCTTTTCCTTTGCCGTTTGGTATAATCTCATTGGCTGCAAAGACGCGACAGGAATTACATCCGGAGAGAATAGCGTATGCACATGAAGATCAGCAGCCTTCCAGCCATTTTTTTGAAGGGCTTTAGCATCATGGGATGAGAGTATCTTTGAAGCTGCACTAATTTCATTGTGTAGCATTGTCTTTATTGCTGCAATAAAAATAGATGAAAGCCATTTTATAGGCGTAGCGTATCGATTGCCTCCTAATAACTCCTCTTGACCATGTAATCCGCAAGCTTTAGGAGCGTGGCCTTGGCCTTCGAATCAGGCAGGACCTGCAGAGCCCTCTTGCCCTTCTCGACCATCTCCTCGGCTCTGGAGCGAGCATACTCGATGGACCCGCACTCTTGCAGAAGGGCAATGGACTCCTGGATCTCTTCAGCCGTGGCATTCTTCTTGCCGAAGACCTTCACGGGAACGTCATGGGCAAAGGCATGAATCATGATCAATGTCTTCTTGGCCTCAATCAGGTCTCCACCTTGCCTCTTGCCTGAGACCTTCTCGGAAGTTACGAGATCGATCACGTCATCCTGCAACTGAAAACCCATGCCAGTTAGCCTGCCAAACTCATCCAGAGCCGAGACGACCTGAGGAGCAGCGCCTGAAAGAAGCGCCCCGATTCCGGCTGACGCGCCATAAAGAACGCCGGTCTTCTTCTCAATCATCTCCATGTACTCCGCTTCAGACACCCGTTCTCTGGACTCAAACTCCATGTCCAGCCACTGCCCCTCGCAGATGGCTGTGCAGGTCCGGGAGAGCATATTCATGGCTCCGAGGATCAGCTCCGGACTGACCTCTGTCATGCCGAGCACCTGGAAGGCCTTGGAGTAGAGTGTATCTCCGGCAAGAATGGCCCCTGACTGGCCCCAGAGCTTGTGAACTGCCGCCCGCCCCCGCCTCACATCTGCATTGTCCATGATGTCATCGTGAATGAGCGTGAAGTTATGAATCAGCTCGATGGATACCGCTGCAGGAGCAAAAGCCTCTGCGTCTCCGCCAGCGGCCTCTGCCGCCAGCAGGAGCATCGACGGCCGCAGCCTCTTTCCGCCTGCATCTACCAGATGCCTGCTCGCCTCATAGAGAGGACGGGGATGAACTACAGGCAAAAGCCTCTCAATTGCACCCGTCACAAGTGCTGCCCTCTCTCGCAACTCATGATCCAGCTCTTTGTCCATGGTCTTTTTCATTCTTGCCTCATCCCTCCTCTAATCAATCAAAAGTTCCTGGCCGTTTCTCACCAGATGAATGTTGGAGCCCAGCGAATAGCCAGTCTCTTCGGCCATCATGAGATAGCTGCCGTGGGATATCAGGTTTCCATGACTCGGTATGACATGCTCAGGCTGGATCATCCGCAACAGCTCCCAGTGATCCTCCCGGCAGGCGTGCCCGGATACGTGGACGTTATCGTAAATCCTGCCGCCTCGCATCTTGAGCTTGGTGACAACCGTATGCCTGTTGGACTCATTGAGCGGCTGGGGTATGATGCCAGCAGAAAATATCGCTCTGTCCCCGGATTCCACCAGATAATCGGTCTCGCCATTGGCCACCCGACTCAAAATGGCTCCCGGTTCGCCCTGATGGCCTGTCATGATGGGCAGATACTTGTCTTTGCCTTCAGTCATGATCCGCTTCAAGGCTTTGTCCACAGACTTGCGTCTGCCGAAGACCGCCACCTCTCCCTGATCAGCATAACCAGTCCTCACAGCCGTTCCCCAGTACTTTTCCATTGACCGGCCTAAGAGCACAGGCTTTCGGCCCATCTTATGAGCTGCCTCGATGATGGCCCGGATGCGAGCGATGTGCGAAGAGAAGGTGGTGACCATAACTCCTGACTTTGACTCCTCTGTCCCGATGAGCACATCCCACACCAGGTCTTTGGCAATCTTCTCAGAAGGCGTCTTTCCAGAGATTGAAGCATTGGTGGTCTCGGTGATAAGCGCCAGGACACCCTGTTTTCCCAGAGCCCTCAACCGGGCGAAGTCTGGCGGCTCACCCAACGTTGGAGAGCGATCTATCTTAAAATCGTTAGCGTAGAGTATGATGCCTTTGGGAGTATGAATTGCAGCAAACACGCAGTCAACAATGCTGTGCTGCACCCGGACGAACTCCAGATCGATATCCTCAGTTACGGCAAAACGCTCTCCTGCCTTCATGATCTGCAGAGGATTTTTGATGCCGAAGATCTTCTCTGACTTGATCTCCTGATTGATCAGGTCCGCGGTGAACGGCGAGGCAATGATGGGAGCATGATACTTATGAGCAAGCTTCGAGATGGCCCCTATGTGATCCAGGTGGCCGTGCGTGCAGGCAATGGCCCTGACCTTTCCATCAACGTTTTCCATTATGCTATCATCGGGAATAGCCCCCATGTTGATCAAATCGGCAGCATGCAGCGACTCTACATCCGTGTCCTCGTGGATCTGGACCCGATCCAGGCGTATGCCCATGTCCATTACCACAATGTCTTTTCCTATCCTTATCGCCGTCATATTGCGGCCAATCTCATTGTAGCCGCCAACAGCAATTATTGCAATATCCTTCATTTTGCCAACTCTCTATAAACAGAAAATGCATTCAAATCAAAACCCCTGGCCTCCAGCCACTCTCTCGTCCTTCCTAGGACCACGAGAGGAATAGAGGCTAACTCTGAGACATCTTTGCATCCGGTGAGAAACATGGTGATTCTCAGTGCCCGGATATAAGACTTTATTGCCCTAACCACAGCATCCTTGCCCTCGGTGGCAGGCTTCAGAAATGGTAGGGAAGCGCCAGCCAGGCTAGCGCCTAATGCCAGGCTTCGGGCAGCATCCAGGCCGCTTCTGACTCCTCCGGAGGATATGACACGCGCTCCGGCGGACTTGCACTCGACTATGCTTACAGGCGTCGGAATCCCCCAGCATTTAAATAGCCAGCCCATCTGCTCGAGATCACTGTCATCTACCTCAGCCGCTCGATATGTCTCGACACCGGCCCAGGAAAGGCCACCAACGCCCGATACATCGATCATCCGAACTCCAGCATTGACCAGGTCCTCCGCCACCTCGGCAGTTATGCCAGTTCCAGTCTCCTTGACTATGATTGGCACAGGTCCTTTGGCCGCAGATTTTATGGCATCCAACACGTGAGCAGCATCCTTGTCACCCTCGGGCTGAATGCTCTCTTGCAGGAAGTTGAGATGAACTGCAATGGCATCTGCGTTTATCATCTCTGCCAGCCGATCTATGATCTCAGGTCCGGATCTCTTCAACTGAACGGCTCCAATGTTTCCGATAATGGGAATATCAGGAGCAGCATCTCTTACAGCCGAAAATGTGTCCTCAAGGCTTCTGTTCTCTAAAGCCGCCCTCTGTGAGCCGATTCCCATAGCTATGCCCATCTGGGCTGCAGCCTCTGCAAGGCGTACATTGATCTCTTTTGTGGCCGGATGGCCTCCTGTCATGGCAGAGATCATGAGTGGCGCATTCAGCCTGCTATTCAGGAATCGGCAGGATGTATCGATATCCGATTCATTGATCTCCGGCAGAGCCTTATGCAGCAGCACAATATCCTCAAAGGGCCTGATCTGTGCGTCTACATCTCTCTCCAGGCAGATTCTTATGTGGTCGAGCTTTCTGCTGGATGTGGTCACTTCGGCCTCCTTATTCTGGTTCCTACAATTTCGCCCTTCAGGGCTTGGACGATGTTTCCTTCTATTCCGGCATTGAATATCACTGACTCTATTCCAATGTCCGCCAGATCCAATAGCTCCAGCAGCTTTCCTCTCATGCCGCCGGTTACGTCCACTCCGGCGCTGCCGCCAATGGTGCTTAGAAATTCCGGCAGATCCATTCTGGAGATGGACTGGAGTGGTTTTCCCAAGACCAAAACGCCGTCAACGTTGCTGCCTACGGCTACTACCTCTGCCCGAAGGGCTGTGGCCAGGTAGGTGACAAGCTGATCTCCGGAGACTATGGCCGCACCTCTTGCCAAATCCATAGCCACGTCGCCATGAAGCACTGGAACGATGCCACGCTCCAGCATTAATTTTATGGGCTTTAGGAAAAAGCTCTCAATTCTGCCGTTATGAAGCTGGATACAGGAGAGAGGATGCACAGGCAGGCTCTGTACTCCGGCCTGGCCAAGGGCCTGCACAACTTGCTCACAGAGCCTGGCCACTGAGTTATGAGTCACCCTCAAACCCTCTCGGTTGAACTCCTGGGAGAGACGATATTTCCTGGCGGGAATATGTCCAAAGGAGCCAGCACCATGCACAAGCACAAGGTCGTCCGGCTGAGATGAGATCTCCCGAGCAATCCGCGAGATCTCTAGAGGGCGAGCTGCAAGCTCCCGGCTCTTATCTGTCAGTATGCTTCCGCCGATCTTGAGAATCCGGGTCACGGATCCCTCTCCATCCGAACGCCTTCTGATCCTACATTAACTCTAAATGAGACGCCTCTTGCCTGTCTTATCGCAGTCATGAGTGCTTCTGTCCGGCCTAGTCCAGGAAGAGCAATCATGCATCCACCTCCACCGGCTCCCGTGAGCTTGGCACCCAGAGCTCCGCCCGCGCCTCTTGCCGCGTAGACCAGCTCGCTTAGCTCTCTCGAGCTGACGCCTAGAGCCTCCAAGAGTCCGTGGTTGATGTTCATCATCTGGCCGAGATCTGCCGTTTTTTGCTCTCTGATGAGTGAGACTGCCCTTTCGGATATAGTCCCGATGGCCTGGAATATGGGATCGACTAGGTCAGGGTGGTCTCTTCTCAGAGCTTGTACCTTTTCTACCTCGTATTTGGTGTCGTGAGGCACACCGGTCCAGCCAACTACAATCTCGATTGGGAGAAGGTCCAATGCAGAGATTTCCTTTGAGACACTCAAATAGCCTCCAAACGTTGCCAAAGCCGTGTCAGTGGGACTAGCCAATCCATGCTGAACCTCTTTTTCCAGGCGGTAGGATGTGGCAGCGATCTCCTTATCAGAAAGCTCCTGGCCCTGGTGTCGGCTTAGAGCAGTCACCGCAGCCACGACTACTGCGGCAGATGATCCGAGGCCCGCTGCGAGAGGCAGGTCAGACTCGACCTCAACCTGAATGTTTCGGGCGTCAAACTCTCTGACCACCGCGGCGATATATCTGGTTGCATTTGCGGCCTGGGGGGACGAGAGTTGGCCGGAGGACAGATCAAATGAGAAGCCTCGCAGCACAAGGTCATCTGTTCTGATAAGCAAGCAACCAGGACGGTCTTTTACGGTGACTTTAGCTCGGAGGTTAATGGCACCGCCAAGAGCTGTAATTCCTGAGACGACCGCATGCTCTCCGAAAAGGATTACTTTGCCGGGAGCCGAAGCCGTGGTCAATAATGGGCCTCCTTAAAAGAAGACAACCGCCCCGTACCCGACTACCTGACTGTAGTCGCCACTCACGTCTCCACTGGTGGCATAGGCCTGCAGTCTGCCGGCTTTCGCACCCAGAGCTGCAGAGGCAGTGATGGTTGCAGCTATCGGACCGTAACCGCAGGCTGACGCATTGTAACGGCGTACTCTGCTATAAAGCTCCGGGACGTCCATGTTCAAAATGGCCTCAAGAAGCTTGGAGTCAACTGATCTGGCCGTTTCCTGGGGCTCATAATGAGTAAAGTCGCTGCTGGCAATTATCACACAGCGGCGGTGAAGCGTCTTAATTGCTCTAGAAAGCGCTTCACCAACCTCAGCAGCGGTCTCTTCGTCCTGCAGTCCCATGCAGATGGGAAGAATCTTGAATCCCTGGAATCGCCTCTGGAGAAATGGCAACTGGACCTCGATGGAGTGCTCATGCAGATGAGCGGTCTCATCATGATCGATGATGCTGCCAGCCAGGGCATCTGCCATCTCTCCATCCGATTCAACCACTCCTAGTGGGGTCTTCCATGAGTCGCGTGAGAGTGCTACCGGAGAGCCGAGACCGTGATGATTGGGCCCAATGATGACATAGGTTTCCGCTTTAGGCAGGCAAGAATAAACTGCTGCTGCAACTTGACCTGAGTATATGTATCCGGCATGAGGTACCACTGCTCCCAGAACTGGAAGCTCTTTTTCAGGATTCAACATGCCGTCCAGCTGATGCTCTAGCTCTGCTCCTCTGCCTGGATAGAACTGGCCAGCAACAGCTGCAAGTCGCATGGACTTAAAACTCCATCTCGAAGTCGGAGATAGTGTACTTGAACCGATCCTCTTCGCCCCTCTCGCGCAGCACCTGCCGGGCGAGCAGCCAGTAGATGAGCGTTAGAGCTTTCCTGCCCTTGTTGTTGGTGGGTATGACCAGATCAACATTGGATGTCATGTTGTTGGTATCGCACAGAGCGATTACCGGAATGCCTACGTCTACCGCCTCGTTGACTCCCTGGGCGTCGCCGCTGGGGTCTGTGGTTATGAGCACATCGGGCTCGATGAAGCCCCTGAAGGCGGGATTGGTCAGCGTATTTGGCACAAATCTGCCCACGTTGGCTGCGGCACCAATGGCCTTGGCAAACATGGTGGCCGGCCTCTGGCCGTACTGTCTGGCGGATACGACTAATATGTTAGCCGGATCGTATTTTGCCAGGAACTTGGCAGCCAGGCGGATGCGCTTGTCAGTGGACTGAACATCCAGCACGTAAAGCCCGTCTGTCCGTACCCTGTAAATGTAGGGCATCATGTCATTTGTCTTCTGCTGAGTACCAATATGTACGCCTGCGGCCAGGTACTCGTCGATCGGTATGAGAGTCTCATATTCTCCCGCTACCGTCATCACCTCATCTTCTTCCAACTAATTCACCTACCTAAATAGCGATCGCGTTTTACTGTTATGGGAATTACGCCCAGTCTCATCTCTTCTAGCGCTATTTCGAGAGGGTCGGTATTAATGGTATCGATCAACACTGGAGCGCCCATGAAAATCTGCAAAGCTCGTGCTCCTACTATGCGCGCACGTTCATATCTTGTATATTTCTCGCCCTTCAAATAGCCACCTCAAAAGGAAGAGTATGATGGGGTTGCTGAGATTCGAACTCAGGTCACAGCGTCCCGAACGCTGTAGGATGGACCAGGCTACCCTACAACCCCCTTCTACTGATACCGCCTCAGCGTGTCCACTATCTCCACGTGAGAGAGAAGCATGCGCCTGCAGCAGTATTTGTCTATTCCCAGGTCATCGAGGACTTTGCCGGGAGGCTCGGTCTTGATGCGCTCCCGGTATTCCTCCCAGACATGGGATATCACTTTGCCACAGGAAAAGCACCTGACGGGAATCAAGCAGTTTCACCTGTAGGACTTCTGGTACTTAGACCTGGCACCGAGTCCACCGAACTTCTTCTTCTCCTTCTGGCGATGATCGCTGACAAGGAGGTTTCGATCGTATTCGGAGAACGCCTCTTTGAGGCCGGTGTTGCCTGTCCACTCCACTATGCCCTTGGCAATAGCAGTTCGGACTGCGTCAGTCTGTCCCATGGTTCCGCCGCCGGAGACCACTACGTCGATGTTCATTGATTTGATGAGATCGCCTGCGATATCAACTGGCTCTTGAATCTTGAGTCTGGCAAGGCGTGGCTCCCAGATATCCAATGGCACACTGTTGATCCGAACAACGCCCTTTCCTTCCTTAAGAGTGGCCCTTGCAGTTGCCATCTTTTTCTTACCCGAGGTATTAATTATCTTCATAGCATGCCCTTCAGAAGCTTGCGCCGAGTCTTCGGCTTAAGGTCCCAAGCTCGATATATCTGTTGTTGCTCTCGGTTCTCATCTTGGCCCCAGCAGGCTGCTCGAGGGGCATTCCCTTAAGCTCTCTGGGTACGCCCACGTAGATCCGCAGCCGGGAAAATGCATCTCGTCCCCGTCTCATCTTGTAGGGAAGCATGCCTCGCACGGTCCTCTTGAGGATCATCTCTGGGCGGCGGGGGAAGTAAGGACCTCTCTCCTTATGGCCTCGCTCCCTTGTGTGGCCGTAATCTTCGAAAATGGAGCTCTTTCCGCCTGTGATGAGCGCCTTCTCGGCATTGACGATCTTGACCTCTTCGCCAGCCAGGAGACTCTTGGCGGTAACGCTTGCCAGGCGCCCCATGACCAATCCAGTTGCATCAACTACTATCATTGCCTCACCTCAAAATCCTGATGCCCGATCCCTTGGGGTGCAGAGCCATCAGCTTTTCAATCATCAGACATTTGCCGCCTGCTGCCTGGATCTTGGACATAGCCTGGCTGCTAAAATTGAGAGCAGCCACTGTAACGCTGTGCTCGATGTCTCCTGCAGCCAGAACCTTTCCGGCCACGAGCACTGTGTCATTGGACTGGGTGTGCCTGTTGATCTTGCTGAGGTTAATTGCAGCGTAGCTTCTGTTGGGCTTCTCCAGCCTCCGGGCTACATCGCGCCAGAGTGGAGCGCCGGTTTCACGGGAGGCCGCCTTAAGGTCGCCGATAAGGCGGACTATCCTTGGGTTTGTCTTCTCAAATGCCATTTAGTATCCTCCGCATGGCCTCGTTTAGGCCGACTCACGCGCGAGTGCGCGCGTTCGAACCTGCCGGTTCATGCGCCCAGGGCATGGATAACCCTGTGCGGAATATGTAGATCGTTTATGCACCAGTATTTAAGGGTTTTCCAGAGCACGGCTTTGCACGCAAAATAGGCAAAACGTCGATCTCTCACCCGAAAGCTGGAAGCATTTCCCCAGGCATTTTTAATTCCGTTCCTGTCACGTTCCTGGGAGCATCCGATTTATGGACAGATTTGATAGTTCAGCCGGACCAACGACTCACGCATCATATCTGTTTGAACTCATCCAGCTCTTCGGGAGTCATCATTTCCCACCATTCACGCGGTCTTACCAGAGATTTCGCACGGTTGCCTTCAACCACCAGCTCAGTTTTTACGAGGCCGCTCTTTTCCAAGCGTTTTATGGCTCTATGGACTCGGCCATGCGTCCAGCCTTTCAGCTTTGCCAGCTCATAAATGCTCAGACCTGGGCATTCATCTACAAGCTCGTATGGCTCCCAATCAGTGTCTGATCCAATCACACGTCGGGCCTGGAAGGCTTCTGCGGTCTGACCTGCCATATTTCCTTTTTGAAATACCTTGAAAAGCTACCACGGGAGCTGCACAAACTCGCCTTCGGCCCCAATCCGCTCCATATCCTTGAATAATCGAGCTTTCTTTCTATCTTCTATCATCTCTTCGAGGAGCTGCGAGTAAGTTTGTCCTGCCACCTTGAGGTCAGATAATTCATTCCACACCGCCTCAGTTACAGGAATTCGTTTTGTAGCAGGCATGAATAGTATTGTAATGATTGTAAGTAGATAGCACTTTCCCGTTGGTTCCCCAGATCTCATCATTGGAATTTCTGGGATCTTGATCTTACCTGTCTGCCCATTGTGCTCTTTCGCCGGCCAGGCTAAAAAAATGCAGTTTCCAAGTACGATAGACAAACTATACAGCATCAAATGCAGAACCATGGCAAGCTATAACTATCATAACTTTTAGAATCTTTTCTTGAAGTAAAGATGCTCGACCTCACCATTCTCGCGTGCATTGCTCTCGGCTTCTTCCTCGGAATCATCAGCGGCCTTACCCCTGGCCTGCACCTCAACAACTTCGCAGCCATGCTCTTAGCCGTCTCGCCGCAGCTCCTGAACTGGGGCCTCACCCCGTTTGAGATGTCCTCTATCATCCTATCCGCCAGCATCTCCCAGACGTTCTTTGATGCCATTCCCGCGGTCTTCCTGGGCGCGCCCGATTCAGAGATGGCCCTCACCGTCCTGCCTGGCCAGAGGCTAATGCTGGAGGGCCGGGGAATTGAGGCAGTACGGCTCTCGGCTCTGGGCAGCGCGGGCTCAGTCCTGTTTGCGCTTCTCCTGATAGCACCGCTCTCCTGGACAGTCTTCAACTACTACGATTATCTCACCAAGTACGTAGGCGTTCTTCTTCTGGCCATCGCTATTATGATGATCAGGTCTGAGATGGGGCCTCAGATCGATGGCCAGGGCTCGTGGGTGCACTACAAGTACAAGGCCCTGGCAGGTCTGCTCTTTCTTACCAGCGGGCTTCTCGGAGTCTTCGCCTTTGAGCGTGAGGGCCTCGCAACGTCGCCCCTGGGCCTGGAGCCGCAGGTGCTCCTGCCTCTGCTCTCAGGCATCTTCGGAGCGTCTTCCCTCTTGATCAGCCTCTCTGCTCGAACGGAGATCGCTCTGCAGAGGGAGAGCGAGATCCATCTCTCAGCCGCTGCGCTGGCGAAAGCCGTCTTCTCCGGGAGCCTTGGCGGGTCTGTGGTGGCCTGGATTCCCGGCGTCTCGCCTTCAGTCGCGGCCATCACTGCGCGCCTGGGCTCGGCTCCCAGCCCGGAGGAGTTTTTGATCTCCATCGCCGGAGTGAACACAGCGAACGCACTGTTCTCTCTGGTAGCGCTCTATGTGATCGACCGGCCCAGGAGCGGCGCTGCTGCAGCCATCCAGGAGCTGATGGACCTCGATCAAAATGATCTCATGCAGATGGTAATAATAGTGATAATGGTAGCATCGGCCTCCTACCTGGCCTGCATAGCTGCGGCCCGCCTGGCAGGCAGGGCCATCACCCGGCTCAACTACCGGCTGCTCTGCCTCGTGGTGCTGGTTTTTCTGGTGGCCATGAGCTATGCCTTCACAGGCCTCTTCGGGCTGTTCATCTTCTTTCTGTCTACCGTTGTGGGGCTGATTGCGCCCGTGGCCGGAATTCACAGGACGCATGCAATGGGGGTGCTGATGCTGCCGCTGATTGTGAGGTACATTTAGCAGATTCGCATTAGAATTCTATATTTGCTCTGTTGTTGTCATGACTATAGCGACTTATCCTAAAAACATGGAAAAGGTAAAATGATATGATCGTCTCAATTAAGTAGGCTGGGCGATTCATGAACGAGCAGATGTGTGCTGCGCGTGAAAAAGCGCTGGAGATTTTGCAGAAGAACGGGATCAAACGCGCCGCCTTCTTTGGGTCCATAGTTCGGGGAGAAATGACCGATGAAAGCGACATCGACATCCTTATCGAATCCGAAGGCCGAAAGAGCCTTCTCGACCTCGCTGGCTTGAAGCTTGACCTGGAGGATGCCCTGAAAAGACGAGTTGATCTTCTCACTTACAGGTCGCTGCACCCCATGCTGAAAGATAGGATTCTTGCTGAGCAGGTGCCGATACTATGAAAAAGGACCCTGAGGTCCCATGGGGGAAAACGGCGGGGATGAGAGATATCCTGATCCATCAATACTTTGGCGTCGATCTGGAATCAACCTGGGATGTGGTCAGCATTGAGCGGCCTGAGCTGAAAGCAAAGATTGCCCGGATACAAGATTAAAATTTCAAAGAAAAATAGTTCTTCAGGGTCTGCAAAGCAGCCCTGACCCAATAAATCCCATTAAATGATCAGTATCTTCTGGGCGGCCTGGCTGGCTTATGCTTCTGGTAGCAATCGCTGCAATAAACCGGCCTGGATCCATCGGGCTTGAAGGGAACTTGACATGTCTTTCCGCACTCAGCGCATGTGGCATCGTGCATCTCTCTCGGGCCGCTGTTGTAGCCGCCCCTGCTGCCGCTTCCATATCTTTCCATTTAATTCACTTACCTTTGGCATCGATTCCTAGAATCGATCCTACTACAGAACATCCCCTCAAACTTAATTGATTCGACGATATGCAGCAATCACTGCAAAGAGTGACCACTCTAAATACCTGTTGGTCAAAACAAGACGATTTCACAAAAATAGTCTTTGCAGGGCATTTAACCCTGCGTCATCAATACACATTGGATGACAATCAGTTATCCGCAGACCGCTATGGTATGCAGATCCGATCAGTATCTTCTGGGCGGCCTAGCTGGCTTATGCTTCTGGTAGCAATCGCTGCAATAAACCGGCCTGGATCCATCGGGCTTGAAGGGAACCTGACATGTCTTTCCGCACTCAGCGCACGTGGCATCGTGCATCTCTCTCGGGCCGCTGTTGTAGCTGCCTCTCCTGCTGCCGCCGCTTCCATATCTTTCCATTTAATTCACTTACCTTTGGCATCGATTCCTAGAATCGATCCTACTACAAAACATCCCATCAAACTCAATCGAATTGAAGCGACGCTTACGTAGCACTTTCCAGAAGGATTGTCTATTTGATATATCTTTCGGTCCGTCGCATCAATTCGGTTTCATGCGGCATGAGACTGCAAAACACCCATCAGGAGGATACTCAGACCCCCTCCACAGATCTTTCTTCGATCACGCAGTTATGACCTTTCAGCCGCCTATCCTTTGTATTCACCACCCACCAGCTCGCGAATCCGCTGTGCAATCTTTGGTCCAACCAGTGAAGCCTCCTGCAGCTCTTCGGCAGATGCCGTCATTACCCTCTCGACTGTGCCGAAGTGCTTGAGCAGGTTCTTGGCCACAGTCGATCCAATGCTAGGAATGGCAGATACCAGATACTCCTGCTGCTCCTTGAGAGTTCTCGCGGTCTTGTGGCCGTGCACCTTTGGCTCCCGTCCCTTCTCGCTCTCTCTTCTGACCAACAGGGCGATGACCTTGGCAGTCTCATTCTGGTCTTCAGTGGGAATAATGGGCACGCCGTAGTCCACAGCAACCGAAGCCAATGCACCCTGAATGGAGCTGGCACTCATCTGGGTTGTGTAAAGATCCCGTCCCTCCAGAATCAAAACCGGCCTGTCGTAAGTCCTGGCCAAGTCAGCAACCTGACGGAAGAGGTTTCTCTTCGGATCGATGATAGATGATACAAAATCATGAGCAGTCTTGCGCTCCACCGCCACCCGGTCGCTGACCACATAGTCGCCCACCTCCAGGTTCCGTACAGTCACCACTAGGCCCTGCGCCTCCAGCAGCTTGGCCATATCCCTTTCCCGGCTGTCCACAAATATCGCGCCAGCTAATTGACAGGGCGCTTCTGCCGCTAAAGTCTTTGTTGCAGCTTCTGCCACATCCACAGCCGACGCGGTCTCTATTATCTCCTTTTCGCCCTCTGCCGGCCCTTCTGCCGTCTCAGTTGCGCGGGCAGGGTTCTCGGTTATCTGAAGCTGACGTGGGATGGATTCCTTATGGATCGAAGAGATGTCGCCACTCAAGTCCCTCATCTGCCGGTTCATGGTCTTTTCTTTCCGATCTGAAATCCAGTAGTAGGCCTCGTCTCGTGTTCCCTTGGCCATCAGCACCACTACTCTGCCGGCTCTGGCTCTGCCAGTCCTGCCCTTCCTCTGAATGCTCCTGATCTCGGATGGCACCGGCTCATAAAAGAGAACCATATCCGTAGCAGGAATATCAATCCCCTCCTCACCAACCGACGTGGCAATGAGGACATTGAAGTCGCCATCTCGGAACTTCTTTAAAATCTCGGCCTGCTTCTTCTGGCTCAGACCCTCATCATGCTCCCGGCTGGACTGACCCACAAATCGCACAGCTCGAATTGCCGGATCATCCTTAAGGAAAGCAAGCAGAGATGTGGCAGTATCCCGATAATTGGTAAAGACCATGACGCGAGACTGGGGGGCAGCCTCCAGTTGCTCGTGCAGAATTCTCTTGACAGCTCCGGGCTTTGGATGCTCTACGTCCAGCTTTTGCAGGGTATCTACGATCTGCCGGAACCTGGGGTCCTGCATTATCCTGCGAGATGCCTTGGAGCCGCTTCGCGATAGAGCCTCGCCCTCTAGCCTCTGAAAATAGCTGGCCAGAGCATCCGGTCCCTGAGTCTCCGCCAACTCGACCGCATGATACAGCTTGAGAATCTCGGCCAGGATGGAAATAGCCATAAATGTGGTCTGGTTCGCCTGGGATTTGGCCGAGGACATGAGGGTGGCCTGCAGCCCTAATAGCTCCTTCTTGGAAGACTTGAGATCGATTCGTAAGGGGCTCACAGCCAGACGGTTGAGATTGTCTATTCTTGTCTTGAGAACATCCTCAATGGCCGAGCGTATGGCAAGAAGCTCCTTCGGAACGACAAGCTTCACCCACTCGATCTCCCGCTCGTGAACAAACAGCGCGACGTCGGGATCATTCTCCGTCCTGGTCTGGATCCTCTCAATTCCCAGATTGGTGCAGATCTCGGCGATCTTCTCGCTCTCGCTTCCAGGGCTCGCAGTGATTCCCAGTACGAGGGGATTCTTAGCCTCGCGACGATATCTGTCTGCGATATAGACATAAGCGTAGCCACCCACAGCCCGATGTGCTTCATCGAATATCACCAGGGAGACATCGACGAGATCGATCCTTCTAGAGAGCAGATCGTTCTCGATCACCTGTGGCGTGGAGACTATGATGTGACTCTGTTCCCAGGATTGAACCCTCTTCTCAGGAGGGCTCTCTCCAGTTAGCATTACGACCATCTCGCCGTCTTTGAGCACCCTCTCCAAGAACGCTGCGTGCTGCTCTACCAGGGGCTTGGTTGGCGCCAGGAATAGGACCCGACCCTCGTCCATTCTGGCCAACAGCACCATGAGTGCAATGACCGTCTTGCCCAGACCCGTAGGCACTACTATCAGGCTTGACGCCTTGAGTGCCGTGGCAGCCAGATCCATCTGGAAGAGGCGCTTCTCAACGGTTTGCTGCCTGAGGTGTGGATGCTCCAGGTAAGTGGACATGGCATATCCTTTTCTCTTTGTTGTATTTGACCTCAATGTACATAATACCAGAGGATTCCTATAAACCTCCGACCCACATAAGTATAGAAAAGTATATATACTAATATTGCTATTAATACTTATGGATTCTTTTGTTGGATGGGCATTTAAAACGGTAAGAGAAAAGAAGAAAATGCC